>Ga0137409_10005343_pt1 | contig 13403 bp, 10 predicted proteins | sample CZODoug1_16funga_FD_122059 | JGI IMG/M metagenome (GOLD analysis project Ga0137409, IMG submission 122059) | Vadose zone soil fungal communities from Angelo Coast Range Reserve, California, USA - CZODoug1_16fungal (Hybrid Assembly) | ecosystem: Environmental > Terrestrial > Soil > Vadose zone...
GAGTTGATGCGCCAGATCGTGCCCTGCACGAAGACCTTGTGCTCGTAGAGCGCGACGAGCGCGCCGAGCACGGCCGGCGTGAGCCGCTCGGCGAGGATCGTGTTGGACGGGCGGTTGCCCGGAAACGTTCGGTGCGGTACCTGCAGCGCCGGCACGCCCTCGGCGGCGACCTCCTCCGCCGTCTTGCCGAAGGCGAGCGCCTCCGTCTGCGCGAAGAGGTTCGCCACGAGCAGGGGATGGTGCTCGCCGACCTCGTCGAGCGGCCGCAGGAAGCCGATGAAGTCGCACGGGATCAGCTTCGTGCCCTGGTGGATGAGCTGGTAGAAGGCGTGCTGCCCGTTCGTCCCCGGCTGACCCCAGACGATCGGCCCCGTCTGGTAGTCGACCGCGCGCCCCTCGAGGTCGACGCGCTTGCCGTTGGACTCCATGTCGAGCTGCTGCAGATACGCGGAGAAGCGGGCGAGATAGTGGCTGTACGGCAGGATCGCCAGCGTCTCGGCCCCGAAGAAATCGTCGGACCAGATGCCGAGCAACGCCAGCAGGACGGGCAGGTTCCGCTCGAACGGCGCGCCGCGGAAGTGCTCGTCCATCGCGTGCGCGCCGGCGAGGAGCTCGCAGAACCGCTCGGGCCCGATGGCGACCATCAGCGAGAGCCCGATGGCCGACCAGAGCGAGTAGCGCCCGCCGACCCAGTCCCAGAACGGGAACATGTTCGCGGGATCGATCCCGAACTTGCGCACCTCGGCCTCGGCGGTGGAGACAGCGACGAAGTGCTTGGTCACCGCGCGCTCGTCGCCGAGCGCCCGCACGCACCAGCGGCGCGCCGTGTGCGCGTTCGTCAGCGTCTCGATCGTCGTGAAGGTCTTCGACGCGACGACGAAGAGCGTCTCGGCCGGATCGAGGTCGCGCGTCGATTCCACGAAGTCCGCGCCGTCCACGTTGGACACGAAGCGCAGCGTGAGCCGCCGGTCCGCGTACCAGCGCAGCGCCTCGGTGGCCATGGCGGGCCCGAGGTCGGAGCCGCCGATCCCGATGTTGACCACGTTGCGGATGGCGCGCCCGGTGAAGCCCATCCACCCGCCGCTACGCACGCGGCCGGCGAAGTGCGCCATGCGATCGAGCACGGCGTGGACGCGCGGCACGACGTCCTCGCCGTCCACGACGATGCGCGCGCCGCGGGGGGCGCGCAGCGCGACGTGCAGCACGGCCCGACCCTCGGTGACGTTGAGCTTCTCGCCCGCGACCATCGCCTCGATGCGCGCGCGCAGACCGGAGGATCGGGCCAGGTCGAGCAACAGGCCGAGCGTCTCGTCGGTGACCCGCTGCTTGGAATAATCGAGATAGAGGCCGGCCGCCTCGGCCACCAGGCGCTCACCACGTCCGGGATCGCGCGCGAAGAGCTCGCGCAGGTGGACGCCGCGCAGCGACGCGTGATGGGCGCCGAGCGCCTTGAACGCAGGAAGGCTCGTGAGCGGCGTCGTCTCGCCCGTCAATTGAGGCCTTCCGGCCGCAGCGTGCGACAGCGCGCGCCATCCCACACGAGCACCGTCGGATGCATTCCGAGGAACAGCCCGGTGCCCACCAGGCCGGGGATCGCGCGCAGGGCCGCCTCGAGTCCGGCAGGGTCGGCGATCGGCCCCACGCGGCAATCCAGGAGCAGGTTGCCGTTGTCCGTCACCACCGGCCGGCCCTCGCTGGCGCGGAGCGTGGCGGGATAGCCCAGCGCTTCCACGCGCCGCCGGCACGGCGCGGCGGCGAACGGCACGACCTCCACGGGCAGGCGGCCGCGCGTGCCGAGCACGGGGACGAGCTTCTCGTCCCCGGCCAGCACCACGAAGCGCCGCGCCAGCGTCGCCACCACTTTCTCGCGCAGGAGCGCGCCGCCGTAGCCCTTGATCAGGTCGGCGCGCGGATCGATCTCGTCCGCACCGTCGACCGCGACGTCGATCGTCTCGACGTCGTCGGGCGACAGGAGCTTGATGCCGAGGCCGCGCGCCAGCGCCGCCGTCGCCTCGGACGTCGGCACGCCGCGCACGTCGAGGCCGGCCGCGACGCGCGCGCCGAGCGCGCGAACGAACGCGGTGGCCGCGTGACCCGTGCCGAGGCCGACGACCTGGCCGCTCGCGACGTGACGCAGGGCCTCGGCGGCCAGCGCCGCGGCGCCGTCGTCGGTGAGGGGAGTGCGCTCGGACATGCGGCGACAGCATCGCTCAGGCGCGCGCCGCCGTCCAGCGCGCGCGCTAGAATTCGCCGCGTGAGCCCGGACGCGCCGGATCCGATCGAGGAGCTCTTCGCGCGCGGCGTGACCGACGGCCTGCCGGTGGTGCCGCCGACGGTGGAGCGCGTGCGGGCGGCGGTGGCCGCGAGCGGCCGCCGCGGCGACGAGCTGATCGGCCTCGTGGCGCCGGCCCACGGCCGCGCCACCGTCGAGCGCATCGCCGTGAACGCCGTGATGGCCGGCTGCCGTCCGGAATATCTCCCCGTGGTCATCGCGGCCGTGAGCGCGATCTGCGATCCCGACTTCGCGCTCGTCGGCGTCTCGGGCACCACCGACGCCGTCACGCCGCTCGTCATCGTGAACGGCCCGGTGCGGCGCGCGCTCGAGGTGAACTGCGCGGCGTCGGTGTTCGGGGCGGGCTTCCGCGCCAACGCCACCATCGGTCGTGCCGTGCGTCTGGTGTGGGTGAACGTCGGCGGCGCGCGGCCCGGCGTCATCAGCATGTCGACCTTCGGCCAGCCGGGCCGGTATTCCTACTGCATCGGCGAGCACGAGGAGGCGAGCCCCTGGGAGCCGCTCTCCGTCGAGCACGGCTTCGCCGCCGGCGACAGCACGGTGGCGGTCCTGGCCGCCGAGGCGCCGCAGATCGTCGTCAACGCCGCCGGCCGCACGGCGCGCGACATCCTGTCGACGGTGGCGCGCGCGGGCGCCGTCATCGCGAGCCCCGACCTGGCCCCGCTCGGCGACACGCTGCTCGTGATCGGACCCGAGCACGCGGCGACGATCGCCGGCGACGGCTGGTCGAAGGGCGACGTGCGACGCTTCGTCGGCGGCGAATGCCGGGTGACCGTCGATGGGAGCGAGGTCCCGAAGTTTCGCGACCCTGCGTGCCTGCACATCGTGGTCGCGGGCGGCACCGCGGGCCGGTTCTCGGCGTGGGTGCCGGGCTGGCCGTTCCGCGGCGCGCCCTCGCGTTTGGTGCTCAGGCGGGTGGCCGCCCCCGGGCTACAATAGGTAGCGTGACGGCCGCCCGCGACGCCACCTTCCGCCTCCTCTTCGAGCACAACCCGCTGCCGATGTGGGTGTACGACGTCGCCACCCTGGTCTTCCTCGAGGTGAACGCCGCCGCCGTGGAGCACTACGGCTATGCGCGCGACGAATTTCTGAGGATGAAGGTCTCGGACCTCTTCCTGCCCGAGGAGGAGGCGCGCATGCGCGAGGCGGTGGCCCGCGTGCCACAGGCCGCGCCCTCCGGCATCCGGCACTACGACGCGACGTGGAAGCATCGGTGCAAGAACGGCCGCGTCATCGACGTCGACCTCGTCGCCCAGGATCTGTCCTTCGGCGGCCGGCGCGCCGCCCTCGTCGTCGCGCACGACGTCACGAGCCTGAAGGCCGCCCAGACCTCGCTGGCCCGGTCCAGCAAGCGCCTGAGCGTGCTGCACGAGATCGACCGCGGCATGATCGCGGCGGAGGCGCCCGTGGCCATCGCGGAGGCGGCGCTGCGGCCGCTGCGCGACCTGCTCGACGTGCCGCGCGCGATCGTGAACCTCTTCGATCTCGAGGCGGGCGAGGTGGAGTGGCTGGCCGCCATCGGCCGCCGCCGCGTGCGCCTGGGCCCCGGCGTGCGCTACCCGCTGAAGCTCATGGGCGACGTGGAGGCGCTGCGGCGCGGCGAGACGCAGGTGATCGACGTGGATGCGATGCCCGACGGTCCCGAGACGACGGCGCTGCTCGCCTCCGGCGTCCACGTGTACATGGTCGTCCCCATGCTCGCGCGGGGCGAGCTCATCGGCGCGCTCTCCTTCGGCGGCGCGCGCGGGCAGTTCTCCGACGAGCAGGTGGAGATCGCGCGCGAGGCGGCGGCGCAGCTGGCCATCGCCATCACGCAGGCCCGCCTCTCCGAGGAGGTCAAGCGGTATGCCGAGGAGCTCGAGCAACGCGTGCGCGAGCGGACCCACGAGCTGGCGGAGGCCAAGGCGGAGGCGGATCGCGCCAACCGCGCGAAGAGCGATTTCCTCTCGCGCATGAGCCACGAGCTGCGCACGCCCCTCAATGCGATCCTCGGCTTCGGGCAATTGCTCCAGATGCAGGCCGACGGCGGCCACGACCGCGAGAGCGTGGAGCAGATTCTCAAGGGCGGCCGCCACCTCCTGGAGCTGATCAACGAGGTCCTCGACATCTCGCGCATCGAGGCGGGGCGGCTGCCGCTCTCGCAGGAGCCGGTGCAGATCGGCGAGGCCGTCACCCGCGTCGTCGATCTCGCGCGTCCGCTCGCCGCCGAGCGGCGCATCCACGTCCAGATCACCGGCGCCGCCCTCCACCACCGATACGTGCTCGCCGACACCCAGCGACTCCAGCAGGTGCTGCTGAACCTGGTCTCCAACGGTATCAAGTACAACCGCGACGGCGGACGCCTGGTCGTCGGCTGCCACGAGGCCGCCACCGGCCGGATCCGGCTCACCGTCGCCGATACCGGCGCGGGCATTCCCGCCGAGCGGCGCGCGCGGCTCTTCACGCCGTTCGATCGTCTCGGCGCCGAAACGAGTCCCGTCGAGGGCACCGGGCTCGGGCTCGCGCTGTCCCGCCGGCTCGTGGAGGCGATGGGCGGGACGATCGGGCTCGACGACGCCGAGGGCGGCGGCAGTCTCTTCTGGATCGAGCTGGCCGAGACCGCGTCGCCCGACGCGCGCGCCGGCCTCGCCCCCGCGTCCCCCCCGGCCGCGGAGGGCCGGCGGCTCCGGGGCACGATCCTCTACGTCGAGGACAACCCCTCGAACCTCCGTCTGGTCGAGCGCGTCCTGGCCGAGCAGACGGCGGTCCGCTTCATCCCGGCCATGCAGGGGCGGCTCGGTCTGTCGCTGGCGCGCGAGCATCGGCCGGACCTGATCCTCGTGGATCTGCACCTGCCCGACCTCTCGGGCGAGGACGTGCTGCGCGAGGTCAAGAACGATCCGCTGCTCGCGCGCACGCCCGTCATCGTCCTCAGCGCCGACGCCACGCCGGGCCAGGTTCGCCGCATGATCGCGGCGGGCGCCCGCGCGTACCTCACCAAGCCGCTCGACGTACGACAGCTCCTCACGCACATCGAAGGCGCGCTGCCCCCCCCATGACGGCGCTCGGCCCCGCCGACGCGAAGATCTTGATCGTCGACGACGAGCGGGGGAACGTGCTGCTGCTCGAGCGGCTGCTGCAGCACGCGGGCTACCGGCGGCTGGCCAGCACGACCGACTCGCGGACGGTGCTCGAGCTCTACCGCAGCCTGCAGCCCGACCTGGTCCTCCTCGACCTCATGATGCCGTATCTCGACGGCTTCGCGCTGCTGGCCCAGTTGCGCGCCGAGATCCCCGAGACCGCCTACGTGCCGATCCTCGTGCTCACGGCCGACGTGACGCTGGAGTCGCGGAAGAAGGCGCTCGCCGCGGGCGCCCACGATTTCCTCACCAAGCCGTTCGAGGCGTTCGAGGCGCTGCTGCGCATCGGCAATCTCCTGGCCACCCGTCGGCTCTACCTCGCCCTCGAGGAGCAGAACCGCGCGCTGGAAGAGACGGTCAGGCAGCGGACCGAGCGGCTGCTCCAGAGCGAGAAGGTCGCGACCATGGGCTCGCTGCTGGCCGGCGTCGCCCACGAGCTGAACAATCCGCTCACGGTGCTGAGCGCTCAGGCGCAGCTCCTCGCCGAGGCGCAGGACCCGGCGCTCGTCGCGCGCGCGGCGAAGATCCGCCAGGCGGCCGAGCGCTGCGTGCGCATCGTCCGCAATTTCCTGGCCTTCGCCCGCCAGCGCGCGCCGGAGCGGAGCCCGACGCTGCTGGGCGACGTCGTGCGCGGCGCCCTCGAGCTGCTCGCCTACGAGCTGCGGGTGGACGGCGTCGAGGTCACCGTCGACGTCGCGCCCGACCTCCCGGTGCTGTGGGTCGATCCCCACCAGCTGCACCAGGTGCTGGTCAATCTCGTGGCCAACGCGCACCACGCCCTGCGCCGCCATTCCCCGCCGCGTCGTGTGGCCGTGGTGGTACGCCACGACGCCCAGCGCCGGCGCGTGCGCCTGGAGATCGCCGACACCGGGCCCGGCATCCCCGCCGACGTCCGCGCGAAGATCTTCGAGCCGTTCTTCACGACCAAGCCGGTGGGCGAGGGGACGGGGCTCGGCCTCTCGCTGTGCCGCGACATCGTCACGGACCACCACGGCACGATCGAGGTGGAGAGCGAGCCCGGCCGCGGCACGACGTTCGTCATCGAGCTGCCGGTCGAGACGCCGCCGCGAGCACCCGCGAAGTCTGCCGCCGCCGCGCCGCCCGCGGCCCGTTCCGGCCGCGTGCTGATCGTGGACGACGAGCCCGCGGTGGCCGAGGCGCTATCCGAGGCGATCCGGCGCGAGGGCCACGAGGTGGACATCGTCGGCAACGGCGCCGAGGCCCTCGACCGCCTCGCCGCGCGGCCCTACGACCTCATCGTGTCCGACACGAAGATGCCGGTGCTCGACGGCGAATCCTTCTATCGCGAGCTCGTGCAGCGCCACCCGGCGCTGCGCGAGCGCATCGTGTTCCTCACCGGCGACGTCCTCGGCCGTGAGAAGCGCGAGTTTCTCGAGGGGACGGGGGCGCCCTTCTTGACGAAGCCGTGCGACCTCGACGAGCTGCGGCGCGTGATCGCGCGCGTGATGGCCGGAGCGCCCGCCTCGTAAGCCGTCAGGCCGCGCGCGGCCCGGTGTGAGACAATCCCGCTCCTCACATGAGCGCGCTGCTCGAGACTCGTGGCCTCGCCAAGCACTTCGGCGGCGTGGTCGCGGTGGACGGCCTCGACCTCAGCGTCGAGGCGGGCGAAGTGCGCGGCCTCATCGGTCCCAACGGCTCCGGCAAGACGACGACGATCAACCTGATCTCCGCCCTCTACCGGCCGGACGCCGGCGAGATCCGCCTCGACGGCGAGCGCATCGAGCGCCTGCGCCCGCACGAGATCGCCGGCCGGGGGGTGGCGCGCACGTTCCAGATCTCGAAGCTCTTCGGCAACATGACGGTGCTCGAGAACGTGCTCGTGCCCGCGCTCGCCGAGCTGGACCGCGGCGCGCGCCGCGGGCGGGAGCAGATCCGGGAGCGCGCGCGGCGCCTGCTCGACCTCGTCCTGCTCGACGGCCACCGCGACGCGCTCGCCAAGGAGCTCTCGGGCGGTCAGAGCATGCTGCTGCAGATCGCGCGCGGGCTCATGCTGCAGCCCATCCGGCTGTTCCTGATGGACGAGCCCTTCGCGGGCGTCCACCCGACCATCAAGGACACGATCATGGAGACGATCCTCAACGCGAACCGCGACGAGGGCGTGACCTTCCTGATCGTGTCGCACGAGATGGCGACGCTGCGGCGGCTGGCGTCGCGCGTGTCGGTGATGCACGAGGGCCGGCGCATCGCCGAGGGCTCGTTCGAGGCGGTGGCCAACCAGCCCGCCGTGCTCGAAGCGTACCTCGGAGGCTGAATGGCGCTTCTCGACGTGCGCGACGTCGTCGCGGGATACGTCGAGGGCATCGACGTTCTCACCGGCGTGTCCCTCGCCGTCGAGCGCGGCAGCATCACGGGGATCATCGGCGCCAACGGGGCGGGGAAGTCCACGCTGCTCAAGACGATCTTCGGCTTCCTGCATCCGCGTCGGGGCCGCATCGTCCTCGACGGTCGCGAGATCCAGGCGCTGCCGCCGCACGCCGTGAAGCGCCTGGGTGTGAGTTACGTCGCGCAGGGCGCGAGCGTGTTCCCCCAGCTCACCGTGCAGGAGAACCTGGACCTGGGAGCCTGGGTGTTCCGACGCGACCGGGCGCGCGTGGCCGCGATGCTCGAGCGCGCGTGGTCGGCGTTCCCGCGGTTGCGCGAGAAGCGGCGGTCGCGCGCCACGACGCTCTCCGGCGGCGAGGCGAAGATGCTGTCGCTGGCCAAGGAGCTCGTCACCGACCCGGGTCTCTTGCTCGTGGACGAGCCCTCGGCCGGGCTGTCGCCGAAGATCACCGAGCAGGTCTATGCGCGGCTCCTGCAGGCGCGCGCGGCGGGCGCGACCATCCTGCTCGTCGACCAGAACATCGTCAAGGCCATTGCCGTCAGCGACTACCTCTACATGATCGAGATGGGGCGCGTGCGCCATCACGGGCCGCGGGCCGTCTTCGCCGAGCAGGTCCGCGACCTCGTGCGCGATGCCATCCTCGGCGTCTGAGCGGCTTCCTTCGCTCACGCGACGTGTCGGCCTGGCGCTGGTCGTCTACGCGGCGCTCGCGTGGCTGCCGTGGGCGGTGTCGGAGTACCACCTGCACGTTCTCGTCACGAGCTTCTACTACGTCGTGCTCGCGATCGGCTGGAATCTCCTGGCCGGCTACACGGGACAGTTCTCGCTCGCCCATCATACGTTCGCCGGCGTCGGTGCCTATACCTCCGCGCTGCTCGTGGTGCACACCGGGGTACCGATCGTGGTCGGGGTCGCCGCCGGTGTGGCGGTGGCAGCGCTGCTCGGCTGGGGCCTCGGCACGCTCTGTCTCCGCATGCGCGCCATCTATCTGGCTCTTGCCACGTGGGCCTTCGCGGAGTCCGTGCGGCTGTTGGTCGCCGTCGAGTACCAGATCACGCGCGGCGACCTGGGTCTCATGACGCCCTTCCTCTTCGGCACCCCGCGTCCGGCGCCGCACTATTTCCTCTTCCTCAGCCTCGCCCTCGCCGCGATCCTGGTCGCGTGGCAGCTGGTGCACTCGCGGGTGGGCGTCTATTTGCGGGCGATCCGCGACGACGAGGAGGCGGCCGCCGTGATGGGCGTGGACACCTTCAAGTGGAAGCGCGTCGCGTTCGCCGTGTCCGCCGTCTTCGCCGCGGTCGCCGGCGGCTTCCAGGGGCACTACGTCGGGCTGCTCTCGCCCACGCCGATGAAGTTCAACGAGATCGCCATCATCGTCATCATGGTGATCATCGGGGGCCTGCGCACGTTCTGGGGCCCCGTGGTCGGCGCGATCTTCGTCGAGATCCTGTCCGAGGCGCTTCGCCCGTGGGGCGAGACACGCATGGTCCTGTTCGCGCTGCTGGTGATCCTGGTCGCGCGCGCCTACCCAGCGGGTCTCGTCGGCGCCGCCGCAGCGCTCACCGGCCGCTGGCGCGCTAGACGTGAGCGCCGTCGCGAATGAGGCGCTACAGCAATCTGACCGTTTACCGGCTCGAGGCGGCCAGCGGATGTAAGACGTCGACAGCCCAGCCGACATCGAGGCGCTCTCCGAGCCAGCCGGGCATCGATGTCCGGGCGTTGATATGAAGGCCTTTCGTGTCATGATGCGCCCGGAATAGTTCAACTGGAGCGTCGGACACCGCAGCCGGCGGCGGAATCCGCGGTAGCACTCGGCCGTTCGGCTCCCGGAAGCAAAGTTCTCCGTCGGCCTGTCGTTCGACCTGGTAACCCTCTTCGTGGACCGAACGGTGATGCCGGCGACAGAGCATCGCGAGATTCGAGAGCGTGGTGGGGCCGCCATTGGCCCAGTGGCGGATGTGATGCCCTTGACCAAACGGCAGTCCGCAGCCCGGAAAGCGGCAGCCGCTGTCGCGATGCTGGAGCGCTCGTCGTAGCGAGGGCGGAATGGTCCGCGTCCGCGCCCCGACCTCCGTGACGCGGCCATCGGCGTCCTGTCGCATCACTACGCGGCTCGCGTCGCATGCCAGACGCCGGGACGTTTCCGCGGAGACGTGCGCACCGTCCTCCAGAACCGACTGGCCGGACGCGTCCGGATCCGCCATGACCGGGGCATCGACGTGGACCACGACCTGATATCGCTCGCCCGGAGCGCCGGGATCGACGCCATGGTGGAGCGCCGTTTCCGCAAGGAGCGCCAGCGCGTCGGCCTGCTGCTGGGCCCGGGTGGGTGGATCGTCGGAAATGATCAGACCCGTTCGCACGGAACCGTCGGCGCACGTTCCCGCGGGAACGTCTGCGGCGCGTCGCCGCTGATAGAGCGCGTCGTGCCCTGCCTCGAGCGCCTTAATCAGCACGGCCCCGGCCTCCGGCTCCAGCCGTCCCTGGATGACCACCATCCCGTCTTCGTCTTGAAACACGTGAAGAGCCCGACCGCGGTGACGCTTCGTCGTCTCCCGCGCTTCGGCGATCCGATCCACGCGGCGCCAGCCACGGACGATCCGCTCGACGTGCTCAGCGGTGCCAGCCCGGCCCACCGCGAGTAGCCGTTCTTCGGTCTCGGGAGTCGCGACGCGGGTCAGCGCCCGGAGTTTCGAGTACGATAGCTCGCCACGCGCGAGCGCCTGCGCCAGCCGCGGCAGCCTTCCGAGCGCTCGCGCGACGCGCACGCGCTCGCGTGCGGCGCCGGGATCGAGTCCGACGCGCCATGTGAGCCACGCGGCGCACGAGCTGAAGCCGTTGCCCCAACCGCCGCGGGAGTCGAACTCACGGATGAGGTCGAGCAGCCGCGCGGTGGCGGCGTCGAGATGTGCGGACAGCTCGGCGATTTGATCGCCGAGGCACTCCAAGTCAGTGTTCATCGGCGCTTCTCCTTCGTTCTTCTGCGCCGACTCTACACCGCGATTTTCGAGGCTCTGGGAAGCCGCCAGGAGCCGCGATTATGCGCCGCTCCCGACTTTTTCAATGAAGACTTGTCCGCGCGCACCTCGGCGTCTACACGCGCCGCTGAAGGCGCTTTGTCCATCGATTGCGCACAGAGGCCTGGCGCGCAGCGACCAACCTGTCAAGAGTGGAAAATCAGATACACGCGCGGCGTGCCGCACGCTGCGCCTTGTCTTGGCGCCCTTCGCGCTCCTGGTGATCGCGTCGGTGCCGTTCGATCGAGCGCCCAAACAGCCCGCGAGGACGCAAGCAGCGTACGGGTCAGGTCGATTCTGCTGCGAGCCGAGACTCATCGCGTGCGTGAAGAGAGTGTTCACACCGTCCGTTCCCGCTCGCCGAAGAGTCCCGTCGGCCGCAGGACGAGCACGAGGATCAGCAGGACGAAGCCGTAGAGATCGCGGTACGCGGAGGAGATGAACACCGAGCCGAGCGCCTCCAGCACGCCCAGCAGCAGGCCGCCCACGATGCTGCCCGCGATGGAGCCGAGCCCGCCGATGACGATGATCTCGAAGCCCTTGAAGGTTGAGATGGCGCCGTTCTCCGGGTACACGAGGAAGTCGGGCGCGAGCAGCGCCCCGGCGGCGGCCGCCAGCGCTACGCCCACGCCGAACGCGATCATGTCGAGCCGGAGGACGTCGATGCCGGCCGTCTGGATGCCCACGCGGTTCTGCGCGGCCCCGCGCAGCGCGCGGCCGATCGCGGTGTGTTTCACGACGAGGTAGAAGAGGCCGAGCAGGACTAGGGTGGCGATGAGGGCCACGAAGCGGTTGCCCGAGATCGGTAGCGTGCCGAGCATCCTCGGCTTCGCGTAGTCGCCCGGCGCGTACTGGTTGGGGCCGCCGACCACGATGGCGAGGTTCCGGAAGAACACCATGAGCGCGATGGTGATAATGGTGGCGTACTCGTCGCGGCGCTCCACGACGCCGACGAACATCGGGCGCAGCAGCAGCCGCTGGATGATGAGCCCGAGCACGAACACCGCGCCCATCGCCAGCGGCAGGGCCAGCCACCAGCGCCGCGGCCCCAGCAGCGTGGCGATGAGCGCGTACTGCGCGTAGCTGCCGATCATGTAGAACTCGCCCATCGACCAGTTGATCATCTTCATGATCCCGTAGATGAACGTGATCCCCAGCGCCATGAGGCTATAGATCAGCCCGATCACGACGCCGGAGAGCACGTACTGGGAGACGAGGACCGCGTCCACGCGCGCCCTACTTCGGCTGGCTCACCCACTCGCCCGTCTTGAACTCGCGCGGCGCCACGATCGTCGCCTCGGCGAACGGCTGCTCCACCTTGGTGTACTGGACCATCAGCATCGGCGGCGACCAGTGCTGCCAGTACGGACCCTCGCCGCGCGGGAACGTGATGGTGCCGTTCCAGCCCTCGAACTTGCCGGCCAGCAGCGCCTTCACGAGGTCGTCGACGCGGTCGCTCTTGGCCAGGTTCAGCGCGTCGGCGATCAGCGCGACCTGCGCGTAGGCGTTCAGCGCGGCGTAGACGGGCTCCTCCTTGAACTCCGCCATGTACCGCTTGCGGAAGGCCTCGCCCCGCGGCGGGAGCTTCATGGTCGGGTGGTAGTACGCGAAGAACGTGACGTAGTTGCCCTTGTCGCCAACCGTCTTCCAGTACTCGGGGCGCACGGGCGCGTCGTAGGTGATCAGCATCGGCGCCGCCGGGAACAGCCCGACGTCGTACGCCTGCTTGAGGGTGAGGTACACGGGGGTGCCGATGCCGCCGTTGATGAAGAGATCGGGCTTCCAGTTCTTGATCTCGAGGAGCTGCGGCGTGAGATCCACGGCCGTGCGGTCGAACATGACCGTCTTCAGCTCGGCCTTCACGTCCATGGTCTTGAACTGCTTCTTGGTCTCCTCCACGAGGCCCACGCCGTAGTCGGTGTTCTCCGCGGTCATGGCGACGCGCTTGAACCCGCGCTCCTTGATCCAGCGGTTCCAGATGGTCACGCGGTCGGCGTCGATCACGTGCGTGCGGAACGTGTAGGTGAGGTGGCGCTCGGTGATCTCGCGGGCGGACGCCTGCGTGGCGAAGACGGGCACCTTGAACTGCTCGGCCACCTGCTGCACCGCCGTCATCACCGAGCTGTGGAACTGGCCGACGACGGCCACCGCCTGGTCCTGCGACGCCAGCTTGCGCAGGCCGGCCACGCCCTTCTCCGGCGTGCCGCCGTCATCCTCGATGACCGCCTCGACCTTGCGGCCGCCGAGCACGCCGCCGCGGGCGTTGATGTCCTCCACCGCCATCTTCGCCCCGCGCACGATGAACTGGCCGGCGATGGCGTCGCCGGGTGGCGAGAGCGGAGTCAGCACACCGATCTTAACCGGCTTCTGCGCCCACGCCGACCCCGCGAGGCCGGCCACCGCGAGCGCGACAACGACGACGCAGGTCCACAGCCGTCGGTTCATCACGTCCTCCTCGACTAGTGTCTGATCCACTCTTTGAGCGCCGTCTCGTCCACGTCCACGCCGAGCCCGGGGCTGTCCAGCGCGAGGATGGCGCCGTCGGCGTACGACACCGGCCGGCGCACCACGTCGCCCTTGAGCAGCAGGGGGCCGAACAGCTCACACCCCCACGTCACCGGCGCCGCCGC
>Ga0137409_10002526_pt2 | contig 13399 bp, 13 predicted proteins | sample CZODoug1_16funga_FD_122059 | JGI IMG/M metagenome (GOLD analysis project Ga0137409, IMG submission 122059) | Vadose zone soil fungal communities from Angelo Coast Range Reserve, California, USA - CZODoug1_16fungal (Hybrid Assembly) | ecosystem: Environmental > Terrestrial > Soil > Vadose zone...
GCCCCCGTCCCCTGCCGTGCCTGATGATCCCGTCAAGAATCTCCGGACGCATCACGACGCGCAGGGCCGTCTCATCGACGCGCACACGGCGCGCGCCGGCTGGCTCGGCGAGCGCCTGGATGTGGTTTGGGCGATCGACGTCCTGCATCCGATAGCCGTGAGATCGCGACCTTGTGCGCCTGAACAGGCATCGCCGGCCGCGTCGTAGAGCATCCTGGATTATCTCGGCAAGGCTCGCTAAACGGGATCGGCGTTGACGAGAATGAAGGCCACCCGGCAGGACCGGTCGGAGCGGTTGCTCCAGGCATGGTTGGTGCCGCGCTGGACGAGGCAGTCCCCCGCTCTCATGAGCACCTCGCCCTCGTCCATGAGCGCCCAGATCTCGCCGTCCAGGACGAGCGCGTAGTCGACCGTGCTGGTCTTGTGCATGCCGGGATGCCGGGCCGCGCCCCGGTCCATGGCGTGGCCGGCTCCCATGGCCGCGAAGGCCTTCCCGCGATCCATCGCGGCCGCCATCGCGGCATCGGGCGGGAAGTCGACGACGCGGAAGATCGTCCCGCGCGCGGGCGGCTCGAGCACGATGGGTCTCGCCGCCGCGTCGGCCGAACCCGCGTTGGTGGCGGGCGCGCCATCGGTGACCCAGAGGTTGATGAGGACCAGTCCCGGCATACCCGCCAGCTCGAGCACGTGGGGCGATGGGCCGTCGGACAGAATCACCGATCTTCCTTCTCGATTGTGACCGGTCAGGATTCGGCGCATCGGTCTCGCCATGGCGTCTAGATCACGAGCTCGCGCGCCACGCCACGCAGGTCGACCTCGAACTCGAGGCCCTGCACGGGCGGGCGGCTCGGGAACCAGCGCACGCCGTGGATGGCCGCGGCCCCCGCCGGCTTGAGGATCTCCTCGACGAGGAAGCCGTGGATCGCTTCGGCGGTGTAGACGTCGATGGCCGTCGCGCGCGCCCAATCACAGCCGAGCCCGCGCATGCGCTCCTGCATGATCCCCATCACGAAGCGCGCCTTCTCTCGCATGGCCTCGGAAGTGGTCTCCCCGTGGCGAACGATGCCCTCCGCGCCTTGCCCACGATCTCGCATCTCGCCCGCCCCCGCCACGATGAAGGTGGGCGACGGGGTGGCCCCCGGCATGGTGTAGGCGAAGGCGTAGAGCGAAGCCTCGGCGGGGGCGGCCACCACCGGCGCCACGTTCGTCCGCGGGATGGGATTGTCCTCGCCCACGAGGATGTCCCACTCCGCGAGCAGCGACCGGTAGCCCTCGTTGAACTTGGCGAACCCCTCGAAGGTGAAAGGCGCCGGGCTGCGGAGCTCGATCCCGCACAGGGCCGTCTTCGGCCGTCCCTGCTCGCGCAGGTGACGCTCGATCCGCGCGAACCCGGCACGCCAGGGCACGGGGGCTCCGAGTGTCACGTGCACGATCTCGTGGCCGGGCATGGCGATGGTGCCGGACGAGAACGCGGTGATGCCGGGCAGGTAGCGATAGTTCCCCTTCGGATGATCGCGAAGCATGACGGCCTTTCCTCCTCGAGCTGTGATGGCGGGCGTGCCGACGAGTGCCGGGGCCTACGCGCGAGCGACAGCATAGCATCGAGGGCCCCCGAGTGCCGCCCCGCGGCAGGCGCCTGGACAGGATTCGTCAGTCACCGTCCCACGACAGGCAGCACACCCTCTCCTTCCGCCCTCGGCTGCCGGAAAATTCAGGGCATGGCGAGGGGCGCTCGGTGGCACGGCGCTCGCAATGTTGCTCCAGCATGGTCCGACGCGTCCTGTTGCTCTCCCTGGTCACATGCGTGGCGCTGGCCGCCGGCCTCTGGACCATGCGTCCGACGCCCTGTGGCAGGCCCATCGCGTATCGCCTGGGAGCCGTCGACAGCCGCTTCGGGCTGACCAACGACGAGGTGCTCGAGGCGCTGCGGCAGGCGGAGTCGCTGTGGGGCCGCGCGATGGGCCGGGATCTCTTCGCCCCCGATCCCCGCGCAGCCTTGACGGTCACCCTCGTCTACGACGAGCGCCAGCAAACGACCCAGACCAGCCAGCGCCTGTGGAGCTCGATGCAGCAGGCTCAAGCCTCCCACGCAGCGGTCTCGCGAACCTATTCGGAGTGGCGGGAGACCTACGAGCGCCGAGCGCGAAGCTACGAGACCACGTATGCCGCCTACCAGGAGAGGGCTGCCGCCTACAACGCGCAGATGCAGCAGTGGAGCGCGCGGGGTGGCGTGCCCCGCGAGATGCAGGCGGGCCTCGAGGCGGAGCGGAGCCGGCTCCAGACGATGCGGAGCGAGCTCGAGACGGAGCGGATGGCCATCGAGTCGCTCGCCGGCACCGTGCGTACGCTGGCCGAGAAGGGCAATGCCCTCGCCGAAGCGCACAACCGTGACGTCATGACCTTCAACTCGCGCTACGGGGCGCCCCGGCAGTTCCACAAGGGCGAGTTCGACGGCCGCGAGATCACCGTCTTCGAGTTCCACGACATGCGGGACTTCACCCTCCTCCTCACCCACGAGCTGGGGCACGCCCTGGGGCTCGGGCACGTGGACGATCCCACCGCCATCATGCACGCGGTGGGCGGCGAGCAGGCGGTCGAGCCGCTGCGCCTCACCGCGGCCGACCTGGCCCTCCTCCAGAAGCTCTGCGGCCTTCGCTGACGCGAGGCAGCGTCTCCAACGATCGCGCGCTCGACGATCGCGCCTTGACCTGCCGCACGGCCGACTGCTAGTCTGCCCTCGCTGCGTCACCTCCACGCGAAGGAGATGCGAATGCTTCGAGCGCTCGGGATAGCGGGGCTGATCATCGCGATGGCCGTGAGCCCGGCCCGGGCGGACGATCCGTACCCGACGCGGCCGATCTCCATGGTCGTCGCCTTCCCGCCCGGCGGCCTCGCCGACAACACGGCGCGGCCGGTCGCCACCGCGCTCGAGCGCATCTTGAAGCAGCCCGTGGCCATCATCAACAAGGCGGGGGCGGCGGGCGCGGTCGGCAACCAGACGGTGGCCACGAGCAAGCCCGACGGCTACACGCTGCTCATGGCCCTCGTCAGCATCTCCGTGCTGCCGGAGGTCGACAAGCTCTTCGGGCGGCCGGCGAACTACACGCGCGATCAGTTCACCGGCATCGCCCGGATCAATGCCGACCCCTCCATGCTCGTCGTCCGCGCCGATGCGCCGTGGAAGACGCTGAAGGATCTCGTGGAGGACGCAAAGAAGAAGCCCGGGGAGATCGTCTTCAGCTCCTCCGGCCTCTACGGTGCGTCGCACATCCCCACCGAGATGTTCATGCTGGCCGCGGGCATCAAGCTCCGTCACCTCCCCACGACGGGCGGGGGGCCGATGATGAACGCCATCCTCGGGGGTCACTCACAGATCACCATGACCCCGGTGAGCCTGGCCGTCGCGCATGTGAAAGCGGGCAAGCTTCGACTGCTCGCTCATACGGGAACGGCGCCGGTGGCCACCTATCCGGACGTCCCGTCGTTCAAATCGCTCGGATACGACGTCGAGTACACGGCGTGGGCGGGGCTGGTGGCGCCCGCCAAGACGCCGCCCCACATCATCAAGATCCTGCGCGACGCGACCCGCCAGGCGGTCAAGGAGCCGGAGGTCGTCACCTCGCACGCCAAGCTCGACACCCCCATCGCCTACATGGATGCCGACGAATTCAACGCGTGGTGGGCCAAGGACGCGGCGCGGCTGGCCGAGGTCGTGAAGAAGATCGGCAAGGTGGAGAGCGCGCAGTAGCTCGATGACAACGGATCGCCTCGCGGGCGCTACGCTCGTGCTCTTCGGCCTGGTCACGATCTGGCAGAGCCGCGCCTTCCCCCTCGGCTCCTTGCACCGGCCGGGTCCCGCGTACATGCCGGTGGTCCTCGCCGTTTTTCTGATCGCCTTCGGCGTCGCCGTTTTCACCATGGGATCGCGCGCTCGTGGAGTGGCCGAGGTCGGCTGGCATGAATGGCGCCACGCCGTCTCGATCTTCGCCGCCTGCGCGTTCGCGGCGTGGGGGCTCGAGCGCCTCGGCTACCGCCTCACCATGGCCGCCGTCCTCGCCTTCCTCATCCTGGTGCTCGAGCGCACAGGATGGGTCCTCGGCCTCGCGGTGACGGTGGTGATGGCATGGGGTTCCTTCTATCTCTTCGACACGCTGCTCAAGGTGCCCCTCCCGCGCGGACCCTTCGGGCTCTGACGTGCTCGAGACCCTCCAGAACCTCGGTCTCGGCTTCTCCGTCGCCCTCGCCCCCCACGTCCTCTGGTACGGCTTCATCGGCTGCCTGGTGGGCACGCTGGTGGGTGTGCTTCCGGGGGTGGGGCCGCTCGCGGGCATCAGCCTCCTGCTTCCGGCCACCTACGGCCTCGATGCCACGAGCGCCCTCGTGATGCTGGCCGGCATCTACTATGGCGCGATGTACGGCGGCTCGACGACGTCCATCTTGATGCGCATCCCCGGCGAGGCCGCCTCCGTGATGACGTGCATCGACGGCTACGCCATGGCGCGCAAGGGACGCGCGGGGCCGGCCCTGGCCATCGCCGCCGTCGGCTCGTATGTCGCGGGGACGGTGAGCGTCATCGCCCTGATGTTCCTGGCCCCGCCCCTCGCCGCCTTCGCCCTGCGCTTCGGCCCGCCCGAGTACTTCTCCCTGCTCCTCCTCGGGCTCTTGGTCCTCGCTTACATGAACTCGGGCTCGATGCTGAAGGGGCTCGCCATGGCGGCGCTCGGGCTCCTCCTGGGCATGATCGGCATCGACCAGATGTCCGGCTACTTCCGCTTCGCCTATGGCATCGCCGAGCTCGGCGACGGCATCGGTGTGGTGCCGGTGGCCGTCGGCCTCTTCGGTCTCGCCGAGATCCTGCTCACCGCGGGCATGGCGAACCCGCCCGAAGTGATCCGGCCGAAGCTACGCGACCTCCTGCCCTCGCGGCAGGAATGGCGCGAGGCCAACATGCCGATCTGGCGCGGCACGGTCATCGGGTTCCTCATCGGAATCATTCCGGGCTCCGCCCATGTGATCTCGACCTTCGTCTCCTACGCCGTGGAGCGCAAGGTATCGAAGCACCCTGAGGAGTTCGGGCGCGGCGCGGTGGCCGGGGTGGCGGGCCCGGAGTCGGCGAACAACGCGGCGACCTCGGGCGCCTTCGTGCCCATGCTCGCCCTCGGCGTCCCCGGCGTGCCCGTGGCCGCCCTCCTCCTCGCCGCCATGATGGTCCACGGCGTGACGCCGGGACCGCTGCTCATTCATCAGGACCCCAAGCTCTTCTGGGGCTTCATCGCCTCGATGTACGTGGGCAACGTCATCCTGCTCATCCTGAACCTTCCCCTCGTCGGGCTCTTCGTGAACCTCCTGAGGGTGCCCTACCCGATCATGTACCCGATCATCCTCGTGTGCTCCATCCTCGGGGTCTACGCCGTCAACAGCAGCGTGGTGGACGTGTGGATCATGCTCGGCACCGGCGTGCTCGGCTACGTGCTGCGCAAGCTCGACTTCGAGACGGCGCCCATCGTGCTCGGCCTCGTCCTCGCGCCCATGATGGAGCTTTCGCTCCGTCAGTCCCTCGCCATGTCGGCGGGGAGCTACGCGATCTTCGTCACGCGACCGATCTCGCTCGTCCTGCTGGGCGTGGGCGTCGTGCTCGTCATCCTCGCGCTGCGCCCACTCATCACACGCACCCTCGACTGGCGCTCTCGTCTGCCTGCCGAGAGCGAGAGCTAATGTTGTTCGAGCCGAGACGCTGCCCGCAGTTCGAGTCGAGGGCCGGCCCGAGGCCGGCGCGGGGCGAGAGCCAGGTTGATCCCGCAGGCGTGGCAGTTCGAGCTGAAGGGCGAAGCCCCGAGGCGAGGGCTGAGTGGACCAGCGGCGAGGCGAGGGCTGAATAAAATGGCCGAGCACGCCGGAAGCGTCCGTCGCCGCGAGGACCCGCGGCTCATCACGGGCACCGGAGAGTTCGTCGACGACTTCCGCGTGCCCGGCTGCCTGCACGCCGCCATGCTGCGCTCGCCGCACGCGCATGCCCGCATACGCTCCATCGACGTGTCGGCGGCCCGCCGCGCGCCGGGGATCGTCGGCGTCTTCCTCGCCTCCGATCTCGGGAGCGCCGGCGTGGCCATCCCCATCTATGCGCCGCATCCCGCCCTGCCGGTGGCCTGCGGCATCCGTCCCCTGGCCGGCGAGCGCGTGCGCTTCGTCGGCGAAGCCGTGGCCGCAGTCATCGCGGATGATCCCTATCGCGCCTGGGACGCCCTCGACCTGATCCGGGTCGAGTACGAGCCCCTCCCCGCCCTCGTGGACATGGACGCGGCGCTCGCCCCGGGCGCGGCCGTCTTGCACGAGGAGACGGCCAGCAATGTCGTGGCGGAGTGGCGCCAGCGCGTGGGCGACGTGGAGGCCGCCTTTCGGGCCGCGGACGTGGTCGTCCGGACGCGGGTCCGCCTCGCGCGCGGCGGCGCGCATCCCCTGGAGCCGCGCGGCCTCATCGTCCGCTGGGCCGACGAGCGCCTGACCATGTGGGGCGCCGTCCAGATGGTCCATCGCCACCGCGGGGTGATCGCCGGGCAGCTCGGCCTGCCCGAGGAGCAGGTGCGCGTGATCGCGCCGCCCGACGTGGGCGGCGGCTTCGGCACCAAGGGAATGTACTACCCCGAGTACGTCGTGGTCGCCGCCCTCGCGCGCCAGCTCGATCGGCCGATCAAGTGGATCGAGACGCGGCGGGAGCACACCCTCGTCGCCTGCGTGGAGCGTGACCAGATCCACGACGTGGAGCTGGCGGCCACCCGGGAGGGCCGGCTCCTCGCCCTGCGCGACGACTTCCTCCACGACATGGGCGCGTACACGATCTCGGGACTGAACCTGCCGCAGAACGCCATGATCCATTCGGTGGGGCCGTACGTCATTCCCAATCTCGATCTCCGCTTTCGCGGCGTGGTGACCACGACCACGCCCGTGGGCGCCTATCGTGGCGCGGGCCGTCCCTACGGCACCGCGGTGATCGAGCGGGCCCTCGACGCGTTGGCGCGCGAGCTCGGCACCGATCCCCTCGAGCTGCGGCGCCGCAATCTCGTCTCCGCCGACCGGCATCCCTACGCCACCGGCCTCAGCACGGCGGGCCGGGGACCCGTCGACTACGACAGCGGAAACTTCCCGCGCTGCATGGAGCTGGCCCTGGAAGCGCTCGATCTGCCTGCGGCGCGGCGCGAGCAGGCGCGGCTGCGCGCCGAGGGCCGCTACCTCGGCATCGGCCTCGTCAACTACGTCGAGGCCACCGCCACCGTGCCCTACGAGAGCGCCGTGGTGCGGGTCCACGAGAACGGCGGCGTCACCGTGGTCACCGGCGCCGCGCCGCAGGGTCAGGGGCACGTCACGATGTTCTCCCGGCTCGTGGGCAACCTCCTGGGCATCGAGCCCGACACCATCGAGGTGCTGACGGGCGACTCCGACCTCGTGGCGCAGGGCGGGGGCACGTATGGCAGCCGGACGGCGGCCATCGGGGGCAGCGCCGCGCTCCTCGCGGCACGCGCCGTGCGCGAGAAGGCGACGCGGATCGCCGCCCACCTGCTCGAGGCCTCCCCCGTGGACATCGTGAGCGAGGGCGGGAAGTTCTCGGTGCGCGGGCTGCCGAGCCGGAGCTTCGGCTGGCCCGAGATCGCGGCCGCCGCGCATGCCGGCCGGGCCCCCGGGGAATCCCCGGGCCTCGAGGACACGCAGCTCTTCACCGTGTCGCAGTCGAGCTTCGCCAACGGGACGCACGGCGTGGTCCTGGAGGTCGACCCCGACACCGGCGCCGTGAGCATCTTGCGCTGGATCGTGGCCCACGACTGCGGCCACGTGCTCGAGCCCGGCATCGTGGAGGGCCAGATCCACGGCGGGGTCGTCCAGGGTCTCCCGGACGCGCTCAACCTGCAGCTCGCCTACGACGAGTCGGGCCAGCGCCTGACGGCGACGCTCATGGACTACGCGCTGGCCACGGCCGCCGACGCACCGCGCACCTTCGAGATCCGCCATCTCGAATCGCCCACGCCGCTGAACCCGCTGGGCGCCAAGGGCGCGGGCGAGGGTGGCATCATGCCCGTCCATCCTCTCATCGCCCAGGCCATCGAGGACGCGCTGGCTCCGTTCGGCGCCCGCATCGAGCGGGTCCCCGTGACGCGTGCCGAGATCCACGCCATGGTCCAGGCAGCTGAAAAAGGCCCATCTGCTTCGTTGGCGCGCTCGACCGCACGCTCAACGTAGAGAGCCCACGCCTCGCGTGCGGCCTTCGCGCGCCGCCTCGCATGTGGATGGATTTCTTGTTCCGGCCCTCGACCAGCCACATGTAGGAGACGCCATCGGACGGCTGGTGACCGAGCCTTCTCAGGTCGTCGCCGAGGCCGGGCTGCTCGACCTTGATCACGTCGGCCCCCAGCTCGCCCAGGAGCGTGCAGCAGAAGGGCGCGGCCACGTAGGTCGCAAGGTCCAGGGCCACGAGGCCGTCGAGGGCTCCGCTCATAGCCCCCAATCCTATGGCCCGGGGTCAGGTCCTGCAACACCACAGAGGGTAAGACAACCGCCTCAGATGTTGGATCGCAAGACCTGGCCCCGACCTAGGTGCCGGGCCCAGAGCGTCGTGACCCGGGCGCCACGAGCCTGACCCCCACGGAGACGGGATCGGGCACCGTGGATCGATCGGTCTCCATCTGCCAGGAGCCGATCTGGGCCATGCCCCGGGTGAACTCGCCATAGCTCGATCGCGGGACGACGGCGACGACGGTGAAGTCCCGCTGCCGCCGCACCTGGGTCGCCCCGACTCGCACGAGGAGACTCGACAGATCACGCTCAGCCACGCTCCGATCGTTGACCGAGAGCTGCACGACCACATCGAGCTTTGGCGGCGGAGGAGCCGGCCGTGGTTCCCGAGGCGGCGGCGCGGGCGGCGACACGGTGCGCCGCGGTGGCTGGGGAGACGATGGAAGCGGCGTTGCCTTCATCGGCCCGAGGTCGGCGGATCGGTTCGCCACTCCCGGCCGGGGAGCCGGAGCCAGGGGAGGGATGGCCTTCGGCCGGGCGGGCGCGGGAGGCGATTCCGGCGGCGGCCCCGGCGCGGCGGGCTCGCGCGGCTCACGCTCCTGGCCATCACCGCGTGCCGTCATTGCCTCGCTGAAGATACGCTCTTGCTCCTGATCCTGGTGATAGGCACGCACGGCAAGCACGATGAGGATCACGACGGCCACAACGACGGCCAGCCCCAGGGAGAGCCGCCACCCGCGCCGTCGGGGCATCTCGGGAAGCGCGGTGCCCTCGGACTCGTCCGCGGTCGGGCCCCTCGAGGCCCTCGCCGGGAGCTTGTCTGACTGGAGCCTCTCGAGCTCTTCATGACAGGTGGCGCACCGGCTGATGTGGGCTTCGACCCCGGCCAGCTCGGTCAGACGGATATTGCCCTCGAGCAAGCTAGGGAAGCACTCGCGAGCGTCCTCACACGTCATGGAAGAGATCGCCCCATCTCGGCACTCGCGGTTCTCCCCCGGGCGACCGTGTAAGAACACCCGCCGCCACGCGGTAGAAATTTCAGGGGCCGTCCAGGGAAAGGCTCCGTCACGTGGATGACGATCATATACCCATGCCGATGCAAGGAGTCATGAGAGGAAGAACAAAGGCTTTCCCAGCAGCTGCTGCGCCAGGCCGCCACATAGCGCGTGGCCTCAGGAGTTTCTTGATGGCCACGCAGCCGCCCGACATATGGGCTGCATCGCATGTGCCAAGAACGGCTCGCCCTCCTCGGCTCATGCTACCGTAACAGCCTCGTGATCTCGCTCATGCTGCTATGGCTGCGAGCGGTCGGGCTCGTGGGCCAGGCCGTCTCGATCGGCGGTGCCATCTTCGCGGTGGCGGTGGTGCGCCCGTCGCACGCCTCCGATCCTGCCCGCGCGCTCGATCGCGTCCTCGCCCTCGTCACATGGGGCGCCCTCCTCGCCGCCGCCGCGCAGGCGGGCGTGCTCGTCGTCCTCGCCAGGGCCATGGGAGACGACGCGGGCTGGCCGCTGGGCGCCGTGCTGAGCTCGACGGTCGGCGTGATCGGCCTCATCCGCATCGCGGTGGCGCTCGCGGGCGCCGCGATCGCGCGCACGCTCCGTCGCCATCCGGACTCGACCACGCTGGGGGCGCTGCTCGTGAGCGGCGGCGCGCTCCTCGCTCTCACCGGGGCGCTGGCCAGCCATGCCGTGGGCCGCATCGAGGGCAGTGTCTGGCTCGTGGCCGTGGGCGCGCTCCATCAGGCGGCGGCCGCCACCTGGGTGGGTGGGCTCGTGTGCGCGACGGTGCTGGCGCTTCGCTCGACCCCGGCGGCCCCGGAGAGCTGGCTCAGGCCGTTCTCGAGGCTCGCGCTGGCGGCGGTGGCGGCCCTCGCTCTCACCGGCGCGGCGCTTTCCCTCGCCTACATCGCCACCCCGGTCGCCGCCATCGGCACCTCCTACGGAGCCATGACGCTCACCAAGATCGTGCTCTTCATGGCCATGCTGACCATGGGTGCGCTCAATCATCGCGCCCTCCACGGTCGACTCGGGACGGGACGCTGGCTCGTCTCGGGAGCGAGCGCGGGTCCCGACCTTCCCCGCTCGGGCTCGCGGGTATTGCGTCGACGTCTCGAGGTGGAGGCCGGGCTTGCCATCGTGACGGTCTTCCTCGCCGCGTCGATCGGCTCCGCGCCGCCCGCGTCGGACGTGCAGGACCAGCGCGCCTCGCTGGCAGAGATCCGTAGCGTGTTCACTCCGCAATGGCCGCGGCTCCAGGCGCCGAGCCTGGCCGAGCTGGCCGCGGCCACGGCTCTCGGCGACCCGTCGACGCCTCATTCGGCCGAGGAGACGGCCTGGTCGGAGTTCGGCCACCACATCGCCGGTCTCTTCGTCGTGGCCATGGGCGTGCTCGCCATGCTGGAGCGGACGGGATGGGCGCCGTGGGCGCGGCACTGGCCCCTGCTCCTCATCGGGTTGACGGGCTTCGTCGCGTGGAACATGGACCCGGAGGGTTGGCAGACGGGCCGGATCGGCTTCTGGGAGCACCTCCTGGGCCTCGAAGTCTTGCAGCACCGCATCCTGCTCGCCCTCACCGCCCTTCTCGCGGTGGCGGAATGGCGGGTGCGGAGCGGCCGCCATCCCGAGTCCGCCTGGCGCTATGTCTTTCCCCTCGTGTGCATCGGCGCCGGCGTCTTGCTGCTCTCCCACGCCCACGAGGTCAGCAATGCCAAGTCGGCTTTTCTCATCGAGCTGACGCACCTGCCCCTCGGCCTCGTCATCCTGGTGGCGGGCTGGTCGCGCTGGCTCGAGCTGCGTCTGTCCCCGCCGGACAACGTCGCGCCCGGACGGCTGTGGGGACCCGCCTTGACCGTGTTCGGGCTCTTGCTGCTCTTCTACCGCGAATCTTGACAGCCGACGGTCATCAGGCCCTCCGCTTCTTCCCGGACGAGGCGGTCGGGTATCGCTACCCCGAGCTCTACGTCAAGCTCTTCGGCGCGGACTACGTGCCCGAGCCGCACATCCGGGACGCGTATCGGTACGCGCGTGACCACAAGTGGTACATGACCTCCCGCCTGATCACCGTCAATGACCTGTACGCCTTCGATCCGACGGTGCAGCTGGCGCTCGAGGAGTTCACGGATGTCGTGGGGCGGAACTTCAGGCAGCCGAAGGAGGGGCTCGGCTTCGACGGCAGCCCCTCCGCCCACATGTGGCGCACGATCAGCTGGCCGACGCAGTATCTCTAGGCGGGGCGAAGGTGCTTCAGACCCTCGATCTGCTTGGCCTTGCAGGTTGGACAGATGGCATGCGTGAACTGCAGGCCTGAGCGCTTGCCGAGATAGCTCTCGACCTTCTCCCAGAAGTTTCCATCGCTCCGGACCTGGCGGCACCACGCGCAGATGGGAATGAGGCCCTGGAGCTGCTGGACATGGGCGAGCGATTCCTCGAGGGCGAGAATGCGATCGGCCAGCTGCTGCTGCAGGGTGACCATGCGGACACCCACGGAGACGCGTGCCCGCAGCTCTTCGGCCTCGAACGGCTTCGTGATGTAGTCGTCCGCCCCCGCCTCGAAGGCGGTGACCAGATCGTCGGTCTGACCTCTCGACGTCAACACCACGAGATAGGTGGGGGCCGACCCTCCCGCCTCACGGACCTTGCGACACACCTCCACGCCGGTCATCTGGGGCATCATCCAGTCCAGAATCGCGAGGGCGGGAGGGTCTTGCCCGCTCAGGATCAGCCAGGCCTCGGAGCCGCTCGCCGCCGCCACCACTTCATGGCCCGACTTTGCGAGGATCTTCTCGAGGAGGCGTCGCGTGAGCAGGTCGTCGTCCGCGATCAGGATCCTCACAGAGTCTTCCAGTCGAAGTCGCTGAGGAACGCAGCGACCTTCGTCATTTCGCGCTCGAATGCATCGCCAACCGTGGCCGCCTCTCCGAGCTGGCCGGCCCGGCCGAGGGTCTCGAGCTCTCCCGCCAGGGCGAGCGCCTTCTCGGCGCAGAGAATCCCGAGTGGACCCCGCAGGCTGTGCGCCGCGTGGAACGTCTCCTGATGGTCGCCCCGCCGGATCGCCGCGGTCAGGGACGAGACACGCTCCGACAGGTCTTCCTGGAACGTGTGGACCAGCTCCTGGAGGAGATCCTTGTCGCCGTCGACCCGTCCGAGGGCGAGTGACATCCGCACCGGTGAGTCGTCGAGCTGTCCGTCGCGCGGCGTCACTGGGCGTTCCGATCAGTTCGCGCTGCCATCTCGATCTCCCCGTCGGCAAACCCGGATGAAGTGGATTCCCTACGGGTCGTGCACTGGCAGTGCCAATCTCCAACACCCTGCCTTATTCACAAGTTCGCCCGCTCTCTGGGCAGGCCATGACGGAAGGCGGCACGACCGGTGACGAGGAATGCCAGTCGGCCGCGGCGCCGGCAACGCCCCTTCAGCGGCCCGTGAGTTAAGCGCGCGTCACGTGGGCGGAGACGGCGAGCCAGGAGCCGTTGCGGCGCGCCCAGACGTCCGTGTAGCGGCCGGCGCCGGGCTGGCCGTCGGAGCGCGCGTAGGTGGTGCGCGCGTGGATGATGGCGAAGTCGCCCATGAGACGGATGTTGACGTCGTGGGCCTGGAGGTTCGAGATCGTGACGGGCCGCGCCGTCTGCTGCAGGAAGGCCTCGCGATCGATGAGGGTGCCGTCGGGTGCCGCTGGTCCTTGCCTTCACCACGGGCGGAGTTGCCTGAGACAGGTTGGAGCGATCGCGAACGCCTAGACATATTATGCGAGACAAGAGCATCATTTGGGTGGATAGCGGACAGGTGAGAGATGGGCGCCGGTCTGTTCAGCGTTCCGACCCTTAATGAGCAAATAGAATCGCTTCGGCCGGGCGATCATGTATGCGCGATATCGGACAGCACAACGCCGACCAATT
>Ga0137409_10005344_pt1 | contig 13398 bp, 7 predicted proteins | sample CZODoug1_16funga_FD_122059 | JGI IMG/M metagenome (GOLD analysis project Ga0137409, IMG submission 122059) | Vadose zone soil fungal communities from Angelo Coast Range Reserve, California, USA - CZODoug1_16fungal (Hybrid Assembly) | ecosystem: Environmental > Terrestrial > Soil > Vadose zone...
CTCGAGATTGACGAGAGCGGGCCACACACCGCCCCGGGGCAACAAGTGAACACCGACCGTCACCGTGGGAACCCAATAGATGTTGGTGCGCACCATCACGTCCATCAGCGAGTCGGTGAGGCCGTCGCCGTGCTCGATGGAGTTGACGCCGGCCCGGAGCGCCGCGCCAATGCCGTCGGAGCCGATCGCGTGCGCTGCCACCGAGCGGCCCAGACGGTGCGCCTCGTCGACGATCGCTTTCGCCTCGGCGTCGGTGAAGTTCACCCAGCTGTGGAGCACGCTGTCCGGCGTAAAGTAGTAGCGGCGGTCGCTGTAGTACTTGATCCAATCGGCGCCGTGCTGCACCTGCTGACGCACCGCGAGGCGCGCGTTGTCCACGCCGTCCACGGGCTGCACGCCATGGGGGAGCTCGAGCTCCCAGTTCGCGGTCGTGATCGGATACATTCCCGTCGGCGCCATCGCGCGGGTCGACGCAAAGACCCGCGGCCCCGGAATCTCGCCGTTGTTGATCGCCAGCTTCACATCCACATCGGCATACATCGCGCCTTCGGTTTCGAGATCCCGAATGGCGGTGAAGCCGTGCTCCAGGGCGATCCGTGCGTTGCGCGCCGCGAGAATGGCGCGGTAGGGCGTGGACTGCTTGAGCAGCTGGTCTTCGTAGTCCTGCGACGTCACGTCGCCCTGCAGGAGGAGGTGGGTGTGGGCGTCGATGAGCCCGGGCAGGACGGTCATCTGACTGAGATCGATGACGCGGGCACTCGGGGCCTGTCCCTGGATCTGTGCGAGCGGGCCCACGGCCCTGATGCGCTCGCCCTCGATCAAGATGCCGATGCTGGTCTGGACTTGTGCCGACCGGCCATCGATGAGGCGGCCGGCCTTGATGAGAACCTGCGGTGCTGGGGCTTGTGCCGCGAGAGTTGCGGCCGTGCTGATCGAAAGGATGCCGATGTGAAGCGCGCGCACGAGATCTCCAAGAAAAAGCGGGACGGGAGAACTTACTCCCGCCCCGCCACTCGCACTACGGTGCAGATTACCTCGACGCGAGAGGTTTACCATCCGCATCGAGGAATCGGATCTCCCCAAAGTTCAGCTCTCGAATCCCCGCCTCGATCTTTGACCGATCGCCCACGATCACCCACACCAGGTGATCGGGACGGATCGTCTCCTGCGCCGCACCCGCGGCGTCGGGAATCGTCAACGCGCGGATCCGCTGGGCATACGTCTCGAAATAGTGATCATCCAGTCCGAACGTCACGAGCTGTTCGAGCGAGCCCTGCACCGCGTCCATCGTCTCCCAATTGCCGGGCAGCGTCAACGTCAGATTCGCCTGTGCTTTCGCGAGCTCGTCGGCGGTCACGGGCTTCGGGCCGAGAATGCCGCGCAGCTCCTGATCGACTTCGATCATCGACTCCTTGGTCTTGTCGGTCTGGACCGGTGCGTAGGCGATGAACGGCCGCTGGCCGCGCGCGTCCCAGATGAAGGTGAACGCGCCGTACGACCAGTGTTTCGCCTCGCGCAGGTTCATGTTGACGCGTGACGTGAATTGCCCGCCGAGCAGCGACGTCATCGCCTCGATGGCGTACTCACGTGCATTGGCCTTGGGCGCCGCCAGATCGGCGGCGAGAATCACCGACTGCTCCGCGCCGGGACGGTCGAGGATATAGACGAGGGGTCGCGGCTGATCGGCGACCGTGCTCACATTTTTCTGCGGCACCTCGCCGGCCCGCCAGTCGCTGAACAGGCGCGTGAGCTTCGGCTGGATCTCGGCGAGCGAGACATCGCCGACGATCACGAGCGTCGCGTGGTTCGGCTTGAACCAAGTGCGCTGGAAGCGCACGAGATCGTCGCGCGTCATGCCCGACACCGACGCTTCCGTGCCCGACCCCGTCAGCGGATTGCCGTACGCGTGGTTGGCGCCGTACAGCAGCTGTGGGAAGACGCGCAGCGCCATCTGCACCGGCTGCACCTTCTCCCGCTGGATGCGCGCCAGGCGCTGGCGCTGCTGCCGCTGGAAGTCGGCCTGCGGGAACGACGGATTGAGCACCACGTCGGCGAAGATGTCGAGCGCCGGATCGAGGTTCTCCTTCAAGGTCGACAATGCGACGCGTGACACGTCGAGCTGCGAGCTCGTAAACAACTGCGCACCCAGCTGGGACAGTGTGTCGCTGATCTGCAGCGCGGTGCGCCGCGTCGTCCCTTCGTCCAGCATGTCGAGCGCGAGGCTCGCCGTGCCAGGCGCCGCAAACTGATCGGCGGCGTACCCGGCATCCACGAGGAGCGTGAGCTGCACCTGCGGAATCGAGTGCCTTTCAGCGAGCACGATCTTGAGCCCGTTCGGCAGCGACGCCCGCGCGATCGCCGGGAAGCGGGCGTCGGGCGGGGTTCCGGCATCGGGCAGCTTGCTGCGGTCGGCGCCGCTCGCCGCGGTCTCGAACGTGGGATACGGATGCACCTCGAGCACCCACGCGCCGTCGCTGAGCCAGCGCGCCGCGGCTGACTTGAGATCGCCGGCCGTTGCCGCCGCGATGCGTCGCTGCGTCACCAGGTAATGATCGGCGCTGCCCGTGAATACCTCGTTCCGCGCCAACACGTCGGACTTGCCGCCGAAGCCGCCGATCCGCTCGACGCCGCGGATGAAGTTCGCACGCGACTGCGTCTTGACCCGACGCAGCTCACTGGCGGTCGGACCTGTTTGGATGAAGCGCGCAAGCTCTTCGTCGATCGCCCGCTCCACACGCGTGAGATCGCCGCCCGGCTTCGCCGTGGCGCGAACCACGAGCTGCCCGCCGATCTCCCGAAGATCAACGTATGCGTTCACGTCGGTGGCGATCTGCTCGTCATAGACGAGCCGCTTGTAGAGCCGGGATGTCTTCCCCGCCGCGAGCACGTCGGTCACGAGATCGAGATAATCGGCGTCGGCCGACCCGTACTCCGGGATGTTCCACTCTTTGTAGATCCGCGCCTGCGGCACCCGGTCCTGCATGATCTCCCGGTGCGACCCGGTGCGCCGCGCGATCCACGTCGACTGCTTGGCGATTGGCGGCGTCGCGGGAATGTCGCCGAAGAACCGCTCGACTTTCTGGCGCGCCGTCTCGGGCGTGATGTCGCCGGCCAGCACGATCACGGCGTTGTTCGGGCCGTAGTAGGTGCGGAACCACTCCTTCACGTCCTCGACCGAAGCGGCATTGAGGTCTGCCATCGATCCGATCACCGTCCACGAGTATGGATGTCCGGCCGGATACGTGCCCTCGGTCATCAGGTCGTCGACCTTGCCATAGGGTTGATTCTCGCCCTGCCGCTTTTCGTTCTGCACGACGCCGCGCTGTTCGTTGACCTTTGCGGTGTCGATCGCGCCGAGCAAATGGCCCATGCGGTCCGATTCCATCCACAGCGCCACGTCGAGCGCGTTGGTGGGCACGTTCTCGAAATAGTTGGTGCGGTCTTGGTTGGTCGTGCCGTTCTGGTCGGTCGCGCCGATGCGCTCGAACGGTTGGAAGTAGTCGTCGTTGAAATGCTCGCTGCCGTTGAACATCAGATGCTCGAACAGGTGCGCGAACCCCGTACGGCCGGGGCGCTCGTTCTTGGAGCCGACGTGGTACCAGATGTTCACGGCGACGATCGGGGCCTTGTGGTCCTCGTGGACCAGCAACGTCAGGCCGTTTTTCAGCACGAACCGCTGATAGGGAATGGTGATGGGCGTGGGCGCGGCGCTCTGCGAGCGGGGGGGCCGGGCTCGCGTGGCGTTTCGAGACGGGCGCTGGGCGGTGCCGGGCGTGGGCAATGCCGTGGCGAGCCCTAGCGCCAGGCTGACAAACGCTATGCGGGACATGGAAATCTCCTCAAAAAGGCTGACGGCGGGCTGAACGGGCTGAAGATATTACATTTAAGCAGCATGGCTACTCTCGCCGAGCCGAAACAGCGGAAAGTCAGCGCCGACGAGGCGCGTGAAGTCGCCGAAGCGGCACGCGAACAGGAATGGGCCGCGCCGAGTTTCGTACGCGACCTGTTTCTCGGCAAGCTGCGGATGGACCTGATTCACCCGTACCCCGAACAGAATCCGGACGAAGTCGCTCGCGCCAAACCATTCCTCGACAAACTCGAGCGATTCCTGCGTGAAGAGGTCGACTCCGATCGCATCGATCGCGAGGGCGAGATTCCGGAGAACGTCGTCGACGGGTTGCGGAAGCTGGGGGCATTCGGCATCAAGATCCCGCGCGAGTACGGCGGCCTCGGCCTCTCGCAGCTCTCGTACATGAAGGCGATCGAGCTCGTGTCGTCGGTGGACGGCTCGCTCACGGCGTTGCTCTCGGCGCATCAGTCCATCGGCGTGCCACAGCCGCTCAAGGTGTTCGGGAGCGAAGCGCAGAAAAAGAAATACTTCCCCCGTCTCGCCGCAGGCGCGATCTCGGCGTTCGCGCTCACCGAGCACGGCGTCGGGTCCGATCCCGCGGCGATGGAAACCACCGCGATCCTCGACGACGATACCTGGATCCTGAACGGCGAGAAGCTGTGGTGCACGAACGGCACCAAGGCGGAGCTCCTCGTCGTCATGGCGCGGACGCCGTCGAAGATGGTCAACGGCAAAGAGAAGAAGCAGATCACGGCGTTCATCGTCGAGACCGACTGGCCGGGTGTCGAAGTCGTGCACCGGTGTCACTTCATGGGTTTGAAAGCGCTGTACAACGGCGTGATCCGCTTCACGAACGTGCGCGTGCCACAGGAAAACGTGCTGTGGGGCGAGGGCAAGGGATTGAAGCTTGCGCTCGTCACGCTCAACACCGGCCGCTTGACGCTTCCCATTTCGTCGGTCGCCGCCGGCAAGCGCTGCCTCGAGGTCTCCCGCCGCTGGGCCGCCGAGCGCGTCCAGTGGGGCCGGCCCATCGGGCAGCACGACGCCATCGCGCAGAAGATCGGCACGATGGCGGCGAACACGCTCGCGATGGAGGCGGTCGCGGAGCTGTGCGGCGCGATGGCGGAGCGCGGCGGTTACGACATCCGGCTCGAGGCCGCGATCGCCAAGCTCTACAATTCCGAAGCGGGCTGGCGCATCATCGACGACACGGTGCAGATCCGCGGGGGCCGCGGCTACGAGACGGCCGATTCGCTGCGCGCGCGCGGCGAGGCGCCGATACCGGTCGAGCGCATCATGCGCGACTTCCGGATCAATCTGATCTTCGAGGGGTCGTCGGAAATCATGCACCTGTTCATCGCACGCGAGGCGGTGGACAAGCACCTGCAGGTCGCCGGCGACGTCGTCCTGCCTGGAAAAACCGTGCGCGAGCGCCTGGCCGGCCTCGCCCGCTCCGCGGGGTTCTACGGGTGGTGGTATCCGTCACGCTGGCTGGGATGGAGCCTGTGGCCACGCTACGCCGAGTTCGGGAAGCTCGCGAAGCACGTGCGCTTCGTCGAGCGCAGCTGCCGCCGGCTGGCGCGCAGCGTATTCCATTCGATGATTCGGTTCGGCCCGAAGCTCGAGCTGCGCCAGTCGGTGCTGTTCCGGCTGGTCGACGTGGCCGGCGAGCTGTTCGCGATGGCGGCCACCTGCTCCCGCGCGCAGCAGCTGTATATGCATGACCGGGCGACGGGCGCGCGGGCCGTGAAACTCGCCGATCTGTTCTGCCGGCAAGCGCGGCGTCGCGTGCGTTCGAAGTTCAACGGGCTACGGCGAAACGAGGATGTGCCGACCTACAAATTCGCGCAGGAGATTCTGGCCGGGGAGCATCGCTGGCTGGAGAGAGACATCGTAGAACTGCCTGAGTAGGTCGGATCCGCCGCTAGGCGGCTTGGTGCGCAATCATGATACTCTTCAACCGTTCGGGAGCATCAGCGCCCGCGTCGCCGTACGGCGACGGATGCCCTTCCACTTCCATCGTCACACTCGGACAGACCAGCGCATACGTACGCGCCCGGATCCGGTCGGTCGCGGCTTGCGTCCCGACCGGCGCCGCGATGACGACTTCGCGCGCGCCCAACCCCTCGGCGGCCTTTGCGGCGGCCAGCACTTTCCACGGATAGACGATCTGCCCCTCGACAATTATCGCCGTGCGGCCCTCCAGCTTCTTCACGGGACGCTGCGTCCGGTACAGCACGAGATCCTGTTTCACGCGTGCGCGTGATTCGTCGATCGCCGCCTGAAGCTTTTCCAGGAGATTCATGCCGGGCTGGAAGTCGGGATCCATCTCCGCCGGCGCGGACTCCGCCATGGCGCCGATGGGCGCGAGATTCGCGCCCAGCTTGATGAACGACGCCACGATCACGTCGAACTGCGCGCCCATCGCCTTGGCCGCGTGGGCCGCGATCTCGACGCCCTCCGGCGTGATGCCCAGCAGTATGCACGACTGATAACCGCGACTGGCCAGCTGTTGCCCGAGCACGGCGCCGGCGCTGGAGCGTGTGGGATAGAGGCTGGGACGGGGCTGAGCCATGGTGGGCAAGATAGAACGACGGTAGGGGACGGTAAAGGACGTAAGAGACGGTAAGGGTTACCCCTACCGTCTTTTACCGTCGATTTTTTTACCGTCTCTTACCGTCGATGTTGGCGTTATCTTTTCGACTCCCCAATCCAGGGACCCGCAGTGCCGAAGGACACGCTCACCGTCGTCGACAACCGCACCGGCAAGAGCTACGAGGTGCCGATTCAGGACGGAACTGTCCGGGCGGCCGATCTGCGTCAGATCAAGGCGTCCGACGACGACTTCGGGCTGATGTCGTACGACCCCGCGTTCATGAACACGGCGGCATGCCGCAGCGCGATCACCTTCATCGACGGCGACAAGGGCATCCTCCGCTACCGCGGCTATCCGATCGAGCAGCTTGCCGAGAAGAGCACGTTTCTCGAGACCGCCTACCTGCTGCTCCATGGCGAACTGCCGACCGCGGCGGAGCTGGACGCGTGGGTCTTTCAGGTGACGCACCACACGATCATCCACGAAAACATCAAGAAGTTCATCGACGGCTTTCATCACGACGCCCACCCGATGGGGATGTTCGTGAGCGCGGTGGCCGCGCTGTCGACGTTCTATCCAGAGGCGAAGCGCATCTTCGAGGAGCAGTCGCGCAACAATCAGACCGTGCGTCTCATCGCGAAGGCGCCCACCCTGGCCGCCTTCGCGCACCGGCACTCGGTGGGAATGCCGTACGCGTATCCCGACAACGATCTGAGCTACACCGGCAATTTTCTGAACATGATGTTCAAGACCACGGAGGTGAAGTACACACCCCACCCCGTGCTCGAGCGGGCCCTGGACGTCCTGTTCATCCTCCACGCCGATCACGAGCAGAACTGCTCGACCAGCGCCATGCGCGGCGTCGGCTCATCGCACCCCGACCCCTACTCGTGCATGGCGGCGGCGGCGGCGGCGCTCTATGGGCCATTGCACGGCGGCGCCAACGAAGAAGTGCTGCGGATGCTGCGCGAAATCGGCTCGATCGACGCCATCCCGGCCTACATCCAGCGCGTCAAGAAGGGGGAGATGCGCCTGATGGGATTTGGCCATCGGGTGTACAAGAACTTCGACCCCAGAGCCAAGATCATCAAGCAGATCGCCGAGCAGGTCTTCGACGTGACCGGTAAGAACCCGGTCATCGACATCGCGCTTGAGCTGGAGCGGATCGCGCTGCAGGAGGAGTACTTCGTGTCGCGCAAACTGTATCCCAACGTCGACTTCTACTCCGGCATTATCTACGAAGCGATGAAGTTCCCGGTGGACATCTTCCCCGTTTTGTTCGCCATCGGGCGAACGCCGGGGTGGCTGGCGCAGTGGCAGGAGATGTTGCTCGACAAGGAGCAAAAGATCGCCCGCCCGCGCCAGTTGTACATCGGCCCCCCCACGCGGGACTACGTGCCCATCGAGAAACGGAGCTGAGGCCCATGCCCACTTACGTTTTGCTGTCCAACCTGACGGACGAGGGCGCGAAGTCGCTCAAGGCGAACCCGAAGCGGCTCCAGGAAGTGAACAAGGAGATCGAGAAGTTCGGGGCCAAGGTGACGGCGCAATACGCCGTGCTCGGCCCCTATGACTTCGTGAGCATCGTCGATTGTCCCGACAACGAGACCATCGCGCGTGTGTCGGTCGAGCTGGGATCGCGGGGCAGCATTCGCCTGATGACGTTAGCCGCGACGCCGGTCGCCAATTTTATACGAACGCTGAAGACGAAAGACTGACTACCGACGTTTCTTCCCACCTCTCCGTGGCCTCAACGAACGCTCCGGCCGGGGAGCTTCGGCGATGGCCAGCCGCGGCTGCAGCGGCGGCACCGAGGGCTCGAATCCCGGAATCACCTCGCGCGGGAAGTTTTGTCCGATCAGCCTCTCGACGTCGGCCATCAGCAGCCATTCGTCGGGTGAGATCAGCGTCAGCGCGAGGCCTCGCGCACCGGCGCGGGCGGTGCGGCCCACCCGATGCACGTAGACCTCGGCGTCCTGCGGAACGTCGTAGTTCACCACCATCCGGATCCCATCGACATCGATCCCGCGCGCGGCGATGTCCGTCGCGACGAGAATCTCGGCTGCGCCGGAGCGGAATTGGTCGAGGGTCCGGGTTCGGTGGCTCTGCGCCTTGTCGCCATGCAACGCGTTGGCCGCGATGCCCTCGCGCTTGAGGAACGTGACGAGCTTATCGGCGCCGTACTTGGTCCGCGTGAAAATCAGCGTTTGACCGGCCGGCTTAGCCTTGAGAATCGAGGCCAGCGCGCCGCGTTTCTGCAGTTTGTCCACCGCGACGATGACGTGCTCGATGCCCTCGGCGGCTTGCGCGCGCCGGCCGATTTCGACCGAGGCGTGTCCGTTCAGGGCGCGACGCGCGAGCGCGTCGACTTCCGGCGATATCGTCGCCGAGAAGAGCATCGTCTGCCGCTCGTCGGGCAGCGTGTTCAGGATGCGCTTCACGTCGGGCGCGAATCCCATGTCGAGCATACGATCGGCCTCGTCCAGGACGAGGACCTCGAGCTCGGAGAAATTCGCGTGGCCGCGCTCCATGTGGTCGAGCAGGCGGCCCGGCGTGGCGACCACGATGTCGGCGCCGTGCTTCAGCGCGCGGGTCTGCGGCTCCATCCCGACGCCGCCATAGACGGCCGCGCCCTTCAGATGGGTGTGCCGCCCGTACGCCCGGATGCTCGTGGCAACCTGCTCGGCAAGCTCGCGCGTGGGCACGAGGATCAGCGCGCGCAGCGTGCCGCGCTTGCCGCTCGACAACCGCTGCAAGATGGGCAACACGAACGCGGCGGTCTTGCCGGTGCCGGTCTGCGCGGAACCGATGAGATCACGACCCGCGAGGGCAAGCGGAATCGCTTCGGCTTGAATGGGGGTTGGCTGCGCGTAGCCCTCGTCGGCGACGGCGCGCAAGAGTTCGGGCGCTAGGCCCAGTGCTGCAAATGGCATACTACTCCTAGGTACACACACACTCGCTGCGAAGTGGCCCAATGCCACTTCGACATCAGCGACGCTGCAGTTTTTGAACCTGGGGGATGAAACCGTGCGTGTGTTCAGCGACGGAGTCCCTGAGCGGGACTTCCAGAAGGAGCCAGCTCGCGGTTCTATGCGAGCAAAAATGTAACTACATGGACGCCGAGATCAAAGGGGAGACGCGTAGAGGCCGAGAGGCTGAGGGGCTGTAAGGACTCCAGGTGCGAGGATTTACCTCGCGCCTCGAGCCTCGTATCCCCTCAGCCTCTCGGCGTCTACCTCTTACCTCAGCGTCTCGGCGCGGGCGGCAGGCTCAGTGCCCCACCACCACATCTTCGGCAACGGTCGTTGGCGAGGATAGATCTCATTCAAGGTTTCGCCCTCATACAACCGTCCGTTCTTCATCACGTAGCGGACCGTGTTCGTGTTGTGTATCTCTTCAAGCGGATTCGCGTCGAGCACGATCAAGTCCGCCAGCTTGCCGGGCTCCAGCGACCCCAAATCCTGCTCCATCCCGATCGCATTCGCGCCGTGGATCGTGGCCACGCGGAGCACGTCGTGGTTCGACATCCCACCGGCGGCCATCGCCCACAACTCCCAGTGATCGCCCAGCCCATCCATCTGACCGTGGCCGCCCAGGCCAATGTGGCCGCCGGCCTTTAGAATCGAATTCGCCGATGCCGCGATGCGCGGGAAAACGTATTCGCTCTCGCGGAACCACGGACGGCGCTCGGCGCGCTGATCGATCTCATCGTGCGGCACGAAGCGCCGCACCTTGGCATTGTCGTGAATGTCGTAGCGCTCGTAGAAGAAGTTCTCGCTCCACGGACCGCCATACGACACGAGCAGGGTCGGTGTGTACGTGATGCCCGACTGTGCGATCAACTGCACCGCATCCTTGTACAGCGGCATGATCGGATAGCTGTGTTCGGATCCCGGATAGCCGTCGATCACGGCGGTCAGGTTCATCTTGAAGTCGAGACCACCCTCGATCGTCGGCATGAGTCCTAGTTCTTTCGCCGCCTGGATGACCCACTGCCGCTGCTTGCGATTACCCGTCATGTACATCTTGATCGTGTTGATGCGGTAAAACTCGCTGTACCGGCGCAACGCCTGACGGGTATCCTCGAGACTCTTGAAGTCCTCCGACCAGAACACGCCCGGGCCGGTGTGGAAGATCCTCGGCCCCAGGATCTCGCCGGTCTCGACGAGATCGGAGTAGGTCAACACGTCCGTGGTCGCGGTCTGTGGGTCCCGCGTGGTCGTGACGCCCCAGGCGAGATTGGCCAGATACTTCCACACCTGCGTCTCGTGGATCCCCCAGGTCGGCCACGGGTGCGCATGGACGTCGACGAATCCCGGAATGATCGTCTTCCCGCTCACATCGATGACGCGCGCCCCCGCCGGTGCGGAACCGGATGCTCCGACCGACACGATCCGGTTGTCTTTGACGACGACGTCGCCATTCTGGATGACTTCGTCGCCCTTCATCGTGATGATCCGTGCGCCGCGTAGCACCACGGTGCCGCGCGGAGTATCCCGCGGGACGTTGATCGTGACGTCGACGCGTTGCGGCTCGTAGGCCGGCTGCTTCGACAGCGAGTCGGACCGCGCGCGCACTCGCTTTTGCACCGAGTCGGCGAGGGCCTTGAACGCGTCGCCCTTCAGGGAGTCCGCGCGGATCGAGTCCGTGCGCTGCTTGACCTTGTCCATCGAATCCGCGACTGCCGAATCCCATTTCAGGAAGGACCGTCCAGCGGACCAGTACGCCTGTCGTCCGTCGGTCGTCCAGCCGCTGAACTCGCCGCCAATCATCGTCAATCGCTTGACCGGGAACGCGGCGGACGACGGATCCGAGATGCTGACCGCCGGCGTCTGCCCACCGATCACAGGCATCGTCACGATGTAGACATAGTTGTCGATCGTGACCAGGACGCGATCGGAATCGGGACTGATCAGGATCTCGTCGGCGATGTTGGGCTCGGCTCCAGGACCAGGATACGTGTAGCCCGTGGCGCGGATGTGCGCGCGCCGGTCCGTTCCGTCATAGCGCATCGAGACGAGGCCTTCCGGGCCCTCGTAGATGTAGATCCGATTGGGATCGCGACTGAAATGCGGCCGTCCGAAAGCATTGATCGGCGAGATCTTGGTGAGCGCCCCGCCCGCGGCGGGCACCCAATCGAGCTCGTAACCGGGCGCGAAATGCTCTTCGGTCCGCGGCGCACGCGGTCCCTTCACCACCACGATCCGCGCGCCATCCGGCGACCAAACGGGTGTGTCGTAGAACGCGCTGTCGGTCGTCAGGCGCACGGGCCTGCTGCCTGGTGTCGCTCTGATCTTGTTCAGCGTGCCGCCCTGATCGGTCCACGTCACGTACGCGAGCGACTGCCCATCGGGCGACCACGCCGGTACCTGCTCCTTCACGTCCTCGTTCGTCAGCCGCCGCGGCGTGCCGTTGGGCAGATCCATGACGTACAAGCGGTCGAGCGCGCTGAACGCCAGCCGCCGACCGTCCGGCGAAGGCGACGCGTTGCGGATCTGGCGCACCAGCACATTGCCGGTGTCGACCCGGATGGGCAGGTGCACCATCGGCCCGAGCTGCTGATCGACCTTGGCAGTAAACGAAATGTCGGCCACCTGGCCCGACGGCACTGCGACGCGGTGAATCTTGCCGCCGTACGAGATGATGAGGGCCTGGTTATCCGGGGTGAACGAGTATCCGGGATAGAGATCGCGTGTGAATCGGGACTCCTGGTCGTCACGCGTCACGGGATAGACCAGCCACTTCTCGTCGCCGCTGGCGAGGTCGCGTAGCCGCAGCCCCGTTTCGGCGTCGTAGCGCGTCGCGTACACCAGCCACTTGCCGTCCGACGACAACACCGGACGCATCGCGCTTCCGTACATGTCAGTCTGCGTGAAGAGCCGGCCGGTCTGGCGGTCGTAGATAGCGAGCTGCCACAGCGGATATTGGAGGTTGTAGCCGAAGCCGCCGCGGTGGCGCGACACCCAGATGTAGCGCGGATCCTTCCCGAACGTGGCGCCCAGCGTGTTCATCGGGGGCGGCTGATTGGGACCAGCTTGTACCCGCAGCATGGCCGCGCCCGATCCACCGTCCTTGTGAATCAACCACAGCTCGTACACGCTCCCCAACACCCCGCTGGTCCGGGACACGACGATGTAGTTGCCGTCGAGCGTCCAGTCCGGCGACGCGTAGAGGTTGTTCGTGCCCTTCGTAAGCGCCTTGCTGTGTGAGCCATCCGGGTCGCAGAGCCAGACGTTCTCCGCACCGCTGCGGTCGGAGAGAAAGACGATGCGCTTGCCGTCGGGCGACCAGCGCGGCTGGGAATCGAAGCCGGGACCGGAGGTGATCCGCGTCGCCGCGCCGCCGCCAATCGGGATCGTGTAGAGATCGCCGAGCAGCTCGAAGACGATCGTCTTGCCGTCCGGCGACACGTCGAGCGAGAGCCACGTGCCTTCGGATGTTTCGAAGCTCACCGTGCGATCCATCTTCAGCGGCAGCGAGTCGAGTTTGACTTTGGTGGTATCGCGCTTGGTGGTGTCTTGCGGGGCCGGCGGCGGTTGCTGAACCGCCAACGTCACGGCGACAAGCAGAGAAAGCATGGAGTCTCCGATAAAACGACGGTAGATAGGGCGACGGTGGATACTGCGACGGTAAATTATGCGACGGTAAAAAAGCGACGGTAAGGGTGATTCCCCTTACCGTCGCCTCATCTACCGTCCTTTTACCGTCGCGGTATCTACCGTCTCGTTTAGATGCTCAACGCCCTAACCTGACGAGGAGCAGGATCTTGCGAGCGGAGCACGATCCGCATGGCGTGGGTATCGAAATCGATCTCCCAGCCCGCGATGCGCGGCCTGACGAATTCCTCACCGTCCTCGGGCGTGAGCCCTTCGGGCGTGGCATCGAGGAATTCCATCAACTTCATGCGATGCTCGAGATAGGTGCAGCCGTCGCGGCTCGCGGCGATGCGGAT
>Ga0137409_10005345_pt1 | contig 13397 bp, 15 predicted proteins | sample CZODoug1_16funga_FD_122059 | JGI IMG/M metagenome (GOLD analysis project Ga0137409, IMG submission 122059) | Vadose zone soil fungal communities from Angelo Coast Range Reserve, California, USA - CZODoug1_16fungal (Hybrid Assembly) | ecosystem: Environmental > Terrestrial > Soil > Vadose zone...
CGCCGAGCTCGAGCGCCTGCGCCGCGAGCTCGAGCGGCTCCCCGGCTGACGCTGCGATGCTCGAGCTGATCCTCGGAATCCTGCTCGCCACAGGCGCGACCTACTACGTGCTGCGTCCCGTCCTCCGGCCCGTCGATCCGGGGCCGGGCGGCACGGACGGCGCCGACGAGGGCGACGATCCCGACGACGATCTGAGTCCCCAGGCGGTCGCGCTGCGCGCGCTCAAGGAGATCGAGTTCGACCGCGCGACCGGGAAGCTCTCCGATGCGGACTACGATGAGCTCCACGCGAAATACCAGGCGGAGGCGCTGGCGGCATTGCGGGGGGACGCGGGACGGGGGACGGGGGAGGGGCCCGCGCGGTCCGAAAGCGCCCGTCCCTCGTCCCCCGTCCCCCGTCCCCCGTGCCCTGTCGACGGCCCCCGCCCAGAGCGCGACGCGGTGTTCTGCTCCGCCTGCGGGCGGCGCCTGGGGACGGCGCCGGGGTACTGCAGCCGTTGCGGCAGCACGCTCGAAACCGCTGCGCGCTACTGCAACCGCTGCGGGTCGCGCGTCGCCGCCTAGCAAGTCCCGGGTTGCCTCTTGCGTTTCGAGACGCCGTTTCCTATCAGTCTGCATCACCTGAACCGAGGAGCGGTCGTGAAAGGCATCCTTCTGCGGGTCACGCTGGTCGCGTTACTGCTCGTGCTCGCCGCGTCCACGGCGGACGCTCAGCGCCGGGCGCGCCGCCGCCCGGTCGCCAGCGCCTCTGGGCCGCGTTATGGCCCGCACATCGGCTACAACTTCGACGCCAAAGACTTGCTGCTCGGGGCGCAGCTCTCTTGGCCGATGACGCCGCAACTCGAGCTCTATCCCAGCTTCGATTACTACTTTCAGAGCCCCGGCAGCCTGTGGGCCTTGAACTTCGACCTCAAGTACCGCCCACCCACGCGCTACGGCGCCTGGTACGTCGGCGGCGGACTGAACGTTCTGGGAGGCTCAGCGGGAAGCGACACCAATCTGAATCTCTTGACGGGACTGGAGGGCCGGCGCGGCCGGACGCGTCCCTACGTCGAAGGGAAGTTCATCCTCGGCAGCGGCAGCTCGTTCCAGCTGGTCGGCGGGTTCACCGTGCGGTAGGTCAGAACTCGAAGCTTTCCATCCTTCGCAGTGCCAGTCGCAGCGGGATCACCGTGGCCGCCGCGCACAACGCGGCGGCTACCACGAACCACCCGATCATCCACGCGTCGATCACGACCGGCCGGCCGTCGTAGACGGCCCGGACGTACGTGTAGACCGCTTGCCAGAGGCTGAGCGTCACCGCCGCGAGCAGCGCAATCGTCGCCATCATGAAGACGAGCCCGCCGAACGAGGTCGGAATCTGGGCCGCGTTTTCCGTCTCGAACTGCGGATACACCGCCCCGAACGCCAGGGCCATCGCCGAGATCGCGAGGGTGAGCGCGAACATCGCGGTCATGCTCACGATCATCATGAACGGCGCGACTTGGAGCAGCACGTTCGTAATCCCCGTGAGCAGCAACGCGAGGATCAGCAGGGGAATCGTCCCGACCCAGTATTTCGACCAGAGCAGCGCGCGCAGGTCCAGCGGGCTCGAGCGCAGCAGCCACATCTGGCGCCCCTCCAGGGACACGGCCGGAAATACGAAACGGGCGGCAATCGACGCCAGCACGAACCCCGCCAGACCGAGGTTCAGGAACGACACGAGCGTGACGTAGAAGAACCCGACGGGCTCGCCGCGGTGCAGCGGCAGCGCCTGGATGTTGAACACGTACACGACGACGAGGACCGCCAGGAGAATCAGCTGGCTCCACTGCGTCGTGTCGCGGAAGAAAAGCCGGATGTCTTTCAGGACGAATTCGCGCTTGGCCACGGGGAGCGGTTTGAGCAGCCCGCCCACGGTCCAGCGCCAGAACCCGCCGCGAATGAACCGCTCCGCCCCCTCCTGCGCCTTCGTGAACCCTTGGGGAAACAGGCCACGGTGCAGCAGCGCGCCCAACGTCACGAATGCGGCCGCCGTCGTCCACAACAGCACCAGCGGCAGGGGATCGAGATCGTGGCGCAGGTACCCCATGATCGACTTGGTCGCCCACTCGCTCGGCAGGAACGGCGACGTGGGCGTGCGCAGCACGGTGATGAAGTCGAGCAGATTGCGGAACCCTTCGGGCCGTGCCAGCTGCTCGGGCCGGATGATCCGGAACAGCAGGATGACGCCGCCCGCCGCGCCGATCGCGATGATCGACAGCAGGTCGCGGGTGCGGCGCGCCGGAAAGACGTTGACCAGGATCAGCGTGACCGCGGTGCCGACTACCGCCGGCAGCAGCAGCAGCGGCACGATCACGAGCACGGCGTACGGAATGAACAGGATGCCGCCGCGGTAGATCACGCCGTACGCCGCGAGGATCGGCACCGCCATCAGCGCCACCATCCACGAGGAGTGCAGCAGCGTCTCGCCCAGCTTGGCGAGATAGAGGCGCAGCCAGTCCACCGGCGCGGACACGAGCAGATCGAGATCCTTCGCCAGGAAGAAGCTCGAGAGCGCGGTGATGACGTTCGACAGGACGAGAATGGAGATGAACGAGAGCAGCGCCAGGCCGAGCAGCTTGCCCGCGAGCAGCGGGCCCAGATCCTCGACGCCCCGGAAGTACTTGAGGATGCGGTACAGCACGCCGAACACGGCGAGCCAGAACACCGACCCCACGAGGGTGAGGATGACGATCTTGCCGCGCCCGCCGCGGTCGCGCTCCTCGCGCAGCCGTTGCAGCGCCGTGCGCCACTTGGGCTGCAGCACGTGCCACAGCGACGGTTGCTTCACCCGCCGAGCACCTCCACCAGGGCCCGCACGTGCGCGCCGCCGGTGAGCCTCAGGAACAGCTCTTCGAGGCTCGCGTTTCCGGCCTGGTGCTCGCGTCGCACATCCGCCACCGTCCCCGCGGCCACGACCTTGCCGTGCTGGATGATCGCGATCTGATCGCACATGGCTTCAGCCACCTCAAGTGTATGCGTGCTCATCAGCACGGTGCCGCCCTTGTCGACGAACTGCCGGAAGATGTCCTTGAGCAGCCGGGCCGCCTTCGGGTCGAGACCCACCATCGGCTCGTCCACCACGATGCACTCGGGGCGGTGGATCAGGGCGCTCGAGATGATCAGCTTCTGTCGCATGCCGTGACTGTAGGCCTCGATCAACTCGTTCTGCCAGCTCGTCAGCTCGAACACCTCGAGCAGCTCCGCGATGCGCCGCTCGACCGAGTCCCCCTCCTGGCCGTAGAGTCCCGCGACGAAACGGAGGAACTCGACGCCGGTGAGTTTGTCGTATACGAACGGACGGTCGGGGATGAAGCCGAGGCGCATCTTGGCGGAGAGCGGATTGACATGGACGTCGTCGCCGCCCAGCAGCACCCGCCCCTGCGTCGGGCGCAGGATGCCGGCGATCATGCGCAGCGTCGTGGTCTTGCCGGCGCCGTTCGGACCGAGGCAGCCGTACAGCACGCCGCGCGGCACGTGCAGGCTGATGTCGTCTACGGCGACGAAGCTGCCGTAGTTCTTCGTGAGGTTCTCCAGGCGGATCATAGGACCTCGAGCTTGAGTCGGCCGAGCAGGGGGATGAGCTCCACCTGGCGCGCGAGCCCGCCGATCGCGAACCGCAGGTGTGCGGCGTCGGCGGGATACTGATTGAACGTGGGGTCCACGGCCACCCAGTCGCCGAGATACACCTCGGGCCAGGCGTGATAGTAGAACCGTCCGTCCAGGTAGATGAGCCCCGACACGGTGCGGGCCGGCAGCCCCGCCGAGCGGGCGAGCGCCACGTACAGGGTCGCGAACTCGTTGCAGTCGCCGCGTCGCGTTTCCAACACCTTCTCCGCGCTCGGTACCTTGGCGACGACGTCACGGCGCACGTTGTCGTGCACCCAATGCGTGAGCAGCTCGGCGGCCCGCGCGGGACTACGGTCCCGTCCCCCGACGATCAGGCGTGCCTGGGCCGCGATGCGGGGGTCGCGGCTCTGGATGAGCGGCTCCGGTTGGAGCCAGCGGTCGAGCGCGCTGTCCCGTTCCCCCAATCGGTACGGGGTGGCGTGCGCCCGCAGCGCTGATTCGCGAATGATCTCGAGTGTGTCGCCGACGAGCCGTTGCCGTCCGCCGCCGCCTCGCCCCCCGGCGAGCAGCACGTCGAATCCGGTCAGGTCCACGCCGGACAACCGCACCCGCAGGCGCGCGACCCCGGCCTCGGGCAGGCCCTCCCGCACGCCCGCAGCGAGCGCGGTCACCGGGACGATGTCGCCAGGATCGGGAGCGGCGCTGGTCCGGGCCACGCGTGCCGTGTCGCGTCGCCGGAAATTCTCGTAGGCGATCTCGAACGCGGAGCGCTCCATCTCGTACCCCACCGGGCTAGAGCCCAGGACCACGCGCCCCTGCGCATCGATCCAGTTGTTGACGCGGACGCCGTTCGCCTCGTGATCGATGCGGAAGGCCCGCACCGTGTCGAAGTGCTCCGGCCCCCACACCATCGTCGTCGAGTCGAGCGCGGCGCTGTCGGCGACGACGAGGGTCGACTCGGCGGCCACCCGCACCGTCACGTCTCGCGCCGCGAGGAGCAACGGGTCGAACAGGCGCGCCGAGTAGCTCCGCCCCCGCTGCAGCTCGCCGCCGAAGGCGAGGCGGAGCGGGAGGAGCGACGGCAGCGTGATGGGGCCGGTGAGCGGCATGCGGGTGACCTGGGAGTCGCCGTCGGACACGATGGAGACGCGCAGCACGGAGTCGCCCAGCACGCGGCCGTGCGCCACGAACTGGCCGAGATCGCCGTCGAACGTCACGTCGACCCGCTGCAACCGCAGGGTACGCGAGAGGAGTGCCACGCTGCGGGCGGTAGTGCGGCGCAGCTTGCCGACGGCCGCGACGTCGAGGACGAAGACGTCCTCGACCCGGATCGAGTCCGGGACGGTATCGAGTGTCGCGGACGCGAAACCGACCTGTTGCGCACCGATGTCGAGCCGGTAGAACAGGGCGCCGGGCGGGACCGAGAGGGCCGCCTCGGCGAGGCGGGCGCCGGTCGACCGGAACAGCTCCCGCTTGACGAGCCACCCGAGCGACAGCCCCCAGACCGCCAGGACGGCGATGGCCCAATGGCGGCGGGTCATGCGTCGCCCGCGGCGGCGGCCCGGCGCAGTGCGGCCTCGAATACCTCGTGTTCCGCCGGCGTCTCGACGACGAACGAGACGTCGGCCGGGAACCCCGAGGTCTCGAGATGGACGTGCAGCACGGTCGCCATGATCTCTGCGGCGTCTTCGATCGTGAGGTTACCGGCACCAGTGCCGATGGGGGGTACGCTGAGGTGTGCGAATTGCCACTCCTGCGCCTGCTGCAGCGCCGCGCGCCAGGCGCGCGTGACGCTGCCGCGACTCACGGGCTCGGACTCACTGCGAATCACCGTGTGAATCACGAACTCGGCGGGCAGGTCGCCGCCCGCCGCCGTCACGACGGCCGCTCCCACCGGGAGCTCGCGGGTCATGCGCAGGCGGTCGTGGAACTCCGCGCCGCCCATCGTCTCCAGGCGGCGGAGGGCGGCGGCGGTCGGGTCGAGGCGGGTCGTGGCGGGTCGGACGATCGCGTCGGCAGCGAGGAACCCCACGTCGTCTACCACCACGCGAATCACTTGCCCGCTACCCCCCCACCCCCTCCACCCCGCGCACGGCGGTACGCCACGGTGGCCTCGTCGGACCGGTTCAACCGGTCGAGCACCTTGCCGATGCCGTACAGCGCTTTCGGATTCGTGGGCTGGAGCTCGACGGCGCGCTCGAACGCGGCCAGCGCCCCGGCGAGATCGTCCACGTGATTGAGCGCATCGCCGAGATAGTACCAGGCCGGCGCGCGGGAGGCATCGATCTCGACCGCCCGCCTCAACTGTGCCACCGCATCGGCCCACAGCCCCCGGCGCGTCAGCACGATGCCGAGGTTGAAGAGCGCCTCCACGTTGGCGGGGTCGTCGCGAATCACGCGCAGCAGATCGCGCTGCGCCGCGGCGTAGCGGCCAGTCGCGCCCAGCACGGCCGCGCGGTTCACGAGCAGCGCGGCGTTGTTGGGGTCGGTCTCGAGTGCGCGATCGAGCTCGGCGAGCGCACCGTCCCGGTCGCCGCGCGCGTCGAGGATGAGCGCGAGGTTGTTGCGCGCCTTCACGTGGCCCGGCTCGCGCGCCAACAGGTCGCGGTACGACGCCGCGGCCAGATCGAGGTCACCCCGCTCGCTCGCCTCACGCGCCGACACGTAGAGCGGATCGTCGGCCACCGGCGCGGGAGGCGGCGGTGGCTCGATAGGCGGTGGGGCGGGCGGTTCGGATTCCTGATCGAGCTTCGCCCGCGGAGCCTCGGTCTCCTTGGGCTCCACGCGCAGCGGCGGCGGCAGCTTGTCGCGCGCCACGTCGTCCGGCGACGCGATGGCGCCCGTCTCCGTCAGCGACTCGGCTTCCTCGATGAGCTCGGCGGCGACGCGGGCCCGGTCGTGCGAGGACTGCCAGCGCCGCTCGCGTCGTCGATTCACGCCACCACCTCGCTCGTGAGCCAGGAGAGATACAGGTCCATGCCCCGTTCCACCGGGAACGCGAGCAGCTCGGGCACCTCGTAGGGGTGACGCTCCGTGACCGCCGCGCTCAGCTCGTCCCATTTCGACGCGTCGGTCTTGAGCAGCACGACGACCTCCTGCTCCTCGGTGATCGTCCCCTCCCAGCGGTACACGGACGCGGCCCCCGGGAGCAGGGTCCCGCAGGCCACGAGGCGGTCCTCCACGAGGCCCGTCACGAAGGCCCTGGCCTCTTCGGCGGAGCCCAGGGTCGTGAGGACGAGGAGCGCGTGCGTGGACATGGGAGGCCTAACGTAGGAAGACGGCGTGGGATAGGCAAGGTTTTGGGGAGAGTTGACCTGAGGCGGGGGCGCCCTCTAGCCTACGGGGATATGTCCGGCGACTCCCTCATCGTTCGCGGCGCGCGCGAGCACAACCTCAAGAACATCAGCGTCGAGATTCCCCGCAACACGCTCACCGTGATTACGGGGCTGTCGGGGTCCGGCAAGTCGTCCCTCGCGTTCGACACGATCTACGCCGAGGGGCAGCGCCGCTACGTCGAGTCGCTGTCGGCGTACGCGCGCCAGTTCCTGGGCTTGATGGAGAAGCCGGACGTCGACGCCATCGAAGGATTGTCTCCCGCGATCTCGATCGAGCAGAAGACCGCCGGCTCGAATCCGCGCTCCACGGTCGGGACGATCACCGAGATCTACGACTACCTGCGCCTGCTCTGGGCGCGGACCGGGACGCCGCATTGCCCCAACGACGGCACGCCGGTGGAGCGGCAGAGTGCGTCGCAGATCACCGATCTCGTCCTGGCCTGGCCCGACGGGACAAAGATCGAAGTGCTCGCCCCGCTGGTGCGGGGACGCAAGGGGGAGTTCCGCGACGTCTTCGAGGCGATGTCGAAGCAAGGGTTCGTGCGCGTGCGCGTGGACGGCGAGACGCACGATCTGTCGGCGGTTCCCAAGTTGAACCGCCGCCAGAACCACGACATCGCCGTCGTGGTGGACCGGCTCGTCGTGCGCGCCGCCGACCGCGGCCGGCTCGCCGACTCGATCGAGACGGCGTTGAAGGCCGCCGACGGAGTGGTCGAAGTCGTACGACAGAGCGGCAGCCCGCGGTCCACGCTGTTCTCGGAGCGCTACGCCTGTCCCAAGTGCGGCCTGTCGCTCCCGGAGCTCGAGCCGCGGCAGTTCTCCTTCAACTCACCGTTCGGCGCGTGCCCGGAGTGCTCGGGGCTCGGCACGCGGCGCGAAGTCAACGCCGATCTCGTGCTCGGAGATGCGAGCCTGTCGATCCTCGAGGGCGTCGTGCTGCCGTGGGGCGAGCCGAGCGGCTACTTGCGCAAGGTGGTGCTGCCCGCGCTCGCCAAGGCGTTCAAGTTCGACCTCAACGCGCCGTGGCAGAGCCTGTCGGCGCCGGTGCGCAAAGTTCTGCTCGAGGGTGCGCCCGGCAAGACGTTCACGTACCAGTACGACAGCGAGCGGTGGCACGGGTCGTATGAGTCGGGGTGGAAGGGCGTGTTGAACCACGTGGAGCGGCGCTACCGCGAGACCGCGTCCGACTCGGTGCGGGAGCAGCTGGACCAGTACATGGTGGAGCAGGCGTGCCCTGTCTGCCACGGGAAGCGTTTGCGCCCGGAGAGCCTGTCGGTGCTGGTGGCGGGGAAGAGTATCGGCGACGTGGTCGCCCTCGCGGTGCGTGAGGCGCTGGCGTTCTGTACGGGCATTCCACTGCGCGGCAACGGGCGCGCCGGTCTCGATCCCGAGATCGCACGGCCGATCCTGAAGGAAGTCGGGGACCGCCTGCGCTTCCTGGCCGATGTCGGACTCGACTACCTGACACTGGACCGCTCCGCGGCGTCGCTGTCGGGCGGCGAAGCGCAGCGCATCCGCCTCGCGACGCAGATCGGGAGCCGCTTGGTCGGCGTGCTCTATATCCTCGACGAGCCCTCGATCGGCCTGCACCAGCGTGACAACGGCCGCCTGCTCGCGACGCTGCGGGAGCTGCGCGACCTCGGGAACACGGTCCTCGTGGTCGAGCACGACGAGGAGACGATCCGCTCCGCCGACCACGTCGTGGATCTGGGGCCGCGGGCCGGACGCCACGGCGGCGAGGTAATCGCGTCGGGGCCGCTCGCCGACGTGCTGCGGCACCGGGACTCGCTCACCGCCCGCTACCTGCGGGGCGAGCTGCGCATCGCCGTGCCCCCGCATCGCCGCGTCCGTGGTGAAGCAAGCCGCGCGCTCACGGTGGTGGGGGCCCGCCACCACAACCTCAAAAACGTGACCGTCGAATTCCCGCTCGGCTCATTCGTCGCGGTGACGGGCGTCTCGGGGTCGGGGAAGTCCACGCTCGTGACCGACATCCTGTACCAGGCGCTGGCGCGGCATTTCTACCGGGCCAAGGTCGTCCCGGGCGCGCACGACCGCATCGAGGGCCTCGACCACATCGACAAGGTGATCGACATCGATCAGAGCCCCATCGGGCGGACGCCGCGGTCGAATCCCGCCACCTACACGGGCCTGTTCACGCCGATCCGCGAGCTGTTCACGTTCCTGCCCGAGTCGAAGCTGCGGGGGTATGGGCCGGGGCGGTTCTCCTTCAACGTGAAGGGAGGCCGCTGCGAGGCGTGCCAGGGCGACGGCCTGGTGAAGGTGGAGATGCACTTCCTGCCCGATGTGTACGTGCCGTGCGAGGTCTGCAAGGGCCGGCGCTACAACCGCGAGACGTTGGAGGTCCGCTATAAAGGAAAGTCGATCGCCGACGTGCTGGATCTCACCGTCGCCGACGCGCTCGATTTCTTCGAACACCAACCGCGTATCAGGTCGAAACTCGAGCTCTTGAACGACGTAGGTCTCGGGTACATCCACCTGGGACAATCGGCCACGACGCTCTCGGGGGGCGAGGCGCAGCGGGTCAAGCTCGCCACCGAGCTCGCGAAGCGCGACACCGGGCGGACGCTGTACATCCTCGACGAGCCGACTACGGGCCTGCACTTCGAGGATGTGCGGCTGCTGCTCGATGTGCTGCACCGCCTGGTGGACAAGGGCAACACCGTCGTCGTCATCGAGCACAACCTGGACGTCGTGAAGACGGCCGACTGGGTCATCGACCTCGGCCCCGAGGGCGGAGACGCGGGCGGGCGGGTGGTCGCGGCGGGCAGCCCGGAGGCCGTCGCCCGCACCAAGGGGAGCCACACCGGGCAATACCTGCGCAAGGTGTTGCAGGCAGGGGACTAGGCGGTAGGTTGCACCAGAGAGAAGGAGGTTGTCCTCCAGGATGCACCCTGAAGAAGTCTTCCTCGGCGTCGTAGCGATGGTGGGCTTCGCGCTGCTCGCGTATCCGCTGGTGCGCGCCTTGTCCGAACGCATCCGCCCGCGGGTCGATGCCGGCATCAAAGACGAGGTACAGGGACTGCGCGAGGACGTGCTGACGGAGCTGCGCGATATGCGCCGCGAAGTGGCCGAGCTGGGCGAGCGGATGGATTTCACCGAGCGGCTGCTCGCCAAGCAGCGCGATCCCGAGCGGCTGGGGCGAGGAGACCGATGAACCCGGGCGAAGCGATCGCGGCGTTCATGTTCTTCGGTGGCGCCTTCTGGGTGCTGCGGCCGGTGGCGGCTGCGGTCGCGAAGCGCATCGCCGGCGAGCACCGGCGCCCGGGCATGGAGCCCGCCGAACGCGACGAGATCCTCGACGAGTTGCACCAGGTGCGGCAGGAAGTGGCCGAGTTGGCCGAACGAATGGACTTCGCGGAGCGGCTCCTCGCCAAGCCGCGAGACGGGTAAGCGCCATGGGCCAGGGGATCGAGCTGTTCTTTACGATGGCGGCCGTCGTTGGGGGGCCGCTCTTGGCCCTCATGGTCGTGCCAGCGCTGGCGAAGCGCTTTCTCAAGACGGCCGCGCCGGTCGAACCGCGGGCAGGGGAGCTGGACGACCTCCGCGACCGCGTCGCCGAGCTGGAAGATGTCTCTCGCCGAGTCGCCGAGCTCGAGGAGCGGGTCGACTTCGCGGAGCGCCTGCTGGCGCAACAGCGCGAAGCGGCGCTACCCAAGCCGAGGGCCTGACCGATGGAAGGCGTGCTGGCTCTGATGATCCCGATCGTCGCGGTGGGCGGATTCTTCGCCTGGATGATCGCGCTGTCACCGGTGGGGAAGGCATACGCCGACAAGGTCCGGGGCAAGACTGGCCAGCCCGGGCCAAGCGGCGACCAGGACGAAATGCTCGAAACGATCGATCAGCTGCGGCGAGAGGTGGCGGAACTGGCGGAGCGAGTAGATTTTACGGAGCGTCTCATCGGCCAGCAGCGGGGGGCGGAGCGGCTGGGACCGCCGCGCCCGTGACGTTGCCCGCTGAAACGCACGCCGCGGTTCGGGCGTAGGAGAAGCCATGATTCTGCAGGTCGCAACGCCGCAGCCGCCGTTGCTGCCGTTCGACCCGAATCAGCTCATCCCGCTGATCGGAGTGGTGGCAGGGCTGATCATCACCGGCGTGGTGTTGTACGCGTTCTTCAAATCGGACATCGCGGCCGCTATCGCCGAGCGGATTCGCGGGATGCATCGCCGCAAGGGGGTCGAGACGGCGGGCGATGAGCCGCGGGTGGCACAGCTCGAGGAACGGCTGGACCTGATGCACGGCCAAATTTCTGAGCTGGCGGAGCGGTTAGATTTCGCGGAGCGGCTGCTCGCGCAGAAGCGCGAGCGCACATTGCGGGCGGGCGAGTAGCCAGCCAGGAGCGAGAGGGGCCGAATGGGGATTTTTGACCGTCTGTCCACGCTGATCCGATCGAACATCACCGATCTGATCTCGCGGGCCGAGAACCCGGAAAAGGTTCTCGAGCAGCTCATCATTGACATGCGGGGCCAGCTGGCGAAAGCCAAGCAGCAGGTGGCCGCCGCGATCGCCGATGAGAAGCGGCTCTCGGCGCAGGCTGAGCAGGAGAAGAAGCTCGCCGAAGACTGGGAGAAGCGCGCCGTGCTCGCCGTGCAGGAAGGGCGGGACGACCTCGCCAAGCAAGCGCTGCTGCGCCACAACGAGCACATCCAGGGTGCCGTGCAGCTTCAGGAGACGTGGATCAAGCACCGCGAAGAGACCGAGAAGCTCAAAGGGTCCCTGCGCCAGCTCAACGACAAGATCGAAGAAGCCAAGCGCAAGAAGAACATCCTGGTGGCGCGTCAGAAGCGCGCCGAGGCGCACAAGCGCATTCAGGAGACGATGTCCTCGATCTCCGACAAGAGCGCCTTCGAGACGTTCGAGCGCATGGCCGAGCAGATCGAGCACGAGGAACGGAAGCTCATCGCCGCCGCCGAAGTGAACGAGGATCTCTCGGGCGACTCGCTCATCAAGCAGTTCCAGGGCCTCGAGGTGAAAGCCACTGCCGACGAGCAATTGCTCGAGCTGAAACGCAAGATGGGCCTCCTCCCCGCCGGCTCGGCGCCGGAGGCGAAGGCGCTCGGCAAGGGCGCCAAAGAGGCGGACATCGTCGAGGATGACGACGCCGAGCACAGCCGCTGAACGCTGAGCCTACGCCTACACCCAGGCTGTCGAGCGCCACGTTCGTGGCGCTCTTCATTGCGGCCCTCGTCATCTGGTTCATCGTCCGGGTCGTCGACATCCTGCTGCTCGTCTTCATCGCCATTCTGCTCTCGGTCTACCTCTCCGCGGTCACCGACTGGCTGGAACGGCGTTTCAAGCTGGCGCGCTGGGCGGGGCTCACGATCGCCGTGGTCGCGACGGTCGCCGCGGTGACGTTGGTCGGTGTGCTGCTCGTCCCACCGGTCATCGATCAGACGCAGGCGCTCGTCGGCGGCCTCCCGGAGACGCTGACCAAGATCCAGAATGTGCTCGCCGGTTGGGCCAGCCAGTACCCCGTGTTGCGGCGCACGCAGCTGGCCGATCCGTCGTCGGGCCTCGTCACGGGCCTCGTGAACGACGCCACCGACTTCCTGCGCGGCTCGCTCCTCCCCTACGTTCGGGGGGCCGGCAAGTTGTTCATCGAAGGCGCCAGCGTAGTCGTGATGGCGCTCTACCTCGCGCGGGCGCCGAACCAGTATCGCGACGGCCTCATCTCGCTCATCGCGCCGCAGCATCGGCCCATCGCCGCCCGCGTGTTCCAGGACATGGCCGCGACCTTGCGCGCCTGGGTCGTGGGTCAGCTCATCGCGATGACGGTCCTCGCCATGCTCACCGCGATCGGACTCTGGATCCTCGGCGTGCCGTTCTGGCTCGCCTTCGGGATCTTCACCGGCCTCGTCGCGGTCGTGCCGTTCTTCGGCACGCTCGTGTCTACGCTGCTCCCGGCGCTCTTCATGGTGGCGACGGGTGACTGGCTCAAGGTGGTGCTGGTGATCGCGCTCGGGGTCCTCGTCCATGTCTTCGAGGCGAACTTCATCGTGCCGCGCATCATGCAGCGCAAACTGGCGCTGCCGCCCGTGTTGACCATTGCCGGTGTCCTCATCATGGGCACGCTGCTCGGCGCCATCGGCCTGATCGTCGCCGTGCCGATCCTCGCCGTGACGCTGGTGCTCGTCCGCCACGTCCTCCACGGCGAGATCTATGGCGACGTCGACCGTCAACAGCCCGCGGTGCTGCGCTCGACCGGCGAGTACCGCGTGGCCGCCACGCTCCCCGAGACATGACGCAACCCAGCCAACATCGCTTTCTGATCGTCGCCGATGGCCAGTTCGGCCCACTCACCTCGAAGACTGCGAACTCCTGCATCCGCTATTTCCCCGAGCGGATCGTGGCGGTACTCGACCGGCAGCAGGCGGGGAAGACGGTGCAGGACGTGCTCGGCTTCGGCGGCACGATCCCCGTCGTGGCCGACTTCGAGCGGGGCGTGTCACAAGGT
>Ga0137409_10005347_pt1 | contig 13396 bp, 10 predicted proteins | sample CZODoug1_16funga_FD_122059 | JGI IMG/M metagenome (GOLD analysis project Ga0137409, IMG submission 122059) | Vadose zone soil fungal communities from Angelo Coast Range Reserve, California, USA - CZODoug1_16fungal (Hybrid Assembly) | ecosystem: Environmental > Terrestrial > Soil > Vadose zone...
ACAAGGGCGCGGTCAACGTCGAATTCGCCGGTCGCAAGCCGGCGGGAACCGGTCCGCCGAACCGGCACGGCCTGCCGAAGCTGCCGGTCGGACAGCACGAAGTGAAGAACTGGCCCGTGCTCGATCTCGGCGAGCAGCCGGAGATCGCCGTCGACGCGTGGAAGCTCCAAGTCGGCGGGCTCGTCGAGAATCCTTTGACGTTGACGTGGCCGCAGTTCCTCGCGCTGCCGCAGGCCGAGGACGTCAGCGATTTCCATTGCGTGACGACCTGGAGCCGGTACGACAATCACTGGCGGGGCGTGCGGTTCAAGACGATCGCCGAGCTCGCCGTCCCGAAGGAGGATGCGCAGTTCGTGCTGTGCACCGGCTACGACTTCATGCCGGGCACCTACATTCCCTACACCGTCAACGTGCCGCTCGGGCGTGCCGTCGACGATGACGTGTTGCTCGTGCACACGTGGGAGGGCAAGCCGCTGCCCCGCGAGCACGGCGGTCCCTGCCGCATGATCACCCCGAAGCTCTACGCGTGGAAGGGTGCGAAATGGATCCGCAAGATCGAGTTTCTCGCGGAGGACAAGAAGGGCTTCTGGGAAGTGCGCGGCTACTCGAACTCCGCTGAACCGTGGTTCGACGATCGGTATACGACGGACTAGGGATGAGGGATTAGCGGCTAGAGTGGCACAAAACGTGATACCTCGGCCATGCGTGAGAGCCTGGCCGGGCGAACCGTACCCTCTCGGCGCTACCTGGACCGGCGTCGGCGTCAACTTCGCGCTCTTCTCCGCGCACGCGACCAAGGTGGAGCTCTGCCTCTTCGACGCCACCGGCCGCCGGGAGGTCGAGCGCATCGAGCTGCCCGAGTACACCGACGAGGTCTGGCACGGCTATCTGCGTGACTTGCCGGCGGGCGCGCTCTACGGCTATCGCGTCCACGGGCCGTACGAGCCGGACGCCGGCCACCGCTTCAACCCCAACAAGCTCCTCCTCGATCCCTACGCCAAGGGCCACCTGGGCAAGCTCGCCTGGCGACCGGAGATCTTCGGCTACACCATCGACCACCCGGACGAGGATCTCTCCTTCGACAAGCGGGACAGCGCCCGGTTCGTGCCGAAGTGCCGGGTGATCGACCCCGCCTTCACCTGGACCCGCGACCGGCGGCCCGGCACGCCCTGGGAGCGCACCGTCATCTACGAGGCCCACGTCAAGGGGCTGACCAAGCGCCATCCGCTCGTGCCGGAGGCGCTGCGCGGCACCTACGCGGGGCTGGCCTGGTGGGACGTCCTCGAGCATCTCAAGGGCCTGGGCGTCACCGCGGTCGAGCTGTTGCCGATCCACGCCTTCGTCGACGACGGCTACCTGCTCGACAAGAAACTCACCAACTACTGGGGCTACAACACCATCGGCTTCTTCGCCCCCGAGCCCCGCTACTTCGCCAACGGCGACGCCTCCGAGTTCAAGCAGATGGTGGCGCACCTCCACGACGCGGGGCTCGAGATCATCCTCGACGTGGTCTACAACCACACCGCGGAGGGCAACGAGCGGGGACCGACGCTCTCGTTCAAGGGCATCGACAACGCGTCGTACTACCGGCTGCTGCCGGAGCCGCGCCACTACATCAACGACACCGGCACCGGAAACACCGTGAACCTGTCGCACCAGCGCGTGCTGCAGATGGTGGCTGACTCCCTGCGCTACTGGGCGACCGAGATGCGGGTCGACGGCTTCCGCTTCGATCTTGCTACGATTTTGGCGCGCGAACCCTATGGCTTCGACGAGGGCGGCGGCTTTCTCGATACCTGTCGCCAGGATCCCGTGCTGTCGAGTGTCAAGCTGATCGCCGAGCCTTGGGACATCGGTCCCGGCGGTTATCAGGTCGGGCAGTTTCCGCCCGGCTGGGCCGAATGGAACGACAAGTTCCGCGATACCGTGCGCAGCTTGTGGAAGGGCGATGAGGGCGTGGTGCCCGATTTCGCCAAGCGGATTTCCGGCTCCGGCGATCTCTTCAACAAGCGCGGCCGCAAGTCCTGGGCCAGCGTGAATTTCGTCACCGCGCATGACGGCTTCAATCTCAACGACCTCGTCTCCTATGACGAGAAGCACAACGAGGCGAACGGCGAGGGCAATCGCGACGGGCATTCCAACAACCATTCCTGGAACCACGGCGTGGAAGGCCCGACCGACGATGCCGAGATCATCGCGCTGCGCGAGCGACAGAAGCGCAATCTGCTCGCGACGATGATGCTGTCGCACGGCACGCCGATGCTGCTCGCGGGCGACGAGTTCGGCCGCACCCAGAACGGCAACAACAATGCCTATGCGCAGGATAACGAGATCTCATGGCTCAATTGGCTTGGGATCACGGCGCAGGGACGGGACTTGCGCGAATTTGCCCGCAAGCTCATCGCCATGCGCAAGGCGTTTCCGATCCTCCACCGCAGCCGCTTCGTCGTCGGCTCCCACAACGAAGAATTGGACGTGAAAGACGTGGCATGGCTGGCGCCCTCCGGCGAGGAGATGACCGTCGAGCAATGGCAGGACGCCAATGCGCGCTGCTTCGGCATGCTGCTTGACGGCCGAGCGCAGGAGTCGGGGATCAAGCGGCGCGGATCGGATGCGACGCTGCTGCTCGTCTATAACTCTCATTATGATGTGGTGAACTTCACCTTGCCCGCGGTTCCCGAAGGCAGGAGCTGGCTTGGATTGATCGACACCAACCAGCCGGATGCCAGGCTCAGCGCGTTCTCGTTCGGCCATGCCTACGCGGTGACGGGACGCTCTTTTCTGGCGTTCGGCCTTTCGGCGGAAGAAAACACGCCGCGCCGCCTGCGCCAAGGCGTCGACGCGATCCTGGACGTCACGGAAGTCCCGCTGAACTGAGCGGGTCCGCCGTGCGCGGCGCATGCTCGCTCATTTCGGGCTTCTGAGCCCGGGCGAGGACAGCCATTTGTCGATCATGGCCGCGGTTTCATTTTCAAGCGCCTGCTGAGCCAGTCGATCGCGGTCCGCGCCGGGCGGCATCTCCTTAGCCGCCTCACGGGCCTGGGCGGCAAACCGCTGCAGCCGATCCTGGAACGAAAGGGCGGGTCGTGTTCGGTTGCGTTTGCGCTTCATGAGTAATCTCCAGCCGGCATGCTCGCACCGCGCCGCGTGAGACGTCCTTAACTTTTGTTGGAACAAGCGTGCTCACGGGCGGTTTTCCCCGGGAACCCCAGCACTTTCGGCTGGATATCTCTCAGGTGAAGACACGCTGAATAGGCCGCTTGGAGAGCCAGGATTGATTTCAAAACCGACTTCGGATGCCCTTCTTCGGCGGCTGCAGACGACGACGGGCATCGACGAACACGACGTCGCGACCATCCGCGCGCTGCCGATCGACATCAAGACCTACGAGGCGGGTCAGACTGTCGTCCGGGACGGTGAGAGACCGACCGCGTGCTGCCTGCTGGCGGAAGGGTTCTGCATACGGTCAAAGACCACCTGGGAAGGCCGGCGCCAGATCCTTTCGATCCACATTCCCGGTGAGATACCGGATCTGCAGAGCCTTTATCTTCAGGTGATGGACCACGACCTCGTGACCCTCACGGAATGCACGTTGGGCTTTATTCCGCAGGTTGCGCTGAAGAACATGGTGCGCCAGCGACCGAACGTCGCGGAGGTGTTCTGGCGCGATACCTTGATTGACGCGGCGAGGTTCAGGGAATGGATCGTCAATGTCGGCCAGCGCCCGGCGGCAAGCCGGCTTGCGCATATCGTCGTCGAACTGAGAGAGCGCTTGAAGGTCATCGGCCGCGGCGAGCGCGCGCAGGTCGAAATGCCGCTGACACAGGAGCAGATCGGCGAGGCGATGGGGATCACGCCGATTCACGCCAACCGGATCATCAGGCAATTGCGCGAGGACGGCGTCCTCGAATTCCATCGCGGCTATGTGACCGTTCTGAACGAGCGCAATCTGGAGGAACTTGCTCATTTCGACGGCCGTTATCTGCATCTGTCGCCTTCTCAATAGGCAGCAAGATGCCGCGCCATCATTTTCACATTCGGGAGAACGGCCGCCTCATCAAGGATGAGGAAGGACAGGAATTTCATAACAGGGCAGCGGTCCGCAAGGAAGCGGTCGAGACGGGCGCGTCGATCGCGCGGGATGTATTCATGAGCGGAAGCACGAGCCTGGTCATCGTGGACGTCCGGAGCGAGGATCAGACCTGCCTGAAGGTGTCGATCTCGCTCTCGGTGGAAGAGTGACGAGGGCATTCCGCCATCCCGCGCCGACCCGATCAGGTCAGCTTCAGGCCACAGAGCCTTCTTCACACATTTAGGAACAACACTCACGACGCCGTGTTGCCTCTCGCGACGGACAAACGCCAGCACGGAGTAACCTCATGGCCGAAAAAGACCTCAACGACCTCTTTCTCGATACGCTGAAAGACATCTACTACGCTGAAAAGCAAATCTATAAATCGTTGCCCAAGATGGCCAAAGCCGCCCATTCGGACCAGCTTCGCCAGGCCTTCGAGAAACATCACCAGGAGACCGAAGGCCAGATCGAGCGGCTGGAGCAGATTTTCGAGCTGATCGACAAGCCCGCACGCGGCAAGAAGTGCGACGCGATCGAAGGCATCCTCGACGAGGGCAAGGAGATCATGGACGAATATAAGAGCACGCGGGCGCTGGATGCGGGCCTGCTTGCGGCGGCCCAGGCGGTCGAGCATTATGAGATCTCGCGCTACGGCACGCTGAAAGCATGGGCGACCAAGCTCGGCAACAAGGAAGCCGTGAAGCTGCTCGACGAGACGCTGGCGGAAGAGAAAAAGACCGATGATACGCTGAGCAAGATCGCCGTCAGCGCAGTCAACGCCGAGGCGGCCTGATCGCCGGAATAGAGCGCGATGGCTTCCAAACGAACGCCATCGCGTTAGCCTGTGGTTTCCGGCTTGCCGCGGCCGAGCGCGAACTGGCCGACGGGACCCTCGACGTGGAATTCGATGCCCGTCATCTTCGCGAACAGATCGATGTTGTTGGTTCCGATCGCGCATCCGTCGAGGCCCATGTCGGTCGCCGTCAGATACAGCGTCTGGAGCAACACGCCGACGTCTCGCAGGATCAGCGAATAGGCAATCGCGCTGTACTTCCAGGCGATGCGGTTGAAGCGCGCGGCGATGGTGATCAGGATCTGGGGTGGGCCGGGCGCATCCATTGCAAAGGCCGCCGCGCTGATCATGGCGTCGAGCTCCCGAGTGTGTGCCTCGATCCGGGCCAGTGCATGGCGGTCGGCATCGTAGTGATAGAAGCCCTGCTCGAGCCCCTCGCAATGGGTGACCGCCAGATAGATCTCAAGCTCGTAGGCGCTGCCGGCGGAGGGGTATGGCCGCGCGGTGTAGTCGATCTCCGGCCCAAAGCTGCCATCGCCAAAGTCGAGCGGGCTGGCCCATTTCGACCGCACCCGTGCTGCGCCATCGAGAAAGCTGGCAAGCTCGGTCAGTGTGATTGGCCGCTGCTCGTCGAAATCGCGCACTGAACGACGCGCGCGCAGGAGTTTTGTGAACGGCGAGATCGCTTCCGCCCGCGCAGCCGTGAAGGTTTGCAAATCGATTGCCGTTCCGGGCCAGGGCGGCCGGACGGCCGGCGGCGGCGCGATTGTGTCCAGATAAGGATAACTCCCGCCAAACGGATTGGCCTGCCGGCCTTCGGTGCTGTGGACATGAAACAGGAGATCGTGGAAATCCCAGACCACCAGGTGTTCGTCGCCCTCGCCGGACCGCAGATTTTGGTCGCGCGCCGTGCCGATCTTGAACACGAGCTGGCAATCGAGCAGGAGAGCGAGCAGTTCGCTGGTCGGGAAAACGTCCTGCCGCCGCAGCTTGCTGATCTTTTGCGGGGAGGAGAGTGATGTAATGGCCGCCGCGAGCTTGGGATCGCGAATCCGAAACAGCGCGCTGGCGCGCGGCGATTCCAGCACCATGTCGCTGCCGCGCCGCCGCAGATAGGCAAATCGCGACAGCACCACGGTGTCGGTCGCGCCAAGCTTCGGCGTTTGCGGCCAGTAGTCGGCCGTCTGCGGTTCGATGACGACGATATCTTCATCGCTGCGCGCGCGGGCGAGGCGGTATTCGAGAAGGCCGTGGCGGGCCAGGCGTCGGACCAGCAGATTGATCTCTCGGTCGATCGGGTTGCCATCGGGCGAAAATGAGCTGAGCGGCAGGCCGGTGCGAAGATCGCGCGCGCGTTTCAGCGCGCTCGCGCTGAACTTGCCCAGTTCGACCGCGTAGTCGTCGAAGTCGGCGGCGAGACTGCCATCCGCCTGGCTCCGAAGCGTGAAGCGCTCGTTCAGCCGGGCGGAAAGAATCGGCGGTGCGATCTTTCGCCGGGCCTTTGGTCGTAGCGCGCGCACGCCGTGATGTCCCGCTCAGGTATGAGGGAGGAAAGGCGTCAGTTCGTCTTCCGGCAGCGACCGGTCCAGCAATCCGAGCTTGACCGGAACATCATAGAGCCGGCCCGGCCCAAAGCGCTTGTAGAAATGCCGTAGTCCCGGAACGAGCACCCTGACGACGGAGACTTCGACGTCGGGCCGGGTCTGATCGAGTACGAGGAAATCCATGCCTGCGCGGCTTGCGATCTCCACGCAGGCATTGACCTGGTCGCGGGTATTGTCATGGACCGTGAGGCCGGCCGCTGGCGGCAGGATCGGGTTCGCGCTCGGGATCAGGAATGGATAGTCTTCCAGCTTCAGCGGCGTGATGCCGTCGAGGCTCGGCTTCTCGCCGCTGGCGCCGCCCATCATGCCGATGGAGAGGAATTGGCTGAGCTCCGTCAGCGCGCGCAACAGCGCGATGCGCCGGTCGAAATGCGCGCCGGAGCCGAACTCGATATTTTCCTGGCCGCCCTGCATCCAGTGCATGATCGCCACATAAGTGGGAATGCCGATATCGTTGGTGATGTCGAGAACCCAGATCTTCCGTCCGGCATCGGCGAACTGGGTCCGCATGTCGCGTACATAGGCGTCGTCGAACTCGCTGAGGTCGAGTTCGGCGCGTTGCGAGCGATTGTACCACCAGATCGCATAGGCATCGCGTTCGACCAGCTCCAGAAATCCCTGAACGATGGCTTCTTCGCGTGTGTTGCCAGCCGCACAGCCGTTGGAATCGGTGTGAAACCCGCGATAGAAAAAATACAACAGGCCGGTCGGAAGATATCGGAAGCGCCGGTCGCGCAGCGACCAGGCCGGTGACCACTCGATCTTGTCGGAAGGGTCGAGCGGGTCGGGGATCGGATGCGATCCGTCCGGCTGGGGAATGTGTCGCGTTTCGAATTGCGCCTGGCTGAAGAGCTGGACGTCGTTGGGAAGGATGGCATCGCCCGGGGCGAAATCGGTGAACTTCCGCGTCATCCGGATTTCGTCGCCCTGGAAAATTCCCGAGTAGCGTTCGATCGCTTCCATCAGCGCGCTGGCTTCGCTCTGTTCGGCGGTCGAGCCCTTGCCGAAGCTGCCGCCGCTTAGGCCCGAGCGGAGCTGGTCCACGCTATGCGCCGGCCCGGAGAAATTGTGCTGGGCGAAAAAATTGGTGTTCATCGGCAGGTCAGCCTCGATGCGCTCGAGCCGCGTGACCACGCCGGTGAGAGGGCTCACATGCTTTCGGAAACGGGCGACGGTCGTGCGTGACGACACGGTGCGATAGCCGCCGCTGGTCATGATGAGCTTGTTGCCCTCGGCCAGTTCGATCGGCTGCGGGGCTCTGCTCGGATTCTGCAGCTTCTTGCTGCCGCAGGTCGGACATTGCGGCCGGTGCGCCACGTAATGCTTTGCGATGGTCGCGCCCATCAGGTCGAAGCTCGCGACGTGATTGCTCAAATCGGTGCGAAAGCCCGACGCGATCGCCTTGGCGATTTCCATCGCCGCGAACTGGATCGCGCCTTGCCCCAGCGTGTTGCGCACCAACGGTGAAATCGCGACGGGCCGCGCCGACCCACGGTCGAGAAATCCCTTGACCTCGCGATTCCTGATCATGCGATCGAACAGACAGGTCCAGCAGGCGCTCTCGCCGGGTTTGAATACCGGTCCGACCAGCGGAAACACGCCGGATGGCTGCACCAAGAGCCACGGCGTCTTGTCGGCGACGCGCTGCCGGTTCAATTCCGCCAGCCGCCGCTCGAGATAATCGTTCACCAGGGTGACGGTGAGATCTTGTGAACGCTGCACCACGCGAACGCCGAGTTCGCCCAAGGCGGCGGTCAGTTCCTTGGCGCCCGCCACGTCGAACGATTCGACGCGCACCTTGCAGTTGCCGAGATTCTTCTCCGCGATGTCCGGCGGCAGTCCGAGGCTTGCCCAATAGCCTGCCACGGCGCCAGTGGAGTCAGAGGTAGCTGCCGTGACATAGCGGCGCTCGATCAGCCGCTTCAGCGCCTCTTCGATCTTGTCGGACGGAAACTGTTTCTTCAGGTCGCTAACGAGATCCTTGGCGCTCTTGCCGCCTTTTGCGATCTCGGATGCGAGCGTGCAATAGAGTTCGCCGTGCAGAAAAAATTTCCGGTCCTCCGAATAAAGGCATACCACATCGGGCGGCAGCACATAGGCGGTGAAATTCGGGGCGAATTGCAAGGCGTCCTTGCTGGTCTGCCGCTTGGCGGCGGTCTTTGAGCCGACGGTCTTTGAGCCAGTCTTGCGCCGGACGCTGGTTTTGCGATGAAGTTTCATCGTCTTCGCACGCACATTTCACCTATCGTTTGCGGGCTAGGCGGCACATGTCGGATGGTTCGGCCACTGGAACAATCCGGTCCGCGCGCTAGCATTTTTCAATAGAGTTGGGAACCATGGCCCCTGGAATTTGGCCCACGCCGGGACGGAAACCGCAGCGCCATAAAGATGACACGAATTGGCCGGGTCGACTTGGTCTGACCCGGCCATAATGTCTCGCGCTTTGATATGGAGGGACGCGCTCCGGCCTTAGCAGAAGCGGCAGATACCCCACGACGCACAGCAGCCTCCGCCGCCGCAGCCGCCACAACCGCAACCTCGGCAACCCCGGCCACCACCGCAACCTCGGCAACCGCGGCAGCCTCGGCAACCACCACAGCCGCGGAACGCAACTTGCACGCCGTTGCCGGCATTTTCCTTGTCGAAAAGATGGAACGTCGCCAAGCTCACGTCGGCGATTTCTTCTTCACCAAGCGTGACCGCTTGCGACGGCGAAAAATTCAATTTCTGCGGAGTGTCCACGGCCGGCACGGCCGATGCTGAAGCGCTCCCCGCCAGCGAAAAAGTCAATCCAGCGGCACCTAGAGCCGGCATTGCGACTTTTGCCACACTCCTCCGCTTCGAAGCCTGCTTCACCCGTGACATTATCGCATCCTCCATACTTGTGGGAACGGTTTCGATTCCAGCCGCCGCGATCCTACGCCGCGTGCGTATTTCGTGCAAGACTGCATGCTGTCACTAACGTGTTGTTTGTTATTCAGTTTCCATTCATCTTGATGAATGACACTGAATGACAATGAGTGACTTGTGTGAGCTGGAATGTGTTGTGATCGATAGACAATCTCGACGGGTGCGCTGCGAATGCGGCGGTGCAGTATGGGGAGTAAAGTAAACGCCATGATCGATCGTCAAGCCCGCTTCGCTTGGTATGAGCTGTTGACCACCGACATGGCTGCGGCGAAAGCATTCTATCGCGATGTCGTCGGCTGGGATGCGCAAGATGCGTCGACGGCAACAATAACCTATAGCCTGCTGACCGCGGGCACTCCGGTAGCGGGACTGATGGAATTGCCTGAAGAGGGAAGAAGAATGGGCGCGACGCCGCGATGGGTCGGCTACGTCGCCGTCGATGATGTGGATGCGACGGCCGACCGGCTCAGGCAGCTTGGCGGTGCGGTCTTTGTGCCTCCCACCGACAGCAACATCGGCCGCGTGTCGATCGTCGCCGACCCGCAAACGGCAACGCTGGCTTTGGTTGGAGGACTGAAGCTCGACCGACGATCCGAGCCGTATGAGCCAGGGCAGGTTGGCTGGCACGAATTGCTGGCAGCGGATGGCGCGAAGGCGTTCGCATTTTACCACGAGCTGTTCGGCTGGCAGAGAGCACAAGCCGAAACCGAAACAGTGCCGATGGAATCCTATCAGCTGTTCGCGGCCGGCGGCGTCATGATCGGCGGCATCTTCACCAAGCTTGCGAGGGTGCCGGTCCCGTTCTGGCTGTACTATTTCAACGTTGCCGACGTCGCGCGATCGGCCGAGCGTGTGAGAGCTGGCGGCGGCAAGGTCGCCCAGGGCCCGACAGAGCTGCCTGACGGCAGCTGGATTGTTCGGTGCGTCGATCCCCAAGGCGCGATGTTCGCGCTGCAGGGCGAGTCAAGCCACCGCAGCGTTGAACAGCCGCCGGCCCAACTCGGCTGGTCCGCGGAATGGGGCGGCTTTGCCTCGCGCGGCAGGGTGATCGCCGCGGCCAAGCCCAAGCCTGATCCCAAGCCTGATCCCAAGCCGAAGCCCTGACGCGACGATCAAGCGGCCGACGCGACCTTCGGCGGCGCTTTCGGCAGCGGTTTGTCCTGCCGTTTCGACCAGGAAATGTAGTAGGCGACCGTGGTCATGATCGCGATGCCCGCGACGCTGACGAGAACCTGCGCCAGCACCGAGCCCGAACTCAGCAACAGCGTGAAATGCGCGACAAAGGACAGGAACACGCCGACGCAGAATACCGCGAGCGATTGCTGGCCGCACACGATCGCCGGATCGAACACCTTCCACTCGAGCCCCGGCCAGGTCTTCGGCACGAACCTGACCACCATAATCGCGACGACGATGAAATGCAGGAAGCGATAGGGCGCCATGAACGTCTTGTCATTCGGATTGAACGCCGCGTACAGCCAGTCCGGGAACATCGCGCCGAAGTCCGCAAACTTGCCGGCCATGGTCATGATCAGCGCGAAGATCAAATAGGCGATGCAGAAATAGAGCGTGATCCTTGAATTGATGAGCGCCGCAGCCTTCCTGGCGCCGCCAAGCGCGCACCACGAACCGAATAAGAAGATCACCTGCCAGCAATAGGGATCGAAGTACCAGGTACCGGCGGGATAGGCGGCGAAATTCCAGCCGAAATGCCGCGCCAACAGCCATAGCACGATCGAGGCCAGCATCGTCAGGTCGGGCTGGCGCAGCATCAGCCACAGCACCGGCGGGAAGACTCCCATCAGCACGATGTAGAGCGGAAGCACATCGAGATTGACCGGCTTGAATTTCAGCAGCAATCCCTGGCCGAGCGTCTCGGTGGCGTGGTCCACCAGGCCCGCCACGTTGAACTCGTTGATGATCTCGGAATCGCCGAAGCGCCGTGCCAGGAAGCTGATCGCAACGATATAGATGACGAACAGAATGATATGGGCGACGTAAAGCTGCCAGACGCGCTTGAACAAGCGGGTGGCGCCGACGACGAAGCCGCGTTCGATCATCATCCGCGCGTAGACGAAGGAGGCGGTATAGCCGGAAATGAACACGAACAGGTCGGCGGCGTCCGAGAACCCCCAATTCCGCGTCGTGATCCAATTCACGACGTTGTCTGGGATGTGGTCCAGAAAAATCGCCCAGTTCGCGATCCCGCGAAACAGGTCAAGCCGGAGATCGCGTCCTTTGTCAGGGAGGGTTGCGTTGATTTTCATGGGTGCCGTTTCGAGGTGATGCCTTCACGATAAAACGATCGAACAGACGCCGGCCGGTCGGGCCCACCGGGCATTGTCATAGCGCAGCAATGACAATTGTCACCGCGCGGCATAATGACTATACCGGTCGGCAAGGGGGGACTTCCGAGACAGGAATCGCCGATTCTCAGTCTGATAAGATACGGCTATCCTGGCTTGGACGTTTCCTTTCCGCGCTTCATTATCGCATTTCTTAGAGGATACTGCCATCCATGACCGCTCGCATTTTTAAGCCCGCCAAAAACGCGATGCAATCGGGCAGAGCCATCACCCGGGAGTGGCAGCTCGACTACGAACCGGAACAGCCGCGCGCGATCGAGCCGCTGATGGGCTGGACCTCCTCGGGCGACATGAAACAGCAACTCACCCTTCACTTCGATACTAAGGAGGAGGCGGTGGCCTATTGCGAGCGCAAGGGCATTCCCTACCAGGTCATCGAGCCGAAGGAGTCGGCCCACAGGCAGATCGCTTATGCCGACAATTTCGCGTTCCGGCGCGGCGAACCGTGGACCCACTAGAGCCAGCCTTCTCAAGAACCGGCCTTCTCACCATCTGGGCGGAGCCGAGGGATCGAAAGTGAGGGTTGCCTAAGGCTGCCGCGCAATGACACCATAGTGCGAGTTTCAAGCCCCGATTGCGGCGCACCATAAACCACCGAAGGCCATGCCGCTCCATTCCAGCATTGATCCCGCCTCGTCCGACTTCGTGCGCAACGCGGAGGCCATGCGCGCGCTCGTCGCGGAGCTGCGTGACAAGCTCGATCTGGTCGCAGGCGGCGGTGGGGAGGTATCGCGAGCCCGCCATGTGTCGCGCGGCAAGATGCTCGCGCGCCAGCGGGTCGATCTCCTGGTCGATCCGGGAACCGCCTTTCTCGAATTGTCGCCGCTCGCCGCCCATGGTCTCTATGGCGGCGACGTGCACTCGGCCAGTATCGTCACCGGGGTCGGGCGGATATCGGAGCGCGAATGCGTCATCGTCGCCAACGATGCGACCATCAAGGGCGGCACATACTACCCGATGACGGTGAAGAAGCATCTTCGCGCGCAGGATATCGCGCGGCAGAACAATCTGCCCTGCGTCTACATGGTGGATTCCGGCGGCGCGTTCCTGCCGATGCAGGACGAGATTTTTCCCGACGAGCGGCATTTCGGCCGCATCTTCTACAATCAGGCGCAGATGTCGGCCGCCGGCATTCCCCAGATTGCCATCGTGATGGGATCCTGCACCGCCGGCGGCGCCTATGTTCCGGCGATGTCGGACGAGAGCATCATCGTGCGCAATCAGGGCACCATCTTTCTCGGCGGCCCGCCTTTGGTGAAGGCCGCGACCGGCGAGGTCGTGACGGCGGAAGAGCTCGGCGGCGCCGACGTGCATTCGCGCCAGTCCGGCGTCACCGATCACTATGCGCAGAACGATGCCCATGCCATCGGTATCGCGCGGCGTATCGTCGCAACGCTGAAGCCGTCGGCACGGGCGGCGCTGAACATGCGCGAGGTGCGTGAGCCGTTGTTTTCGGCTGAGGAAATCTACGGCGTCGTGCCGGTCGATGGCCGGAAACCCTTCGATGTCCGCGACATCATCGCACGCGTGGTCGACGGGTCCGAATTCGACGAGTTCAAGAAGCTCTATGGCCCGACGCTGATCTGCGGCTTCGCCCATATCTTTGGGTATCCGGTCGGGAACATCGCCAATAACGGCATCCTGTTCA
>Ga0137409_10005348_pt1 | contig 13396 bp, 8 predicted proteins | sample CZODoug1_16funga_FD_122059 | JGI IMG/M metagenome (GOLD analysis project Ga0137409, IMG submission 122059) | Vadose zone soil fungal communities from Angelo Coast Range Reserve, California, USA - CZODoug1_16fungal (Hybrid Assembly) | ecosystem: Environmental > Terrestrial > Soil > Vadose zone...
TCCCGTCCGCGGCTTCCCGATAGCGCGGGTTTCCTGTCACCCGATGCGCCTCGCCGAACGCCGCCGCCAGCGCGGCGTTGAGGTGCAAGAGCTTCTCGTAGTGTGGCGTGCGCCACTCCCGGCCTTCGGCGTAACGGAAGAACCCGCCATCGACGCGGTCGTAAAGGGCCCCGAGGATCCCGTCGAGGCTCTTCTCGACGGCGACGAGATAGCGGCGGTCGTTCGTGGCTCGGTACAGCTCGAGCAACAAGGCGAGCAGCCTCGCCTGGGGGTATTTGTCGCCGGCCCCGAACCCGCCGTAGGCCGTGTCCAGGTTCTCCGCGACGAAGGTCAGCATGCCCTCACGGAGCCGCTGATACGTCTTCGGGCTCAATGGGGCCGGGTTCAGGACGACAATCGGCCCGGTCTCGGTCGGGAGCGACGGCGACACGGCGACCTGCTTTACGACGCTCAGAAAATCGTCCTTTTTCAGCGCGCCGGCAAACGCTTGCCGCATCCGGCCATCGGGAGCGAAGAGCACGATCATCGGCACCCCGCGAGCGTACTTGCGCACGAGGTCCGGGCGTCGGTCATGATCGACGAAGACGCTCACGTAGTGCTGGTTGAGGTATTTCGACACCTCGGCGTCGGCCAGCACCTGCTGCTCGAAGTACTTGCACCAGTAGCACCACACGGCGCTGATCAGGAGAAAGAGGGGCTTGCCTTCCTTCTGCGCCGCTTCGAACGCCGCCGGCGAATGCTCCACGAACCGCACTTTCGACGTCTGAAGAACGTCACCCCGGGCGTCCATGGCGCCCGCGAAGACTGCGACGACTCCGAGCGCGACAACGGCGAGGTATCGCCTTGACAAGCCCTCCCTGCCGACACAGAGTCTGCGCACGTTCATCCCTCGGGAGGGAGTATGCGCCTGGATCGGAATCCAGGACAATCATGCATCGTATGATTGCTCGTGCCCTGAAGCCCTTGCTCTTCATGCTCGCGATCCTGGGCGTCCTGCCCAGCGCCGAGGCGCAGCGCCCGGATAGGGTTCCGCGGATCGGCTATCTCGTCGTTTCGCCGCTCGCCGACCCGCCTTCCGCGGAACGTGTCGCGTTCCTCGACGGCTTGAGAGAGCTCGGCTACGTTCCGGGCCAGAACATCGTGATCGAGTACCGCTCGGCAGCGTGGAATCGTGAGCTCTTGCGCGAGCTGGCGGCCGAGCTGGTCCACATGAAGGTCGACGTCATCGTGGCCGTGCCGGGAGCGATCGATGCCGCGAGAGAGGCGACGAAGACGATTCCCATCATCGTCCCGTCGCTCACCGATCCGGTCGAGGAAGGGTACGTCAAGAGCCTCGCGCGTCCCGGCGGGAATATCACGGGGCCCGGCTGGTCGGCGGAAGGACTCACCGGAAAGCGACTGGAGCTGCTCAAGGAGGCGATTCCCAAGCTTTCCCGCGTTGCCATTCTCTGGAATTCGACCAACGAAGGCGGAAACCGGCAGTGGCAGGAAGCGAAGTCCGCGGCGCGGAAGTTGCGAGTGACGCTTCAGTCTCTGGACGTGAAAGATCCCAACGACGTCCCCAAGGCCTTCTCGACGATGGCGCAAAAGCGTCCCGACGCCTTGATCATCGTGGCCAGTGCGCTCACGACCGCCTATCGGCCGATCATCATCGAGTTCGCGACCAGGCAGCGCATCCCGACCATGTTCGCACTGAAAGCCGACGTCGAGTCCGGCGGTCTCATCTCGTATGCGCCGAGTCTGATCGATGTCTTCCGGAGAGCAGCGCGGTACGTCGATAGGGTTCTCAAGGGCGCCAATCCCGGCGATCTGCCGATCGAGGAACCCACGAGGTTCGAGCTGGCCATCAACCTCAAGACAGCGAAGACGCTGGGGCTGACGATTCCTCAGACGCTGCTGCTGCAAGCCGACCAGGTGATCCAATAGCGCCGCCGGCGGTGGGCCGCCTGGCGTGTCGTCACCGGTCGTCCAGGCGATATGCCGACGCGTCGGGCTTGAAGGCGCGCGGGAGCCACAACGGCCGTCGCAGGTTGTCAGGGCCGGGGGCGGGACGGGCGAGCGCCAGCCACTCGCGGTAGACCTCGAACGACTTGTCGGTGTCGACGAACACGTCGCCGTAGCGCTCGTCGGGACCGGGCCGCGTCGCGGTCACCTTCTGATGCCAGCAGTGCTGGCCGCTGACCGGGTCGGGCTGGACCGGGAACGTCAGGTTCTGGTGGACTCCAGCGTCGTTCCACCAGATGCGTGACGAATCCGGATCGTCGCTGGCGAACGGCCGCGTGCCGTGGAGCTGACGCATTCGCCACTTTCCGGCATCGGGGCGGCTCAGATCGACGAGCGCGGTCGACCACCGCTCGCCGCCCGCGTCCTCGTGCAGGCGCCACCGGCCCAGGTGATGCGAGCAGGCCACCACGCCGGGCCGCACGGACTCGGTCACCCACACCTTGTCGACGAAGTGGCCGATGCGCGTCGCGATCTTCAGGAGATCGCCGGTGGCGACACCGAGCCGCGTCGCGTCCTCGGGATGGAGCCAGAGCGGGTTCGAGTGGGAGATCTCGTAGAGCCACTTCGCGTTCCCCGAGCGCGTGTGGATCAAGGTCGGCAGCCTGAACGTCGGCAGCAGCACCATCTCACCCTTCGCGCGATCGAGGTTCGACCAGTGGACGTGGCTCCGGATGTAGTTCGGCACCGCCTGCTCCGGCCACTTCCACGCCTTCAGCGTCTTGGAAAAGAACTCGAGCTTGCGCGAGGGAGTCGGGAACCCGATGTGATGGCGACCGTCGATCTCGACGCCGACGGCCTGCCCGCTCTTGACGATCACGCTCGTGGTCGGGTCGACCGTCGCGCCCTCGAGCTCGCGCGCCGACGGCGCCTGCTCGTGGGTGCGGTAGACGCCGTCCTCGACCAGGAACGCGCCGTACTTCCGCATATACGCGAGCGGCGTCAGCTGCTCTTTCGCGGCCGCCTCGGGAAGCCCCGGCACGCTGTTCTCGAACATCCAGCGGTACTGCTCCTCGATCCTGAGCTTTTCGCCCGGCCGATACGGCGACTCGAAGTACTTCCGGATGCCGAGCGCGCCGTCGGGGTCGATCCGCCAGGAGAGCTCGATCCAGAACTCGTCTTCTTCCCAGACCTGCCCGATCCCCGCCGCCTCGTGCGCCTGCCAGGTGAGATCGAAGCGCTTGCCCGTCTTCTCGAGCGCGACGCGCAGCACCGGCTGGCGAAATCCGATCCAGCGCGCGGCGTGCGTCTCCTGCGACATGAGGTCGTGACGCTCGGAGGCGTGGCCCATGGGCAATACGAAATCGGCGAACCACGCCGTCTCGCTCCATATGGGGGTCAGGCATGCATGTCGTTCGATCTTACTTTCGTCAGTCAGCGCCTCGATCCACGACATCCCATCCGGGTTCGTCCACACCGGGTTGTAGACGCGGGTGAAGTACATCGCGAGCTTGCCGCGGCCCTCGCGCAGGAAGTGCGGCAGCAAGAAGCTCATCTCGAAGAACGCGAGCGGGTACTCGCGCGGCATCAGGAGCTCGCTCCAGATCTTGCCCGGCGGCGGCATCATCGGCGGCGCCGGCACCGTCTTGTTCCAGGCGCTGGGCGCGGTGCCCCCGGGTGTGCCGACGGCGCCCATGAGCACCACGATCAGCTCGAGCGCGCGCGCCACCTGCCAGCCGCCGAGGTTGCCGGCGGCGGTGTTGCGCCAGATGTGGGTCGCGAGCGCCGAGCCGGCGCGCCCGATCTCGCGCGCGATCTCGACGATCGTCGCGGCCGCCACGCTGCTCTCGGCTTGGGCGTACTCGGGCGTGAAACGCGCGTAGAGCTCGTCGATCGCCCGCTCGAACGAGTCGAACGTCACCGGCAGATCCGGGCGCTCCTCACGCAGGTACTCGTCCCAGTTCACCCAGCGACGGACGAACTCCCGATCGTAGAGCTTCTCCCGCACGAGGATGTGCGCCATCGCCAGGAGCACCGCCGACTCCGACCCGGGCCACGGCGCGACCCACCAGTCGGCCATCGACGCGGTGTTGCTGAGCCGCGTGTCGAACACCGCGATCTTGGCGCCGCGCGCCTTGGCTTCGATGATCCGCTGGGCGTGCGGGTTGAAGTAGTGGCCGGTCTCCAGGTGCGAGGACAGCAGCAGGATGAAGCGCGCGTTCGCGTGATCGGGCGAGGGGCGGTCCATCCCGTGCCAGAAGGCGTAGCCGGCCCGCGCGCTCGCCGAGCAGACGTTCGTGTGGCTGTTGTGGCCGTCGATGCCCCAGGCGTGGAAGACGCGCTGGAGATAGACGAGCTCGTGCCCGGGCCGGCCCAGGTGGTACATGATCTCCTTCTGCCGGCCCTCGACGAGCGCCTTGCGGATGCGCCCCCCGATATCGTCCAGGACCTCGCTCCAGGTCACGCGCTCCCATTGTCCTTCACCACGCTTCCCGGCACGCCTGAGGGGGTACAGGATGCGCTCGGGATCCTGGACTTGATTCAGCGTGGCCGGGCCCTTGGCGCAATTGCGCCCGCGGCTGCCGGGATGCTCGGGGTTGCCCTCGAACTTCTGGATCTTGAGCGTCTGCTTGTCGACATAGGCCAGGAGACCGCAGCCCGCCTCGCAGTTGAAGCAGATGGTGGGGATGAGCGAGTAGCGGCGCGGGACCCGCCTGGGCCAGGCCTTGGCGTCGTACTCCTCCCAGTCGTCCCAGCGCATGACGGGCGGATAGCGGTTGAGCCCCGAAGCCGGCGGGTCGAGGTCACGCGCGTGCGGGTGAAGCGGCTCGGCCGTCTTGTCGGTCATCGGGGCCTCACGAGAGCGGCAGCGCCTGCCCCGCGCGCACCCAGAGATCTTCCCAGAGCCAGAGCCCGCCCAGCGCGAGCGCGGCGCCGAGGGCCCACGCAGACGGAGACGGGATGAAAAGGAGGGCAAGGGGCAACACGATTCCGCCGACGACCACTCCGACGGCAAACCGGCCGCGGCAAGGTCCACGTGCCAGCCACCGCGCGGCCCGTCGAGCATCCTCCGTCGAATGAGAGCTCAGGAGCTCCGCGAACACGAGAAGCCCGTGGAGCACGAGCGAGGCTCCGAGAACAAAGGCGCTGCCCACCGCGAGATCGGCATCGCCGAGCTGGGCGGCCGTGTGAATGCCCACGGCGGCTCCCCCCGAGAGATCGACCACGACGCCGAGCAGGCGAGAGGTGACGAGGATGCTCGCGCTTCCGGCGAGACACGCCGACACGAGGAGATCCGGAAGGACCAGGGGACTCTGCCAGAAGTCGCGGCCCTCGGCTTGGCCGAACAGAAAGGCGCTGTCGCCGGCCGAGCCCGCCGCAATCAGCAGCATGGGCCACGCCAGGATGATCAGTGCCCGATCGCTCTGGACCCAGCCCGCCCCAAGCCACAGGGTCCCGAGAATCCCGTGCGCCATCAAGATCCATCCGCCCCAGACCAGCCAGGATCGCCAGTTGGGCTTGAAGAGAAGATAGAGAAAGCGCTCCGGTCGCTTGAGGTCCAGGACGAGGAGTCCCGTCGTCAAGGCGAGGAAGACCAGGCTGATCAGTGGCGCCGCCAGTCCCCCCAGGGAACCGACGGTCGGAAGGCCGATCACGGCCAGCGCCGCCACCAGCAGCGAGCCCGCGGCGATGGACTTGGTCCACAGGTAGGTCGACACCTTCCAGCCCCAGGGGCGCTCGGGATGAGCGACGTCGTAGACGGTTCGGGCCATGCGCAGGAGGTCCACGCTCTCGTGGCCGCTCGTGGCCGACGGCGCGAAGCCGGCGACGTTCGACTGGCCCGGCGTGGGAATACGGCTGCCCTCCGCGAAAGCGTAGCCCCCGCCGCGCTCCTGCATGGCCGGAGTCAGCGAGGCCTCGTCGGCGCCGAGGTAGAAGAGCTTGGGCTGGGTCCCCTGCTCGGGCTTGCGCACGGCCACCTGCTGCGAGGCCACGAGGCGCGCGATGCGCGAGTTGGGATCGTCCAGATCGCCGGGCACGATCGCCTGCACGGGACACACGATGACGCAGGCCGGCTCGAGGTCGACCTCGATCCGGTGCGCGCAGTAGTGGCACTTGGCCGCCGTCTGCGTCTCGGGATCGATGTAGAGCGCGTCGTAGGGGCAGGCCTGCATGCACGACTTGCAGCCGATGCAGCGGTCGCCGTCGAAATCCACGATGCCGTCCGGCCGCCGATACAGCGCCACCGTGGGGCAGATGGTCACGCACGGCGCGTTGTCGCAGTGATTGCAGCGCATGACCGAGAAGTAGCGCCGCGTATCCGGGAACGTCCCCTTCTCGATGTACTTGACCCAGGTGCGGTTGACCCCGAGCGGCACCTGGTTCTCTTCCTTGCAGGCCACGGTACATGCGTGGCAGCCAATGCACTTCCGCTGGTCGATCACGAAACCGTAACGCATCTTATCTCAGCACTCGTCTCGCCGGGTTCGTCGCCTACGGGATTCTCTCAGCACTCGCCTGGGCGGAGCCTCGGCTCGAACTGCGGGCCCCGTCTCAGCTCGAAAAGCCACACAGGCGTGGCAGCCAATGCACTTCCGCTGGTCGATCACGAAGCCGTAGCGCATGCGGGGCAGATGATAGCTCGGTTCGGCGCCGGGCTACAGAGCTTTGATGATGAGCCGAAGCCCGACGAAGGCCAGGGCCAGGACCAGCGCCCGGATGATCCAGGCCCCATGCATGCGCTGGGCGAGTCTGGCTCCGACCTGCGCCCCGACCGCGACGCCCACCGCCAGAGGCACGATGCGCGGGGCCGAGCCGGTGAGCGTGCCCGTGAGCAGGTGGACCGTGGAGCCGACGAAGCTCATCACGGTGAGCGTGAAGTGAGAGGTCGCCGCCGCGACGTGCACGGGGAAGCTGAGCAGGTTGACCATGACGGGTACGTGGATGAACCCGCCCCCGATGCCGAGGAGGCTCGACAGGAAGCCGATGACGACGCTCACCCCCGCGCCCAGGAGCGCGTTATAGCTCCACGTGTGCACGCTCCCGTCCGGGGCGACCATGCGACGGGTGAGGCGAAAGCGCCCACGGTAGTCGCGCGCCGGGCCGGAAGGGCGCACGATGAGAAAGATCGAGATACCGATGAGGATGGCGCCGACGAGAAAATCGAAAGGTCGGCGGGGAATAAGGGCAGTCGTCAGCGCGCCGACAATGGCGCCGGGAATCGTGGCCGCGGACAGGAGCAATCCCGACGCATAGTCCACGCGCTTCAGTCGCGCATACGCGATCGTGCCCGAGAGGGCATTGACGAAGACGACGGCGAGGGAGACGCTCGCGATCGACTCGGGGCTGTCGCGGGGGTAGAGCAGGAGAAGCAGCGGAAGAAGAATGAAGCCGCCACCGGCGCCGATGATCGTGCCATAGGCGCCGATCACCAGCCCGAGGGGAGCCAGCCAGAGCCATTCGGGCAAGAGTGGGGAGATCCTCCCGCACGATTCTGCCACGGATCGCCGGGCGCGCGGCGACCTCTCTGGCGAGCGGCCTGTGCAAGATTCCCATGTCTTCGCGAGCAAAAATGTTCCGCTTCGAGCGCCGGCGCTGCCGGCGCAACCCGTTTGGGGGGAGGCCTCGGAAGGGGGCGGAGCCCCCTCCGAGCTACCTAGCGGAGCGACGAGTAGTAGGCCGCGAGGTCGGGGAACTGCCCGTCCGGAATCGTCCGCATGAGCGCCTTCTTGGCGGAGAGGAGCGGGTCGCCCGGATCGCGCGTGTCGGCCTTGAAGAGGACCATCTGCTGCGCGAGATAGCCGGGCGGCTGGCCGGCCAGAGCGGGAATCAATCGCGTGGCGTCGCCGCGGCCATTTTCGCCGTGGCAGATCACGCACTGGGCCGCCACCGAGCGCCCTCGGGCCACCGCATCGGGCTGAGGACGAAGGGGCGTGGGCTCGCGCCTCTGGGCGGCGAAGTAGCCCGCGATCCACTCGACGCCGAGGAACTGGACCTGCTTGGCATAGGGCTCCATCTCGGGGGACGGGCGCTTGCCCGTGGCGTAGTTCTCGATCTGCCGCTTGAAGTAGGCGGCGTCGAGGCCGGCGATGATGGGCTGCATGTCCGACTTGCTGTTGCCGTTGACCCCGTGGCAGGCCCCGCACGTGATGACCTTGGCGAAGGCGGGGTCGTCGAGCGGGCCCGCGGCCTCGGCCGCGCCGGGTGCGGCGGCCAGGGCGAGCGCCGCTATCGCGAGCGAGATCCCAATCCGAGTCGTCGTCATGGCCGCCACTCCCCCCTACGACAGCATGTCGGCCCAGATGCTCTGCCGCCAGCCCTCGGCCCGCTGGGCGACGGACGCGCTCTGCGCCGGCGTGAGCTTCTGCTCGATCTGGACCACCTTGCCGTTCTCGATCTTGTAGGCATTGACCACCGCGATGGCCTCGCGATCACTGACCCAGCTGTAGCAGGTGTTGCCCGGCGGCATGATCGGCACCGTCTGGCCGTTGAGCAGGCTGACGATGCTGAGGGCCGCCGCCTTGCCCATGTTGTTCGCCACGTTGCCGGACTTCGGGACGGGCAGGCCAATGGTGGCGTCCCCGACCACGTGGATGCCCTTCTGCTTCACCGACTCGTAGGTGACGTGGTCGACCTCGCACCAGCGCTTGTCCGCGCCCACGAGGTCGGCCTGCACGGCGATGGCGCCCGCGCGCTGGGGCGGGATCAGGTTGAGCACGTCGTACTTGACCTTGTCGAAGTCGGTGCGCACCTCGCGGGTCGAGGTGTCGATGCCGGTGACCTTGTTCGACGCGCGGTAGTCGATGTTGGGATAGGCTTGCCAGGCCGCCCGGAAGAGCGCGGTCTTGGACACGATGTTCTGGTTGGCGTCAAGCACGATCACCTTGCTCTTGGGCTTGTTGGTCTTGAGATACCACGCGACCTGGCAGATGCGCTCATAGGGTCCCGGCGGGCATCGGTAGGCGACGGGCGGCACCGTCAGGACGAAATTTCCGCCGTCAGGCATGGCCTGGATCTGCCGCGCCAGCTCCACCGTCTGCGGCCCCGCCTTCCACGCGTGGAGCACGGTGTCCTTGACGGCGGGCAGGCCTTCGATCTGCTCCCACTGGAAATCGATGCCGGGTGAAACGACGAGCCGGTCGTAGACGAGATAGCCTTCGCCCACGCGCACGCGCTTGGTGTCCGGCTCGATGGCCGTGACCGACTCCTGGATGAACTTGACGCCGCGGCGCCGCAGCCCGTCATAGGGCTGGGTCAGGCTCTCGATGGTGCGGAGCCCGCTCAGCACGAGATTGCTGAACGGACAGGAGACGAACTCCTTGTTCGGCTCGATCAGGATGACCTCGATCGAGGGATCGGCCAACCGCACATAGCGGGCCGCCGTCGCGCCGCCCCACCCGCCGCCGATCACGATCACGCGGCGGCCGCTCTTGGGCGCGAAGTCGCCCTTCAGGCTGGCCGCACAGCCCGCGAGACCGCCGGCCAGGCCGACGCCGAGACCGACCGAAGAGGACCGGAGGAACTGCCTGCGCGTCACGCCTTTCATAGGCCTTGCCTCCGTGGATTCACGGCTTCTTGACGGAATCGCGAGGAACATACAAGCCCCCGCACGGCCTGTCAAACTCTTTCGGGCTTGTCCGCGAGCAAGGGCACGAGCGGGGCGAGGCCGGAGAAGATGAAGTCCGGCGGGGGAACGGTTGGACGGAGGGCGAGGCCGCGGCGATTGATCCAGGCGATCGTCAATCCGAGCGGCTTGCCGCCCACGAGGTCGGTGAGCTGCGACTGTCCCGAGTGGAGGATCTCCGCGAGGCCGACTCCGGCGTGGTCGATGAGATACCGGAAGAGGCGGCCGTCGGGCTTGTAGCCGCGCGCGCGCTCGGCCGTGCACACGAGATCGAAGTCGCGGCCCAGCTTGGTGGCGGCGAGGAGATCGTCGTCGATGTTGGACACGAGGGCAAGCCGGCTCTGCCGCCCCAGGACCTCGAGCGTGGGCAGGACATCTGGATAGAGCGCGAAGCGCGGATAGACGTCGAAGTACCTCTGGATCAGGCCGCCGTCGCCCCCCGGGACACTGAAGCGCTCGAACGCCTCTTCCAGGGAGAGCCGGCAGATCTCCTTGTACGGGCGGTAGGGCTCCCGGTAGTGCGCGATGTTGCGCTCTTCCCAGTAGGTCCAGAAGGTGTCTGCGTCCACATGACCGGCACCGGCATCCTCGAGGATCGATCGGAACGCGGCGCCCTGGCCGGATGGCGTATCGATGAGGGTGCCGAAGACGTCGAAGGACAGAAGCCGAGGGCGCACGAGCGCGCCTTCAGCGGGCGAGGGCCTGGCGAACCGTGGCCAGGATGCGGTCGGGATCACCCTCGAGGTGAATGGGAGGGGGAAGCGGGGGCGGCGGGTTCTTGATCCCTGCCCCCGTGAGCACGAGCACGACGCGCGTCCCGGAGTCGGCCTCGCCCGCCTCCTTCATGAGGCAGAGCGCGGCCAGCGCCGCCGCCGCCTCGGGGCCCGTCCATATCCCCTCCACCCGGCCCAAGAGCTTCTGCGCCTCGACGATGGCGCGCTCGCTGACCGGCTGCGGGTGGCCGCCGGTCTCGCGGAGGATCCGGAGCATCTGCCGACCCGCGAATGGACCGGGGACCCGTAGGCCGGGGGCGTCGGTGACGGGATTCTCCCAGGGCGTGGTCGTCTCGGCCTTGTCCTCCCAGGCCTTGACGAGCGGGGCGCACCCCTCTGCCTGGACGGCGATGAAGCGCGGCTGGCTCGCCTTGATCCATCCCATGGCGGCCAGCTCCTCGTAGGCCTTGTGGATCCCCACGAGGCCGGTGCCCCCGCCCGTCGGATACATGAGGACATCGGGCGTCTGCCAGTCGAGCTGCTCGGCGAGCTCGAGCCCCATGGTCTTCTTTCCCTCGAGGCGATAGGGCTCCTTGAGGGTGGCGAGGTCGAACCATCCGAGCGTGGGCGCGATCCCGGCGATGACCCGGCCCGCCGTGGCGATGGTGCCGTCGACGGTGAAGACGTGAGCGCCCGCGATGATGGCCTCGGCCACCGCGGCCTGCGGCGTGTCGCGCGGAACGACGACCACGACGGAAATGCCCCCGCGCGCGCCGTAGACGGCGGCCGCGCCCCCCGCATTTCCCGCCGAGGGAATCATGAGCCCCTTGACGCCCAGGGTGCGCGCCTTGGTCAGGGCCATGCCAAGGCCGCGGGCCTTGAAGGAGCCCGTGGGGTTCTGGCCCTCGTCCTTGGCCCAGAGGTGCCGCATGCCCAGGTGTCGGGCCAGACGCGGGAGGGGCAGGAACGGCGTGCCCCCCTCGCCCAGGGTGATGGGCTCCTCACCCGCGTCGAGCGGGGTCAGCTCGCGGAATCGGTACATCCCGGGGGGACGGCGGAGGAGATCGTCCTTGCTGACGGAGGCGGCGACCTTGGGCAGGTCGTAGCGGACGGCCAGCATCTGGCCGCAGGCCTCGCACACGGTGAGGAGACGACCGGCCTCGTGACGCCGGCCGCAGACGGTGCACTCGATATGGGAAACGAAGGTGGGGCTCATCGAGCGCTCACCTCAGCACGGACGGGAGGGCTTGGGGGATCCACTCAGCACTCGCCTCACACCGACCTGGGCCTTCGGCCCCGGCCGATGTTCAGCTCGAAGTACGTCGAAAGTCAGTGTGCCTTCTCTTTCTCGGCCTTCGCAGCGGCCACGACCTTGTCCGCGAGGTGGGCGGGCACTTCCTCGTAGTGCGAGAACTCCATGGAGTAGGCGCCGCGCCCCCCCGTCATGGAGCGGAGCGACGACTCGTAGGTCAGCATCTCGGCCATGGGCGCCTGCGCCCGCACGGAGACGATCTCGCCGTCCGGCTCCATGCCCACGATGCGCCCGCGGCGCCCGTTGAGATCGCCGATGACATCCCCCGCGTTGTCGGAAGGAGCGGTGACCTCGACGTTCATGATCGGCTCGAGCAGAATCGGGTGGGCTTCCATGAAACCCTTCTGCAGCCCCATGGAGGCGGCGATCTGGAAGGCCATGTCGGACGAGTCGACATCATGATAGGAGCCGTCGTAGAGCGTCACCCGCAGGTCCACCACGGGATACCCCGCGAAGATGCCCCGCTTCATGCAATCGCGCACGCCCTTCTCCACGGACGGGATGAAGTTGCGTGGCACCGCGCCTCCGAAGATGTCGTCCACGAACTCGAAGCCGCCGCCGCGCTGGACGGGCTCCACCTTGAGCCACACGTCGCCGTACTGTCCCCGGCCGCCCGTCTGCTTCTTGTACTTGCCCTGGACCTCCGCGCGGCCCTTGACCGTCTCCTTGTACGGGATGCGCGGGGGCAGGAGGTTGACGTCCACGTTGTACTTGCGCTTCATGCGCTCCACCACCGTCTCCACGTGGAGCTGGCCCATGCCGGAGACGAGGAGCTGCTTCGTCTCGGGGTCGTAGTGATGATGGAGCGTCGGGTCCTCCTCGGCCATGCGGTGCAGCGCCGTGGAGATCTTGTCCTCGTCGCCGCGGCTCTTGGGCTGGATGGCGAAGGAGATGGAGGGCTCGGGAAATGTGATGGCGGGCAACACGACGGGCTGGCCTTCATCGCAGAGGGTGTCGCCCGTCAGCGTGTCCTTGAGCTTGGCGACCACGCCGATCTCCCCGGGGCCGAGCGACTCCACGGCCTTCTGGGTCTTGCCCATGAGATGTCCCAGATGCCCGATGCGCTCCCTCCCCCCGCGCGTGGCGTTGAGCACCTGGCTGTCGGCCTTGAAGGTGCCGGAGTACACGCGGAAGAGCGAGAGCTTGCCCACGTGCGGATCGGCGATGGTCTTGAAGACGACGGCGGACAGCGGCGCCTTGGGATCGGGCGCCCGGGTGGCGGCCTGCTTGGCGCGCGGGTCGGTGCCCTCGACAGGGGCGACGTCGGCGGGCGACGGGAACTCGGTGACGATCAGGTCCATGAGCGGCTGAATGCCGATGCCCTTGGTGGCGGCGGCAGCCATGACGGGCACGAGGCTGCCCTGCCCGATGGCCTTGCCAAGGGCCTTGACCATCTCCTCCTCGCCGATGCTGCCCTCTTCGAGATACTTGGCCAGGAGATCGTCGTCCGTCTCGGCCACGGCCTCGACCAGCTTCTCGCGCCAGGTCTTGGCCTCGTCCGTCGCCTCGGCCGGGATCTCAGCTTCCTTCACCTTGCCGTCGGCGGCCAGCAGCGCCTTCATCGCGACCAGGTCCACCACGCCCTTGAAGCCCGCCTCGGACCCGATCGGGATCTGAAGCGGGCAGAGCCGTCCCTTCAAGCGCTTCTGGAGGGACTCGAGCGTGCGGAAGAAATCGGCCCGCTCGCGGTCGAGGCGGTTGATCACGATGGCGCGCGGCAGCGTGTACTCGGTGGCGTACTTCCAGACCTTCTCCGTCTGCACCTGCACGCCGGCGACGGCGTCCACCACGATGACGGCCGCCCCC
>Ga0137409_10005349_pt1 | contig 13395 bp, 10 predicted proteins | sample CZODoug1_16funga_FD_122059 | JGI IMG/M metagenome (GOLD analysis project Ga0137409, IMG submission 122059) | Vadose zone soil fungal communities from Angelo Coast Range Reserve, California, USA - CZODoug1_16fungal (Hybrid Assembly) | ecosystem: Environmental > Terrestrial > Soil > Vadose zone...
ACCTGCGCGAGACGGGGCGCGTTGCGCGCCCGTGGCTGGGGCTCCAGGGCCGCGAGATCGACGCCCAGATCGCGTCGCTGTTCCGGCTGCCGCTCGCCCCGGGCTACCTCATCGAGATCGTGTACGAGGGAAGCCCGGCCGAACGGGCCGGCGTGCGCGGCGGGACCATGTCGGTGGTCGTGCAGGGCGAGGAGTATCTGGTCGGCGGCGACATCCTGACGGCGATCGAGGGCACGCCGATCAAGACGCATCAGGAGTATCTCGCGAAGGTGAAGACGCTGCGGCCCGGCCAGCGGGCACGCGTCGTGATTCTTCGCGAGGGTCAGCGGCGAGAGCTGACGCTCACCGTGTCGGAGCGGCCTCGCCTGCCCACGGACCTCGTCGACTAGCGCTCACGCCAGGAGACGTCGCGCCGTCACGAAGATCCCCCGCAGCATCGGCCGGGTGAGCTTGCCCGTGAAGGTGTTCTGCTGGCTCGGATGATACGACGCGATCAGCGTCACCCCGTCGTCGAACCGCACCTGAGCGCCGTGCCCGAACCGCGGCGCCGGCCGCGGCGGGGATTCGCCGAGGGCGCGCCGCGCTCGCAGGTACGCCTGCCAGCCGATGCGACCGAGCCCGACGACGACGCGCACGCGGCTGAGGAGCCGGAGCTCCGCCAACAGGTAGGGCTCGCAGCGGGCGATCTCGGCGGGCGTCGGCTTGTTCAGGGGCGGCGCACAGCGGATCGCGGCCGTGATGTAGGCGTCGCGGAGCTCGAGGCCGTCGCCGCGACGCTCGGAACCAGGCTGGTTGGCGAACCCGGCGTGGTGGAGCGCGTCGAAGAGCCAGTCGCCGCTGCGATCCCCCGTGAACATCCGTCCCGTCCGGTTCCCGCCGTGTGCCGCCGGCGCGAGCCCCACCAGCAGGAGCCGCGGATCCGGGTCGCCGAAACCCGGCAGCGGTCGCGCCCAGTAGCGCTGGCCCTGGTAGCGAGGCGGCGGCTTGGCCGCAACGGCCTCGCGATGGGCGACGAGACGCGGGCATCGGCGGCAATCGACGATCGTCGTGTTCAGCTGCGAGAGCGTCCGCGGGTTTTGCAATTCGCCGGGATTGTGACACGGTGAAGAGCGTGCCGCCATCGTCCGACCGCTCCGCCACGACGCGCGTACCGACGATCATCCTCCACGGCGGCGCCGGCGCGGACCCGGGCGAGGGGCGCGACGAGCTTCGCCGGGGCATGCGTGCCGCGGCTCTCGCGGGCTGGCGGGTCCTCTCGGCGGGCGGCGCCGCCCTCGACGCCGTCGAGGCCGCGGTGCGCGTGCTCGAGGACGACCCGGGCTTCAACGCCGGGCGCGGCTCGGTCCTCAACCGCGACGGCCTGGTCGAATTGGACGCGTCGATCATGGAGGGCAACCGGCTGCTGTGCGGCGCCGTCGCGGCGGTTCCGCGCGTCGCCAACCCGATCACGCTCGCGCGCCGCATCCTCGACGAAGGCCGCCACGTTCTGCTGGTGGGCGAAGGGGCGCTCGCATTCGCGCGCTCGGCGGGCATTGCCGAGTGCGATCCCGCGGCGCTCGTCACGGACCGCCAGCGGCGGCGCCACGCGGAGCGCGCCGCGCGGCGCAGCACGATCGGCGGCACGGTCGGCGCGGTCGCCCTGGACCGGAGCGGCACCATCGCCGCCGCGACGTCGACCGGCGGCACCGCCGGCAAGGCGCCCGGCCGTGTCGGGGACAGCGCCCTGATCGGTTGCGGCACCTACGCCGAGAGCTCGGTGGGCGGCGTGTCGTGCACCGGCGACGGCGAGGCGATCATCCGCGTGGTTCTCGGGCACCGGACGCTCGCGTACCTCAAGGACGCGGGCGATCCCGAGTACGCCGCGAAGGTCGCCGTCGATCTCCTCGTCGAGGAAGGCCGGGGACAAGGCGGGCTCATCCTGCTCGACTGGCGCGGCCGTACGGGCTACGCCTACTCGACGCCCCTCATGCCCGTCGCGATCATGTCACCTGCGCTGGGCGAGCCGCGGACGCCGTTTTGAAGGACATGCTGAGCGTCACGGAGATCGAGGCCGCGCGACAGCGGCTCAAGGGCGCGATCCTCGAGACACCCTGCGCGTACGCGCAGACCCTGTCCGAGATGAGCGGGGTGCGCTGCTACCTCAAGCTCGAGAACGTCCAGATGACCGGCTCGTTCAAGGAGCGCGGGGCGGCGAATCTCTTGATGCAGCTCGATGCCGCCGAGCGAGCGACCGGCGTCGCCGCCGCCAGCGCCGGCAACCACGGTCTGGCCGTGGCGTTCCACGCGGCGCGGCTGGGGATCGCCGCGGTCATCGTCATGCCGGAGTGGGCGCCGCTCATCAAGGTGACCTCCGCGCGGCGCTACGGAGCGGAGGTCATCCTGGCCGGCGCCAACTACGACGAGGCGTACGGCCGGGCGCGGGAGATCGCGACCGAGCGCGGTCTCAACTTCGTGCACCCGTTCGACGACCCGCGCGTCGTCGCGGGCCAGGGCACCATCGGGCTCGAGCTCCTCGAGCAGCGGCCCGACCTGGACGCGGTCGTGGTTCCGATCGGCGGCGGCGGTCTCGTCGCCGGCGTCGGCCTGGCGATCAAGGCCGCCCGACCCGACGTGCGCGTGATCGGCGTCCAGGCCGAGGCGCTGCCGGCGATGCAGCGCGCGCTCGAGGCGAGAAGCCGCGTCACGCTGCCGCCGGCGCCGACGATCGCCGACGGCATCGCGGTCCGTCAGGTCGGCGAGCTGACACTGGCGCTCGCCTCGCGCTGCGTCGACGAGGTCGTGACGGTGACGGAGGAGGAGATGGCCAACGCCATCCTCTTGTTGCTCGAGATCGAGAAGACCGTCGTCGAGGGCGCCGGCGCGACTCCGCTGGCGGCGCTCCTGAATCGCCGGCTCGGCCTCGCCGGGCGCACCGTCGTGCTCGTGCTCTCCGGCGGCAACATCGACGTCACGATGATCTCGCGGATCATCGTGCGCGGCCTGGTGAAGGACGGGCGCCTCGTGCGCTTCGGCGTGATCCTGCGCGACCAGCCGGGCGCGCTCGCGCGCCTGACCGCGCTCATCGCCGAGTGCCGCGCCAACATCGTGCACATCGAGCACGATCGCGCCTTCTCCCACGCGGCCATCGGCGAAAGCCGGGTCGAGCTGACGCTCGAGACCGCGGGGCGCGAGCAGATCGACGCGGTGAAACAGCGCCTCGTCGAAGCGGGCTACGGGCTGGAGGAACCCTTCTAGGGCTCGTTCAGCGCGGTGAGGATGGCGGCGCGGGCGCGGGCGGCCAGGTCGGCGGCGGCGCGGCGCGGGGCGAGCGTGGGATCGGGCTTGAGGACCGGGTGGTAGCTGATCCTGATGCGCCCGCGACGCGGAAGCACCCGGCCGGGAGGCCAGGACGCGTGGCCTCCGGTGATCGTGACCGGCAGCACCGGCACCTGGAGCGATGCCGCCAGACGGAACGCGCCGGACTTGAAGCGCTCGACTGCCCCGGTGCGGGTCCGCTCCCCCTCGGGAAAGATCATGACGACGTGGCCAGCCTGGAGCAGCCGGACCGCCTCCCGAGCCGACGACGGGTCGGGCGAGTCGATGCGCGTCGGAAAGGCGCGCAGGCTCCGGATGAACCAGTTGAACAGGGGGATCTTGAAGAGCCGGTTCCACGCCATGTAGTAGACCCGGCGCCGGACCGGGATGCTCACGAGCGCTGGATCGGCGTAGGTCTGATGGTTCGGCGTGATGATGACGGGCCCGGTGGCGGGGATGTTCTCGGTGCCCGCCAGCTCGAGACCGAAGTAGGCGCGGCAGAGGCGGTGGAAGCCGGGCCGCGCGAGATCCAGAAGGGGCGTTCGCACAAGCCCTAGCCTACACAAAAAACGGGGCCGGAATCCGCTTCCGGCCCCGCTGGAAAGTCGCTCTTGGTCGGTTTAGTCGTCGTCGGCCGTCTCGAGATCTTCCTCTTCCCGCTCGAACTGGCGCCCCATGCGCTCGATCCGGTCCTGGCACCGAACGCAGGTCTGGACCTCCGGAAGGGCCCGGAGGCGCGCGGGAGAAATCGGCTCCTCGCACTCCACACAGGTGCCGTACTCACCATCCTTGAGACGGTCCAGCGCCGCGGACAGCCGGTTGACCCGGTCCACCAGCAGCTCGCGCGTCGCGAAGCCGATCTCACGGCGCTCGTTGGCCTGAATCTCGTCGACCTCGTCGGCGAATGGCGAGTTGTCGCCGATGGGGCCCGGCAACTCCTCGACAGCGACCGCCCCGCCCATCCGGCGGAGCCGGCTGACTGCCGTTCTGAGATCCTCTTCCAGTCGCTCGCGAATCGTTTCCATTGTCGGGGCCTCCTGTACTCCTTCCCGCGCTACTTGGGCCAGCGATGGGTGCAACCGCTGTGCCGAAGATAAGACGCTCGCGCCCGGCAATGGATTCTTGAGGAATCCTTACGATTTAGGCAGCCTCCGGCTAATCTCGGGAGGGCGAAATGCCCTTCTGGCCTGTCAGTTTTGGCGGCACTGTGGGAACATTTTGCCCACCCGTGGCAGCATGTTGACCGGAAAGGCCTGGGGGTGGGCTGCGGGGAAGCGGGGAACGGCGCGGGAGGGGGCGGTGAGCCCGGGCCCACCGCCCCCTGCTGTCGACTTACGCGCGGCTGCGGGAAGCCTCGATCGCCCCTTCCTCCCAGATGCTGTGCTTGCGCGTCTCCGGCATCACGAAGATGGCGATGAGGAACATGACGGCGGGCACCACGATGGGATAGATCAGGGCATACCCCACGCTGCCGGTGGAGAGGTACATCGAGGTCGTCACGATCGGGACCAGCCCGCCGCCCCAGCCGTTGCCGATGTGGTAAGGCACCGACACCGAGGTGTAGCGAATGCGGCTGGGGAAGAACTCGGCCAGGAACGCCCCGATCGGCCCGTAGGTCATGCCCACGTAGTTGACCAGGATCACGACGATCAGAATCGACATCGGGTAGTTGACGCCGAGCTTGGGATCGGCGTAGTTGCCCAGGGCCGAGTAGAGCGGATAGTACGTGATCGAAGCCAGGGCCATGCCGCCCAGGATGATCGGCTTGCGGCCAATCTTGTCCGAGAGCCAGCCCCAGAAGATCAGCGTCGGCGTCGCGATCAGCAGCGCGATGCCGACGATCCAGCTCGATGTCAACACGTCGAGCTTCTTGACCGTCTGCAAGAAGTAGAGCGCCCAGAACTGCCCGCTGTACCAGACGCAGCCCTGTCCCAGCACGACCACGCTGGCGATCGCGACATATTTGAAGTTGCTGCTGAGGAACGCCTCGCGCCACGGGTTGGTGGTGGTGCGGCCTCGCGCCTTCATGTCCTGGAAGATCGGCGTCTCACCGAGCGAGAGCCGAATCCAGATGGCGATCGCAACCAGGAGGAGGGAGATGATGAAGGGCAACCGCCAGCCCCAGTCATTGAACGCCTCGACGCCCAGATAGGTCCGGATCCCGATGATCGTCGCCAGCGACACGACGATGCCAAGGGTGGGCGACGTCTGCAGCCAGCCGGTGTAGTACCCGCGATGCTCGTCCTCGATGTGCTCGGCGACGTACGTGATGGCGCCACCATACTCTCCGCCCAGGCAAAGACCCTGGATCAGGCGAAGGGCGAAGAGAATGAAGGCCGCGGCGAGACCGATGGACTGGTAGGTCGGCACGAAGCCGATGAGGGCCGTCGCCAGGCCCATGCCGGTGAGCGTGACGATGAAGGTGTACTTCCGGCCGACCTTGTCACCGAGCCAGCCGAAGAAAAATGCCCCCAGCGGCCGGATCAGGAAGCCAACCGAGAAGATCGCCACCGTGCTGAGAAAGGCCGCCACCGGGTGGCCCTTCTCGAAGAACTTCACGGCCAGGATCGCGGCCAGGCTGCCGAAGATGTAGAAATCGTACCACTCGATGATATTGCCCACAGACGCGGCGACGACGACGCGACGGAGCTCGTTGAGTGGAACCTTAGACGCCCGCATAGGTCTCCTTTGTGCGCAGCCGTTGCGACCGCGGGCGCTCGTCCACCGGAACGAACCCGTCGGCCGGTCAACTCTCCTAGTTCTGCCCGTCCCGCAGGCACTATGCCACAGAACCGAGACCTAAAAGGTTGATTTTGTGCGAGTTGACCCCCAGGAAGCGGCTAGGCCTCCTGCTCCTCGTACTTCGTCTTGAGCTGGGCGACGACCGTCGGATCGGCCAGCGTCGTCGTGTCGCCCAGGGCGCGGCCCTCGGCAATGTCGCGCAGAAGCCGGCGCATGATCTTGCCGCTTCGCGTCTTCGGCAGCTCGGCCGAGAAGATGACGTCGTCCGGCCGCGCCAGCGCCCCGATCTTCTTCGCGACGTGAGCCTTCAGCTCGTCCATGAGCGCGGGCGAGCCGTCGACCCCGCTCTTGACCGTGACGAACGCGGCGATCGCCTGTCCCTTGATGTCGTGGCTCTTGCCGATGACGGCCGCCTCGGCCACCGACTTGTGGTCGACCAGCGCCGATTCCACCTCCATCGTGGACACGCGGTGGCCCGAGACGTTCATGACGTCGTCGACACGCCCGAGAAGCCAGAAGTAGCCGTCCTCGTCGCGCTTGGCGCCGTCGCCGGTGAAATAGATGTTGTCGTACTTCGACCAGTACTGCTTCACGAACCGGTCGGGGTCGCCCCAGATTCCCCGCAGCATCCCCGGCCACGGCTTGCGGAGCACCAGGTAGCCCGACTTCGCCGGCTTGCCCTTCTCGTCGAGCACATCGGCGTCGACCCCCGGGAACGGGAGCGTCGCCGAGCCGGGCTTGAGCGTGGTGAGACCCGGCAGGGGCGTGATGAGGATGTGACCCGTCTCGGTCTGCCACCACGTGTCGACCACGGGGCAGCGGCCGCCGCCGATGACCTTCCAGTACCAGACCCACGCTTCCGGATTGATCGGCTCGCCGACGGAGCCGAGCAGCCGGAGGCTCGAGAGGTCGCACCGCTTCGGGTACTCCTCGCCCCACTTCATGAACGTCCGGATCGCGGTGGGGGCCGTGTAGCAGATCGTGACGCCGTACTTCTCGACGATGCGCCAGAACCGGTCCTTGTCCGGGTAGTCGGGCGTGCCCTCGTACATGACAGTGGTGGCGCCGTTCGCGAGGGGCCCGTAGACGATGTAGGAGTGGCCGGTGACCCAGCCGATGTCGGCGGTGCACCAGTAGACGTCGTCTTCGTGGAGATCGAAGATCCATTGGTGGGTCGCGCTGACGCCGGTCAGGTAGCCGCCGGTCGTGTGGATGATGCCCTTGGGCTTACCGGTGGAGCCGGAGGTGTAGAGGAGGTAGAGGAGATCCTCGGAGTCCATCGGCTCGGCCGGGCACCGCGCCGGCGCGTCCTTGACGAAGTCGTCCCACCAGACGTCGCGGCCGCTCTGCATCTCGATCGGTTGGCCGGTGCGCTTGAGCACGATGACGGTCTTGACGCCGGGGGCCCCTTGCAGCGCGTCGTCGGTGTTCTTCTTGAGCGGCACCGTGCCGCCGCGGCGATAGCCGCCGTCGGCGGTGATCACCAGCGTCGACTCCGCGTCGTGGATTCGCTCGCGGACCGCCTCCGGCGAAAAGCCGCCGAAGATGACGCTGTGGGCGGCGCCGATCCGCGCGCAGGCCAGCATCGCGATCGGCAGCTCGGGCACCATCGGCATGTAGATCGTCACCCGGTCGCCCTTGCGGACGCCGTGCCGCTTCAGCGCCGCCGCGAAGCGATTGACCTCGCGGTAGAGATCCCAGTAGGTCAGGACCCGCGAATCCCCCGGCTCGCCTTCCCAGATGAGCGCGGCCTTCGTCTTGCGCGGGCCGGTCACGTGGCGATCGAGGCAGTTGTAGGCCACGTTCAGCTTGCCGCCGACGAACCACTTCGCGTAGGGCGGCTTCCACTCGAGCGCCTTCTTCCAGGGCTTGAACCAGTGAAGCTCGCGGGCGCGCCCCTCCCAGAACTTCACGAAGTTCCGCTGCGCCTCGGCGTAGATCGCCTTCCGGTTCATCACGGCGTTCTTCACGAACGCCGCGGGAGGGGGAAACTTGCGCTTCTCCTTGAGAAGCGCCTCAATGGGCACGTCCGCCTTTCCCTTCGCCTGAGCCATGGCTTTCCTCGTGTGCTGGGTTACCGCGTCGTCGCCGTGACCGCCTACCGCGACGCGGCCGTCGCGGCGGTGCCGCGGGTGCGGCGCCGGGCCACGCCCGAGCGCATGGCCGCCTCGGAGACGGCGGCCGCGACGGAGGGCACGACCCGGTTGTCGAACATCGACGGCGTGATGTATTCCTCGCCGAGCTCCTCGGAGGTCACGATCGCCGCCAGGGCCTGCGCGGCCGCGAGCTTCATCTCGTCGTTCACGCGCCGCGCGCGCACGTCGAGCATCCCGCGGAAGAACCCGGGGAAGCAGCACGAGTTGTTGATCTGGTTCGGATAGTCCGACCGCCCGGTGGCCATCACCTTCACGTGCGGGCCGGCCTCCTCGGGCAGGATCTCCGGAACCGGGTTGGCCATGGCGAAGACGATCGGGTCGCGGTTCATGGCCTTGATGTCCTTGAGCGCGACGACCCCCGGCCCCGAGAGCCCCACGAACACGTCGGCGCCCTTGAGCGCGTCGGCGGCGGTGCCCTTGAGCCGCTTCTCGTTGGTGTGCTTGGCGAACCACTCCTTCATCGGGTTCATGTTGTCGGTCCGCCCGCGGTAGAGGGCCCCGGCCCGGTCGCAGGCGATGATGTGCTTGGCGCCCGCCCGCATCAGGAGCTTCGCGGTCGCGATGCCGGAGGCGCCGGCGCCGGTGAAGACGATCCTCACGTCGCCCATGCGCTTCTTCACGATCTTGAGCGCGTTGAGGAGGGCGGCCAGCACGACGACGGCGGTGCCGTGCTGGTCGTCGTGGAATACCGGGATCTCGAGGTCCTTCTGCAGCCGCGTCTCGATGTCGAAGCAGCGCGGCGCCGAGATGTCCTCCAGGTTGATGCCGCCGAAGATCGGCGAGATCGCCTTGACGATCGACACGATCTCGTCGACGTCCTTGGTGGCCAGGCAGATCGGGAACGCGTCGACGCCCGCGAACTCCTTGAAGATGAGCGCCTTGCCTTCCATCACCGGCGCCGCCCCGAACGGCCCGATGTCGCCGAGCCCCAGGACCGCGGTGCCGTCGGTGACCACCGCCACGCAGTTCTGCTTGATGGTCAGCGCGTAGGCCTTCTGCGGGTCGTGGTGGATCGCCATGCAGACGCGCGCGACGCCGGGAGTGTAGGCCATCGAGAGGTCGTCGCGCGTCTTGACGGACATCTTGCCGCGCACCTCGATCTTGCCGCCCAGATGCATGAGGAAGGTGCGGTCGGAGACGTTCACGACCTTCACGCTGCGGACCCCGCGGATCCGCTCGACGATCTGCTGGCCGTGCGGCTCGTCGCGCGCCTTGAAGGTCAGGTCGCGGGTGATCGTCGACTTGCCGACCTGGACGAGGTCGATCGCGCCGATGTCGCCGCCGGCCTTGCCGATGGCCGACGTGACCTGTCCGAGCATGCCGGGCCGATTGGTGATCTCGAGCCGGACCGTCAGGCTGTAGCTCGCGCTGGGAGACTGCATCGTGGACGCCTCCGTGAGTGAATTCTGCCCGTGGGCGGGCGTATTCTACCTCTGTTGTAGAGGCTTTCGCGAGGGAGTACGCTCGGGCGGGAGGCGGTGCTCATGATCGACGTCAAGACGGCTGATCGGGAACTCCAGCTCTACATCCGTCCCCAGACGTTCCCGGTGGCGATCCGCATGCTCCGGCCCGGCGAGGAGATCCCCGAGAAGGCCAGGCGGCCCGCGCGCGACTTCAAGAAGCTCAGCATGAACTGCCAGGTCATCGACATGGCCCGGCGCTATGGCTGGATGATCGCGCTCACCCGCGAGGACCACATCTGCTCGCTCGGCATCGCGGCGCTCGGATTCGAGAAGCCCACGCACCTGCACAACTCGGGGACGCTCTGCGAGGGGATGTACACGGAGACGAAGGCGGCCGGGCAGCGGTCGGAGGCCGCGGTCGACAAGTTCGCGCCGGGCGAGTTCGCGACCCTGCTGGTGGCGCCGCTCGATCGCACCACGTTCGAGCCGCACCTGGTCTGCATCTACGCCAACCCCGCCCAGGTCATGCGCCTGACGCAGGCCGCGCTCTGGAAACGCGGCGGCAAGCTCACCTCGGCCTTCGGCGGCCGCATCGACTGCTCCGAGATCATCGTCACGACCATGCGGACGGACCAGCCGCAGGTGATCCTGCCCTGCTCCGGCGACCGCATCTTCGGCCAGACGCAGGACCACGAGATGGCCTTCACGATTCCCTGGAATCAGATGGAGGAGGTCATCGAGGGGCTCAAGGGCACCCATGACGGCGGCATCCGCTACCCGATCACCCAGTTCATGGAGTACGAGGCCAAGCTGCCGCCGAAGTACATGGAGGCCAACCGCATCTGGGACGTCGAGCACGGCCGCGCGCAGTTCACGAATCGCGACCGCGTCGTCGCCGCGTACCGCCGCTCGTTCACCGATCGGGTCCCGGTCTACCCGATCGTCGCCTCGTTCGCCGGCACGCTCGACGGCCTCTCGATCGAGGAGTACTGCACGAACGTGCCCAAGGCGATCACGGCGATGATGAACTACTACGAGCGCTACCAGCCCGACGTGGTGCTCGCCTACAACGATCTGGCGAAGGAGGCCGAGGCGTTCGGCTGCCGGGTGAAGTACTCCGACTACGTGGTGCCGTCGATCGACCAGCACGTCCTCCACGACGACAAGGCGAAGCTGGCGCGGTTGGTCATGCCCGACCCGGCGAAGACCGCGCGTCTGCCCGGCTTCCTCGAGCAGTGCGCGGCGCTCGTGCGGGCCAAGCCCCCGACCGCGATCGGCGCCGTCGCGGTGGGCCCCTGGACGATCGCCATGCTGCTCCGGAATCCCGAGACCATGCTGCTCGACACCTTCGAGGACCCGCAGTTCATCCACGACCTCATGCGGGTCACGACCGACTTCTGCAAGATCTGGGGCGACGCGATCGTGAAGACCGGGATCGGCCTCTCCTTCTCCGAGCCGACCGCGTCGATCAGCCTGATCTCGCCCGATAACTACCGCGACTTCGTCGCGCCGTACCACAAGGAGCTGGTCGACTACTTCAAGGCCAAGAAGGTCGGCGTGACGGTGCACATCTGCGGCACGACCTATCCGATCTACGAGGACCTGATCCGCTGCGGCTTCTCGACGGTGTCGTTCGATCTCGATCAGCAGGGCGACCCGAAGCTCTACGTCGATCAGCTCACGCGCTTCATGGACGTGTCGAAGGGCCGGGTCGTGGCGATCGGCAACGTGGACGCGACGAAGTTCGAGCGCACCAGCAAGGAGGCGATGGTGGCCGACGTCCGGCGCTGCATCGACGCGGCGGCCCGCCACTCGGCCTTCATCCTGTCGACGTCCTGCGAGATTCCGCCGCGCTCCGAGCCGGAAATCGTCAAGTGGTTCATGGACGCGGCGTGGGAATACGGCCGCTACGACCGCGTCTTCGACGGCGCCGAGCCGACGCCCGCCGGCTGATCGCCCGCCGCACCCCGCCCGAAACGCCGAAGGGGTCAGCCGGTCGCGGCTGACCCCTTCGTCTTCGTCAGTCGCGCGCCGCCCTGCGGCGCGCGACCGGCACTACCACTTCACGGGCTTGGAGGGACGGTGCGCGTAGCCGCTGTCCCGCCCGCCGCCACCGCCGGGACCGCGGCCGCCCCCACCGGGACGCCCACCGCCACCGGGCCGGCCGCCGCCACCGGTGCGCGGCGCCTGGGGGTTCGAGATCTCAACCGTGATCCGCCGGCCGTCGAGCTCGCGCCCGTTCAGCTGGGAGATCGAGCTCTGGGCCTCCTCGGCGGTGCCCATCTCGACGAATCCGAATCCCCGCGACTGGCCGGAGAAACGGTCGGTGATCACCGTCGCTGACTGGACATTGCCGCACTGGGTAAAGAACTCCCTGAGCCCTTCGCTGGTCGTGGAGTATGCGAGACCGCCGATATACAGTTTGGATGCCATCTGAACCCCCTCGGACTGTCTTCCGCTCTCTTGCACGCCCCGCGAACGCGGAAGGCCTTGATTCCTCGGGGGCGAGGCCCGCCCAAACGACGGACCTTCCCAGTGTACACAGGGAACGACCGGGCGCAACTGGACCTAGCGCCTATTGCATGAATTCCGGGGGGCGGATGTCGTACCCGATGATCTTGCGGTAGAGCGTCTTGGGGTCGATCGCCAGGAGCGCGGCTGCCTTGCCGCGGTGCCCGCCGACCTGACGCAGCGTGGTCAGGATGTGCTGGCGTTCCATCGCCTCGAGGCTGCCCCGGGGCGACGCGGCGCCGGGCGCCGTCGTGCCCAGGACCTCGGGAGGAAGGTCCCCGGGCTGGATCTCGTCGCCTTTGCTCAGGATGACCGCGCGCTCGATGGCGTGAAGGAGCTCGCGGACATTGCCCGGCCAGCCGTACGCCTCGAGCGCCGCGAGCGCGGCGGCGCTGAGCCGCTTGACGCCGTACGTGGCGTTCGCCCTGACGAAGTGCCCGGCCAGCAGCGCCACGTCGTCCCGCCGCTCGCGCAAAGGCGGCAGGGCGATCGCGATCGTGTTGATTCGATAGTACAGGTCGGGGCGGAAATCGCCGGTCTTCATCGCCTCGGCGAGGTCCTTGTTCGTGGCGGCCACGATGCGGACGTCGACCCGCCGCGGGCGCGTCCCTCCCACGCGGAAGAAGCTCCCGGTCTCGATCGCGCGCAGGAGCTTCACCTGGCTGTCGGGCTCCATCTCGCCGATCTCGTCGAGGAACAGCGTGCCGCCGTCGGCGAGGTCGATGAGCCCGGGCTTGGCGGCGATGGCGCCCGTGAAGGCGCCCTTCTCGTGGCCGAACAGCTCGGACTCGAGCACCTCGCGCGGCAGCGCCCCGCAGTGGATGGGCACGAACGGCCGCTCGGCGCGCGCCGAGCGCTCGTGGATGGCGCGCGCCACCAGCTCCTTGCCGGTGCCGCTCTCGCCCAGCACGAGGACCGACGAGTCCGTCGGCGCCACGCGCTCGACGACGCGCAGCACCTCGTGCATGCGCGGGCTCTTGGTGAGGATGCCGCTGAAGGGCGCGGCGCCGGGCGCGTGCGCGCGCAACGCCTGGTTGTCCCGCAGGAGCTGGCCCTTCTCGGCGGCCTTGCGCACGACGATGTCGAGCTCCTCGATCTTCGTCGGCTTCGTGAGGTAGTCGTAGGCGCCGAGCTTCATCGCCTCCACGGCGGTCGCGACCTCCTGGAAGCCCGTCATCACGATGACTTGCGGATGCTCGGGGAACGCGCCGAGCTCGCGCAGCACCTCGATGCCCTCCTTGCGGGGCATCTTCATGTCGAGGATGACGATGTCGTACGCGCGCTCGCGC
>Ga0137409_10005350_pt1 | contig 13391 bp, 23 predicted proteins | sample CZODoug1_16funga_FD_122059 | JGI IMG/M metagenome (GOLD analysis project Ga0137409, IMG submission 122059) | Vadose zone soil fungal communities from Angelo Coast Range Reserve, California, USA - CZODoug1_16fungal (Hybrid Assembly) | ecosystem: Environmental > Terrestrial > Soil > Vadose zone...
TAGCCGAGAACGTCGCCTCGATCAACTCCGTAATACCGTGCCGCCATCGGAAACTCCTGTTAAGATGAAAGGTCGGAAGACCCAGTGACGATCGCCTTATACGCTGCGTCGAGGGCAACACGCAACTGATTTCGTGACAAACTCGTGCTAAAGATTACCTGAACATCGACCGCAGGAACCGCAGCTTTAGAAGCCGTTACCGCCGCCGACAAGGTATTCCAAGCACTGCGAAGCGATGTTACATGAGCCTGGGTCGGACTGGCTCCATCGGCTTCTAGAACAGCTACAGCGGCTTCCGTCGCTGTTACCGACATAGCACCGACAGTCGCTTGGGCATCCGCACTCCGGTTCGCACCAGGAGTGAGTTGGGTCATCGAGACAGCAATCGCTTTCGTTGCCATAGGTCACTCCGAAAAGCTGGCCGCGTTCTTAGTTGGTGAACGTGACTGCGATACGAACCTTGGCGCCGGTCGTGATCGTATTCGTGCTGGTCAGCACGATATCCAACTCGCCACCGGGATCGGCCGACAGTCCAGCCGCCTGCCAAAGAGGCATAGCGTACATATCTTCCGTCCATACACCACTTTCCTCCGTGATGTTCGTCGGCTGTACCAGTGAAGCCAGAGACCACGCCGAGGCGAAGCGATCGGCATCGATAACTGCGCCGGCACCCGTGAGATGGTTCGTACTGTAATACACGCCAACGTCAAATGGACCTTGCGTCATGGCGGCGCCCGAACCCGTGATCGCCTTGATCTTTGCGGTCGAAGGCACACGCGCCATTCGATACGTCGAGCCAACAGTCACGCCACTGGTCGGGGTGATATAGTCATCCACCATAAACAAAGCGGCTGGTGCGCCCTGACCCGCCGTGTTGGCGACCGGAGGAGAAGCGTCCTTATTGGTGACAGAGGCAGACTTGAGGGCTTCAGTTGTCATGGTATACTCCTAATTTCCTGGTTGAAGACGACCTATTGCGTACCTTGGGTACGCAATAGTCAGCCTATTACACTTCGGTCGCGAGAACGCGGATGATCTTGCCTTGCTGCAACCGGGTTGCGCCGAACGTAGCCTTGCTGTAAAGCTGCCACGGATGGCTCGACAAGTCGTTGCGCTGAGACACGATATTCTCGAGATCGGCCCACATGCCGAGATAGAGACCAGACTTCACGAACGCGATATTGTAACGATCGTTCGACACCTTGGTCAGTCGGTTCGAGACGATAATGTTGAAGCCCATGAAGCGAGTAACGCGCCCTTCCGTCAGAACGCCACCGTTCTTATTGAAGTCTGAAGAAGTGACCTGCGCTTGGTTCAACAGATCAGAGTGTTGCTGCGGCGAAATGAGCACCGTCGCCGGGTCATTATCGAGATCAACATTGGCGCCCAGGAAGATTTCCTGCACCTTAATGAGCTTCTTTACCGTCAACCCGGTAGCAGCCGCGGCACCGAAATCCGCCGCAATCGAATAGTTCGTCGTATCGAAACTCTCCGTGCCAGTGCCAGTCTCACCGATAAAAGACGTAGCAAGCGCCTGGGCGACAATTTCGCTATCCCAAGCACGGCCGAACGCATTCGCAGCGTTGGTGCCATAGACAGACTTCGGATCGGAGATCAGACGCAACTTGTCGAAGTTATCGAACAACTGCGGCAAATCCTTGTCGATTGGAAATACCCAACGCCGAGCGACAGCCGCGTCAACACGACTGAGAGGCGCGAAGCGGCCGGCCGGCGTCTGGACTTCAACCGCGCCGACTTGATCGACTGGCGAAGCTTGCTTGCCGACATGCGTGCCCGTGGTCACAAGACCACGAAGCTTGGAACCCATTTGCTGAAGAAGCAGTTCGACGTTCGTGGAGAACTGGCTGACAGCCAGTTGGATTGCATTGGCAGACATGGCATTCACCTTTCCTTGTTCACTTCCAAAACTCTATTGGCCGTGTCCAAGAGGGGGCCGTGTCTCTGTCTTCCCAGAGTGTGTGCTGGCCCTTACGGGGTTCCAGTCCCGCGGTTCGGGCCGGTCGCTGCCGCCCGAAGGCGCTGCGTCCTGCCCCGGCCCGGGGGTGCCGCCGCGGGGAGGAGGCCGCGGATGATGGATATTAAAGATCGAATATTGCCATGTCAAGCGCTATTTTGAAATTTTATTTCTTGCGCTTTGACATGGCGGATAACCGTAGGCCAAGGCGAGCGCGAGCGCCAGCTTTCCCTGAGGAATTCTTGTGCTGCTCCATGTACTGATGCGTACTCTCGCCCGCAGCCGCCGCAGCTTTCTTTTCGGCGCCAGGATGCTTGATTGCTTTTTGTATCCAATGCTTTGCCATGACACTTACCTTGCTCCACCCAAAAGCGTCGCCGCGGGTGATGTTGAGGGTTTCTTCTTCTTGGCTTCCTCCTGCGCCGCATCCATATAGGCTTGACCTGCCTTCGTCACGGCGTCTTTCGCCGCCTGAATTGTCGTAGGATCACTAGTCTGTTTCTGGATCGACCCTAGCCGCGCTATGGCGTCTTGGTGAGCCTTCAAGAGATCAGGAAGGGTCATAGTTTTAAACCTTCTTCACATGCTTTGGAAGCGATCCGATCTTCTTACCAGTATCCGCCTTAAGGAACTCCGCAGCCACAGACACCGGGGCCGGCTTCTTGCCTGACGCCCTCAGAGTAGCCCTACCCTTTGGCGTTTTAGACATGGCAAAGAACGCATGTTGTGACTGCGAAGTGCTAGGCATGTTACGCCGCCGCTTGTCCGTAGGCAAGAGTGTGGAGATCACGCATCTCCTGTATCTTCGCGGCGTCGCCGTTGAGATACGCCTTGCTGTAAACCGGATCGGCCTTCAGCAAGCGAATGCGTTCGAGAGCGCCTTCACGCGAAACAACAGGCCGACTATTGCCAGCGCCACCGCTCTGCGTGAAGATATCTTCACCGATTTTCTGTCCGATCTTGAGGAATTGCTCCATCACCGCCTTCGTGCCGATATGCTTTTCCATTTCCGCGATCATCTCTTTCGAGAAGCCAAGACTTTCATACGCCTTCTGGGCGATGATAAGATTGACCTGAGCATTCCCGCCCCAACTTTGAAGCATCGCCTGCTTCTCGACTTCGAAGCGCGCCGCATTCGCCGCGGTCTCGTCGGTGTCAAGTTTGTCGGTGAAGGTCTTGATTTCCTTCGCCAGCGCTTCGGCCTGGGCTTTCGGCATACCGAGTTCGAATGCCTTGGCGCCGAAGAAATTGCCGAACTCCTCGTCGATGCCTGCGGTCTTGAAGTCGTAGCCCTTCGCATCGGTGGGCCGGCCGAGCTTCGTGTAGAGCGCATCGCGCGTCGCCGTATCGTTCACGTCCTTCGGCAATCGCACCACGAGATCGGAAGGATAGCCGAGTTTTTGCTCCGCGTTACGATGCGCCTCGATCGTGGCAACCATCGCTTCCTGCGGTGTCTTCTTGTCGAGGCCACGGTTCTGAACATAGCCCAGGGTTTCACCCGTTAGGCCAAACGTCTCCGTCCACGGCTTCTCTATTTGAATAGCTTCCGCCATTGTCGTCTCCTTCATCTAGTGCGAGCATGGACGGATTGTAGAGCCGCCATAGCTCGCGGTCAGACAGTTGCAAATGTGCTTGTATCCTCAACCACACTTCGCGGCGCCCTGTCAATACGCCACGCATAAATTCTTCCGGGTGATAGCAACTTTCGTTCGCCCGACAAAACTTCGCCAAGTCCTTCATCATCTCTGTCGATGTAGGCGCGGTGCAACTCAGTTCGTAGGATCGACGCCGCCTCGTAAGGAACGCCATCGTTCGTTGGAAAAGGGTCATGCGGCGTCTCCTCCACTCAGCGGAAAGGTCTTTGCCGGCACAACGAACTCCGGGTTCGGATTACGCCGAAACCAACTCAGTTCGAACTCGGTCACAGAAGCCGCACCAGCAATCGCTTCACAACGATGCGTAAGACGAAAACTCTTACCATCGTCCGAGCGTTCGTAGCGCCGAAACGTAGCGGTCTTTATATCGAACGATACAAGGGCTCCCATCTTCATTAGGCGGCCTTTTGCTTTGCGCCTTGAGCGATCGCATTCGACTTCTGAAGTGCAGCCGCGCCCGGCGCAGCCTGTATTTCCATCTGGGCTTGCTTCACTTTCTGACGCGCAGTACGAATTTGTTCAACCATTGCTTTGTCGCGCATCCAGCGCTGCGGCACGCCATCGATTTCCGCGGCTTCGGGAATGATAACGTCCCAGTCGTAATGATCGAGAGGCGCAGGGTTCTGCGTCACATTGACAACCGCGAGGGCACGTTCTATAGATCGTTGCAAACCCGCGACTTCTTCCGCGCGAGCCGCGCGCGCGAGAGGCGACGTATAGACGACGCTATAGTCACCCTTCGCTTCAATGAGTTCTGGCGGCATGGGCAGGAACAAGCCCATGTCGGAACCGAGATCGAGTTCACGATCGATCTTCGGACCAAGGTATTCCGATTGCTGCCGCCCCACGGTCGGTGAAATCAGGATGCCGCGTTGCGCGATCATCTCTGTAACCTGCGTGGCTGTAAAAATCTTTGGGTCGTCGAGGAGCAATTTGAACAGGTCCACAAGGAAGGCGCTATCGATGATCTGGTCTTCCTCCTGCATCATCTCTAGGCCAACCTGCACGTTTCCGCCAGGAAGCGGCACAACGAGCGGACGCCCATCGGAACTCACAGTGCCAGGGTTCATCGATCCCGGCTTCAGACTGAAAGCCGCGAGGCCGTCATCGTGCATAAGTAGCACTTGATCTACCGCACGATGACCTTGCTTAAGAATGATACGCTTCTCCGTATTCTTAGTCTTAATCGATGGCAAAACTTGCATCGCTGGGCCGCGGCCGTATTCTTCTTCGGGGTCTTGTTCATAGCGCGTCGTCGGCATGGGAAATGTGTTGTAGCCGCCTTCACTGAGAAGTTTCTTCAAGTCGAGAGAAATATAGTAGGAGCCGAACAACTTACCCTTCGCGTCGAGACGTTCCGGATTGTAATCGGTACGAGGCTTGACGCAGTGCAAGAATACCCACCGCTTCTCCGGGTCTTTCTCGGCCGCGTCCTTAATCTGTTGTGGAAGCGTCGCCGCCCAATCCGCACGCTGCATCGCCTGCCGTGCCGTCAACTTAAGACGCCGGATGAAACCATCGACAACACCTTGATGGTTCTCGCTGATGTAAACATTCCCCAGCGACATGCATTTGTAGCGGAAACCCTTCGTGCCATCCATCGAATAGAGACGATCGATGAACATCGGCCCGGTGCCAAAGGCGCCGAGGCTGCGATAGATTTGCTGGTTCTGGGAAGAATAGTTCGCAGTCGGCGCATAACGGTATTTGAACAGACGCCGCGTCGTGTCCTCGAACCAGAGTTTCACATTTCGGTTCTTATTGAGAACTGGATCGGATGCTTCAAGACCGTGCCACTTCGAATTGCGTGGCGTGAGAAGACTATCCATGATCGCGCCGAAGCGACTGAGAGCGAGTGCAGCTTTGCTGTCGATCTGCTTCTCGGTCTTCTTCATCCCCGGAACCATCTCTCCCCATTCAAAGAAGGTATTTATAAATGAGGGCGCGACAAGTTCAGCGACTTCTTGCCAGTGACCTTCGGTCGTATAGCGACGCAACTTCCTCGCCGCATACTCACGCAGGATGCCGTCTACGATATCGTCTTCGTAAGAAGTCATACCAGACCACCGTTCAGTTGCGGTGCCTTATCGATCGGCCTACTCTGAGCGATCGGCGTGGTGCGGCCCTGGTTCAAAAGGATCGCCATCGGCGCAGGCTTGAACGCTGGCTCGATCGTCGGCTTCGGCGGATAGATCGCAGCACCGAGGTCCGCGACCGAAGGCGCAGCCGCGGCGATCGGTGCAGGCGTCGGAGCCCGCGGGTTCATGTTGCCGCCCAAGAGAACCGAAACTATGCTTGGTGTGAATGCCATCAGATTACGTTCCAGTCGTCCACGCCATCTGCCACTTTGATTTGCGGCTTGCCTATGGTCTGCCACGAACCGAGACGAACAATCCGTTTGGCCGCCCGCAACATCATGATACCGATGCGCGAAGCAGACATGAGATCATCGGCCTTCTTGACGATAAGACCATCTTTCCGATGATAATTTCTATACTCCTCGAACCAGTCTGTCAAGTGACTGGCAACTTTGTAGCGCCCGGTCGTCATGCGCTCCTCCATCTGCAAGATGCCGGTCTCGGTCGAGAGCCCGCCATCGGGGAAAGTTGCGTGCTCGTCCAGCATCTTAAGCTTGTGAGCCTTGTAGGTATTGGCAAGCGACAAGCCCGTGCTCTCGACGCCATGTCCATCCTGGGGCCAAGCAATCGGGATATCCGCACCGAATGGTTTCAGCATGGCGGCATGGTCGAGAGGTCGCGTCCCCACTGACCGCAGCGCCGCGAGGACATGTACGCAGTCGGCGTCCTTGTCCCAGCCATTGAGCACCGCCGCCCAAGGGTGATCCGTGCCGAAGCCGAAGTCGAAGGACCAGAGATAGAACCAATGCGCCGGCCAGGGATTGTAGACGCCTTCCTTCAGACTATCTTCCGGCGCGGTGAAGATCAGGCCCGATCCCATGAAGGGGACACCGAGGCGGCGCGCGGCGCGTTCGTGCGCGGGATATCCGGCGATGATCTTCTCGCGCGCTTCGGGCGAAATGTGCAGCGCGTCTTCCATCGTCATCAAGACTTCGGCGCGATCGGGCGAGGGCTCGTCCATGAAGCGCTTCACAAGCGCGGTGCGGCCGAGTAGCGGCGTCGAAGTGAGATACAGGAGCCCGCCCTCGTCGCCAGCTTTCGTCGGCGCGATACGTGTAAGGGCTTCGGAGTAAACGTCCATGTCCGGTTCTTCATCGCACCAGATGCCGTCGATCGCATCGCCTTGCCACTTCTTGCGTCCCTGTTCATAGGTCTTGAAGGTGAGGATGGACTTGCCATCTTTCACGCCATTCGTTTCGTGCTGCACCAACACCGTGTCGAACAGATCGGTAACGCCGCGTGCGAGGGTCACATCGGATTTCCAAGCGACGCATTCGCGCGGGATCATGCCACTTCCGTATTGCAAAGGATCGGCGTATGGACCGCAGAGAGATTTCTGCACAACGTCGCGGCACGTCGTTCCGGTATCCGAACCCGCCCACCACTTCACAGGGCGAGTGAAGCGCCGTCCCTTCCAATCATCCGGGTATCGTCCCGTCAGATGGTATGCAGTCTCCGAGGCGCCGCAAAAAGTTTTACCGAGACGATTTCCGGCGCGGAAGTAGCGCTCTCGCTTCGTCAGGCCAAGGTCATGGAATTGACGTTGCTTCGGATATGGAACGTAGAATGCAAGTTTGTTGAACTTCTGCGCATCATCGATCGTCCGCATCGCTTTTGCGACTTGACGCAGTTTGCCGAGATCGGGTTCAGGCTCGGTGTCTACTTCCCCTTCCTCACGCATTGTCGTCTTCCCATTCCTCGCGCGCGATAACTTCTTCCTTATCAGAAACGTCAGTTCCGATAACATCTATGATATCGGGCGCTGGCAACGCAGGCGTGGAGTGCCCGAGAATTTTCCTTACATCGAGCCCATGCGCATTTGCGATCGTCGTGATGTAGGCTTTGAGTTCGTCGGCGGTGCGATTGTCAGTGACTTCGACTTCGTGCTTCGTCGTGATCTGCATTCCCGCTTGGTTCAGCGTGCGCTCTATAGCCCTGAAGTGATCCTTGTGCGCGGGGTTCAGAAGAATGTTTACCATCGCTTCGGCCGCGAGAGGGACCGCTGCCGAGATGCGCGCGTCGGCATACTCTCGGATCGCTAGTTTCACTCTGGGGTCATGCGCAAGCTTCCATGCCGCGTTCCTCACTGATTGCGGATGATCGCCTCCGTAGCCCGCAGCCCGAGCAGCGTCAGTTTCGTTCCCGCCGAAGATCACGAGGGCTTTGACGAAGCCTCGTTGCAGTGGCGTCAAAGCTGCCATAGCGGGGCCTTCGTCCGCGGCGTCCAGGGTTTTTGAAATTTTATTGCTCATGGTATTATAAAATAATGGTTAGAGATTAATAAAGTGTTTCCAAATTTTGGAAGACGCCGCGAACTCTTGAGGGTGGTCTTTACTATTTATTAATTAATATATCATGAAGGTTCCGCGAAAAAGCCAGTTCGGCCGCACCCTACGTGCGCGAGCCGGTCGGCGGCCCCACCCCACCGCCCACCCGGTACATCGCGCAACAATATTTCAAAAACGTACGGGCTAGTACACTACCGCAACAATATTTCACGCCGGCACTAATTCGGCGAGTGCGCTGGGGTTTGGCCGAAACCTCATAAGTATTACACTATCATTACAAATATTTAATATATTAGGCCAAGATATGCTGTTGACATCTTGTCCTAGTTTGTGCTAAGTAAGCACTTCGCTTAGGCGCAAAGGGCGATAGCGGTAGCTACCGCGATAGCTATCGCTCCCGCTCGCCAAGCGCAATCGGTGCTACTTAGGTAGCACAAGAAAGGTGGGAACCAATGATTAGCTCATATCTCTTATTGCCAAAGCGTACCATCGCGCAAGCTCGCGCTGAAATCAAAACGCGCCGTGCCAGAGAAGCCGCGGCTTGGTTAGTTGCTGCCACGTGGCAAGAGTGAAGCCAATGCACACCATATTGACGATTGTTGGCTTGTGGCTTGCAGTCTCAATTCCTGCAAGCTTCGCATTGGTACAGATCATGAAACACGTAGGAGACTGACATGCTCGACAGAACGCCAGAGGAGCAACGCGCGCACCTTGCCTCAGTTGCGGCAAACGAGAGACAACGTCAATCGGATATTGCTTTTCTACGTGTTTTTATAAGAAAGAATTCTCATGGAGCAGCGCGCGATGCCTTTGCGCGATTGCATCCTATTCTCCCTAATGCTTATTCGGACAAAGGCAACACGTGAACTTGCAATCGCTCATTCTTGAACTCGCGCCACGGCACGAAGCTAGGGCGCGGGTTCCTATTCTCAGTGCCGGCAATCGTTCCGAACATATCGCCATTGCTGGTGATGGCTCCTTGCTGATCTGGGAAGGCGCGAGCGACGCGACTATCTATCGTGACGCGCGAGTGAACCACGCCTTTCGCGCTTGGCATGATGCAATGCACATTGCTGGCAATCTCGGGTTCACCTTGGCCGATGAGATCGCGGCTTGTGAGCTTCAAATACGCGATGCGCGTTTACGCTATCCGCAAATTCCATCTAGCGTGATCGCGCTAATTCGTGCTGAAGTGATCGGACAAGCTCAGTACTTCGAAGCTCATGGAGAATTCCCCTTGGACCAGAAGCAATTCATCGAAACCTATATAGGAGCACATGATGCGCATCACGGCTGAGTTGTTGCAGGAACACGGCGCATGTCGGCCAATGGTGCGACGGTTTCGCCACCTATTTCCAAAGCGGAAATATCCCAATGGCGTAGTGTTGACGGTCACGCTTGCCAAAAAATACTGGCGAGAGTTTCTCATACCGAGTTGGATAGTTGAAAATCTTTTTACATGTAAGTTGCGCGGTCTATATTGGAATACTATGTGGGGAATGTCCTGTCGAGAACGGTGGCTTATCATAGCACGACTTTCGAAGCACATTCCGAACTGAAACCAGGAGGTTCCCATGTCACTTAGTCTTCGTGCCGAATTGTTTCTTGCGCGCTTACAGCCAGCCGATCACCCGGCCATGCCACGGGTGTGGATTAGCGAGACTGCTTTTCTGGATTTCGTGAAACGCAAGTTCGCGGGATTTGCTGGGTTCACTATTCTCAGCGGCGTTGGCTTCTGGCGCGACCAGCAAGAACCCGTCAATATCGTCGTGATCTATGGGCCGACTGATGCGGCGTTCAAACGCCAAATTGCGACCATTGCCCGCGACTACGCGCGCGAATTCAAGCAAGAAGCGGTCGCCTATTCCTTCGCGCCGTCAAGGTTCTATCTTACCAATGCGCCCACTGTTGAAGGGTGGGAGCAAGAACCCCCACTTGCTCCCGTCGAAGCCAAGGCCGGCCCCACCGCCTAAGCTTCCTTCTATCCCGCAGCGGCCTGGAATTGGGGCAAAGCGGGATAGCGGCAAGCTTGGAGGATCAAATGGCGAAGCGTCCTATTCGCATAAAGTATTGTTCGCCATTGTTTGGCGGTTACGGAATGCTGTGGCGCGCCTATGGAACTGACAGAGAAACCGGGAAAGAATTTATGTTGTCTGAGATTATCGGAGGAGTAGCCTATCCTCTTGAACGCGACACTGAAAAACAGTTGCGGCGCTATTGCGCAAAAGAGTATCCCCAACACCCGATACATGTTGTAATGAATTAAGAGGATCAAATGGCGAAGACATGGAAACAACGTGCTTTAGCGGCAACGCGCGGATCACAATTAGGCGCGATTGTCGCCTGCGTTCTTGGCCGGAAAATTCCCGCGCCGCATTTCATCGGCAAGGCGAGCATCACGAGTGATGGCTTCGTTATGTGCGATTTTAGATCGAAGGATGGCGCTTACCGCCACGGCGCATTTGTTTGCGACGCCACCGATCTAGAACGCAACACGGCGGGATTGATCGCCCACCTGGAACTGACGCCAGAGGAGCAAAAGATTTTCCTGGCGGCAATGTCGGCATGGATTTCAACCGATTACAGGAATATCGCAGACGCTATATGAGGAGCAACAAATGACGCGCAAAGATTATGGTGTGATCGCCCGTGCTTTGGAAAAGCTCAAACATAGTACAGAGCATCCGTTCTTTTGCGAATTGATTGCGGACGCATTAGAGCACGAGAATTCACGCTTTGATCGTGCTCACTTCTATGATGCGGCGGGTCTTACCTTCGACATGAGCGACAAATGACGTACGAGTTGACACTGATCCTAATGACCGGCGCTTATACGATTGGCGTTCTGATTATCGGATATTCTATGGGGAGATTTTAATGACGCGCAAAGATTTCGAAATGATCGCGGAAATTATCCGCAACGTTCCTCAGCAACAGCAAGAAGACGCACGCCGCTATATCGCGTGGCAATTTGCCGAACGTCTTCGCGGCGTGAACCCGCGCTTTGACGGTGAACGGTTTTTGAAGGCTTGCAATGTATAAGGACGAAGTCACGGCCATTGCCAGCGCGATGCAAGATAGTATCGGCGCATTTCGGCGCGGCGTGATGCTCTGTGCAGTGGCTTTTTCCATTGTTGCCATGGGCATTGGCCTGATGCGATTTCGATATAGCGCCCTGGTGCTCGTTCTTCTTGGCGCGGGAGCGACCGCCGGATTGGCGATGTGGTGGCGTAATCGGCCGGCGGTCCTCTTGCGATGCGGGGCCATCGTTTGCCGCGATGGAGCCCTGGCGCAGCGCGATTTGTGGGTCTATCAGGCGACGGCCAGCGGGTCGGACTCGAAATGCCCTGGTCGGATGTCATGCGGCCGTATTTTGAGTCGAAGCTGGATCGATTGGCGATGAAGCCAGTTCTAATTTGCGGCGAAGACGGGATGCCGCAGGAATTTTCCTTTCATTTATTGGCGGGGCAAAAGATCGGCTTTCTGATGCGATCATTCATTCCCACGCCGCAGGCGCCCTTGCGCGAGCCGGCGACATCGCCATTGGTGCTCTTGGCCAAGCGGATGTATCTGCATGAGGGTCTGCGGACGGTGGGGGAGTCCGATTCGGCGCTCCGGCTGGAGCTACCGAAATATGGGGAACAGTGGCCGACGCTGGTTATTGAGCCTGTCAAACAATAACAACTATAATCCCCGCCATGGTCGATCTGAGGGCGCAATTGCGGGAGCTGTTTGGACTGGAAGATTTTCGCCCGGCCCAGCGCGAGGTGATTGAAGAAGTCCTGGCGGGAAAGGATGTGCTGTGCGTGATGCCGACCGGGGCGGGCAAATCGCTTTGCTATCAGTTGCCGGCCGCGGTGGGAGGCGGGTTGAGCATCGTCGTCTCGCCGCTGATTTCATTGATGCAGGATCAGGTGCAGCAGCTGCACGATGAGGGACTGGCGGCGGCGTTCATCAACAGCACGCAAAACAGTTCCCAGCAGCGCGATGTCATGAGCGATGTCGAGCGCGGGTGGCAAGGATTGCTTTACGTGGCGCCGGAGCGATTCTCTCAGCCCAATTTCACTGCTCGCCTGGCCAAATTGCGCCCGCGGTTGCTGGCGATCGATGAAGCTCATTGCATCAGCACCTGGGGCCACGATTTTCGGCCGGAATACGCGCGGTTGGGCGACGTCAGGAAAATGCTGGGCGAGCCGCCGACGATCGCGCTGACGGCCACGGCCACGGACGATGTGCGAGGTGAGATCGTCGAGAAGCTGGGACTGCGCCGGCCCAAAATATTTATCACCGGGTTCGATCGGCCCAATCTGCGCTATGAATCGATCAGCCTGACCAAGAAGGAAAAATTCAACGAGCTGATGCGACTGTTGAAGGAGATACAGGGGAGTGGAATTGTTTATTGCGCGACGCGCAAAAACGTCGATGAAGTGGCCGCCCATTTGCGTCAGGCACAAACGCAGCGCACGGTAGTGGCGTATCACGCGGGGATGGAATTGGCGGATCGCGTGCGTGGGCAGGAAACGTTCATGTCGGCGGAGAAGCCGGTGATTGCAATCGCCACCAATGCGTTTGGGATGGGGATCAACAAGCCGGATGTGCGGTTTGTGATTCACTACAACTTTCCCGGCACGCTCGAGGCGTATTATCAGGAAGCGGGACGGGCGGGACGCGATGGGTTGCCGGCGCGGTGCATCCTGCTGTTTTCCTACAACGACCGTCACACACAGGCATTTTTCATCAATCAGATCGGCGAGACGGAGGTGGATCCTGATTCGCCCTCGCCCGCCGTCGATTTGCAGCGGATTCTGGAGCTGAAGAATCATGCCTTTGAGAAGCTCGACCTGATGATTCAGTATGCGCAGACGCATCGCTGCCGGCGGCAGATAATCCTGGACTATTTCGACGACCAGACGAAAGTCGATGCCTGCGGATGCGACGTGTGCGCGCGGGAAAAGGGATCGGGCGCCGTGGAGATCGCGCCGGCGGCCGTGGTCGGCGATGAAACCCAGACGCTCGTCAAGAAGCTGCTCTCCGGCATCGCCCGCGTCAGCCCCGGCGGGCAATTCGGCGTGGGAATGATCGCGGAGGTATTGGCCGGCGCCGAAACCGAGCGCATTCTGCGCTGGCAACTGCACAGGCTCTCGGTTTACGGCCTGCTCAAGGTTCATTCACAAAAGCAGATCATCGCCATGCTGCACCGAATGATGGAGGCCGGCCTGGCCCGCCAGCGCGATCCGGATGGCGTGAAATTCATGCCGGTTGTGCAACTGACGCAAAGTGGCGTCAATGTCATGACAGGAAAGCAGCCCGTTCCGGCGCACCTGGCCGATCTGGG
>Ga0137409_10005353_pt1 | contig 13387 bp, 12 predicted proteins | sample CZODoug1_16funga_FD_122059 | JGI IMG/M metagenome (GOLD analysis project Ga0137409, IMG submission 122059) | Vadose zone soil fungal communities from Angelo Coast Range Reserve, California, USA - CZODoug1_16fungal (Hybrid Assembly) | ecosystem: Environmental > Terrestrial > Soil > Vadose zone...
TGGTAGGGGCGGTGGGGATCGAACCCACGACCTTCGGCTTAAAAGGCCGCTGCTCTACCACTGAGCTACGCCCCTATGGCATGAATTTCTTATTGTAGCATGCTCGAACCCGCCGCTAACGACACTCCCGCCGCCCCCGCTTGAGAGTATCGCGAGTTCCGTCTTGATCGGCAATCTTCGCTGTTCGCCTGCTCAGGAAAGCGCTTCGATGTTTTCGATCGGCCGTTTCCGCTTCCACTCGTAGTCTTTGCGCAGCTTTGCTTGATGCTTTTTCACTTGCGCTACCAATTCTCCGAACGCCTTTTTGCAGCTCGTCCGCACGCTTCCCCCCGTCCCCGTGGCATGCAGCGTTCCCGTCGGTAACGATAGATTCAGTGTGCAGGACTTCTCGTCCGTCCGCGAGTTCTTCGCAAATGTCCCGTGCAATTGCACCAGATCCGGCGAGTAGCTCTGCAGCAGTTTTCCCAGTTTACTTACGTGCCGCTCCACTTCGGCCTCGGCTGGTTTCGGCGCCTCGACGTGCTTGTAGCTGATGGAGAGTTTCATGTTTGCACCTGTAGGAAGTCTTGAGGAAGGGGAGCGGGACGCGGATTCCCTTTTCGCAGCACATCACGGGAAAGCATAGCAGCCGGAATCGTTCGGGGCAACGGCCACCCGCGCTTCCCTTCTACCCCGCATTGACACTCACACTACCTTCCCGCTACCCTGCTCTGGGCGTACTCCACGCCGATCGCTTCATGCCGCCGCGTAAATCGAAATCTCCGCCGCAAGCCGTCTCGCCCGATCCATCGCCGAACACAGCGCGGTCCGGTGCTCTCCGCGTTGGCCCCGCGGGCTGGTCCTATCCGGATTGGTCCGGCTACGTCTATCCCGCGCGCCGTTCCAAGGGCTTCCATGAAGCCGCGTATCTCGCGGAATTTTTTGACACCATCGAAATCAACACCTCCTTTTACCAACCCTTGCGCCCCGAACACGCCGAGCAATGGATCGATCGTGTGCGGGCAAATCCGCGCTTCCTATTCACCGCTAAACTCTGGCAACGATTCACTCACGACTCTGTCACTGGCACCACTCTTGAGGACGAGCGCGCTGTCCGAGCCGGTTTCGACGTCTTGCAGTCCGCAGGCAAACTCGGCGCCGTTCTGCTTCAATTCCCTTTCTCGTTTCACCGCACGCAGGAGACCGCTTCGTATCTTGCGGCACTGCTGAAGCGTTTCGCGGACTATCCTCTTGTCGTCGAAGTCCGCCACGCTTCCTGGGACTCTGCCGAAACTCTGTCACTACTCAGCGAGTACAACGCGGGCTTCTGCAACATTGATCAACCCATTATCGGCCGCTCTCTCAAGCCCTCGGCCCAAGCGACCTCCACCGTCGGTTACATCCGTCTCCATGGCCGTCGCTACGACACCTGGTTTTCTGACGACCCCGCCGTCCCCGCCCACGAACGCTACAACTATCTCTACACCTCCGCTGAGCTCGCTCCCTGGATCACCCGGGTCCGCAAAGTCGCGGAACACTCTCGCGATACTTTCGTCGTCACCAACAATCACTTCCAAGGCAAGTCAGTCGTCAACGCTTTGCAACTCATCAGCATCCTCAAGGGCGCAAAAGTCAAGGTTCCCGAACCTCTCCGCCGGCATTACCCCGAACTCGATGACATCGCGGACACTCCTCCCGCTGAACCCACTCTCTTTCCCCTCGCAGGATCAAAAAAGTAGAAGCAGTACAGGCCGTCGGCCAAGCAGCCATTTTCCCCATTCCAATTCACTTGCCCCTCGCATCGTAAATATAAGATATGGTAATATACCGGTAGAGTGAATTACGCGCGGCTCTCCGCCGCACGGGAGGCTAGCCCACGATGCCCTCGAATGGCAACCGCTGGCTCACCGCTCAAGAGACGGCTGCCCAGTTGGATACCACCAGCTCCGAGGTCTGCCGCCTTCTCAGTATCGGACGGCTCTCTGGTATCAAGCAGAAGGATCCTCGCCGCGCCGGCAAATCGCAATGGCTGGTGGACCCCGAGTCCGTCAGCCGGGAAGAGAAGCACCGCAAGGCAAAGCTGGTACTCAGGGCCCAGCGCCTCAAGCACGCCTCCGCGCATCCCTAGTACAAGTCTCTTTTCCTTTTGGGAATCTTTCTTAGAGATTAGAGGACGCGGGCGGCGAGTCGCCGGTCCAGGTTCATCGCCAGATTCTGATCCAACACCACCGCAACATATCGCGAGCAGATCTTCATTTCCCGGCTCGCCCAGGAGGACAGTGAGGGAAGCTGTAGTTTGGATATCACTTCAAGTTTTGCCACAACCCGGTAGTAGAGGGACACTTCTTTGAGCCAGGGGGTTTTCTTTCTCAGGCCCGGGGAGAGGTTATCGCAAAGATCCAGCAGCGAGCCGAAGTCCTTTGCTCCTATGGCCGCGTCTTCAATCCCCGCCGTCACCCGGAGCGAATCAGAGACTGGCTGACTGGCGGCCGTGATCCAGATTGTCCGCCACTGCGAAATGGCAAACTGTCCCAGCGCGAGACTTGCGAGCACGAGAATGAGGAGCGAGATCATTTTTTGCCAAGCCCATTTTGACCATCCGGGCAGGGCTGTCCAATGGAGCAGGAGTACCCCCTAGCTAGGACTAGTGGGAAAGGGTTTGGAACTAGCTATCTTGCTGATACAAAGCATCTTATGGCTATCCGGGCCAAGCAGCCCCTGCAGAAGGGCTCCGGCTCTTCGCGTAACTACTCTGTCATTTCGACACGAACTTGCCTTGACCTTGGGGAACCTAAGGCCTACCTTAGAATCAACACGAAACCGGTGTCCTCGACACCCACCCTATGAGTGACTCCCAAAGCCCTATCCGTCCATCTTCGGTGGAGGCCAGTGATCTGGAGCTGACGCACGAACTGCGTCAAATCGAAAAACGGGACTGGTGGGCTTGGGGATACTCGGTCCTCGTCATGCTCTTGCTTACTTTTGCGGTGATTTCCTTCTCTCTTCCAGCCCTCCATCAGGGACTGAAAACTTTTTTCAACATCAAAGTCAGCGATGCAGTCTTCGGTCTGATCGTCCTGGTCATAGTCTTCAACGTGTACACCATCTATCAACAAGTCCTCATCAAACGTCTCCGCCGGCAGCTCGCCGAAAAGCACGGCCATTCCGAAATTCTGCGCAATCTCGCGATGGTGGATTCGCTGACGGGCCTCTACAATCGTCGTTTTGCGCTGCAGCGCCTCGCCTCAGAGGTTGCTCGCTCCGAGCGCAGGGGACATCCCCTTACCGTGCTCACCTTGGATTTAAATGATTTCAAGCAGATCAACGACATGCACGGACATCCGGCCGGGGACCAGGTCCTGCAGGAATTTGCCGCGCACCTCAATCGAGTCATCCGCGGCTCGGATCTTGCCGTTCGCCTCGGCGGCGACGAATTCCTTGTTCTTCTTCCCGAATGCACCTTGGAGCAATTGGAGCTCGTCCTGGAGCGTCTCGGCTCGTTGCGAGTAGATTGGCAGGGCCACCAAATTCCCGTGACATTCTCTGCAGGCTGGAGGCAGTACGCCATGGGCGACTGTCCCGAAGAACTCCTTGCCCACGCCGATCAAGCTCTCTACGCCAGTAAGCGCGCGAGCAAGAAAGTGAATCAGCCCGCGCGACCCGCGGAAATCGCACCGGATCCGGCTCGGCGCCGTGGCTAACTTCAGCAGCCGTCACTCTTAACCGCATCCTCTTCACAAAATTCCGTTCCGCGTTACAATGGCCTCTTCCTGGGCGATCCCCTCGCCCAGGGCGGAATCTGATTCAAAGGGAGGCCCCATGAGCACTGCACTCCTTGACCGCCGCGCTTTCCTCCGCGTCTCCGCCATCGCCGGTGGCGGCGTCCTGCTCGTTCTGCACTCGGAACTCGTTCCAGAAATCCTGGCGCAATCGTCGCAAGCGCCCGCTCCTTCCTTCTTGCCCACCGCCTTCCTTCGCGTCGCTGCGGACGGCACCGTGACGATCCTTTCTAAGAATCCCGAGGTCGGCCAGGGCGTGAAAACTCATCTCCCGATGATTATCGCCGACGAGCTCGACGTCGACTGGAAAGATGTCCGTATCGAGCAGGCCGACCTCGACGAAACGAAATACGGCCCGCAACGTGCCGGCGGCAGCACTTCCACTCCCACCAATTGGGATCCGCTGCGCCGGGTCGGCGCCGCGTGCCGCCAGATGTTTGTCGCCGCTGCCGCGCAGACTTGGTCTGTCCCCGAATCCGAATGCCAGACTTCCTCTGGCCGCGTCATTCACGCCGCTTCGAACCGCACCCTCGGCTACGGCGCACTTGCCGAAAAAGCTGCCACTCTACCGCCACCCGATCTCAGATCCGTCCAGCTCAAAGACCCGAAGGATTACAAGATCATCGGGCGCTCCATCCACGGCGTAGACAATCAGTCCATCGTCACCGGAAAAAATCTTTACAGCATTGACTTCCGCCTCCCAGGGATGCTCTGGGCCGTTTTCGAAAAATGTCCCGTCTATGCCGGCAAATTCCTCAGCGCCAATTTCGACGAAATCAAATCGCTCCCCGGCGTCCGCGACGCCTTCGCCGTGGACGGAACTTCCGATCTGCTCGGGCTCCACTGCGGCGTCGCCATCGTCGCCGACACCTGGTGGCAAGCCAACTCGGCCAGAAAACAATTGCGCGCCAAATGGGACGAAGGCCCCACCGCCCTGCAAAGCAGCGAAGCCTTCGCGCGTCGCGCCGAGGAACTTTCCAAGCAGCCCCCCACTATCACCATTCGAAAGGACGGCGACGCTGACGCCGCTTTGCAATCCTCCGAAAAAACCGTCGAAGCTTCCTACTTCTATCCTTTCCTCGCTCACGCTCCCCTGGAACCGGAAAATTGCCTCGCCCATTTCCACGACGGCAAACTGGAATTCTGGTCCCCCAGCCAGACGCCTGAAAACGGCCGCCTGCTAGTCTCCAAAGTTCTCAATATTCCCCACGACGATATCATCGTCCACCTGAAGCGCGCCGGCGGCGGATTCGGCCGTCGCCTGACCAACGACTACATGCTCGAAGCCGGCGCCATTGCCAAGCAAGTTGGCGTTCCCGTCAAACTCCTCTGGACCCGCGAGGACGATTTTCACCACGATCACTATCGGCCCGCCGGTTTTCATTTCCTCAAGGGCGGTCTCGATTCCTCCGGCAAACTCGTCGCCTGGCGCAATCACTTCGTCAGTTTCGGCGAAGGCACTCAGTTCGCTCCCTCCGCCAGCATCTCCGGCAACCAATTCCCCGGCACATTTCTCCGGGATTTTTTCTTCGGCGCCTCCCTCATGCCTCTCGGCGTTCCTACGTACGCTCTGCGCGCTCCCGGCAGCAACGCTTTCTCCTGGGTCTTCCAGTCCTTTACCGACGAGCTGGCCCACGCCGCCGGCAAAGATCCCGTCCAATTCCGCCTTGCTCTTCTCGGCGCTCCGCGCGTTACCAGCGCCCCGCCCGCTTCCAATCTTGGCGAATTGGAGTTCGACGCTGCTCGTACCAGCGCTGTCCTTAAGCTCGTCGCCGAAAAATCCTCTTGGGGCAAGCGCACTCTCCCCAAAGACACCGGGATGGGCGTCGCCTTCCAGTATTCCCACTGCGGCTATTTCGCGGATGTGGTCGAGCTGCGTGTGGATTCGAACAGCAAAGTGAAGGTTAACAAGATCTGGGTCGCCGGCGACGTCGGCAGCCAAATCATCAATCCCAGTAACGCCGAAAATCAGGTTCGCGGCGCTATCATCGAAGGACTAAGCTCCGTCATGAACTACGAAATCACCATCGACGCCGGCCGCGCCGTTCAAAGCAATTTCCACGAGTACCCGCCCGTTCGAATGAATCAAGTCCCCGCCGAAATCGAAGTCCATTTTCTGAAGTCTGACAATCCGCCTACCGGCCTCGGCGAGCCCGCCCTGCCCCCGGTGCTTCCCGCCGTCTGCAACGCCATCTTCGCCGTCACCGGAAAGCGTATCCGCTCCCTGCCGCTCTCCAAACACGGCTTCTCCTGGGCCTAGCATCACTTTCTTGTAGGGGCACGATACATCGTGCCCCTCTTCGTTCGCGTCTGCAGCGCTTTAGCCCGGCCCGCCTTATCCTACTCGTACCGCAGCGCCACCAAAGGATCCACCCGCGCCGCGCGCCGCGCCGGCAGCCAGCACGCCACCATCCCGGTAATCAACAGCACCACCGGCACACTCACCAGCGTCCACGGATCGTACGCCGACACTCCCCATAGCTGCGTCGCAATCACCCGCCCAATCGCAAGGCTCACAATCAACCCAAGCACCACGCCAATCCCCACCAGCCGCAATCCCATTCGAATCACCATCCCCTGCACGTCCGAGCTCTTCGCCCCCAGCGCCATGCGAATCCCAATCTCTTGCGTCCGCCGCGCCGTCGTGTACGCCAGCACGCTGTACACTCCTATCGTCACCAGCACCAGCCCCACCGCTCCAAATATCATCATCAGAAAAAATCCAAACCGTGGCCCCGCATACGAAAACTGGCTGATGAAACTTTCCAGCGTCCCCGTAAACGTCAGCGCCACATTGGCATCCGTCGCCCAGATTTCGTGCTGCACTGCGTTCATCATCGCCATCGGCTCTCCCGCGGTTCGCACTAAAATCCCACGAAAGCTTGATCCCGTCACCGTGTACGGTATCCATATCTCCGGCATCGGTGGATCTTGTAATCCTTGGTTCTTCGCGTCCGCCACCAGTCCGATGATTTCAAACATTGGCTCTTTCACTGCATCCTCAAACTCCGTCAGTCGTGCGATCCTCACCTGCCGCCCGATTGGGTTCTCATTTCCCAAAAATTTCTTCGCGAACGTCTGGTTCACCACCGCCAGCTTCCGCGCTCCGTTCACTTCCGCCTCAGTAAAAGTCCTGCCATCCAGAAATTGAATCTTGACCACGCCGAAATATCCCTCGCTGCACAATTGAAACAGCGCGTTCCATTTTTCCGCGTGTGTCTTCCCCGGAATTTCGATATCGCTCGGAATCCCGCCGTACGGCGGCAGCGTGCTCGTTTCCGTCGCTTCCACAACTCCCGGCAACGCTTTCAGCCGCTGCAACAGCGGCCGGTAAAATCCCGCCACCTGCTCCGCCGTCTTGTAACGATCCACTGGCAGGGGCAGCCGCGCCACCAGCACATGATCCGGCTGCAATCCCAGGTGTACTTCCCGCAACGCCACAAAGCTTCGCATCAACAGTCCCGCTCCCACCAGCAGTGTCAGCGAAAGCCCCACTTCCAGCACCACCACCGCATCTCGCAGCTTCCCGTGCCGGAACCCGCCGCTGATTCCCTTCCCGCTATCCCGCAGCGGATCATTAATATCCTTCTGCGCCGCCTTCAGCGCCGGCACCAGTCCAAATACCAGCGCCGTCATGATCGCCACTCCCAGCGTGAACAGCAGCACCGGCGTATTCAGTTGGATCACCGCTTCCGCCGGGATGATTCTCTGCGGCATCAGCGCTACCAGCGATTTCAGGCCGCCCCACGCCAGCAGCGTCCCCACCGCCGCCCCGCCCGCCGCCAGGATCACGCTCTCCACCAGCTGTTGCCGGATCAGTCTCCACCGGTTCGCGCCCAGCGCCGATCGAATCGCAAACTCCTTCTCTCTTGTCGTCGCTCGCGCCAGCAGCAAATTCGCCACGTTCCCGCACCCGATCAGCAGCAACAATCCCACCGCCGCCAGCACGATATACAATGTCGTTCGAAACTGTCCCACCACCAGGTTCGTCAGTGATTCGACCTGCACCGAAAAATGTTTCGGATACTCCGTCGGGTATACCTTCGCCAGGTTGTTCGCCACCACCGTCAAATCCGCCACCGCTTCCTTCATCGAAACGCCTGGCTTTAGATGCCCCATCAAAAACCAGTGCTGCTGAAACGCCCCTGCTACCGTCTTCCCCGTCGCCGCTCGGCTAGGCTTCTGCGGAATCCACATATCCGCATCGCCCCATCCAAACCGCGGCGGCATGATTCCAATCAGCGTCCGCGAAACGCCGTTCAGTACAAACGACTTGTTCACGATCCCCGGATCTCCGCCAAAGCTCTTCATCCAGGTCTTGTACCTCAGCACAAAGACCGGCGGCGCCCCCGGCTCGTAATCCGCGGCCTGCGCCATCCGGCCCAGCAGCGGCTGCATCCCAAAAAACTCAAACGTCCCCGGTGTTATGAAATTTCCATCGAACCGCTGGCTTCCCTCCGCCGCCCGGTACAACACGTCCGTGTTGTCATTGGCGATCACCCCGTCAAAAACGTGATTCTGCTCCGTGATGTCCAATAACTCCGCCCCGAGATATCCCGCTCGCCCGCCGGGCTCGCTCCGCTCCGTGTCATGTACCTGCATGGACATATATCGCTGCGCATCACGGTACGGGAACGGCTCCACTAGGATGTTGTGCATCACGCTGAAAATCGCCGTGGACGCCCCAATCCCCAGCGCCAGCGTCAGTATCGCCACCACCGCAAACCCCGGCGTCTTCCTCATATTCCTCAGTGCGTACCGGACATCCTGCCCCAGCGTCTCCATAGTTCGCCCCCCGTTTTACCAACTACTGCACTTCTATCTACGAATTCTCTCGTAATTTAGTTCGACGTCACCGCCCCCAAAAAGTTGCGGACTGGCTCTTCCTAAACCTCCGACGTTTTCGCCTCCAGTCCCCGCCCGCCTAGACTATCTCGAAAACTTCCCTTGTCCGGCAACTTTTCTCTAGCATCAGGGTTCGTGGGGTTTAGGGTTGAGTGTGGATACATAACTCCTTTGTTTTGTTGAAGTAATGTAAATTATCCGTATTGCCAAGCGGCCAGGAAAAGAGTAGTTTTCGCGAATCGAATCTTTGCTGAGGCCTGGCACAGCAAACTCTTCTGACGTCCCGCAGCTTCAGGTTTTGCATGCCGGCCCGCAAACCGGGAGGTAGCACATGCGACGAATATCAGCGTATTTGATTTTCCCGTTGGTGTTTCTGGCGCTCCAAGCGAGCACGAAGGCTCAGGACATCCTGGTGCCCGCCGGGACGCTGCTTAAATGCACGCTCGACGAGCCAAACTTCTCCTCGGCCACTGCCGATATTGGCGATCCTGTGATCTGCCACTTGGCCAGCCATCGGGAATTCGGACAGAATGTTTTTCCCCGCGGTAGCTACCTCGGCGGACACCTTGAGGCGGACAAGGAGCCCGGACACTTCGTCGGTAAAGGCTATCTCAAGCTGGAATTCGACCGCATCGGTTTCCCCAGTAGCGATGTCCCCGTTCCCAGCAAAGTTATTGCGGCGAAAGGATACAAAGTGGATCGTCGCGGCGACATCGTGGGCCGCGGCCACAAGACGCGCGACATCGTGGAATGGCTCATTCCTCCCCTCTGGCCGTGGAAGATCTTAATGCTGCCGGCCCGCGGCCCTCGTCCCACGCTGAAAGGCGAATCGCAGGTCACCGTGCGCCTGATGGACGATATCCAGATCCCTCGGCTGGTGGCTTCTGCTCAGCCTTATGAACGGCCCGCCTCTTACGACCGGCCGCCGCGCCCGACCTATAGGCGGCAATCTTTTGATCCGCCCCCGGCCCCCGACAGACAGCGATCCTTTGAACCAGCGGAGGCGCTCAACGCGCCGGCAAGCAATGTCTCCGATGTCAGCTACGCCGCCCAGAGCACTCCGGCGCAGGACAACCAGCCACTCGTTTCGGATCTTTCGTCGGCGCAGACTGAGCTATCCGTTCCAGCTCCAGACTCCACCACCGTGCGCCAACCGCTCCGGACCAGGTGGATCGCCCTCAAGCCGGGCAAGGTGTACGAGGTCGCGAATTACCGCATCCATGAAGGCAGCGTGACTTATGTTCTTTTAAACGGCGCCACGGGCTCCGTGGACATCACGCAAGTGGATTGGCGTAAAACCTCTCACCTGAACGCCGAGCCAACCGCGTCCTCGACTGCAACTCGCGCCGCCAATTCGGGCGGGCCAGAGTCATTTTCAGGGCGCCCATGAGGTTGGCGTATTTCGAGCGTGCTAGCCGGCCGGGTGCGCCTCGATCGGGCTTTAGCTCAGCCAGTCCTCTCCCTCATTCATCGTGGTCAGTGGTTCTGGGGCGTAGTCACGGCTGAGGTCTGCTTTGCGGGTGTCATCGCGGCTATTTCCTTGTCTGTCCGGGCAAGCGTTTCGACCACCATCCTTCGGCCCGGCGTGCGGCCCAAAGCAGTCTGGAAAGCATCCCGTGCTTCCGAGGGACGGTGTAGTTGCAGTAGGAGTTCGCCCAGGAGTTCATCGCTCGGCTTTTCAATGGAAGGTGGCCCGAATTCCACCGGCATCTTGTGTTCCTTTTCGGCCATGCTCTGGAGCTCGGCAACCGCATCCTTGGCCTTTCCCTCCGCGGCGGCCACCATCGCGTGCAACTGCCCGTTATAAATGAGTGCCCCGTCACGGGCGTCCGAAGCATCCTTTTTTTGTCCCTCCATCCAGGCTATGGAACGTTGCCCGGCCTTCTCGACGCGCGACGCGGCTTCGCGCGCTCCTGCATTATCGCCGCGGCGAAGGGCCGCGATCGCATTGGTGTAATCAAAGGTAGCTTCCGCGAACGGATAATCCCCTGCGGGCAAGGTCCAGCGCACGACTTCATTGTTCCAGAGCTGCGTGTTAATCAGAAAATGAGCGCGCATCTCGGCGTACGAATTAAGCGCCCCCATGGCTGGCGTCATGCCGGACATCCCCGCGTGATCCGTATTCTTGGCTTTGGAATCTGTCGCCACTGCTCGCTCGGCCACGTCGCGGCAGCCTTCGAGCACGCGGCGCGCATCGGCCACCCGGCCTTGTTGCAGATAGCCATACTCCAGCCACTCATTGTAATGGCCGCACATAGCGTGTGGTCTTCCAGCCTTCTCGCGCGCCTTGTTCACCACCCCCATTGCCGTCTCGTTGGCCTTGACCTCGTCGTCCCACATCCCGAGCGACAGAAAGATGTGCGAGGTCATGTGCTGCGCATGGGCGGCTTCGGGCGCAACCTGCGAATAGATCCTCGCCGCACGCAGGCCAAGCGGCGCGTGGACCGAGTCATCGTAACAGTGGATCAGGTAGTGAACAACCCCGGGATGGCGGGGATGCTGCGGGAAAACCTCTTCAAGCACCGCAGCAGCGCGCATGTACGTGGCAAAATCACGCCCGTGCTCGGCCGTGCCCAGAATTGCAAGGGCATAGAAGCTGGCCCCATCCACATCATCGGGAAACTTGCGGTGCAGTTCCGCGAGCACGGATTCATACCGCCGGTCGCGCTCCTCTTTCGTTCCCTCGCTGAAGAGCGCCTCGACGCTGCGCAGGTAGAGTTTTTCCCGCTCCGTGGTGGCTTTTGCCATCCGAGCCTCCGGCGTCGGCGCCAGGCGTTTGAGGATCTCGCGTGCGGCCGCAACATCTTCCTCCTTCCACACCGGATGATTCTGTGTCATCGCCTCGCCCCAGAATGCCAGTGCAAAGTCCGGCGCGACTTTCTCGGCCTTGCGAAAGTACTCGGCCGCATCGTCGTATTCGAAGTTATGGAGTTGCGCCAGCCCGCGGAGAAAATCCGCCTGCGCCGCCGCAGGCCCCGAATTCACAAAGGCAACTTCACCGAACTCCTGTTTTGGGCCTTGCTCGGAAACGCTGGCTGGAGCGAACAGAAGCAGAAGTATAGGAAGGGCTGAAAGAAAAATCCCTGGGGCTCGCCTCATGATCCGACCCCTTTCGGAAACCCGTCGAGCTGCGCGCGAACCTTGCTCCGCCACTCGCGGCTCCTTTTGATCGCGATCTCCATTTTCAATATCGAAAACCGCATCGATTCTACACCCATTTCGCCAGCTTGATTGGCGGCCGGGTGTTCCATCTTCCGCACTCCGGGAGGAGGGGGGACAGTCCCCTATTTCCGTCCCCGATTTCCCGACGTTAATCAGGCGTTGCTACCGAAGGGTGCTGAGGAAGGACTTCATTTCGCGCAGCACGTCGACCTCATTGGACAAGTACACGTAATGGTCCGCACCAGGCAGCCTGACCACGTGTGCCGTTGGGACGCCGTCTTCAAATGCCTTCGCTTGCCTCGTCGTCAGAACCAAGTCCGCCGCGGAAAAAGCCTTTGCAGCCTCCCTCACTTTGGGATCAGTGCTGTCATCAACCCATTTTCCTAGTCTGTGAGGGATCGCAAAGATCACGAGCGCGGGCACGGGAATATCGGCGTACTTCTTCATGCCTTCTAGCATCATCGCGTCACCAGGAAAGTCGCGTTGCTTTCCAAGCCGTCCGTCTGGAGTCGTCGCATATTGCTGGCGAAGCTCCCCTTCGGGATACGTGAAGCCAAGGGCTCGCAAACAAGCCTGCTGTAGTGCACCAAAGCTGGCCAAAGCGGGATCGGACTCACTTGGCGGTGGAGCTTGCGGCGCGGTGTTCTTGAGATCTTGAAATTCCTTCATCGTCGGTCCTTTGCCGTTGTCAAAAGCGTATGGATACCCTGCTTCGAGGTACACCAGCCCCGCGACGCGACTCGGATGTCGAGTGGACAGTGAACTCAACTCCTCTCCCCCTAGTGAATGCCCCACCAGCACTGGCCTGTTCAGTTTGAGCGCGTCAAGGACGGCAAGTGCATCGTCGCCAAGGCGGTCGGCTCCGTAGCCTTCGGGAGAAAAGCCAGATTCGCCGAAGCCACGCCGGGTGATGCCGTAAACGTGGAAGGTGGGCGTTAGCTTGGGGGCGAAATCGTCAAATACGTGCGCGGTGTCTCCTCCGCCTGCTAGTAGCACTAGGGGCCTGCCAGAACCGCCCCAATCGAGCACCTCCAAGCGAACGTTTTTGTCCACAGTCACAAATTGCGTAATGTGCGGGGATGGGTCTTTCCATGCGGGGGGCTGTTGGGAATGAAGAGGAACCATGAATGAGATCAGCAGCATTGAAGCCGCTCGTCTCTTCAGTCGATGTATGGACATGTCCACTCTCTGATTTACATTATTCAGGCCCGAGATGTTCCAGATTTCCTTCGGCGAATGCCACACCTTTAGAGCAGTGCGACATAGAAAGAGTTTGTGGAAAACTACTCGAGCAGATCAGGCTCGTCATGCAGGATACTCGCGAGCATCGGCTGAAACTGGAACCATCCCGCCATCGGGCTTCCGATTTGCTCCCTCGTCGCAATCGCGGTGGCAGGATCAATCTTTACCGGCACGCCCGCCGCTCCGGCGAGAAGCTGCGCCTGGCAACTGCGGTCCATGGTGATGAACCACCACGCCGCTTCCTCGACGCACTGGCCGACGGTGAGCAATCCATGATTCCGCAGAATCGCTGCCTTATGTTTCCCGAGAGCCTGCGCGATGCGCGCGCCCTCCGACGTTTCGTAGACCACGCTGGTAAAGTCCGCGAACAATCCGTGGTC
>Ga0137409_10005354_pt1 | contig 13386 bp, 4 predicted proteins | sample CZODoug1_16funga_FD_122059 | JGI IMG/M metagenome (GOLD analysis project Ga0137409, IMG submission 122059) | Vadose zone soil fungal communities from Angelo Coast Range Reserve, California, USA - CZODoug1_16fungal (Hybrid Assembly) | ecosystem: Environmental > Terrestrial > Soil > Vadose zone...
TGTGACAGATAACCGCGTAACAGTTCCGCTCCTACTCTCCCTCCACTGTCCTGACCCTCTGCTTCTCGGACCGTATAGTAGGCCGCCAGCCGTTTTTCTCCAGGTTCATCTTCGCGCGCCACCACTACCACTTCTCCCACCCCTGCAACTTCTCCCAGTCGCGTCTCGATCTCTCCTAACTCAATCCGAACTCCGCGAATCTTCACCTGGAAGTCATTCCGTCCCAAAAACTCGATCGTTCCGTCAGGCAGCCACTTCCCCAGGTCCCCCGTCTTGTACATCCTCGCCCCGCCTTCGCCTTCTCTTGCAAACGGATCCTTGACAAAACGCTCCCCCGTCAATTCCGGCCGATTCAGATACCCACGCGCCACACCCGCACCTGCGATGTACAACTCACCCGACACGCCCACCGGCACAGGCTCCCTTTGCTCATCCAGAATGTACACTCGCGCATTCGCGATCGGTCGCCCGATCGGAACGCTGGATGCGAAGAGGTTGGTAGCGCAAGAACCAGCCGTCGTATCAACCGCTGCTTCAGTCGGGCCGTACAAATTGTGTAAAACGGCGTTTGGCAGCCGCTCCTGGAAACGTCTCGCAAGCGCGACAGGTAGCGATTCCCCTGCGCATTGAACGCGGACCAAAGTGGCGCACTCCTCGGAACTGGCGTACTCAAGAAAGGCCTGCAGCATGGCTGGAACAAACTTTGTTGTCGTAATGTTGTGTCGACGTATGGCTTCGACAAGGTACGTTGGATCCATGTGTCCGTCTGGTCGCGTCATCACCAATCGCGCTCCAGCCAGAAGGGGCCAAAACAATTCGGGAACCGACGAATCGAAACTGAAAGGAGTTTTCTGCAACACTGCGTCATGCGGGCCCAGTCCATAGGCGCCCTGTATCCAGGTGAGAAGATTGACAACACCACGATGCTCATTCATCACCCCCTTGGGGGCGCCGGTGGAGCCGGAGGTATAGATCACATACGCGAGATGCCCGGAGGTGAGCCCCAGACCTTCACAATCAAAGTTGGAGTCCGGCTGCCCTTGCCATTTCAGCTCATCCTCCAGATTGGCCATCGGCAGATTGGCCATCGGCAGATTGGCCATCGGCAGATTGGCCATCGGCAACTCTTCGGGCGCAACGCCGAACATCCCGACCGGATTTCCTTGCGTCAGCAACACCACTGACGTGCTGTCCTTGATCATGTACCGCAATCGCTCCGCCGGATACGCTGGATCCAATGGCACATACGCTCCTCCGGCTTTCAATACCCCCAACAACCCCACCACCATCTCCAAACTGCGCTCCGCGCAGATCGCCACCCGCGCATCCGGCTTCACCCCCAGATCCCGCAGATATCCCGCCAGTCGATTGGCCCGCCGGTTCAGTTCGCCGTAGCTCAGCGAGGCTTCGCCATAGACCACCGCTATCGCTTCCGGCCTCCTTCGCGCCTGCGCTTCAAACAACTCGTGCACACACTGCCCGCGTCGGCTTCTTGCCGCAGGATAGTCCGCCTCCGTCGCGTTCCACCCGTACAACACTTGCTCCCGCTCTTCATCTGGCAGCACATTCAGACTTCTAACAGTCCTGTCTGTCTCCATCTCCAGAGCCGTCAGCAGCGATTCCAGGGCCTTGCTCAGGTACCGGCAGACACGCTCCGGTTCGATCGTCCTCTCCGCCTTTACTGTCAGCGCATACTTCTCTCCCAGATCATCCACTGAGATTGTCAGCGGATAATTGCTCCTCTCCTCCACCCTCTCCATCCGGATCCCCTGCCACGCCTCTGATGACGGCCCCTTCCCTACTCCTCCACTATGACGGTAGTTCATTAACGTGTTGAATAGCGGCATCGGCGCCGCCACTCCGCTGCATCTCTGCGCTATGGCCAGTGACGCATGCTCATGCGCCATCAACTCCGACAGTTCAGCGTGCATTCTTCGCACGCTCGCTTCCGCTCCAGCGACTCCCACTCCCATCCGCACGGGCAGCGTATTAATGAATAATCCCATCCCTCTTTCCGCCCCCGCTCCTCCATGCATCCGTCCGAACAAGACTGTCCCGAATACCACATCCTCCTTCCCAGAAAGTTTACTGACCACAAGGCCACACGCCACATGCCACAGACTCGCCGCACTCACTCCCAACCGCCGTCCCTGTTCACGAATCCTCTCTGCCTGACTGTCAGCTACCAGTTGCCAGTCTTCCCTTATCCCTCGGCCCTCTCCATAGACTTCACGATTCCCGTACGCGATCGTCGGCTCTACTACACTCGCGAGCATCTTCCGGAAGAACTCTTCATGTTCCTCCCGGCTCACTCCCATCCGCGCCTCGGCCACCAGATTTCGGAAGGGGATCGGCTCCGGCAGTTCATCCTCGCTCCCCAGTAGAAATGCCTGGATCTCATCCTGAACCACTTCCAGCGTGCTGTGATCCCCGGCCAGATGATGGAGCAACTGCACCATCACCCATTTCTCCCGCGCCCTGTCTTCGGCCACAAACACTCGCAGCCACGGCGCCTGCCTCACATCCATTCGATAATGGCGCGGGTTATATCTCTCATATAACTGCTCGGTTATCTTTCCGTCCCTTGCGTCCAGTTCCACTTCCTCTACCACCAGCCTCGCCTTCTGGCACACCACCTGTACCGGTTCCGACAACCCTTCCCACATCACCTGCGTCCGCAGGATGTCGTGCCGCTCGACGACTCCCTCGAGCGCCTTGATATAGGCATCCACTCGCTCCCGGTTGGCGAAGCTTAGCTCCATCGCCAATAGATACGGGTCTCCCTCGACGCCCAGCAGATGGTGAAACAGTATCCCCTCCTGCAGGGCGGTGAGCGGGTAAATATCCTGAACGTTCCCGACACCTCCCGGTATCGATCCCACGATCCGCTCGATCTCTTCGGCCGTCAGCTTGACCAGTGGCAGCATCTCCGGTGTGATCTCTTCACACCCCTCCGGTATCCGATTCGCCGGGACAGTTACTATCTCCGCCTCTCGTTCCACCCTGAAGGCTAGCTCGGCTAAAGTCGGACTCGCAAACAGCGCGCGCACATCCACTCGCAGGCCCCGCTGCCTCATCCGCTCGATCACTCGAACAGCTAACAGCGAGTGTCCACCCAGGGCGAAGAAGTTATCCTTCCGGCCCACCTGCTCCAGTTTCAGCGCCTCGGACCAGATTTCCGCGATCGCCGTTTCGACCTCCCCCTCGGGCTCTTCATACATTCGCGCCGCGTAGTCCCCCGCCTCTGGCTCCGGCAGGCTACGGCGGTCCAGCTTCCCGTTGGCCGTCAGCGGCATCCTCTCCAGCCCCACATAGGCCGCAGGTACCATGTACTCCGGCAGTTTCTCTCTCAAATGCCTTCTCAGCTCTTCGGCCCCGCACTCTCCCTCGGCCGTGTAGTAGGCCACCAGCCGTTTGTCCCCGGGACGGTCTTCACGCGCGATCACCACCGTCTCGCGAACTCCGTCCAGTTCCCGCAGCCGCGCCTCGATCTCCCCCAGTTCGATCCGGTAGCCTCGGATCTTCACCTGGAAATCGTTCCGCCCCACATACTCGATCGTTCCATCCGGCAGCCAGCGTCCGAGGTCTCCAGTCCGGTACATCCGCGCTCCGGCATCCTCGACGAACGGATCCCGGAGGAACCTCTCCGCGGTCAGATCTCCACGGTTCAGATACCCTCGCGCGACTCCAGCCCCTCCGATGTACAATTCCCCGACCACTCCCACTGGCGTCGGCTCTTCCTGCCCGTCCAGGATGTAAACACGAAGGTCTGGTATGCGATTCCCGATGGGGCTGCCTTTTTTTATCTCACACGTCGTCTTGCTCAACGGCTGGTATGTCACATGTACTGTGGTCTCAGTTATCCCATACATATTCACCAGCCTCGGACCGCTCTCCCTATGGAACTCATACCACGGCCTCAACGCGCTTACTTCCAACGCCTCTCCGCCAAAGATCACATACCGCAGCCGATGCTCTTGATTACTTTGCTCCTCGGCTCGCATCAGCTGCCGAAAGGCGCTCGGCGTTTGATTCAGTACCGTTACTCTCTCTTCACAGATCAGCTTGTACGTCTCCTCCGGTATCCGGGCCTTCTCCTCAGACACGATTACCAGCCGCCCCCCATACAGCAAGGCTCCCCAGATCTCCCATACTGAGAAGTCAAAGCTAAATGAGTGAAATAATGTCCACACCTCTCTCTCGTTAAACTCGAACCATCTCTCCGTGCTGGCAAACAGTCGGGTCACATTTCCATGCTCCACCATGACTCCCTTCGGCTTACCCGTCGACCCGGAGGTGTAGATCACATATGCCAAGTCCTTTGCGCTGAGGCCGATCGTTGCTCGATCCAGATCGGTCTCTGCTCGACCAGGAGATCCACATAAGTTCTCTTCTAACCTCACGATCGACAGCCGATTACTTACTCCCACAAAGAGCCCTTCCAAGCTCCCCTGCGTCACCAGCGCCACTGGAGCGCTGTCTTCCAGCATGTAATGTAGCCGCCCTTCTGGATATGCTGGGTCTAATGGCACATAGGCCCCTCCGGCCTTCAGCACTCCAAGCAGCGCGACGATCATTTCCAGGCCGCGCTCTACACAGATCGCCACCCGCGCATCCGGCTTCACTCCCAGATTCCTTAGGTAACGCCCCAACCGATTGGCCCGCCGGTCGAGCTCCCCGTAACTTAGCGCTCCTTCCTCATACACCACTGCCACTGCTTCAGGCGCCCGCTCTGCCTGCTCTTCAAACAACTCATGAATGAGCTGCTCCCGTGAATACTCCACCACCGTTTCGTTCCATCCATACAGAAGCTGATCGCGCTCCCCGGCTGAAAGCAACGGTAGACGATCCACCGACTGGCTTTCCCCCTCTTCCTTCACTATCCCTTCTAGCAATCGCTTGAAGTATCCCAGGTACCTCTCCACCGTCTCTCGCTCAAACAGCGACCTGGCATATTCCACTCCCCCCACAATTCTCTCGCCTGCTTCTCTCAGCACCAACGTCAGATCGAACTTCGACACCGCCTGGGGCGCGGTTTCCATGGCCCGAATCTCCAACCCCTCGAGTTCCAGCCCTCCTCGCGGCGTGTTCTGCCAGGCAAACATCGTTTGAAACAATGGGCTGTGCGACAGGCTTCTCACCGGACTTACAAGCTCCACCACCTGCTCAAATGGAATATCCTGATTCTGCTGCGCACCCAGTGTTTGCTCCTTCACTCGCTCCAGTAGTTCCCCCACCGTGGGCTCCCCCGATACATCCACTCGCAGAACCAGTGTGTTTACAAAAAACCCGATCAGCCCTTCGATCTCCGCCCGCCCACGATTGGCTGACGGGGTCCCGATCACTACCTCCCTCTGTCCGCTCAATCGCCCCAGCAACGCCGCCCAACTCCCCATCAACGTCATAAACAGCGTCGTGCCATGCCGTCTGCTGAGAGATTTCAACCCTGCCGTCAATTTGTCATTCAGGGGCCATTCAACTAAGTCTCCCGCAAAATCCTGCTGTGCCGGCCGAGCATGATCCGCGGGCAACTCCAGCAACCCGGGGGCGCCGATCAGTGTGTTTTTCCAGTACTCACCTTGTTGCCGTAGAACCTCACCTTCCACCCACCGTCGCTGCCATACCGCGTAGTCGGCGTACTGAACAGGCAACTCCGGCAACGGGTCTGATTCCGCGCGCGCGAACGCCCCGTACAGCACACTCAATTCTTCCATCAACACGCCCATCGACCATTCATCCGTCACGATGTGGTGCATGGTAATCAGCAGCACATGCTCGTGTTCGCTCTCCCGGATCAGCCGCCCTCGTACCAACGGCCCCACTTCCAGATCGAAGCGGGCTCGCGCCTCTTCGATCATCAGGCGCTCCACTTCCCTCTTGCGCTCCTGCTCTTCACTGATCTTACGCACATCGTGTTCAACTAAATGAAAACTGCTGTCTGTGGCGCCTTTGATACGTTGCTCCGGCTCCCCATTCACAGCCACGAAAGTAGTCCTCAGCGCTTCGTGCCGTTCCACGATCCGATCCAGCGCCCGCTTGAGCGCTGCACGATTCAATCTCCCACGCAAGCGCATCCCGAACGACATGTGATACGCCCCGATGGCTCCCTCCATCTGCGCCAAAAACCACAGCCGCTGTTGGACATAGGACAGCGGAAGCCGTTCCCCTCGCTCTGTCGGGACAATCGCTGGCGTCGCCTTCTCTTTGCTCTTGGATTTGAACGACTCCGCCAGTTTCAGCAGTTGCTCGCGTTCGACAATTGTCAATTGGCTTATTAGAGTATCTTCCACACTTCTCCCTTTTCGATTTGGGTTAACGGCTTTGATGTTTGTTCAATGGCCTATTCCATCCGGGTGCGCTCTCATAGAGTGATAGAAGCGTACATGGATTGGACGGATGTTACGGGCCTGACGGGTCAATCCGTCTCGTCCGTAACATCCGTCCGATCTAGTGCGCCAGGACAAGCCTGGTTGATCTGGTTGGGTGAAATGTCTCAACCCTGTAATTGCCCGTTTGACAGGTGGCCAAGCGAGCGTAGGTAACAGCAATGTTGCGTGCGAAGCCTCGCAAGGCGAGCGCGCGAGCCGTAGCGTAAGCGAATTCGTATCGGCCTCGTTAGAAAAGTGAAGGCGGCCAAGCTGCCGGATTAGCCGAAGCCTAGCATCGTTGGGGAAGTAATGGGCAAGAGCACTCAACGAGCCTTCCGGGGTGAGAGGAGACAGCGCGTGCGCAAAGATCAATCGAGGAACCTGGGAGACCCATAGTAGCGAAGAAGCGGGTAATGACCGTGGAGCAAAGGGGTCTGAGTGAAAACTCAATCGCCGGAGAAAGTTTCTCAACTGCGACGGAAGCTGGGCCAAAAGGCGAAGCAGGAGCCGAAGTTTCGGTTCTATGCGCTGTATGACCGCATCTTTCGGCTTTCACAACACAAGAGCACATTCATTTGATAGCAGACTGTTAAGCTAACGCCCCTCGAAATTTTTGAGCCGGATCTCATTGCAGATTTGTCGAAGTTCGCTTTCGGCCGAGGCTCTGTCAACTAAAGCGCCGCCTCTCGATACCCCGAGTTCCTCAGCCAGGAGGTCGTTACAGGCATTTATATAGCGCTTGATGTCTTCCAAACTCACCCCCTTCCCTTCAAGATAAGGCAGAATCCAAAAATCGAAGTCGTACATCGGTAACCATGTCGAGTCAGTTACCTCCTTAAACAGCTTTATCACCAAATCACAACCTTCTTCCCATTCCATCGTGTTATGACGCCATTTGTACCCAAATCCTTCGATTCCATGGACGTCTTTGCTCTTGAAGATCGGCGCTCTCGAATTATTGAACCAGAGTTCTCCCCGGAAAAACGTAGGTTGGGCTTCTTGTAGTAACTGAATTGTATTGTCAAAGCTCCTCTGAGTCTCGCCAGGAAACCCGGCGATCAGAGAGGCAAAGGTCATAATTCCGTTCGCTTTCAATAATTTCATGCCCCTGAGGTATTGTTCGGGCGTGGTCGCTTTCTTCATTATTTTAAGCACGCCAAGATCGCCTGATTCAATGCCTAAAAACACCCCCGCGCAATTACTTTTAGACATCAGATCACATAATTCCTCGTCTACGACGTTGCAGCGTAAATACGAGTACCAACGGAACGTGAACTCATTGCGGATCATCATTTGCAGTATCGTTTTAAAACGATCTACCGGCACATTAAACGTGTCGTCTATGAACACTAGATTTCTGACATCTGACCTTTCTTGAACCTGGCGGAGCTCCCTCTCCACGCCGGCTATATCTTGTGGCACCCATTTGCCGGCTCTCAAAGGAAAATCACAGAATGTGCATCTGAATGGACAACTTAAGGCCGTGCGAGTTTGTAAAGTCTCTCCCAGCTCTATATCTTTATAGTTGTCCCAATTGATCGGGGCTAGAGTAAACTCCGACTCCGACCCGGTATACACAAACCGCCCCTGCCATTTAACATAACAATTCTTCACCTTACTAAGCTCGCCGCCTTCCCTCAGCCTCATAATCAAGTTCGCCAACGTTTGTTCACCTTGCCGTTGCTGCACGTAGACGTCGGCGCCGATCTCTTCCAACAGCAGCCGGTGATCTTCTTCCTCCAAAGAACCTTCCTCCACAAAAAAAGACAGATTATCCATCAAAGGGCCCCCGACGACGATACATGACTCGGGGCTCGCTTCTCTCGTGAATTTCACGACTTCTTTGGCCACGTGCGGCGTGAGATAGAGAGTAGTCGTAATAGCCACTACGCGCGGTTTCTGGCTCAGGAGTTCGCTCAATTCGGCCCTCTTGGCAGGGAAAAAAGTCGCGAATTTCGCCCTAATTCCCAGGTGTTTTAGAAAGCTGGTAAGATACACGGGCGCGACTTGAGGCATCTCAGTCCAGTGCAATTGCTGCCCAGTGAGTAGATTCAGCACGTCCAGGTATGGCAGTTTTCGATCATTCAAGGAGATGAAATCCATCCGCAGGGTGCGGTAATCAGGAGAATTACTTCCTTTAGCCCGAAAAATTCCCTCATGGTAGTCGAATCCCAAATTATAATGCCCAAGGACTAAACATTCGAGCGTTGGGCTCTTAGTACCCGTCGAGTGATTCATGAGTTTACCCCTTTCCCCTTCTACAGGGAAAAAATGATGATGTGTTGTGGCCCTTCTCTGCAGGACAATAATGGTGATGAATTATGGCCGTAGCTGATCAGGCCATCGTGCGATTAGACTTTCCGCCGCCAACAGGTAACCTATGCGCAAAAGCGGCAGTTGATCAATAGTTATGTTATAGAGCGCTGAGTAATCTACGCACAAATTTCTGGTCCATTTCAGGAATCCAATTGCTGAAGCATTACATTCAAATGGCAACACGGAAGAAATACGTCTTTCGCATCCTGATCATTCCGTCCTCAAAGAAATAGACGTCTGCGAATCGTTCATCGGCTTTAGAATTATCCTTTTTCACACCGATGAAACGTCCCCAGCAGGCGCCCTTATTACCATTGACTACGATGCATTCAGTATCATGTTTCCCTGAAACCAGAATTCGTTCGTGCTCATAGAAATGCATGACCTGACTGATCCCCTCAAACCGCTTATAGCCTGGCCTCTCATAAACGATTTCCGGGTGGAGAATAGTTCGCAAGGCATTCCAGTCTCGGGAATCAACGGCCTGAAATAGATCGATAATTAGTTTTTCGCTCATCAGCGCCCACCTCGCGCGCACTTCCTCGATCACGCCGTCGGTGACTGTCGGGCTCAACTCCGGCGAGACCTCCACGCCATAGATCTCCTGCGCTCAGTATTCCCTGTTCAACACTAGACTCAGCAGCCTGTCTCCCTCTCGAAAGACGAGCCCCTTTTCCTGAAGCATGGCAATGTGGTTAGAGGCCTCATCTCCATACTTAGCAGAAAAAATGCCATCCAGACCCCCAATCCATGCCGGTTTTGAAAGATAATCCAAGATCTCCTTCCCGGCTTCCCCTAAGTCATGTTCGATCACAGAGCCGGAGCGGGAGTCGTAAATAATCCCCGAGCCAGTCTTGAAATACAGCCGTGGAGGCAACTGTTTCGGATCTTTCCAGCGGGCCACCCACTGATTGACCACAACCCGGAGTTTATCAAGCCAGTCAGTCACGGTAATGAAATATGGGGCCTGCAAATTCCGATCGGAGAAGTAATATGCGAAGTTTTTTAGATCAGCCTCGCTGAAAGGGTAGATGAAGGAGTAAAAATCCATAGGAGACAAATCAAGCCCATAATTTTGAGCCTGGGTGTGGTATGGGCTGAACCGGTCAAAACGAACCGGAAAAGCGCCAGACGGCGGAGTCAGGTGTATAAGCAAGTGGAGAAACTCCAGGTAACGCTTGTAAACTTCCTCGCCTTCTCCTGGGAAACCAACCAATAGGTTCCAATATGGCTTGATCCCATACAAGGAGCAGTTTTTCAGGAGATTTATATTTTGGAAGGCAGTCGTCCCCTTCCTCATAAGTTTTAAAGTTGAAGTAGCCAGGGACTCGATTCCAGGCTGGATTCGTTTCACTCGAGCTTCCGCCAGAACGGCTATGTCCTGCTCGCTCAAGTCGGCTTTTACTTCATAAAATATTTCCATATCCGCCGGAGTCTCAAGAAACGGCAGCACTTGCTCAAAATAGTTTTTTGGAAGGATGTTGTCGACCGCCTCCAAGAGTGGGGCCGCGCCTGAATAGCGGAATAAAGACCTAAACTGCTCGATGGCTAGATCCGGTTTCATGGCGCGATATGCCATCGAATCTCCATTGAGACCGCAGAAAGTACAGTGCGCGCGTTGGCCCCACCAACACCCTCGTGACGTCTCGAACGGCACAATCAGTTTGGAGTTATACGCTGCGAAATCTTTATGGAATCTATGTATAAAATCGTCGTAATTCAATTCGATCGGAGTATCAATGTTAAGCTCTTCACCTGCTACTGCGCTCCCTGATTCGAGTAACTCGACCTTACTGGAAAACACCCCGCGAATTGAATTGCTCTTTTGACAGTCGCCATCCAGACAATATTGCACAAATTCGGGAAAGCTCTTGAGCGCCGGCCCCGAAAAAACAATATCAATATCGTTGATTCTTTCCGCAATCAACTTGCCCATGGGAAATTCACAATTTGCCCCTCCCATAGCTGTAATTAAGTTTGGATTTCGCTGTTTCAGTCTTCTTGCCAGGGCGAAGGTGGCGACGTTCTGCATGAACATGGAAGTAAATCCTACGATGTCGGCTTTATCGAGTTCATACTTAGTGATTAACTCGTCCAGGAAAGCGCTAAGCTCGGGCCGCTTTTGGGTAACAACGTCTTTGACTTGCTGGGCTTCTGCGGTCTTTGCCCAAAAATATCGCCGCAAATATTTTTGTGCGTTGTCCGGCAACTCAGGGAATGCCTCGCGCCGAAAGAACCAATCTCCCAGACCCGCGTATAGAGCATCCATCGAATTAGAAATATAGTCATAACATTCCATCCCCATGTATTCTGCAAAGTCGCAATTTAAGTAGTGGATCTCCGTTGAGACTTTTCCATGAAACTGAGATTGGACGACCGATCTTATTTGCGTAAGCGCGATGGACGGCGCCGCTACATTGGCAAATGGCATGTTGACCAGGCAGATTTTGTACATATTATCCCCTTAACTTTATTCGTGGTTTCTTATTACTTGAGGGCGCGCCATCAGCGGTGGCGGCGCTGGTCCTTCGCCTGTACACTACATCTCCTCGATCCGCTCTGCTAACTCTGCGATCGACGGCTTCTGGAAAAGATCGCGCAGAGGCATTTCAATCTTCAACAGATTGCGATATGCGCGATCAAATGCCTAAATAATGAACTCTCGTTGAAGTATTAGCAGTCTGATAACTGAGTTTTCTTGTAGATCACTCGTTTAATAGGACTGTCAGATTAAGCCATGAACTTCACAATTCAGGCGAAAGCTGCGGCTATCTTTCTTATGCCCGATCCTGGTGACCAGTTACTCACCGAATGCGCCCATGTCAAGTTATTCAGAAGAACAAAATCACCCGGACTCAGCTTCAGAGTAATTTTGCATTTAAAGAGATGGGAATAGTGCACACCCGACCGCCACAAATGTTGAGCGGAGGTGTTATCCAGCTTTTGAAGGTCCAGGCCACCAGGAGGCTCCTTCAATAGACCGCACTGCCTTAGCAAGTTTGTATACTGAATTACCGAATCGCCATCTATATTCGAGATACTATCCCACAGGACGTACAGCTCACGCGTAAGTATCCGAGAATAAGTCTTCTTGGGCATAGCCAATACATTGAATATAGTAAGCCCGGGAATATCAGTCGAGCGCTTCCCAAGAATTTGATCATCATCTCTGAGCACGTCTGCCGGCATATTAACCTGATACAAGCTCCTTACCCGTGCAATTTCGTTCGAGGACAACGATCGAGACACCATCCCCTTTTTTACGTACTCCCGAAGCGACTGCCAGATTGCGCTTGAGCCGTCAACATTCATCAGAATTGTCACTCCACCATCTGTGGTGTTTTCATAGCAGTAAAATGCGGCAAGTTGCATACCGATAAAGCTGCTACCTTCGGAATGAGGTGGTATAGCTTGATAGTCATTCCGTCGATCGACGCTCATGAAATACTTGCCAATGTTGTGACGATGACCATGGTAGGCGGCAAAGGCCGCCTGTAACTCCAACTGCTCACCCAAACCAAGCCTATCAGCGACCTTCCGCATCAATTCGTCGGCCTCGGTTGCGTCAATATTCTTAAGCCGGACAACTAAATCTTGCTGAAGCAGGGCCAAGATCGCATCGACCTCGCCCCCTCTCCCAGAGCGCTCCAAAATTCTTATTTTATTTGTGTCCTCGAGTACGCCAATATCGCTGTTAGTCTCCATCGTCATGTTTCTCCTTTAAGATCATTGTGGGGTATGATTTCTTTGACCTGAGGCCAATCCAGCGCCTGTTTGAGCCGGATCATTGAATGATCGTCGGGGACAAAAATCGAGACCATCGCGCCGCTCACCATTGGCGTCGCGGCCGGCGCTTGCGTAAAATCTGTTTCGGGCTTCACGGGGTACCCCAAGAGATTGAATTTTATTTCTCATTTCTCTCAGAGTTCACACCGGGTGGCCCAGTTTCTCAATACTCAAGCGGGCCTCGGCAGCGAAAAAGAGACGCGATTTCTGCGACACACTCTAATTAGGAATCGGCGCAAGAATTATGCCTAGGAATCTCGCATCTGGTTCAACATCTGCGCCAGATCGTCTGTGTCAAATTCGCCAAGCCTCAGATTGATGATGTGCTCGGCCAGGAGAGCCAATACCGGCCTCTCAAAGAGATCGCCAATCGTTATATCCACACCCATCTCTTGTTGTAGCCTTCCAACGACGCGCGTCGCCAGCAGCGAGTGTCCACCTAGCTCGAAGAAGTTGTCCCTCCTGCTCACTCGCTCCACTTTCAGCAGTTCGGCCCAGATTCCAGCCACGGCCGTTTCAATCTCACCCACCGGCGCCTCGTAGCCACGCGTTCCGTACTGATCTGCGTCTGGCGCAGGCAAGCCCTTACGATCCACCTTTCCATTGGCCGTCATCGGCAGCTTCTCCAATCGCACATACGCCGCCGGGACCATGTACTCGGGCAGCTTCTGGCCCAGATACTCCCGCAGCTCTTCCGCTCCCACTCTCTCTACACTCTCCTCGCCCTCGCCACTTTCCTTTTCCTCCCGGAGGGTATAATAGGCCACCAGACGCTTCTCTCCGGCCTCATCCTCGCGCGCCACCACCACTACTTCTCCCATGCCTGCAACTTCAGCGATTCGCGCCTCGATCTCCTCTAACTCAATCCGGAATCCGCGGATCTTCACCTGCAAATCATTTCGCCCCAAAAACTCGA
>Ga0137409_10005356_pt1 | contig 13385 bp, 9 predicted proteins | sample CZODoug1_16funga_FD_122059 | JGI IMG/M metagenome (GOLD analysis project Ga0137409, IMG submission 122059) | Vadose zone soil fungal communities from Angelo Coast Range Reserve, California, USA - CZODoug1_16fungal (Hybrid Assembly) | ecosystem: Environmental > Terrestrial > Soil > Vadose zone...
GGCGGAGGGTCGAACTGTCGAACTGACGGCGCCGCCGCGCTCTGGACTTACTTTTGAAGCGCCGCCGCGCGCCGAAGCGCGTCGGCGCCAAGAAGATCGCCCTCATCTGCCGCGCCGCGCAAGGCGAGGAACTGCGCGTAGCTCCGCGCGGCGCCGGCCGACGCGCCGACCCCTTCCTGCGCCCGTCCCAGCCAGTAATACGCCGGCGGGACGTAACGGAGCGTCGGCGTGTCCGCGATGAAGGCGTCAGCGGCCTCGCCGCGCCGTTTCACGGCGGCCTCGAGCTCCGCGAGCGCTTCGGCGTGATGCGCTGGCTCCACTTCTTCGTACAAGCGGCCGAGCAGAAAGCGCGACCACCAGGAGTCGTGGCGCTTCTGCGCGTCGCGGACGTTGTCGATCGCATCGGCGAGCCGGCCGTGCGCCCGCAGGATCTCGGCGTCGATCAGCCGCGCGTACGATCGCGGCGGATCCTCGAGACGCGTCCCGAAGCGATCGGCAATCGCGCGCGCTTCGTCCTCATGTCCCGTCGCGAGAAAGACGAGCGCTGCCGGGAATAGCGTGGCTTCGTCGGCCCCCAGCGCGGCTGCCTTCCGCGCGGCCGCGACCGCAGCATCGCGTCGCCCTGAAGCGGCGTGGGCCTCGGCGAGCGCGACGTACTTGGCAGAAGCCGCGGCTTTGTCGTTCGCCTTCTCGTCGGCGGCAATCGCCTGCGGAAGGCGCTGCGCCGCGTCGCGGTATCGCCCCTGATACATCAATTGATCCGCGACGCCGAGTTTTGAGACCGACGCGCCGAAGGCATTGAGCTTCTCGAACCTCGCGTAGGTCTCGAGGCCGGCCTGCACATCACCCTTCGACAGCTGCGCCAGCGCGAGGGGCAGAAATGCGAACTGGTACGTGGCATTCTGCTTGAAGACTTCGCCCACCTGTTTGATCGCTTCGTCGAAATGTCCGGCGTAGAGCGCATACGACGCGTAATTGTTCCGGCCGAGCACGTAGGTTGGAAACAGGTCGACCAGCTGTCGGCTGATCTCTTCGGCTCGCGCGAAGTTCCGCTGCACCGCGTGCGCGAACGCGAGGTTCGACAGCACCGCCTGATCGCCGGGATAACGGGCGACGAGCGTCTCGTAGGTTTCGATCGACTTCGGGTAGTTGCGCGCGATCGAGAAGTAGTACGCGCCGAGCGTCCGGTACTTTTCGCGCTCCGTCATGCGGTCGACGTACTTCAACGCTTCCTTGAACGTCGCCTCCGCCTTGTCCATCTGACCGAGATTGCGGTAGATGATCGCCATCCCCGAGTACGCGCGGCCCAGCTTCGGATCGCTCGCGATCGCCGCCTGATACGCCGCGAGCGCCTCCTGCACCTTGCCGCCGTTCACGAGATCCTGCCCGCGCTGGTACGCCAGCATCGCTTCGAGCGATCCCGCCGTGAACGTCTCGGCGGCCGCGGCCTGCTCCATCTCGGTCTTCGACTCGCCGAGCGCGAGGCGCACTCTGCCGGCAATCGTTTCGATCGCGTGCAAGACGCCGGCGCCGTCGGGTGCCGTCGCCGTAGCGGACGACACGGTCGCGTCGGTCACCGGGTCGACCACGCGCGCGCCGACACGGTAGCCGTTCCCGCTCCTTTCGATCGTTCCCTGCACGAGCACCTTGATGCCTTCGCGGCGCGCGATCAACCGTCCGAGCTCATCGGTCAGGCGATCGCTTCGATCCTTCGAGAGCTGCGCGGCGAGGCCGCGCGCGTCCTTCGCCGGGTAGAGTGCGACGAACGGCGCGCCTTCGAGCGCGATCGACAGCGCCTGCTCCGCGAGCGGGCCGTCGAGCGCGCTGTTGCCCGACCGGTTGTCGAAATCGCCGACGAGCACCGACACGATCGGATGTTTCACCGGCACCGTCGGCGCCATCCGCTTGCCGATGACGTAGGTTGCGCCGGTCAGCATGACGATGACGACCGCCATGGCCGCCATCATCCGTCTGGTGAACCGGCGCGGCTCCGGGATCACCTCGCCTGCATCGTCGAGGCGGGCGAGCGCCGCGCAGAGCGCCTTCGTCGACTGAAACCGCGCGGCGGGATCGAGCGCGACGCAGCGCATCACGAGCGGGCTGCGGTGGCGCGGCAGACTGGCCCGCAGTTCCTCAACAGTCAGCCACAGCGTGCGCGCGCCGAAGCGCTCCAGAATCTCGCCCGCCCCGGCGGGAGAGATGCAGAAAGCGGCTCCCCAGCACATCGAGAAGGCGCCTTGGTAGCGGCCGCGGAGCTCCGGTGGAGCGAGATTCGCGACCACCGTGTTGGCCACGGGAAAGCCGATCACTTCGCCGACCGTCCAGAGGGCGGCGCCCAGGCCATAGACGGCGAGGCTTCCGCCGACGGCGTACACGCCGTAGCCAAGCCCGAAGAGCGCGGCCGACACGGCGAGCAGCAGCGCGGCGTCGACGTGGCGCAACCGTGGAGAGAGCAGCGGCTGCAGGACGCAGACGCCCGCGCAATTCACCGCCATGAGGAAAGCGTACGCGGACGGACCGAATCCGTGCGCAGACATGTCGATGGGTAGCGCCAGCTGCCATTGCACGAAGACTGTCAGCGCGGCCACCTGGAGCAGGAGGAAGGAGAGAAACGGTCCATCGGCGAACGCCTTGACCAGCCCACGAAGCGCCGGCTCGTGGACCACGTCCTTCGGACGTGTCTCGTGGACCCGAAGCAGGATGATCAGCGCGGCGGCGAGCGAGGTGCCGGCGTCCGCCAGGAACAGGGCGACGTAGCTGTGCTCCGCGACCAGGCCGCCGATGACCAGGCCGACCGCCAGGCCGAGGTTGACGGCCCAGTATACGAGCCCGTAGGCGCGGGCCCGATCGGCGGGCGGGACGACGTCGGCGACGGCCGCGCTGATGGCGGGGCGGAACGTGTCGCCGGTCGCGGCAGCGAGGAAGGCAAACAGCGCGAGCAGCGCGGGAGCGCGCGCGAACGCAAGCGCTCCGACGGAGCATGCGCCCAGGACGAGGCTGAAGACCATCGTCGCACGCCGGCCGATGCGGTCGGCGAGGAGTCCGCCCAGCGGGCCCGCGATGGTGAACCCTACCCCATAGAGCGCGAGGATCTTCCCCGCCTCCGCCGGACCCAGCCCGCGCTGTCGCACCAGGTAAAGCGAGAGGAATGCGATGACGAAGCTCGCCAGCCGGTTGACGATCAGGCCCCACCACATCGTCCAGAAGACGGCGGGGAGCCCGCCGACGGCAGCGGTCCACCGCAGGCCGATGGCGTCGCGCACGCCTCTACGCGATGTCGGCATCCCTCCCCCCGCACGCTCTCGCCAGCGCGAAGCAGGAATACCACCGCCCGGCCGCTTGCCGCGCGCCAGTCGGTACTTGCGCGGCCACATGCAGTTCCTAGCTTCCTGCGTCAACAGGAGGACGACAAAACATGAAGACACTTCTCATTGGCGCAGCTATCGCAGGATTGGTCGCGGTTCCCCTCGCCCGGGCGGGAGAACAGCCCTCGACGACCGACAAGACGTCGGCGCAGCAGAGCTCGTCGAGCCAGACCACCGCCCCCAGCCAGGCCACCCCGAGCCAGACCGGCGTCACCGCCACCGCGAGCAAGGACCTCTCCGGAACCGTGAAGAAGGTCGATCAGGGCAAGCGGTCGTTGAAGATCTCGTCGGCGGCTGGCGGCGAGCAGGAGGTGAAGGTCGCCGAAGGCGCGAAGATCGTCACTAGCGACGGCGCACAGGCGAGCCTCGGCGAGATCAAGGAGGGCGACCAGGTGCGCGCAAGCTTCGACTCGAGCAGCGACCAGGCGAGCCAGATCGAGGTGAGCTCGAAGCAGAAGGTCAAGGCGGACGAGAAGTCCAAGACCATGCCTGAGCAGAAGTAAGCGCAGAAACTGTCTAAATCGACGCGGCGGCGAGGTAACTCGCCGCCGCGCGTCGTATCCGGTCCATCGACCGACGCCGCCGGCTCCCGCCGGGCAGACGTGCTGGCGTCTGGCCGCCAACACCCTTGACGGAAAACGGAAAGAGTCGGGCGACTCTACGTCTCGCGGCTGCTACGCTGGGCACCGTGGCGCCCGACAGCGCGACCATCCTGATCGTCGACGATCGCGAGGCAAACCTCCTGGCCCTCGAAGCCGTGCTCGAGCCGCTCGGACAGCGGCTGGTCAAGGCGCGCTCCGGGCGCGAGGCGCTGCGCTTCCTTCTTCAAGAAAACTGCGCGCTCGTCCTCCTCGACGTGCAGATGCCCGAGCTCGACGGGTTCGAGACGGCGGCCCTGATCCGCGAGCGTGAGCGCAACCGCCACACGCCGATCATCTTCGTCACCGCCGTCCGGCGCGAGGAGGAGGAGATCCTCAAGGGCTACGCCAACGGCGCGGTGGACTACGTGGTCAAGCCCTTCGCGCCGGAGACCATGGTCGCCAAGGTCCACTTCTTCCTCGAGCAGTACCGGCGGGAGCACACCCTCCGCGGAGAGCTGGCGGCGCAGAAGCAGAAGCGCGAGGAGCTGGAACGGCGGGAGGAGATGGCGCGCGCCGAGGTCGAGGCGCACCGCGAGCACCTGTATGCGCTGTTCATGAAGGCGCCCGCCGCCATCGCCATCTTCCGCGGGCAGCAGCAGCAGTTCGTGCTCGCCAATCCGAAGTTCCAGGAGCTGGCCGGGCGCTCGAGGCTGGTCGGCCGGCCCGGGCGCGAGGCGATCCCGGAGCCGGAGGCCGCCCGCACCTGGGACATCCTGGAGAGAGTCTACGCGACCGGGGACCCGTATCTGGGAAACGAGTATCCGGGGCTCTGGGGCCTGGGCCCGGAGCGGTTCTTCAACTTCGTCGCGCAGCCCACCAAGGGCGCCGTCGGCGACGACGAGACCGTGATGTTCCACGCCGTGGAGGTCACCGACTCGGTGGTGGCGCGGCGCAAGACCGAGGCGCTTGCCCGCCAGCTCCTGGAGACCGATCGGAGCAAGGACGAGTTCCTCGCCATCCTCGGCCACGAGCTGCGCAATCCCCTCGCGCCGATCCTCGCCGCCCTGCACGTGATGCGGCTGCGCTCGACCGATTCCATCACCGAGCGGGAGCGGGCGGTGATCGAACGCCAGGTCACGCACCTCTCGCGCCTGGTGGACGACCTGCTCGACGTGTCGCGCGCCGCCATGGGCAAGATCGATCTGCGGCGCGAGCGCCTCGATCTGCACACGGCGATCGCGCGGGCGGTCGAGATCGCCCGGCCGCTGATCGAGTCCCGCGGGCATCGGCTGACGCTGAACGTCCCGGTGGGGTCGCTGCTGGTGGATGGAGATCTGGTGAGGCTGTCGCAGGTGATCGCGAATCTGCTGCAGAACTCCGCCAAGTACACCAATCCGGGCGGTCACATCCAGGTCGAGGGAGGGCGTGAGGGCGGCGAGATGGTCATTCGCGTGAAGGATGACGGACGGGGCATTCCGCCGGACAAGCTCGCGTCGATGTTCGAGATGTTCGTGCAGGGGGATCAGCCACCGGATCGTTCCCAGGGCGGGCTCGGAATCGGTCTGACGCTGGTGCGCAGCCTGGTCCAGGTGCACGGCGGCTCGGTCGAGGCTCAGAGCGAGGGGCCCGGCAAGGGCAGCGAGTTCGTCGTCCGACTTCCGGCATCGGCGCGCGAGGCGCCCCGGGTCGAGCCCATCTCTCCGCCGACGCCGCTGCAGGGGCAGCGCCGGCGCGTGCTGGTGGTGGACGACGACGTCGATGCGGCCGAGATGCTTTCGCAAGCGCTGCAGGCCGCGGGGCACGACGTGAGGCACGTGCACGACGGCACCTCCGCGCTGCTCACGGCCGCGCAGTTCCAGCCCGACGTGGTGCTGCTCGACCTGGGCCTGCCGGGGATGGACGGGCTCGAGGTGGCGCGGCGGTTGCGCGCGTTTCCGCAGCTGGCGGCAGTGCGCATCGTAGCCCTCACCGGCTTGGGCCAACGCACGGATCGCAGCCGGAGCGCTGCGGTGGGGATCGAGAGCCACCTCGTCAAGCCGGTGGACGTGGACACGGTGATGAACGCCATTGGCGCCGTCCCGCGGACCAAGCCGCGCACCGAGCCCTCCGCTTGAAGGAGCCGCCTTCCTCCGTCAGGGCGCGGCGACGGAAACCATCATCTCTTGCAGGGCGAGAAAGAGACAAATTGGTTTCACGCAGCGAAACCGGTGCGCTCCTCCGGTCATGGAGTGGCATGATCCTGCGCGGGTTCATCCTGGGCTGGCTCCCGCGCGCAGCGGCTGCCACGGTCGCCGAGCGTCAGTGCACGAGCAAACCGCTGTACAGGTACAGATTCGTCGAGGTGGCGAATGCCAGCCCGTTCGTTCCCCAGCGGACGAGCTCGACGCCATACTCGCCGCTGGCCGGCGAGTTCAAGACGAAGCTGTCGATGGGATTGGGTCCGGGTCGGTCGAGATCGAACGCCAGGAGCGTGAGCCTGTAAACATTCGCTTGCGGCTTCTCGACGCACCCGAAGAAGATCTTGCCCAGCATGCCGTCCGGCGCCGCCAGGCAACTGGGAGTCCGCGACATCGAAAAATTGTGGAAGTCGGGATATCGCGAATACGGCCGTTCATCGAAAATGTTTCCGTAGTTGTCGTAGATCAGGCGCGTGATGCGGTCGTACTGGATGAGCCCCGCACTTGCGCCCGCAGGATTGTTGGTAGGAACCGTCACGCCGGCGGAATCGACCGGGAAAGAAAGAAGGCCGCGGTTCGTCGTTGCGAAGAGCAGGGTGGCGTCGAGTCCCCACTGCAATGAGGTGGGGCGCCAGAAGCCTGGAAGCGACGTCGGCCGCGCGACGGTGTCATCAAGAATGACGAGTCCGGCGGCGGAGGCGATCGCCAGGGTGGTCGAGGATCCGGGCGCAACTTGCACGTCGGAGATGCCGATGTTGTTGTTCGATCCGTCCCGGCCGGCGTCGAATGACCAGGACGTCCTGGTCAAGCCCGGCAATTCATAGCGCAAGACACGGTCTGGAGCGGTGAAGGGACGGGAAACGACGTACAGATACTTGCCGTCGTCGGATGACCTGAGCAGGGTGGGATTGCCCTCCGACACGGATCGGATGATCGTCGCCTGGAGCGGGTCCAGGGCCGAGATGGTCTGGGCCGGCGAGGTTGGATCGTTCAGGGACGACGCGAACAACATCCGGTGGATGGGACTCCACCTGAGACCGCTCGCGCCACGCCGTACGATCTTCAGCCCCCATCCGGGTTCCGTTCCTCCGATGGTGAAGCTGGCTTCGGCGGTGAGCGAGCAAGGCGGAGTCGAATTCCGGGCGCAGGAAACGGGCGTGACGATCGCGACGACGCTGGACCCCGCAGCGCCGACGAGGGCTGCAGGGACTTGCGCGGCCAGGCTGGTGCTCGAACCGAACTGTGTCTGCAGAGCGCTTCCATTCCAGGTCACCTGGGTTGCAGAGGTGAACCCCGTCCCCGACAAAGTCAACGTGAACGCCGGATAACCGGCGGGCACCGAGATGGGCGAGATGGCCTCGAGCGCCGGCTTGGAAACGGCGACCTTCAATCCGTTCGAGGGAAGGCTTTCCGGATTCACCACCGCGACGACGGCCTCGCCGTCGAGCTGGGTGGCGGCGGGATCGAGAGTCGTTTGCAGGGCGGTCTCGCTGAGGAACGTGGTCTGGCACGCCTGCCCGTTCCAGAAAATGGTTGCGCCCAGCGCGAAGCGCGCGCCAATCACCTTGAGATCGGTCGCGCCGAAGGTCAAGGTCTCGGGTTCGGTGCTGATCACCAGTGGCGTCCAGCTGGAAGAATCGCCGCAGGAAGATGGGACCCCCGCCAGCAGGCAGGCGAGACCGTTGAAGAGGACTCTCCGCAGGAGCTGGCTCATCGTCTGGCCGGAGAGGTCACGAGCTCGAAGCCGACGAACACGCCGAAATAGACGTCCGCGGCGGGCATGGTCCGCGACAGCTCAGGGAGGGTGACGGTGGTGTTGAAGTACTTGCGGACCTCGATGCCCAGGCGGAGGCGCGTGCCGCTCCGGCTTGGAACGATCGAGGTTTGCGCAGCCGCGAAAACGACCGGCGAGGTGGTGGAGTACGACGAGGACGCACCCTGGTAGTTCGCTTCGGCCACGCCGAACAGCTGGTGAATCCCGGCTCCGGCACGCAGCTCGCTCGCACGTCCGAGCCGGAGGACGCCTCCTCCCTCGAGACCCAGGTCATACGCGCCGAGATCGGCCGTGAGGCGATAGTTCCTCCCCGCCGGAGCCGCCGTGAAGGAAGGCGACCATGCCGCCGCCACTCCTTGGATCAGGAACCAGCGGTTGGCGAACCCAAAATGTGCCGTGAAGGCACTGGCCATCTCCTCTCCGGCGCCGGCCATCGCTCCAATGCCGACGTCCCCGAAGGCCACCCATTCGCCTCGGCTCGGCCACGCGACCGTAGAACCGATCGGCTCCAGCTTCCTCGCAAAAAGCCAGCTGATCATCTGCTCCGAGTTGGCGAAGGCAGTCTCGAAGTTCGCGGCGCACTCCTGCGAGGCGCGATCGCCCGCATTTCCCATCCAGTCGTCGCCCAAAGCCGGTGCCTCCCCCCACGGCGATACCTCTGCGATTCGGTCGTTCCCCGCGCCGATGGCGGCCCGCGATTCGACGCGGGCAATGCGCCCCTGTGGCGTTTTCAAGATACGTATGCACGGGTTCGAAATCGCGATCTCGAGGTCTGTGGGGGCATCGGCAGGCGCCGGCCGGAACATGCGGGCCAGCTGGACGGCGTAAGCCTCCCTCAGCCGTTTCTCGACGGCAGCATTCAGTTCCTCGTCGACGGCGGATTCTCCGCTCGCGTCGCAAGCCGCGTCCGCTCGATCGGTGAACGACCATCGGGCGCTGAGCGGATACAATGGCCCGTGAGTCGCAGCGCCGGCGGACCGGTTGAGCGACAGGATCGCAACCAGAGCAAGCGAAGCGGAACCCGGGCGCAGGCCGCGGTTCAGCTCTGGCGCGTGCTTGCCTGGCACTCCCCTGCCTCCCATTCGATTCTGCGCATGCTACTCGCGCGACCCGATCCATTCCAAGGCTGTTGGTTGATTGCCGTTCAATGTTGTCGGATTGACCAGCGGGCAAGAGAGTTTGGAACCGCGAAACCGGCGTGCCCGCCGCCAACCCTGGCTCAGCCGCAGTGAAGAGGGTTTCGGGGACACCCTACGCAACTCGTGCCAAACCTGACGCGCTCGGTCATCGTTGGCACGCTGGGTTGCGTAGGGTGTCCCCGAAATTCCGGCGATCGTCTCAGTTGCAGTGGAGAGTGTCCGACCGCGCGTCGTGGACGATCTGGCCGCCGTGCACGACCAGCCGGGCGTGCTCGACCCCTGCGTGGTAGGGCAGGTGGGCCGGGTCCTTCGTGGCGAACAGCACCAGGTCGGCCCGCGCTCCGCGCTTGAGCACGCCCCGGTCGTCCAGCCGCAGCGCGCGGGCGGCTCCGGCGGTGCAGGCCCAGAGCGCCTGGGCCGGCGTGAGGCCTGCGATCAGGCAGCCGGCGGCGAGCAGCATCGAGACGCTCTCGATCCGCTGGCTCCCCGGATTGATGTTGCTGCCGAGCGCGACCGTGACACCCGCGTCGAGCAAGGGCCGCGCCTGCGCGGGGTGCGCCTCGCGCAAGAACCAGGCCGCGAGCGGCAGGAGCACGGCGGCCGTCCCTGCGCGCGCCAGAGCCGCGATGCCCTGCTGGGTGATCCGCTCGAGGTGGTCCGCGCTGGCGCACTCGAGCTCCGCGGCGAGCTGGGCGCCGCCAGAGGCGCTGAGCTGATCCGCGTGCAGATGCGGCACCAGCCCGGCCTGCGCGCCGGCCTCCAGCGCCGCGCGGCACTCGCGCGCGTCGAACGCGCCTTTCTCGAAGAACGCATCGCACCCGCGCGCGCCCTCCCGAGCCGCCTCCGGCGTCAGCTGCTGCACCACCTGGCGTACCCACTCGGCGCGATCGAGCGCGGGAGGAACCGCGTGCAGCGCGAGCAGCGTCACCGCCACGTCGCAACCCGCGCCGCGGCCGGCGGCGCGCGCGATCTTCAGCAATCGCAGCTCCTGCTCGACCGACAGCCCGTAGCCGGTCTTCACCTCGACCGTGGTCACCCCGGAGCGCACCAGGCGGGAGAGGCGCTCGCGCAGGCCGGCGAGGAGCTCCTCGTCGGTGGCATCGCGCGTGGCCTGGACCGTGCTGCGGATTCCCCCGCCGGACTGCGCGATCTGCAGATACGTGGCTCCGGCCAGCCGCTGCGCATGCTCTTGCGACCGGTCGCCCGCGAAGACCAGGTGCGTATGGGGATCGACGAGCCCGGGCGTGAGCAGGGCGCCTTCCGCGTCGATGGAGCGCTCGCCGGGAGGCGCGCTGGCCGAGCGCCCCACGAACACGATCCGATCGCCGTCGAAGCCGACCGAGCCGTTCTCCAGGATCGCGAGCGGCGCCTCGCCGTCCGCGTTCTGCGGTCCGGTCATGGTCGCGACCCGCGCATTGCGCACCACCAGCATCAGCGCGTTACCCCCGGGATCTGCACGCCGCGCTCGCGGGCGACCTGGATCGCCAGCTCGTATCCGGCGTCCGCGTGGCGCAGCACGCCCATGGCGGGATCGCCGGTCAGCACGCGCTCCAGCCGCTTCGCTGCCGCCGGCGTGCCGTCGGCGACGATCACCTGCCCGGCATGGAGCGAGTAGCCGATCCCCACGCCACCGCCGTGGTGGAAGGAGACCCAGGAAGCGCCGTTCACGGCGTTGACCAGCGCGTTGAGGATGGGCCAGTCGGCGATGGCGTCGGAGCCGTCCTTCATCGCCTCCGTCTCGCGGTTCGGGCTCGCCACGCTGCCGCAGTCCAGGTGGTCGCGCCCGATCACGATGGGCGCCTTCACCTTCCCGCTCGCGACGAGCTCGTTGAAGATCAGCCCAGCCTTGGCCCGCTCGCCGTATCCGAGCCAGCAGATGCGCGCGGGCAGCCCCTGGAACTTGACCCGCTTCTGCGCCAGAGCCAGCCAGCGGCGCAGGTGGGCCTTCTCGGGAAACGCGTCGAGGATGGCGCGATCGGTGGTGAAGATGTCCTGCGGGTCGCCCGAGAGCGCCACCCAGCGGAACGGCCCCTGGCCCTCGCAGAAGAGCGGCCGGATGTAGGCAGGCACGAATCCCGGGTACGCGAACGCGTCGCGCACGCCCCCTTCCTGGGCGAAGGCGCGCAGGTTGTTGCCGTAGTCGAAGACGTGGCTGCCCCTGCGGCGCAGCTCGAGCATCGCCTCGACGTGCTTCGCCATGCTGGCGAGGCTGCGCTTCTGGTACCCCGCCGGATCGCGCGCCCGCAGCTCTGCCGCCTCTTCGACGGAGAGGCCGGCCGGGATGTATCCATTCAGTGGATCGTGAGCGGAGGTCTGGTCGGTGACCAGGTCTGGCTTGAGCCCCCTCGCGACCAACTCGGGCAGCACCTCCGCGGCATTGCCCACCACGCCGATGGACCGGCCCTCCCCGCGCTCCATCGCCCGCTGCGCCCGCTGGAGCGCGTCGTCCAGCGAAGGAGCCAGCTCGTCGAGGTAGCCCTGGTCCACGCGACGGCGGGCTCGCGCGGGGTCCACCTCCACGCCCAGGAACGTCGCGCCGCACATCGCCGCCGCCAGCGGCTGCGCGCCCCCCATTCCGCCGAGGCCGGCGCTGACCACCAGCCGGCCCGACAGGTCGTCCGAGCCGAAGTGCTGGCGTCCCGCCGCCGCGAACGTCTCGTAGGTCCCCTGCAGGATTCCCTGGGTGCCGATGTAGATCCACGACCCGGCCGTCATCTGGCCGTACATGATCAGGCCGTCGCGCTCCAGCTCGCGGAACTTCTCCCAGGTGGCCCACTTCGGCACCAGGTTCGAGTTCGCCAGCAGCACCCGGGGCGCGTCGGCGTGCGTGCGCAGGATCCCCACTGGCTTCCCGCTCTGGACCAGCAGGGTCTCCTCGTCGCCCAGGGTCCGCAGCGCGGCGCAGATCCGCTCGAAGCTGGGCCAGTCGCGGGCCGCCTTGCCGCTGCCGCCGTAGACCACCAGCTCGTCGGGCTTTTCGGCGACCTCGGGGTCGAGGTTGTTCTGCAGCATCCGGAGCGCGGCCTCCTGCACCCAACCGCGACAGGAAAGCGCGGTGCCGCGCGCAGCGCGAATCGCCTGGACCATGCGCGCTTCTATGACACAGTTGATAGAATCCGGTCATGGAAGACTGGCGCCGCAACCTGATCGAGGACGACGAGGACCGGCTGCTCGACCTGCTCCGGTCGGCACGCCGCGTGGCAGTTCTCGGGATCAAGACGGAAGCGGCGCCCGGGCAGCCCGCCTTCTACGTTCCCCAGGCCCTGCAGCAGATGGGGCTCGAGATCCTGCCGGTGCCCGTCTATTACCCCGAGGCCACGCAGATCCTGGGTCAACAAGTATACCGGAGGTTGGCCGACGTCCCGGGGGCCGTGGACATCGTGGACGTCTTCCGGCGCTCGAAGGACGTGGCGGCGCACCTTCCTGACCTGCTCGCCAAGAAGCCGAAGGTCGTGTGGCTGCAGAGCGGAATCCGCGACGACCGCACGGCGGAAGCGCTGGCGCGCGCGGGCACGCTGGTGGTCCAGGATCGCTGCCTGATGGTGGACTACCGCGCGGTGGCCCGCAGCGCGGCCAGATAGCGCTCGTCCGTGCCGCAGCAGCCTCCGCGCAGCCGGGCCGCTGGGACCTTCCGCGCCCACTCCTCCGGCGCGAGGCCGTCTGCGGCCGGCTTGACCACGTCGGCGCCGCCCGCGTCCAAGGGCCAGGGAGAGCAGACGTAGCCCGCGGCGTCCGCTCCGGCCGCGCGCAGCTCGTCCAGGGGCGCGACGGTCATCGCGCAGGTGATCACCACCGGCAGACCGGTCGCGCGCAGCGCGGCGCGAACGGCCGCGAGAGCCTGCTGGGCGGTGATGGCCGCCTCGAGCCAGATGGAGTCCGTCCCGGCGAGCTGCGCGACCTGCGTTTCCAGGTTCTGCGCTCCTGCCCAGAGCGATCCGCCCACGTAGCGGGCGCCGCTCGCGCGCGCGAGCTGGATCGCCGCCGCGGCTTCCTCGCGCGAGGCGCCCACGAACGTGTTGGTGAGCACGACTTCCGCGCCGGCCGCCACGTGCGCCGCGTGAACCTCCTGGACCATCTCGGGATGCGTCAGGTTCCAGGCCGGCGCGCGCCCGACCAGCCCGCGCCCGAGCAGCGCCGTACCCATGGCGGCGTCGAGCAGGAGCGTTCCGCTGCGCAAGAGGTCACGCAAGGTCCACCTCGGCCCCGGGCTGCGGAGCTTCCACCTTCCAGCCTTTCGCCGCCAGCCGCGCCCGCTGCGCCTCGAGCGCGGGGGGCTCGCCGTGCACGAGGAAGAAGCGCCCGGGAGGAGCGGGGGCGCGGGCCAGCCAGCGCTCCTCCTCCTCCCAGTC
>Ga0137409_10005358_pt1 | contig 13384 bp, 12 predicted proteins | sample CZODoug1_16funga_FD_122059 | JGI IMG/M metagenome (GOLD analysis project Ga0137409, IMG submission 122059) | Vadose zone soil fungal communities from Angelo Coast Range Reserve, California, USA - CZODoug1_16fungal (Hybrid Assembly) | ecosystem: Environmental > Terrestrial > Soil > Vadose zone...
CAAAGCGAACGACTTGAGACTCTGACCTTCACCTGCAGTTCTAACTGATGTTGCTGCCTTGCGTGATTCGTCCGGAGGGTCCCGCTCCGCGTGGACCGGGGCCTTCCGGAATTCCATTGAAACTGTACGTACCCCTGCTATGCCTTAGCGGCTGCTTTCTGCTCGGGCACCGCGAGGCGCGCCGGCTCCGGCGGCACCATGAAGCGATAGGGTGCGAGTCGCTTGCCACCACTGGCAGTGTTTTCTTTCCGTCCGTCTCCCAGAGCAGGAAGCCTGGGTTGTATTCCGTGGGGTTCGGTGGCAGGCCAAGGTTCTTCAGCGCCTCTTCGACGCTGGTGTACCAGACACCGACCTTCATGATCTTGCGCGCGTCATCCGTGGTCGCCACCCAAATTGATATATTATTACTTGTTTATAACTTACCTTATATTGTACTCACCTTAACAAAATAAAAGATTGCAGCGGAAGCTGTTCGCTTGATCGCTGAAACTCGTTATAGCCTCCCTCCTGAATCGCGACCACTGTCAAAACTGACAGGCGAACATGAAAATTGATCTGCGACACTTCTCGTGAGTTGGGATTCGAGGTCGCAGGCCAAAGAGCCTTGCCTCGGACTGTTTCGGTCCTGCGGGTGATTGCAAAGGTCCGACTGTTCTGTTGAGGGATGATCGGTGGGGAATCTATTGGCGAGGGCCGTCAAAAGTATCAGTTAGTCTTCGGTGTGGCGCCACAACTGCGGATCATGAGAGATGTGCAGCAATGCGTCTCGCACGCAGCGAAATCCGAGGTGATTTGTACCCGTGCTGACCTCGCCCTTACCCCGCGTGCCGACCATATAGCGCGAACAATATTGATCCGTGCACAAAAACGAGCCTCCGCGATGCGTTTTCTTTCGCTCATTCGGTTCGGAAGGGTCGAACGGCGCATCCGGCCCCTGCGGATTTCGCGCCACGTCACCGGAATTCGCCAGTTGGCGGTAGTAGTCCGGCCGATACCAGTCGCTCGTCCATTGCCACACGTTCCCCGCCATGTCATAAAGACCGTAACCGTTCGCTGGGAATCGGGCAACTGCGGTGATCCCTATGTAGCTGTCTTCCCCCGTGTCCTTAACTGGAAAAGTGCCCTGAAAAGTATTCGCCATCCACCTTCCGTTTGGCCGGAACGCATCGCCCCAAACAAATGGTTCGCCTGTTAGCCCGCCTCGCGCCGCAAATTCCCATTCCGCCTCCGTTGGCAAACGCTTCCCAGCCCATTTCGCATAATCCTCAGCATCTTCGTATGCGATGTGCGCGACCGGATATTTTTCCATTCCCTGGATGCTGCTCTTCGTGCCCAGGGGATGTCGCCAATTCGCGCCAGGTACATAAGACCACCATTGAAAGTGATCGTTCAATGGAACCAGATGATCGGGCGGTGTGAAAACCACCGATACTGCCACCAGGTTTTCCGACCGCGCGCCGGGGAAGTCCTCGGCCTTCGGCTTGCGTTCCGCAACGGTCACGTAACCCGTGGCCTTTACAAATTTCGCGAATTCCTCGTTCGTGACGTCCGTTTTGTCCATCCAGAAACCATTGACGTACACGCGGTGGATCGGCCGGGAATCACGCGTGGCCTGCATGCCAATTTCGTCCTTCATCGGCGGATCCTGCGCGCCCATGGAGAATTCACCGCCTGGGATCCAGGCCATCCCTTTAGGCACAGGTCCGACAGAAGTGTTCCCGTTTTCAACTGTCGCCGCGAAGCTGTCCGTGGCAAGGTTGAGCTCCCCCCTCACCTTCATTTTGGGGAGTCTGGTCGCCTGAACGGTCTGGCGGCTTGCAAATTTCCAGACGCCAAGCCCTGCCGACAGCACTGCGAGGCACGCCATGATCTTCAGACGATTTGGTCGCCGGGAAGTCTTGGAAGGTTTCTCTGCCCGCTTTTTTTGTGCCATGTGACTCAAGCCCTTCGAAGGCTAACTGCGCTGAACAAAAACGTTACGATTGTCCAGCGGCTGGATAATAGAAGGTACTGTTATTTCTAACAGTCGAAACCCGTCGCGACAAAGCGTACCAATGGGCGCATAGGGAGGTAATTTCAATGGGATTCAATGTTCGAAATGGCGCGCAAGTGGTGTGCTATGCAATATGCCTCATCCTGCTTGGGAGCCTTGGTCATGCTTCCACGCCGAATCCGGGGCAAATCGCCGCTGGCCAGAAAACGAAGGTCAAGGGCACCATCGCGTCCCGCAACGGCGACCTCGTCAACGTTAAGGACGCAAAAACCGGCATTCGGGTCGTCGTTGTCATCACTGACGACACCAAGATCGAGCGGAAGCAAGGCGCATTTAAATTCCGTCGCTCCGACATGGACGTCACAGCCATGTTGCCGGGTCTGGGCATTGAGGCGGAAGGCGTAGAAAATGCCATGGGCCAACTTGACGCCAGCAAGTTTACGTTCAGCCCCAACGATTTCGCGATTGAAGTAGCGGAAGAGCAGCAGATTATGGCCAATCAGGCAGCTGGCAAGAAGGCGCAAGCTACTGCTTACCAGGGAGTGTCGGAGGCCCAGGCAGCGCAGGCTTCGGCCAACAAGGCTCAGACCTCGGCCAATCAGGCTGACTCGGCTGCTACGGCAGCAGGCGCCCTTGGAGTGATGGATGCAGCGGCCATCGCGCAAGTGAATAAGCGTGTGTCGGACTTGGGAGACTACAACATCGTGGCTGAGGCCGGAATCTACTATGCTCCGGACAAAGCGGCCCTGGACGATGCGGCCAAAGCTGACCTCAGCAAGCTTGCCGATGTCGCGAAGTCAACCGACGGATACATGATCGAGATTGCAGGCTATGCGTCCAGCACCGGCAGCAAAGAGTTGAACCAGAAGCTCACCGATGCCCGGGCGGAGGCGGCCGCGGATTATCTGCGCGAAGTGAAGAACATCCCGATGCGGCGGATCCTTGCGCCAGCCGGCTATGGGGCGACGCACCCGGCCGCTACAAACTCCGATCCTCAAGGACGCGCGCAGAACCGGCGCGTAGACGTCAAGGTCCTGGTGAACAAGGGAGTAAACGATCAGATTTAGGTGGCTGTCTCGTTCGCTTTCCGGCTCAGATTCCCCTGGGCCGGACCCGCACAGAGCCCGCAGTTTGTGCCTGCGGCTAAATCGTGGGTCAGCCTGTTCGACGAGATGTCGTCAGTTCGGAAGCAGCCCTTGTATGCAGAATTAGTTTCAGCGGTGGTGGAGTGAGGTTGAGAGCAATCGAACTGTCACTTCTGTCAGTTGAAATAGACAGCGCTAGACGCAACAAGGGCAAGTCCGTGAAGGTCGGTCCAACTCTTCAGCAATTGAACCGTCCTCATTAGTTCTTATTCCTGAGACCAGAAGTAGAGAGGAGGCGGACGTTCATGAAGTCCATCGGAAGATCAGCTCTTGTAGTTGCAGCGTTTCTCATCGTTTCCGCGACTCTGATTGCAGGCTGCGGAAATAGGAACGACGCAGTCTCACATGCCGAAAAGCTGGACGCCGTCAACGGGGTGCCCGTTCCGAGCATCGAGCAGACAAAGGCGATTGCCGAGGAAGGCTTCATTTACGGACTGCCGCTCGTGATGAACTACGCGGTGATGAATGAGTACGCCGTGGACACTAAGTCCAGCCAGTTCAAGGCACCCTTCAACGAGATCAAGAACGAGCATCGCGTCTCGACCTACGAAGACACGGCGGTCATCACCCCAAACAGCGACACCCCTTACTCGCTACTCTGGTTGGATCTGCGCGCGGAGCCGATGGTGCTCTCGGTGTCGGCAGTGGCAAAGGAGCGTTACTACTCGGTGATGCTCTGCGACGGCAACACCTACAACTATGGCTACATTGGCAGCCGCGCCACGGGGAGTGATCCGGGCAGTTATCTCGTGGTCGGCCCCGACTGGAAAGGCGAGACGCCCGCAGGAATCAAGAAGGTCTTTTACTCAACAACGCCCTTTTCGCTCGCCGCGTTTCGGACCCAGCTCTTCAATCCCGAAGACATGCCGAACGTGGAAAGGGTGCAGGCAGGCTACAAGGCGCAGCCGCTTTCCGCGTTCCTCAAGCAACCTGCGCCGCCAGCGGCGCCGAAGATCGATTTCCTCCCGGCCACCACTGCGGGGATCAAGACAAACTTCTACGAGTATCTCGACGCCGCCCTCCAGCTCGTGCCGCCGTCGGAAGAGGACAAGGACATCCGGGCCAGACTCGCCAGTATCGGCATCGGACCGGGCAAAACCTTTGAGCTCAAGGACCTCTCGCCGGAACATAGAGCCGTATTCTTGTTGGGCATGAAGGAGGGCGGCGACAAAGTCACCAAGTTCCTGTCCAGCGGAATGAAGAGCATCAACGGCTGGAACATCGGCTCATTCTTTGGCGACCGCGCTTTCTACAAGGGCGATTGGCTGATGCGTGCCGGCGCAGCCAAGGGTGGTATCTACGGGAACGATGCCGTGGAAGCTATGTATCCCTTTACCCGCACGGATGCGGCTGGCGAAGTGCTCGACGGCAGCAAGCACAACTACACGCTAACTTTCCCCTCGGGACAATTACCGCCGGTGAATGCCTTCTGGTCGGTGACGATGTATGACGACAAGAGCCAGCTTCTGATCAAAAATCCGATCAATCGCTACCTCATCAACTCACCGATGCTGCCCGGCATGAAGAAGAATGCGGACGGATCGCTCACGCTCTACATCCAGAAGGACTCGCCCGGCAAGGCGAAGGAAGCAAACTGGTTGCCCGCACCCAACGAAACCATCTACTTGGTGATGCGCCTGTACTGGCCCAAGGACAGGCCGCCTTCAATCTTGCCGGCCGGCGAAGGAACGTGGAAGCCCCCGGGTGTCGAGGCGTCCAAATAGCGGCACATCCCGGGCAATAATCTGGCGAAACAGGCGGGAGCCCCGCGCAAGGACGCCCGATGCGGACTTGTGAAGTTCTCGCTCCCGAACTGGAGAACGAGAGACGAAGCCTTCCTCTGCAGGATCGCGACGCGACGTAGCTGGAGGAATGAGGCGCACGATGGTTGCATCCGGATTCGACATTGGTCTCGATCCTACGTTCCGGCGGCGGAATGGGTTGGAACAACTGCCGTTGGTGAATGACATCGACTAGGAGCAGCCAAATGATCACGAATGACGCCAAGAAGTTCATATCAATGTTGTTCAGCTTCGTTCTGGTCAATGCTTCATCCCACATCGTATACGGGTACAAGAGTCAATACTCAGTTCCTGCGGCTGACAGTGGAAATCCCACAGAAACTGCTCCGATGAGCGCGAGCCAGCTCCAAGCGATGGTGGCGCCCATCGCATTGTATCCGGATGCGTTGGTTGCCCAGCTTCTTGGCGCGGCGACGTTCCCGGACCAGGTCGCCATTGCCGACTACTGGCTCCAGCAAAACAAGAGCCTGACGGGGAGCGCTTTGATGCAGGCTGTTGACAAACAAACGTGGGATCCGAGCGTTAAGGCACTCACGGAATTTCCGTTGGTGCTTGACAACTTGGCGAAGAATCTTAGCTGGACTTCCTCGCTGGGGGAGGCCTATCACAACCAGCAGGCCGACGTAATGGCAGCCGTACAGACCTTGCGCGCGCAAGCCAAAGCGAATGGCAATCTCAAGTCCAGCCCCCAAATCACTGTAGTGCAACAGTCACCGCAGGTCATTGTCATTCAACCTGCAAACCCTCAAGTCGTTTACGTTCCTGAGTACAACCCCGCGGTGATCTACGGCACACCGTATGTAACTCCTGGGTATAGCGCTGGCGACATGGCTGCCGCGGGCATCATTGGGTTCGGCGCTGGAATCGCGGTGGGCGCCCTAATGAGCGGCGGAGGCGGGTGTTGCAGCTGGGGCTATAGCAGTTGGAACTGTGGCTGGCACGGCGGCGCGGTGGTGTATCACGGCGGTTCCTACTACGGCAACTCTGCTTGGCACGGCGGGTATTACAACGGCGGCTACCACAACAGCTATGGCTACAACAACGCCTACAACCATACAAATGCCGCGAACAGCTACAGAGGCGGCGGCAACAGCTACAACAAAAACGTGAGCGGAAACACAGTCAACGTCAATAGACAGAATGCTCAGAACTTCAACGCCAATCATTCCTCCGCGTCGAACTCCTGGGCACAGCATGATAGTGGCGCTGGGAAATCGAGCGCTTTCAGCGGCATGAGTGGGCACTCCGGCGGATTTGGTGGATTTGGCGGTTCCGGCGGCTGGTCCTCGAGGGCCGAGAGCGGTCGCGGCTGGGGGAGCATGCGCTCCAGCGGATTCGGTGGTGGCCGATTCGGCGGTGGCGGATTCCGTGGCGGCGGTCGGCGCTAAGACCACTGAGGTACGGTCGCGAAGAACGATGAAATGTAGATTTGGAGGAACGCGTATGTGCTACGGGGTTCGGAAGCATAAGATTCTGGCTGCTCGTCTCGCGATGTTTCCGTGGCTGTTCGCGGTGATCACCTCCTTGGCCTCGTGTCGCATGCCCGAGAAGGTCACGGCTGAAAAAACTGTTCAAAAAACGTTCGCATCACCGGCAGACGCAGGTACGGCGTTTTTGCAAGCGGCCAGTACTGGCGACCAGATTGCATTCCTTGCGATTTTCGGTCCAGACGCCAAAGAAGTCCTGTTCTCGGGAGATTCGGTGAAGGACAAGGACGCTCTCCAAAGCTTTGTTGCCGCATATAACCAGATGAATCGCTGGCGCGAGATCAAAGCTGGTGGTCAGATTCTTTATATAGGTGCAGACAATTATTCTTTCCCAATTCCGCTGGGGTTGAATCCCTCAGGCCAGTGGTACTTCGACACCGCGGCGGGTAAGGACGAGATTCTTGCGCGCCGTATCGGCAAGGACGAGTTGAGCGCGATCGCCGCCTGCGACGCTATTGCCGACGCAGAGCAGCGATATTTCAGCCAGACTCACGATGGCGACAAAGTGAAGCAATACACTCAGAAGTTCATCAGCGATGAAGGGAAACAAAACGGGCTGTACTGGAGTGTTCCAGCGGGTCAGTCTCCAAGCCCACTTGAAGACGTTCGTGATTTTGCCAAAGCCGCCGGCTACACGAATGCGGGTGATAAACCCCAGCCGTTTAATGGTTACTACTTCCGTCTGCTCACCAAGCAGGGAGACAAGGCACCAGGTGGTGCAAAGGACTACATCGTGAATGAGAAGATGACCGGCGGGGTTGGCATTCTGGCCTATCCAGCAGAATACAGGAATTCGGGAATCATGACGTTCGTCGCTGGAACGGACGGCGTTGTCTACCAAAAAGACCTGGGCGAAAAGACCGCTGATATAGCCATAGCTATGGCGGAATACAACCCGGGCGACGGCTGGAGTCCAGCGATCTAGTTTCGACTGCACCCAGCCGCACAATACCGAAGCACAGCCGCAAGCGATGTCGAACAGAAACAAAGTACTGGGCTCCCCTTACAGCACGCCGCTGCAAGGCGCTTTCCTGTTTCTGAAAAGACCGAAAAAATGACTCGCGTTCGAAACTGGTGGCTGATGGCAGCACTTCTTGTGCTCTTGCCTTGTTTTCCCGCTAGCGCACAAACATCGACAACAGAGTTTCTACCGGAAATTGATGTCCATCTCAAGCTGCGTTCGAACGTACGGTTTATTTTTCAAGCGAAGGACACGAGAGAAGGCGGTGAGCCAACTCGAGTGGAGCTGGGACCCAGCATCGATTTCTATCTGAAGCGCTTGGTCAGGCTACGAGACATCAGCGCTTTCGACCGGGACGATTCGAAATCCCGGCTGCTGGTGCTGTCCGTCGGATATCGGTACATACCTTCGCTGAACAAGCCACCCGAAAACCGCATCGAGCCAGTTGTCACCTCTCACTTTCCCTTGAAGGCGGGGATACTAATTTCCGACAGGAACCGCGCAGATCTTGACTGGTCTAAGGGCAACTTCACGTGGCGCTATCGCAACCGCTTGACGTTCGAACGTGCCCTCGAGATTCGCACTTACCATCCGAAACCTTACGCCAGTGCTGAGGGGTTCTACGAAAACCAATACGACAAATGGAGCACGACCGCACTGTATGCGGGCTGTCTCTTCCCGGTAGGCAAGCACGTCCAAATCGATTCGTACTATGAGCACGAGAACAACACAGGCAAGAAACCCAATCAGCAAGTGAACGCCGCTGGTCTCATACTCAATTTCCATTTTTAGGGGGGCAAAGGAGAATTTTGCCCTGAGATCCAGCCCATGTAATGGAGGAAGGTTTGCTCGGACTATCGCCTCGCATGACTCGGCTCATCGTGCGTCAACCGGGGCGACAATTTCGGCGCGGGACTTCATGAGAGGCTACCGCTGTGGAGGAGGCGGAGTTGGCGGGGATGCAGATTTGTAGTTTTCGACTGGCGAAGGACTTTTAAACCGGGCAGCTTCCTTTCGACGCCATTGACGCCATTCCAGCTCGGCAAGGGGGCCCTTTAGGGCTTCGATCTCCTGCTGTCTCTCATTAATGCGCTGCTGCTCGGAGTCAAGCTTAGCCTGGCCAATACGATAGGCCGTGTAATTGGGGTTCAAATAGATGGTGTGCTGGTCGAGGACAAGCTCGCGTTGCTGCCAGTCCAGTTGATTTTGTGCCTCGGCAAATTTGTCCTTCAGCCTAGCAACTTCCGCGTCCTCGGCTGCCGCCTCTTCCGATTCCTTACTTTCCGGACTTAACTGTTTGTTGGCAAAATTCGCAGCCTGATCGGCAGCGTTGGTGGCAACTAGCGAAATGGCGCTGGGCGCCCCGGTCCGCGGCGAAGCTGGAGCGCCAACATTGAAACCTTCCTGGCCGGGCTTGAAGTGCTCTGTGTCCAGATCGTCATTGGTAATCACCCTGGACTGCCTCGCGACATTTTTCTTTTGCTCGCGGTTCCGCCGGGCAACATCTGCGACGGATTGGTTTTGCTGCGTCTGCGAGTCCTGCGGCTGCGCCTTCACCGCGCAATGAAGCACGGCGCACACCGTTATGAACACCACGCTCAAGGATCTACCCAACAGATTTCTCATTAGACTGCCAGCGTCAAAAAAACCTATCGATCCCGCAGGCTCCAGATTTGAGTTGATGAGGAAGGTACGCAACTGTCAGAACTGACAGCCGGGGAGAGAAATCTACTGGCAGGGACAGCGGACATACGTCCGCGGGTTTTTTCCATAGAAGTTTGCGCGCGCAGTTTGCTTAGGCGCCCGCGATACCCTTGTTCTGCAGGATCCTGACAACGACACGCCTGTTCTCAGCCTGTCCCTCTGATGTGGTATCTGGAGCCACCTGCTGACTGGTGCCCATCGCGCCAGGGGCCAGGATGTTTGTCAGTGGAATCTGACCCTGCTGTTCGAGGAAATTCGTCACGTTCTCGGCGCGTTCCGTACTCAGCTTCTGGTTGAGAGCAGCACTGCCGACCTTCGACGCATAGCCTTGCACCTGAATTATGTAACCGATGACGCCCTTAGCCTGCTCAGCCAGCTTCATCAGTTGTGGTATATACTGCTCCTCGATCGTTACCTTGTCATTTCCGAAGAGAACTGTCACCCCCCCCAAGATGTTGTACTCCCCCAGTTCGCCGAAGCGCTTGTTAGCTGCCGCGATTGCCGCCTTGTTCGCCGCAATGGCCGCCGCGTGCTCGGCACTCACCTGTTGTTCGGCCTGGAGCAGATGCTGTTGTTGCTGAATTTGTTGCTCTTGTGCCTGTATTTGCTTCTGACTTTGCTGTACTTGCTGCTCAGTTGGAGTTATGCCAGCTTGAATGTCTTGAGCAATCTTGAGGTCGGAGCCATGGAAGGTGACACCCTCCGCAACCAGTTGATTCTGGGCATTATAGGACCCCTTCACTTCGACCGAGAGACCTGGAACCAGAGCGGCCATGCTTAGGTGCTTCTTGCGGAAGACTCCTTCAGGTTCCAGCACCTGCGTGGCGGGCGTGAGGACTACGGTCACATTTTCTGAATCCTGCGTCTGAACCGTCATGGTGGCACCACTCCGTCCATTAATCACTCCTTTCACCTTGTCACTCTGTGCGGCCGCAGCACCGGAAAGCAGATGGAATGCCACGAAGGCCAGGATTACATTGAATCCGTTTCTCAACCTATTTCTTTTCATGTCTATACCCCCTCACCAATTTCTGCGCCCGCTTCTCAATCCAAGGCAATCTCGAAGGCAGAGGACCTTCAGCCGCGCCGCCTACGCGGACCTACGGGTCGGCGACGTTTTGTCGAGCAAGTTGACCAGGCGTTTAGCAGCAGGCACAACCGGCTGCGAGCCTTTCACAATCTCTTGCGCGCTGAGGTCCTTGCCGTAGAGAGCCCTGTTGGCGCCATTATCCGTATCCATCGTCGCACCTTCGAGTGACACGCCGGCAAACAGTCCTTTCGAACGTGAATACGTCAAGACGTCCACGTTCATTGCTTGAGCGTTGTAAGACGTGGCCTGAACACCGGTGGGACCAGCGGCCGCCGCCGCATTGCCACCGAGTTTCGTTTTGCCCGACAGAATTTGATCGGCGCCCTTTTGGTTCATGACCACCAGCACAAAATCGGTTGCTGTGGAACCAAGTTGCAAGCCTACGCTTCCCTGATCGAGCGAATACATCGCGGGAGCGCCCCAGGCACCATTCATCTTGGGTCCCTTGCGGCAAACGAGCGCGCCGCGCCCGTAGCTAGCCCCAATGCCAATGGCGACTTTCTTCACGCTTGGATAGATAAGAACGCAAACGGCTTGATTGAGGATACTCTTGGGCAGGCCGCTATCCCCTTCGAGGATATCTTGAATCGCAGCAGCTGATTTTGCCAAGCGATCATCTTCTTTCTTTTGAGAAAACATGGAGGCAGGTACCGCCAAACAGAGAGCGATGATTGCCGTCTTGGTCTTCATCGATTCATCCTTTCTCGTGGGAGGGCAGATTTCGATGTTGGTACCGTTGGTGCAAGGCACTCATGGTAGTTTTCTGTGTGAGCGGAGTGCATTGCAACCACCCCAGTGCCAATTCATTGGGCCACAGGTGTTTTTCTTATCCCACTGTCAGATTTGACAGAAGGAATAGAAGGTGCGCTATGGCGAATCGTGATTTCTACTCGAATATTCCAAAGCACTTATGACGGGCGCAGGGCGTGGCGCGTGACACGATCGGTGACTAAGATTTGAACTCAAGGCACCCCCGCGGAGCGCGGGTGGTTCGGCCCTAAGTCCCATTTGGACTTCATGGTTTGAAAGATTCGACGACATGTTTTGACTTGTTCGATGGCGTACTTTGACATTTTCCGTGACACTGTTAGAATTGACAGTGACTGTCGAAAGAGGTACTGAGTAGAGTTGCACTTCCTTCAGCCTCCGAGGAAAGTGGGACGTGTCCAAACTGGAGAGGCTTGCAAATTTTGGAAGTTGCGTGGCAATCATCAGACCCAGTCGTGATTCCAGTTGCGGCAGGGCACCGCGGTAGAGGATCAACCAAGCCTCTTCGGGGAAGTGATTTTCACACAATGTTAATGTGCTTGAATACTGAATTATCGTATCTTCAGGATGAATGGAGGAAGCCATGAAACTTGCACGGGTGATGTTGGCTGACGACCATACCCTCCTTGTCGAGGCGTTTCGGAAACTCTTGGAGCAAAACTTTGACATCGTGGGAACGGTGGCTGACGGACGTGCTCTGTTGGACGCCGCCCCAGTGCTCAAGCCTGACGTGGTCTTACTCGATATTGGAATGCCGCTCTTGAATGGTTTAGATGCAGGACGGCAGCTGAAAGCAAGAATGCCCGGGCTCAAACTGATCTTCCTGACGATGAACGAAGATCCAGATCTTGCTGTGGAAGCAATGCGTGCCGGGGCAGCCGGATATCTGCTGAAAAAAAGCGCGGCCTCGGAATTATTTCATGCTGTCCAGGAGGCCCTCAGAGGCAGGTTTTATGTGACGCCGCAGATCGCTCGCGGGATGCAGGAGGCGTTTGTTCGTAATCCTGAAGCTAAGAGGCGCCGCACGACCGTGACGCCCCGTCAGCGAGAAGTGCTGCAACTATTGGCCGAAGGCAAATCCATGAAAGAAGCGGCTGATGTCTTGAATGTGAGCGCCCGCACGGTAGCCTTCCATAAATATCATATGATGGAAGAGTTAGGGCTCAAGAGTACTGCGGGCCTGATTCAATATGCAATCAAAACTCATATCGTGGCGGCATGATGGAGCAGTGCAGCGGACCTTTCGTCCGCTTCGGGTTTCTGTGAGCAACTTCTGTTCTATTATCGGATGTTCGTCAGGCGCCAAGGCCGATTTTCGATATTGTCAAGCACTAGCTGATGGTTTTTCTGATCGAAGTGGGGTTTTGAAAGCGCGTAAAGTATTCCATCGCCTTTGTCTGGCCGTTGAGATTAATTTCAAGAGCGGACACATCGTAGTCCTTTGAAGGTTCGCCATAGTAGGACTCCATAAAAGACATTCGACGATTCAGAACGATGCGGATCTCGCGCCCGTTCTTAGTCGGAGACTGCCGGATGAATTTCGCTTCGTAACCGGTGCGGCCCGGGATCACAACCCGCCCCCTCGTTTTCAAATCGCTCAACGCCTTCTGAGACCCAGGCGAACCGGTTATCCTCAATGCGTTGAGAAGTTGACCTGTCTCTTCCTTGGTTGAATAGCTGTCAATATAAACACTTAGGCCAAAAGTTCGCGGCCTTGCGACTGCCAAAGGTTCGGATGCCGTGGCAATATAAGTTTCCCGCTTCTTTACGTTGTTGGAGTTGGCCTGATCAGTGAGTCTTGCCGTCCCTGCTCCAAGTTTCGTTTCCAGCCTGTCAGTATTGGCAATATCCACGTCTGGGGCATTTGACAAACCGTGAGGAGCGATCGAAATCTATGGCCGTCGATGGTCCATCTCGCGGCTAGAAAACATGGGCCTCTTGGCGGTGCCGTCTCGCAAATACAGATACTAGAGAGTTTAATTAAATGAACTGTTAATTCTGACAGTTCAAAGCCCTTCACAGAGTCCGTTAATTTATGGCAGAACATTCGCGCCAATCTGTCCATTCGGCGGTGAACGGAGAGGTAAAGAATCATGAAACGTGACGATAAGCAGATGCGAACGATACTGCCGATTCCGGAGCAGTATTACACAGGACTGGTCACATACGATGCAAAAAACCCGGATACGAAATTTCCGCCGATCCAGCCACTGCGGCCGCCGAAGGACGCACCTAACGTGCTCATTATCCTGCTCGACGACGTCGGCTTTGCCGCTTCCAGTGTTTTCGGCGGGCCGTGTCACACCCCCACTGCGGAGCGCTTGGCCGGGGGCGGGTTGAAGTACAACCGCTTCCATACGACTGCCTTATGCTCGCCGACGCGGCAGGCTTTGTTGACCGGCCGGAACCATCACGCGGTCGGTATGGGTGGCAT
>Ga0137409_10005359_pt1 | contig 13384 bp, 9 predicted proteins | sample CZODoug1_16funga_FD_122059 | JGI IMG/M metagenome (GOLD analysis project Ga0137409, IMG submission 122059) | Vadose zone soil fungal communities from Angelo Coast Range Reserve, California, USA - CZODoug1_16fungal (Hybrid Assembly) | ecosystem: Environmental > Terrestrial > Soil > Vadose zone...
AAACTGAACACCGACCTCATGTTGTAACCGTTCTTGTTCATTCCCCCAGTCCTTCTGTGAAGCTCTGCCCTTCACCCATTCGGGAGACAGACTCTATTGTCCCCGAACCATTGTCACTGAACGGCGCATCCAGCGCAAAATCGCGCCGCTGCGATGGAATCTCTTATTTCGGCACAACGATCGTGAACTGCTGCCGCGCTGTACCACCACGCCGGTTCTGGCCGATGATAACGATCGTGTGCTCGCCGGGCTCAAGGGCTTCCGTGAAATAACGGAAGTTGCCGTCCGCGGCGATATTCGCCACGGGCTGTCCGTTGATGATCAGTGCTGCTCCGGGCTCAGTGCGCCCGAAAATTTCCGCGACGCGTCCGTGAAGCTGTGTGCCCGAAACCTCCAATGCCATTTCTTGCGCTTTGCCCTGCGCAAAGAGTGCGAATTTGAATGCTTCGCTAGGTTCGCTGGTCTGTTTTTTCGAATCAACGGCAATGACGTTCCAGAAGTAGTCTCCCGCGTCCAGGCCGCTGACGTCCGCGGTCGTGCCAGGAACTTTCACTTCGCGAACCATCTTCGTAAACATATTTGTCGCGCTGATGCGCAACGTGTATGAGATCGCGTCGCGTACGGGCTTCCATTCAAAGTGAACGCTCGCCGTCTTGGGATTCTCGGTAACAATCGGAGCGAGGTTGCGCGGCTCGGAGAGAACGGGAGGTGCAAGAACATCGGACTTCGTGATCACTCCGTTGCTCGGGATGAGAGCTCTCTGATAGGTCCCGATTTCTACTCTTTCTTGACCGTGTTCAACCGTCGCACTGCCGTTGGTGATTGTGATTTCTCCTTCCTTGGTGTTCGGATCGGCTTTGACGGATGCGCGGCTGTTTGGACGAACCTGAGCAGTGAAATCTTCCGCGCTAACCGCGGCGTGCGAATTCGGAGAACTGGCCGTGGACAAATCCACCTGACCGGTGTTGATGTGAACGCTGGTGCTCGTCTGGTCGTGCGTCATGCTGTTTTCTTCGACGGTGACTAGCGTTTCTGGTTTCACAACATACGACGTGGAGTCCGCGAAGGCGATGCGCGCCAGTCCATCGGAACCAGTTTGGATCAAGTCGCCCTTGTCCAGAACGGTATGGTAATCCGCGTCCACCCACTGCACGGAATTGACGCGCTTGACCTGAACTTTTCCATCGAGGTTTACAAATTTGATTTTCGATTGACCTGCTGCGAGCGGGTCCGGATCGGGAGTTGCGACCGCGTTGGCGACTCTCTTCGCGACGAAGGCGTACACGCTTGGAAAGACGAAGTAAACCGAGGCGAATACAACACCTGCAACAAGCAAAACAAAAACGACCACGGTCTTGTACGAAACGGCGTGCCAATAAACCTCGACGCGGCGGACCTTATTGCCTTGTGATGAGCGTGAATCCATGGGCCTCTAGTTTTCCCGTTTGGGCGCGGCGAGTGCGCCAATCTCGCAATTTAGCACACTGCCACGCACGCGGCAGCGCGGCGAGAGGCTGCGTAGTCAAACTGCAAATAGCGTCCGAGAAACAATTGCGCGTTGTGTGGAAAATCGCTCCGCGCACTGAAGAGCGCAAGCCAAATCCAGACGACACCGCGGAGGAACTGTGGTTAGGTCCCCGGGGCGGGAATTGATTTGGGTGTGGGCGAACGCTCGTCTATAATCTAAGGTTTGGCCACCTATTAGGAAGTTTTGGGAGAGGGAGACGCAGGGAATGGCGGGCTTATTTGAGAACAAACAGGTCCTTATGAGGATCTTCATCGGGATTTTTGTTGGGCTGATTGCCGTCAGCATGCTGCTCTATCTCGTGCCCCAGGGGCCTGGAACAGGTGCAGCGTCCACAGACACGGTGGCGACCGTCGGCGGCCAGAATATTTCGCTGCAGGACGTGCAGCAGCAGCTCACACAGATCGAGCAGCGAGGACAGTTTCCCAAGGCGCTGGAGTCGCTCTACGCACGCCAAATCTTGAATCAGCTGATTTTCGCCAAAGAGATCGAATTCGAGGCTAACCGGTTGGGCATCACCGTCACAAGCGAGGAGATGGCCACTCTGATCAAGCAAATCCTGCCGACGGCATTCAATGGGGACAGTCCCGTAGGGATGGATCAATACGCGGCGCTGGTGCAACAGAGATTTCAACGTACCGTTCCCGCATTTGAGAGCGAGCTAAAGCAGGAAATGCTCGTTGATAAGTTCCAAAAACTGGTGACGGATGGTATCAGTGCCAGCCCTGCGGAACTGAAGGACCAGTTCTATTACCAAAACCAGAAAGTGAAGCTGGACTACGCTTTGCTTAAGCCGGAGGATCTGGAAGCAAGAATCACGCCGGATGAAGCGGAGCTTAAGACGGCGTACGAAAAGAACAAAGCCAAGTACCAGGAACCGGAACGCCGCTCGGTGCGGTATGCGCTGATTGACGTCAACAAAATGCGGCAGACGGCTCAGGTTTCCGACGATGAATTGAAGCAGATCTATCAGCAAAACATCGCGCAGTTCCAGGTGCCAAACCGGGTGCATGTGGAGCACATTCTTCTCTTTACGCGTGGAAAAACAGATGCCGAAGTCGCGGAAGTTCAGAAACGCGCAGAGAACGTTCTTAAGGAAGTGAAAAAAGGCGGGAAATTCGAAGATTTAGCCAAGAAATACTCCGAAGATACGCAGACAAAGGACAAAGGCGGCGATTTGGGCTGGGTGATGGCGGGGCAGACAGTGCCTGCCTTTGAGAAGGCGGCATTCAGCACTCCCAAAGGCGCGACTTCCGACCTGGTGAAAACGGAATTCGGCTTTCACATTTTGAAAGTGGTTGATAAGGAGACGGCCCACACTGTGCCGTTCGAACAGGCGAAAGCTCAGCTCATGGTGAATGCCCGGGCGAACAAAGGCGACGCCAACGCGAACGCCCTTGCCGACAAGGTGAGCGCGGCAATTCGCAAATCGAACAAGATTTCGCTGGACGAATTGGCGAAGGAGTTCAACCTGGACGTGGCAGACACAGCGCCTGTGAGTGCGACGGACCCCTTGCTTTACTTTGGAACCGGCTCAGGCGTGAAAGATGAGCTGTTTCGTTTGCGGCAAAGCGAAGTAAGCATGCCAATCCACACAGACCGTGGCTATGTGGTTCTCACCCTGAAATTCGTGATTCCTGCGCATCCGGGAACGTTCGAGGAAGAGCGCGAAAAGGTGCTCGCTGACGTGAAACGGGAGAAGTCAGTCCAGTTGGCGAAGTCCAAGGCTGAGGAGTTGGAGAAGCGTGTCAAGGGTGGCGAAAAGCTCGATGCGGCAGCCAAGGCGCTCGGGCTCGAAGGCAAAACCAGCGATGCCTTTTCGCGTTCTGGCTCGATTCCTGGCGTTGGCAGCGTAAAACAGCTTGCGGTGGCGTTCCAAATGAAACAAGGTGAGCTTGCGCCCGTACTGAACCTTGGTTCCAATTGGCTCGTATATCGGATAGCCGAGAAGACGGAGCCGAATCCGGATGATTTTGAGAAACAGAAGAAAGATCTGACACAACAAGTGCTCCAGGAGAAGCGTTCCTTGGCGTTCGAATCGTTCCGGAGCGCCCTGGAAGACCGGCTGAAGAAAGAAGGAAAGTTGAAAATCATGTCGGACAAACTCAAGAACTTTGGTAACTTGGGCTAGTTGTTTCTTCGTAATCTACAGAAAATAAAAGCTTTATTTTGTTAGACACAGGGACTTGTCTTTCCCCTCGCGTCCCAGTAGCCTATTGTGTCCCTAGAAGTTCCTACTTGGGACCTACTTCCATGGCATTCCAGCCCGGAAACTACAAAAGACGGTGAATCCAATGGCAGCCCGTACAAGTGCGAGCCGAAACGACTATCGTTGCAGCATCGAACGCAATCAGGGTGGCAAATATTGTGTGCGCGTCCAAGTTTATTACCCGAGGCATGCCTGGACGCTCAGTGTGTACTTCCTGGCTGGGTCGTTTGACAGGGCAATGAAAAAGCTCGAGGAGTCCCTGGACTTCTTGCAGAAGAACGAAGAAAAGCTGTGGTTCTGGGGCGTTGACCGGGCAGAGGATATGGGTTTCTCGGCGGAATTCCTGAAAGAGGCGGGGCTGAGGCTGGATCAGAGAACCGAGTTTCCGCGAAAGGCGACGAGTCTTTCGCTAGCTCCCGAAAAGGAAGTGCCTGCCTTTGTGCTTGGTCCGATACGACGGGGATTGGCGGAATTGGTGGATGCGCCGAGAGCCGCGCTGGCCGGCGACTAAGGAAGTCTCTTCAATCGCAGCCAGCGCCGGCGGCGGCTTCTTGTTTTCAGTAGAAAAACATCTACTTCAGCCCAAACAGCGTTACCTGGGGCTTATGCTCCCAGTGGGCCTTGCTATACCAGAGTTCGACGTTGTCAGCTGAATCGCGCGGAAATGACCGTCGTGCTTGCCGACGTGAATCTTGTCATGATCATGGTCGCCATCAACGTGAGACTCGCCTAGGTATATCCATTCCTCCGCATAGGCTTTGACGGCGATCATGCAAAGAAACAGCAAGCCGAATAACATGGTGATTCGCTTCTTGTTCATGGTTCTCCTGTCGCACAAATGGTGTCGTACGGTTCGGGTCGTTGTCTCAAACGACCCTTGGGTTGGCGCACCCTCCGTCGGCCTGTTGTTTCAGTGCACCAGGACGTTCTTTAATGAACCTACACCTATAACGAACACAGGTATAAGAAACTGAACCCAGAAGTTGCCTAAAAGGAGCGAGGCCTCCCTTTGGGAGGCCTCGGTGCGACTTCGATGTGATTGATGGGAGCTTACTTAGCTCTTTCAGCTTTGTCCGGCGGCGCTGGCCTTGGTGTTCGAGGGCGCGCTCATATTCGCCGTCCACTCCGCGGCTCTGCGGTCCATTTCGTCCTGAGGAACGTCTTCTACGTGTGTGGAGATTCCCCAGTGGTGGCCGAACGGGTCAATCACTTTGCCGTAGCGGTCGCCCCAGAACATTGTCGTTACCGGCATGCTGGGTTTGCAGCCCGCAGAGACAGCTTGATTGAAGAGCGAGTCTGCGTCCTCCACATATAGATAAAGACTGGAGGAAGGGAGCGCGTTCGGATCCGGCGCGACGGACATCTCTGGGTACTCGCCGCCGAGAAAAATGATGGAGTCGCCGATTTGCAATTCGGCGTGCATGACGTTGCCGTCGGGCGAGGGCATGCGCAACCTCTCCTTCGCACCGAACGCAGTCTTGTAGAACTCTATTGCACGCGCGACGTCTTTGCAGGTCAAGGATGCTGTGATCGTGTGGAAACCCTCAGGGACGGCTTTCACTGCTGGACTCATAAGAACCTCTCAAGTGGAAAGATTTGGCGTGCCGATTGGGGCAGAGGTGGGAGTCCAATCCACACGCAGAGGAGTGGTTTACGCTTGCGGGAAAACGAAGTCAATAAGGAATCTCGATATTGGAGACACTTTACAGAGAATTTATGGAAGAAGCGCTGAAAGGCCCTCGGTCGGGAAGAAATTTGGATCAGAAAAGCAAAGGCCGGATACGATTCGAGTCGTATCCGGCCTTTGTAGTTGTAAGTTTGCTTAGAAGCTGAACCGCAGGCCGACCTGCATGACGCGGGGGTTGCCTTGAATAGCTGTGAAATTCGACCAGTTACTCGGAGGATTCAAGCCACGACGCGCCGGGTCGCGAGCTACGCCAATTCCCGTCCTGCTTCCGTCAATGGTGCCGAAAGGCTGGTAGTTCGCCACGTTGAAGACTTCCCAGCGAACCTGAAGGACTTGTTTTTCACTCCACGGCATCTGGAATGCCTTACTCAGCCCCAAGTCGCCGTTTGTGTATCCAGGCACGCGCAAATAGTTTCTTGGACCAGATTCTCCCGGATAGGCGTTGCGGAACCCTTGATATACCGTTTTTAGGTCGCATCCACTGCCACCGAAGAGCTTTGGTGCGCCTGTGCCAAAAGGATCCGGCGTTCCGACACGGGACGAGCAGGTGTGAATTGGAATGGTTGAAGTAACGTTCGCTTGAACGTTCCAGTTCGTTGCCCACCGAGCATCATCGAACGGCATACCTTGAGCTTCGGGTAGTCCCGTGTTCCAGCGGAAGATGCCGGAGAGTTGCCAGCCACCGAAGGCAGCTTGCATGAAGCCATTGCTATTGGACATGAACCTTCGGCCCTTGCCGAACGGCATTTCCCAAACTGCCGACGCATTGACTAAGTGTCGAATGTCAAAGTCGGAGTTCCCGTACCAATCGTGCTGACGAATTGGATTCACGATAAATGCGGCACCGAACGCGCTGAATGTCTGAAGGCCGGACGCATCGTCCAGCGAGTGGGAGTAAGTGTAGTTGAAGTCCATCGTGAACGTCTTCAGGCGCTGCCGCAGCGTAACCGTCATGCCTTGATAGTTGGAATTTCCGATGGTGCTCCAAGCAGAAAGCGCGCCGTACTGGGGCTGCGTAAATTTTGTGGCCAAACCGGCGTCGAAGAGAGCAAGGTCGACTTCGGCCTGGGCATCCGTCCAGTCGTTGCCCGCAAAGAATGCAAACGGATTCGAAGGAGTTCTGCTTTGCATTCCATAGAAGACTTGAGTCGGCGTCCAAGTTGAGGGAAAGCCGGCGTCGATGTTCGGGTCGCTATTAAAGAGATCTACGAGATTGGCAGGAAAGAGGTTATCGAAGAAGGGTATCGAGGCGATTTGGTTGGTATTGACTCCCAGCTGCCGCTGTTTTTCCAACATTGTTCCAGCAGTGTACCAATCCATGCCACTCTTGGGATCGCGGAGGTCGTTGAACGCGGCCACGTCGCGGCGTGCGAGCAAATGACGGGCCGATCGCCCAATATACGATACCGAAAGCGTTGTGCCCGCCTTGAACTGTCGTTCATAAGTCAAGTTCCAGACATATTCGGTTGGAGCTTGAAGCTTGGAGTCTATGCTGGACTCAATTCGTTCCCCTTGGTCGCTTGGTTGCTGAAGCGGGAATTGTAAGTTGGCTGGTACAACGACGTTAGGCAGATTGTGAATGTCCTGATCAAAGCTTGTAAATAAGGGCGCCAGGTTGCCGGCGCTTGTATCATAAGTATTTGCGGGAGTGGTGTAGTTTGAGGTAAAGCCCAGCGTGTTGTTGAGGTCGAAGTCCACCGCCAAGGCTTGACCGTAGTAATCGTTGGTCAAAGCAAAGCCGCTGCGAATGGCGGATTTGCCGGAATCTCCAAATATCGAGTGGAAAAGACCGCTCGAAAAACTGGGCGACCATGCTACGGCAACCCGCGGCTGGAAATTGTTCTTGTCCCAGTTGTACATGGATTTTCCGCCGTTCGCAGGGCCAGAGCGATTAATTACAATCGGGTCCACGAAATTGTTGCCTTGCGAAGCAGCCGAAAGCCGCTCCTGGAAGTAAGTGCCGAGTGGAGTGGTGGGTTGCACTTCAAATCCCTGTGTCTCATATACCGGTCGCTCCAGGCTATAGCGCAATCCAAGTGTTAGCGTGAGGTGTGGACGAATCTTCCAGGCATCTTGCACATATCCGTCATAGGCCTCCGTGGCAAAGTTACGGCTAGTAGGGACGCCGGGGTTGAGCAGTGATCCGTCCTTGCCGAATGTGAAATCGGCAGTGTATTGGGAGAATCGGCCGATAATGGCAGTCGCGGCGTTTTGAACTTCGTTGAAGGAGTTCAGGGATTGGTCGCATGGCGGCGGGAAGTTTTTGCAGCTTCGAGATGCACCTGGGAGACCGTTGCTGTCCAAATATTTCTGGAAATCATCGGAAACATGCTCGCCGGCTCCCGCATAGAACGAAGGATTCGTTATAGCATTGTCGAAGGCATTGGCGAAGCTCACTCGCTGATTGTTCACCCTGCGAATGTTGGCACCGAACTGGAACACATGCTTTCCATGGATCCACGAGAGGTCGTCCGTCCAGTTGTGTACGGGAGTTACACGGCTGAGGCCGTGAAGTTGGTCGTTCGGTTGGAAGACGAATCGAAAACTAATGTCGTTCCCGAAACTATCACCACCCGATGTAAAGGCCTGGCGGGTTAATCCATAACGGAAATTATTCACTAGGTTGTTGCTAATCGTCCACGTATGACCGATAGCGATTCCCGCCGGATGACTCCAAATGAACGGAATAGGAGTATCGGGAAACGCCTCCAAGTGAGTAGGATCCGGGTCTGCTTGATTGTCGCTGATGTAGTTCAGGCGCACGAATACGTTTTGCTTTCTATTCAGTACATAGTCAAAGCGAGCGAAGTGGGAGTTCAAGCGCACCGGTTTGGGAGCATTGAAACGGAAACCGCTGGTGTTCAAGCCGTCTCCCACAGTTGTATCGTTCGCCGGATACTTAGCTGCAGCAGCAGCCAGCGCCGAAAGCGCGGCAGGATTGATGCCCGCGTCTGCGTATGCCTGCTGATTCTGCGCAAGACTTAGTGAAGCTGGAGCGATGGAGTTGCAAGCGGGATCAAGACAGTAGGTGTATTTGATGATGCCTTGGCCGAGGTTTGGTAAAGGAACAACTTCAGTTACGGGTTTGGCAGTGGCTTCACGTCGCCCCTCGTAACTATAAAAGAAAAACAACTTGTTCTTAACGATGGGTCCACCCACCGCGCCCCCAAACGTGTTGCGAACTAGTTTTGTACGGTCCACTCCGGCAGCATTGCTGAAGAAATCGTTCGCTTCGAACAGAGAACCCCGATAGAACTCAAAAAGTGCGCCATGCCATGCATTTGAGCCGGACTTAGTAACCAGGTTGATTTGCGCTGCGGAGGATCGCCCTTCGTTTGCATTAGCATTAACCGTAGTGACGCGAAACTCTTCAATTGCTTCTGCATTTAGCCGGAGCACGGGACTCGCGATATCGCTGCTCTGCGCTTCGTTGATATCAATACCGTCAAGAGTGATGTTGGATTGGTCGCTGCGGGCGCCAGCCACATAGCCGTCCGGCGTTACGCCCGGTTGCAAAGTAAGAAGTGCGAGCACATTACGCCCTTCCAAGGGTAGTTGGGTAATCTGCTGAGAAACCATGGTATTTCCCAATGTCGCATCCTGGGTATTGATCTGGACTGCGGAGGAGGATGCTTCGACCTGAACGGTTTCCGTGACGCTTCCTACCTCTAACCTGACGTCAAGAGTAGTCACATTATCCACAAGCGCATGGACGTGGCGAAATTCGGCCTTGCGGAAGCCGGGGGCTTCCACCGTAAGGTCATAGTCGCCAATAGGTATCAATTCGAAGCCATACCCGCCAGTCGCAGTCGATTCCTGAGACCTTGAGAAGTTCGTGGCACTATTTCTGATAGTAACGGCTGCGTGTCCCACTGCAGCACCCTGTGAGTCAGTGACAGTGCCGCGGATCGTTGTGGAACCGCCTTGACCCCAAGCATTGGATTGAGCAATTAGGCAAACGAGGATAAGAGCAAGCCCGGCAAAAACATTACGACCAGAAAAGCGCATTGATAATCCCTCCTGAGTCGCCAGGAGGTGGCAAGCCGTGCGGACACACACCAACACGCAGAATACGAAGGAGAATCTAGCTGAAAAAAAGATAGCGCCCCGAAATCAAAAGAAGGGCGCACCACCATCCCCGTCGTACCCACTGCCACCACAAAGCGTTGCGGAACTAAATAGTCTTTGTGGGAACACAAGTCAAGAGATTTCTGTATATAAAACTTAGGTGGAGAGAATCCAAATTTTCGACTAATACGTTTTAATTTTGAGAATTTAAGGGTAGTTAATACTGAATAGAAACTACCTCAGAGCGGTTTCGGATGCGCCGAGAGCGCTTCCCGGAACGAGTTTAAGTTGGACTTGTCCACGACGGCCGTGCCCGTATCCACCCACTTCGGCAGTGGAGATGAGGGAGCTGTGCGCCATTCCTTGAATTCGTGCACGGCATTGTGGTGAAGGTCGTCCGCGAACTTCAGGCTGTAGTAGCTCATGACGTAGGGTTTTTGCGTAATCGTGGCGGTAATCACGCCGCGTTCAATCCAATCGAGCGTAGCGGGGTCTTTGTCGAACGCGACGATAGGAATTTTCCCCTGCAGGTCCAGACGGTGAAGTGCTTCCGCGGCGCCCGAGCCGCCGGATGCCTCGAGGCACAGCACGCCGTCGAAGCTGGCTTTACCTTTGATCAGCGCAGAAATACTGTCATTGGCGACGCGTGGATCTCCGTTGTCGTCGAGCGTCTGAATCACTTTCACGCCAGGATATTTCTTCAAGGTGTCATTCACACCGCGGACGCGCTCATCAAGATTGAGCTGGCCGGGAATAGTCACGAGAACAATCTGTCCTTTGCCTTTCAGAATTTCAGCGATGCGCCTGCCGCTTTCTTGTCCGGCCCGAAAATTATCCGTGCCGACGAAGAGGACGCGTTTGGAATCCGGAGCGTCGGCATCCATTGTGATTACAGGTATGCCTTGTGTGACGGCTGAGCCGATCGCTTCCTGGAACAACTCGGGCCGTGAGACGGAAATCAAAATTCCTGCCGGATTTTCGCTGACTGCTTTTTGAAACGCCCGCAATTCCTCTTGTGGATCGAAATTCTCCGGGCCGACGAGTTCCGCCTTGACGCCCATCTGTTGAGCGACGTCGCGAAGGCCGGCTTCTGCTTCCTGCCAATACGGCAGTTTCACAGTTACGGCGACAAGTACGTAACGCTCTTTCTCTTCGTGATATGGCTTCTGGCAGGATGCTGCGCCCAGGATCGCGCAAATGGACAAAACAGACACAAGCGTGCGACGGCTTCGCATGGGAGCCCTCCTCAATGGGAATTTCTTCGTTCAGCGAACATTGTTGAGCTACCGGGGATAAGTCAGACGCGGACGGGGGAAGCCTACCACAGTCAGGCGGGGAGGGAAGCAATAAGAAAAGAAAAACCCCGCTCTGTTTGACGAAGGAGAGCGGGGAGAGGATTCTGTCAATAAAGTGTGGACGAAGGAGCGAAACTATTCGGCTCTTTTCACTACGGCACAAGCAATTCGCGCCGGCGATGCGGAAGCGCCCGGTGCTCCGACGGCGTGAATCACGATCGAAGTACCACCGTTGCTGAAAATGGAATTCGGTTGGTCTCCAAAAGAGACGTTGGGAGCGACGACGCTAACGTGAGCCGTGCCGTCCGCAGCGACGATCAACATGAAATCAGGAATGTCGCCCGCGGGCATGGAGCCTTGGCTGTGGTCCATCTGCCCAGCGGGACTGAAGTGAGGTCCCGCGGATTTGAAATCCGGCGCTTCGCACTTCGCCACCTGGTGAATGTGGATGGAGTGATCGCCGGCAGGCAAACCCTTCATGTCCAACTTGATTTTCACGCCCTTTGGCACTTCGGAAAGCGTTGCGGTGCCAACGGTCTGGCCTTCACTGTTCTTGAATTCGGTGGTGACTGGTTTGGATGCTGCTTTTGGATGATTTTCCTGTGCTGCGACTCCGGAAACGGCCACAAAACAGAGTGCGGCGACACTCAAGGACAGATTGCGAGCGACGAGCTTCATGCGGACACTCCTATGACTCAATCTTAGGTGAATGATTTTCGCCCCTGCGGGCGCGGTCACCTAAGTCTAGCCGTGAGTGCGGGGAACAAGTGACGCGTGTCACCAGAGGGTTATCAGCCAGGCATAGAACCAGGGGCGGTGCGTCAGCGGTAAAACTGCGGGAACTCGCGCTTCAGCAATTCGAGTTTCGGCATGTCCATCGCGCGGATATAGCCGTCATCCGGATGCTTGACGAGATAATTCTGGTGGTAGTCCTCCGCATCGTAGAAGACTTTGTATGGAATGACCTGCGTGACGACGGAGTGTTTGTACACTTTCGCTGCATCAAGCTGCGCGATGTACGCCTCGGCGACCTTCTTCTGCTCTTCCGTCGTGTAGAAGATTGCAGAGCGGTATTGCGTTCCGATGTCCGGTCCCTGGCGATTCTTTTGCGTGGGGTCATGCACCACGCCGAAGAAAACCATCAGGAGTTGCCCGTACGTGATGCGCGATGGATCATAAACAACGTGCACGCTCTCCGCATGACCAGTCGAGCCAGTGCAAACAAGTTGGTAGTAAGGATGTTCGACAGTGCCGCCGCAGTAGCCAGCCGTGACTTTTTCAACGCCGATTACGTGTTGGAACACGGCTTGTGCGCCCCAGAAGCATCCACCGGCAAAGACCGCTATTGCCTGCGCCGGCTTGTCGGCGAGTGGCGAGTCCACACTTGGCGTAGGAAGCGGCGCGGATGGATGACTCGTTGGTGCCGAAATCGCGAGAACGGCGGACCAGGTCACAAACACAACAAAAGCGACCCCGAGTAGAATACGAGCGAGAGTCGGAGGCCTAGTAGAGAGTTCCATGGTTCTATCCAGCGTACTCTAACAACCTGCATTCAACAATTACGTCAAACTCTTAGTGTTGGATGAAACCAGCAGTTTGCATGGAGCAGTCTCGGCATGTAAGGAAGACTTCGAAACGCCCCGGATTTGCGGCATCATAGTGATGAAAACGAGCTCGACCAGGAGAGATGCAGATGAGCGGATTTTTTCGAATGATGGCAGTTGCGGGAGCGCTGACTTTGGCTCTGCCGGGGCTTTCAGCTGCTCAAGTGACCCACGGGAAAAAGCCGGATTTACACAAGCCGTTCGCCACGCAGTCCGCCGGAAACGGCCCGGACGAAATCAAACGCCCTGACGGATTCTTGCCCTCTGTGCCGAATGGGTTTCACGTCAATGTCTATGCGGAAAACTTCAAGACGCCGCGGTGGATGTTCGTCGCCCCGAACGGCGACCTTTTTGTGGCGGAATCGGGAGCCGGAAGAATCGAGATTCTGCGTGACCCAAAGCAGATCGGTAGCGCGCAGGAACGAGAGACGTTCGCCAGTGGACTGCATTATCCATTTGGAATTGCGTTCCATGACGACTACGTGTACATCGGAAATACGAACGAAATCGTTCGCTATCATTACGACCCAAAGACTTCCAAGCGCACCGGCGAATCGGAACACGTACTCGATGTGCCCTCCGGTGGCCACTCAACGCGATCGCTGGCGATTGCGCAGGACGGAAAACACTTGCTGATCGGTGTTGGGTCCGCCGGAAATATCGAGGCAGACGACCCACCGATTCGCGCGGCGATTACCATCTGCGATTTAGACGGAAAGAACGCGCGGCAGTACTCGACAGGTCTGCGAAATCCGGTTGGTCTGGCATTGAATCCGATGACCGGACAAATCTGGACCTCGGTAAACGAGCGAGATGAACTGGGTGACGACTTGCCGCCGGACTATTTTACATCCGTGCAGGACGGCGGATTTTACGGCTGGCCGTACAGTTATATCGGTTCGAACATCGATCCGCGCGTGAAGCAGGAAAAACCCGACCTTGTTGCGCGAGCGATCATTCCTGACGTTTTACTTGGCGCGCACGTTGCTCCATTGC
>Ga0137409_10005360_pt1 | contig 13383 bp, 10 predicted proteins | sample CZODoug1_16funga_FD_122059 | JGI IMG/M metagenome (GOLD analysis project Ga0137409, IMG submission 122059) | Vadose zone soil fungal communities from Angelo Coast Range Reserve, California, USA - CZODoug1_16fungal (Hybrid Assembly) | ecosystem: Environmental > Terrestrial > Soil > Vadose zone...
CCGCCTGGCGCACGGTCTGCTCCGGGTCGAGCTGCGGCTCCTGCGGCAGGTAGCCGATCTTCATGTTGGCGAGCGGGGTCACCTCGCCCTCGTAGTTCGCGTCCACGCCGGCCATGATCTTGAGCAGCGTCGACTTCCCCGAGCCGTTCAAGCCGAGCACGCCGATCTTGGCGCCGGGAAAGAAATTGAGCGAGATGTTCTTGAGGATCTGGCGCTTGGGCGGAACGATCTTGCCGACCCGGCGCAGGGTGTAGACGTATTGAGCCATAGGGCGCGAAGTCTACCGCAAGATCCCTCGATAAAATGCGTTCATGCCCGAACTTCCGGACGTCACCGTATACGTCGAGCGGCTCGAAGGCCGCCTCATCGGCCAGACCCTCGAGCGGATACGCCTGCTGAACCCCTTCGTCCTTCGCAGCGTTACCCCGCCGATCTCCGCCGCGGCCGGGAAGAAGGTCCTTCGCCTGCGCCGAATAGGAAAGCGTATTGTCTTCGAACTCGAAGGGGCTCTGTTCCTAGTGCTGCACCTCATGATCGCAGGGCGGCTGCGCTGGCTCGCGAAGGACAAGAAGCCTCCCGGGCGCATCTCGCTCGCCGTGCTCGAGTTCGAGGACGCAAGCCTTCTCCTCACCGAAGCGGGCACGAAGCGGCGCGCCTCGATCCATCTGGTCCAGGGCGAAGCGGCACTCGCCGCGCTCGATCCCGGCGGCCTGGAGGTTCTCGAAGCGGGCTTCGGGCAGTTCATCGAGCGCCTGAAGCGCGACAACCACACGCTCAAGCGCGCGCTCACCGACCCGCATCTGTTCAGCGGCATCGGCAACGCGTATTCCGACGAGATCCTGCACCGCGCGAAGCTCTCGCCCTTCGCGCTGACCTCGTCCCTTTCGGAGGAAGACGCGAAGCGGCTGTTCTTTGCGGCGCGCTCGACGCTCATCGAATGGACCGAGCGCCTGCGGAAGGCGGCGGGCGCGGACCTGCCGGAGAAGGTCACGGCTTTTCACGAGGAGATGGCCGTGCACGGGCGCTACCGCAAACCCTGCCCGGTGTGCGGCTCTCCGGTGCAGCGGATCGTCTACGCGGAGAACGAGACCAACTACTGCGCGCGCTGCCAGACCGGCGGCAAGATACTCGCCGACCGCGCGCTGTCGCGGCTGCTCAAGGCGAGCTGGCCGCGCTCGATCGACGAGCTGGAATAGAAACGGGGCGCCGAGGCTTGTGGCCCCGGGCCCCGCGGACTGCACCAGCGTTAGAGACTCTTCAGATACTGGACCAGATCGGCCTTCTGGTCGGGCGTCAGCCCGAGCGATTTCCTGGTGCTGTAGGTCTCGACCACGTCGTCCAGCGTCGCGGCGCTGCCGTTGTGGAAGTAGGGAGCGTGCTGCCACAGTCCCGCGAGCGGCGCGGTGCGGTACTTTTTCGTTGCGCTTCTCGAGGCATAGCTCGCCACGCCACCCGGCTCAGGCTCGCTCACCACATCGGCAGGATCGCGCAGGCTCGTGTTGGCGTCCGTCAGCAACGCACCGCTGTGGCAGGTCGAGCACCGGCCCGCGCCGTCGAAGACAGCCTTTCCTCTGAGCGCCGCGTTCGGATCGAAGCTGCCGACCGGCGGCAGCGGTGCTGCGAGGCTCAGTTGATAGGCCTGCAGCGCTGGGAGCTTGGAGGACACGAGATCGGTCGCGCCGTTCGGTATGTTGTCTACGTTGACGCTAGTGCGGATCTCCTCAAACGTGCCCTGACCGCCCATTTGAGTCACGGCGACGTAGCGGTTCCAATAAGCGATGTCGGAACCGTCCCCGGTGGAAGTGATGCTGTGCACTCCGGCCAATCCGAAGGCGGGCGGAATCACCTGCGGCCCGTTGATACCGTCGAAGTTGAAGCGGGGATCGTACTTGCCCTTGCCCCAGGAGCTGTAGACCGCTTTTTGGTCCGGCGTCAGAGCGGGTGACAGCGAGATGATCAGGCCGGGATCGAGATCGCGGTTGGCCCATCCGTCCAGGCGCTTGCCGATGCCGGGCGCAAAGGAATCGTCCACGGTCGAGTGACATAGCGCACAGGTGATTCCGACATGAGTCAGAGTATCGACACCGTTGATATTCTCGACCGTGCCCTTTACGCCGACGACGGCGTTGAGCTTGAGCAGGGCAATCGTCGTTGCAGGACTGGTCAGATCGACTTGGCCTTGTTGAATGGCATCGACCACCGCAGGTGGCAGCGCTTCCGCATCCACCTTCAGGCCGACCGACAGCGCCGTAACCGGGTCCACCGCCGCCGTGATCACGTCGTTCATGTGCAAGGCGTCCGTCCAGAAGGCTTCGTCGCCGAAGGTGTCCGACCGGAAGATGTCTTTGCCTTGCGCGACCAGCGCCGCGTTCGCACTTGCAGCATCGTCGTCGTGAGTGGAGCCGCCGCAGCTCGCGACCGCCAGAGCCGCAACCAAGGGAACTGCCGACAAATACTTCGATTGGGGTTTCATAGCCTCTCGCTTTCCAGTTTGTTGTCCGGCGCAAATCGAATCTCTTGCGTCGACCATTGGATGGAAAGCGTGAGTCCGCCGTTCCGGTTGCGGTAAAAGAAACCTCTGCGAGCTGAACGGGATTTTCTGACCGAAGCATTGGATGAAAATTGCTCCGTGGATGTTCCCGGTCGCCGCAAAAAGAAACGCCGGCGAGGGCCGGCGTTTTCCGAAAAAAACTTCAGGAGACTTTACTTCACCACCACCACGCCTTGCTTGTAGCGACGGTTCAGGTATCCGACTTCGCGAGCCTCGCCATCACGTTGGCGACGATGCGGTCGCAGCGCCCGCCGGCGAAGGCAAAGGCGTCGCCGTGCGCGAAGTCGAGCTCGCGTGAAAGCGATTCGCGCAGCAACCCCTTCGCCCGGAAGAAGCGCGTGCGCACCGTGGCTTCGGGGATTCCCAGCGCGACAGCGGCCTCCTCGACCGTCATTTCTTCCACGGCGCGAAGCACGAACACCGTGCGAAATGCGTCGGGCAGCTCGTCGATCTTGGCTTCGAGCAGCCGGCGCGCTTCCGCGCGCTGCGCCGCACGCTCGGGATGTTCGGGGGCAGATTCGTTCATGCTGTCCTCGGAAGAATGTTGATCCTGCTGCAGGTCCTCGCCGTCCAGCCGGATGATTTCGGCGCGCCGGGTGTGCTTGTGCAACCGCGTGATCGATTCGTTGACGACGATGCGCACCAGCCAAGTGGACAGCTTCGCGTCACCGCGAAACTCGCCCATCGCCTTGTACGCCTGCATATAGGCCTCCTGCACCGCGTCCTCGGCCTCGGCCTCGTTCTTGAGAATGCTGCGCGCCGCGCGGTAGAGCATCTGGTTGTGCCGCTTCATCAAGACCCTGAACGCTTCATGGTCATGAGCCGCGACGCGCCGGACGAGCTCGTTGTCGGGCGTCTTGTCGTTTATCGCTGGAACAGCAGACGGTTGCATGTCGCCTCCTTGCTTGTTGTACACCCGTTCCGGCGCATTAGACGAGGGACCCCGCCGCCGCGTTCCCGCCGAACTGCTTACATCTGCGTGGCTGCATTGGATGACTGCCGGGTTTCGCCCGTTCCCATGAACTCCGTAGAATGAGGCCCGGCGACACGGGAACGCCGCGTATCGAATCCTCATCGAATCCCCCCGAAGATACAGACGCTCTCTCATGAACCCCGTATTCAGATGGATGGGCGGCCACCTCGCCCGCTACCTGGCGCAGCCGATCCGCGGCGCGCAGGCCGCGACCGCGTCGCTCGAGCAGCTGGCTGCGACGCTGAAGCCCGGCGACGTGCTGCTGGTCGAGGGGAACACGCGCGTCAGCACCGCGATCAAGTACCTGACCCAGTCCACCTGGTCGCACGCCATGTTCTACATCGGCGACGCGCTCGGCCCGCCGGCCCAGGGCGAGGAGCCGCGCGTTCTCGTCGAGGCCGACATGCTGTTCGGAATACGTGCGGTGCCGCTCTCGGAGATCTCCGGCGTGAACACCCGTATCTGCCGGCCAGTCGGCCTGTCGAAAGAGGATCTGCAGAAGGTGATCCAGTTCGCGGTCTCGCACATCGGCGGCCACTACGACCTGAAGAACGTGTTCGATCTCGCGCGCTACCTGATCCCGACGCCGCCGGTGCCGACGCGCTGGCGCCGCCGCATGATCGCCTTCGGCAGCGGCGACCCGACGCGCGCCATCTGCTCGACGCTGATCGCCGAGGCGTTCCAGTCGGCGCACTACCCGATCCTGCCCGATGTCACTTACGTGCACGACGGGCCGCCCGGCTGCAACGACTGCTATCACGAGGTCATGCACATCCGCCACTACAGCCTGTTCACGCCGCGCGACTTCGACATCTCGCCGTACTTCGAGGTGGTGAAGCCCACCCTCGGCAGCGGCTTCGATTACCACAAGATTGCCTGGGCCCAGGAAAGCCCTGCCTGATCACAACAAGGAGCGGCCATGCCCAAATACGAAACCACGCTCAAAGGCAACGAAACCGTCGCTGAAGGCACGATGGCGTTCCATTTCGCCAAACCCGCGGGCCTCAGCTTCAAGTCCGGACAGTCGATGAACGTGTCGCTCGTCGAGCCGCCCGAGACCGACGCCAAGGGCAACGCGCGCACCTTCTCGATCGTCAGCGCGCCGCACGAGAGCGAGCTGGTGATCGCGACACGCATGCGCGACACGGCGTTCAAGCGGGTCCTGAAGTCGATGGCCGTGGGCGGGCGCGTGGGCCTGCGCGGCCCGGCTGGTCTCTTCACCCTCGACCCCGAGGACGCGAGGCCCGCCGTCTTTCTCGCGGGCGGCATCGGCGTGACGCCGTTCGTCTCCATGCTGCGCGAAGCGGCACGCTCCGGCCTCGCGCGCGACCTCTGGCTCTTCTACTCCAACCGGCGCCCCGAAGACGCGGCCTTTCTCGACGAGCTCATGGCGCTGCCGAAGCGCACCCCGCGAATTCATTTCGTCGGCACCATGGTCGAAATGGACAAGTCGAGCAGGCCCTGGACGGGTGAGAAGGGCTTTCTCGACCGCGCGATGCTGGAGCGCCATCTGAAGAACCTGGCCGGGCACGTGTTCTACATCGCCGGCCCGCCCGGGCTGGTCGAGGCGATGCAGAAGATGCTGATCGCCGCGGGCGTCGCCGAGGGCGCGATCCACACCGACGAGTTCTTCGGCTACTAGTGATCCCCCTGGTGCCCGCCCGCCTCGCGTTCGACCCGGGCGGCGCGCCGTATTCCGAGGCCTACGGCGACGTCTACCACTCCGTCGACGGGGGCCCTGAGCAGGCGCGCCACGTGTTCCTCGCCGGCAACGGCCTGCCCGCCCGCTGGCGCGAGCAACCATCCTTCACCGTCGTCGAGACCGGCTTCGGCCTGGGGCTGAATTTCCTCGTCACCTACGCCGCGTTTCTGGCGGACGAGCGCGCGCCGCGGCGGATGCACTACGTTTCGGTCGAGAAGCATCCGTTTTCGAGACGCGACCTCGTCACGGCGCTCGCCCGGCACCTGGAATTGTCTCCGCTCGCGGACGAGCTTCTCGCCGCCTGGCCGCTGCCGCTCCCCGGTTTTCACCGCCTGCACCTCGCGCGCGGCCGCGTCACCCTCACGCTGCTCTTCGGCGACGCGGAGGCGCTGCTCGCGCAGCTGGACGCGCGCGCAGATGCCTTTTACCTCGACGGCTTCGCGCCGGAGAAGAATCCGGAGATGTGGTCGCCGGAGATCGCAAAGGAGCTCGGGCGGCTCGCGGCGCCCGGCGCGACCTTCGCCACGTGGACGGTCGCGAGCGCGGTGCGCGCGGCGCTGGCCGGAGCCGGCTTCTCCGTGGAGAAACGCGCGGGCTTCGGCCGCAAGCGCGAGATGCTCGCCGGTTCGTTTCCGGGGCGGCCGGAGCACGCCGCAGCGCCCGATCGGCGCGTCGCCGTCGTCGGCGCCGGGATCGCCGGCACGAGCTGCGCCGAGCGGCTCGCGGCGCGCGGCTGGGAAGTGACGCTGATCGAGCGCCACGCCGCGCCCGGGCGCGAGGCTTCGGGCAATCCCGCGGGGCTCTTGCGCCCCGCGCTGCATCGCGAGGACACCGCGATCGCCCGGCTTTCCCGCGCGGCGCTCGGCTACGCGATGCGGCATCTCGCGGCGCTCGCGGACGAGGGAGTCGTTCTGCCATGGCGACGGAGCGGCGTGCTGCGGCTGGCGCGGGACGCGCAGCAGGCCGAGCGCTTCGTGGAGATCGCTCGCGCGAACGCCTTCCCCGAGGACTTCGCGCGCTGCGTCGATACCGCTGAAGCCGCGCGCATCGCCGGGCGCGCCGTTCGCGGCCCGGGGTGGTGGCTGCCGTCCTCGGGGTGGACATCGCCGGCGGCGCTGTGCGCGGCGCAGATCGACCGGACCGGGATCCGGCGCGTTTTCCAGGGCGAAGCCGTGCGGCTCGCGGCAAGCGGCGCGAATTGGCGCATCGAAGGCGCGGGGGGCGTGCTCGCTGAGGCGCCGCATGTGGTCCTCGCCAACGCCGTGGACGCGAACGCGCTTCTGCCCGGTGCGTCGCTCCCGCTCACCCCGGTGCGCGGCCAGGTCAGCTTCGCGCCTTCCGGAAAGACGCTTCAGGTCCCAGTGAGCGGCGACGGTTTCGTCGCACCGACGGCCGACGGCTTCGTGCTGGGCGCCACCTTCCAGCTCGACGATCCGGAGCGCGAGCCGCGCGCCGCCGACCACGCGGCCAACCTCGCCCGCGCCGAATCGCTCCTCCCGGGATTCACCGAGGGGCTGCTCGCCGCCCGCCTTGCCGGCCGCGTCGCGTTTCGCGCCGCCACGCCGGACCGGCTGCCGATCTACGGCGAGCTGCCGGGGTATCCGGGCGTCCGCGCCGCCCTGGGCCTGGGCGCGAACGGACTGCTGTGGGCGCCGCTGTGCGCCGAGCTGCTGGCCTCGCACATGGAGGGCGAGCCCCTGTCGCTCGAGCGCGATCTCGGAGAGGCGATCGGCCCGGGACGCTTCGCGCCGCAGAAGAGGCGATAATCCCGTCCATGATGTCCTCGATGATGACCGCCCCCGGCCTCTTCTCGCACCGCAAGTTCTGGGCCGCGCGCCTCGGGCCGGCGCCGCTCCTGCCGATGTCGCGCGCCGAGATGGACGCGCTCGGCTGGGATTCCTGCGACGTTATCCTCGTCACCGGCGACGCCTACGTCGACCACCCGAGCTTCGGCATGGCGATCGTCGGGCGGCTGCTGGAGGCGCAGGGCTTCCGTGTCGGCATCGTCGCGCAGCCGGATTGGAATTCGACCGAAGACTTCGAGAAGCTCGGCGCGCCGAACCTCTTCTTCGGCATCACCGCGGGCAACATGGACTCGATGGTGAACCGCTACACCGCCGACCGGCGCATGCGCTCGGACGACGCCTACACGCCCGGCGGCGAAGGCGGCCGCCGCCCCGACCGCTCGGTGATCGTGTACGCGCAGCGCGCGCGCGAGGCGTTCCCGGAGGCGACCGTCGTGATCGGCGGCATCGAGGCGAGCCTGCGGCGCATCGCCCACTTCGACTACTGGTCGGAGAAGGTGCGCCGCTCAGTGCTGCTCGACGCGCGCGCGGACATCCTCGTGTACGGCAACGCCGAGCGCGCGATCGTCGAGATCGCACACCGCTTGGCGAAGCGCGAGCCGATCGAAAGCATCACGGATCTCCGCGGCACGGCGTTCGTGCGCCAGCAGCCGCCCGAAGGCTGGATCGAGATCGACTCCACCACAATCGACGAGCCGGGCCCGCTCGCGCCGCCGGTCGATCCCTACGCGATGGAGCCCGCGCGGACGCCGCCGTCAGTGACGTCGACGACGACGACGAACGTGCGCGTGGTCCGCTTCGAGCGCCAGGTGCCGAACGCGATGCGGGGGAAGAGCGTCGTGCGCATGCCCGCCTACGAAGACGTGCGCGACGACCCGGTGCTCTACGCGCACGCCTCGCGCATCCTGCACGTCGAATCGAACCCCGGGAACGCGCGCGCGCTCGTCCAGCGCCACGGCGACGCAGAGGTGTGGCTCAATCCGCCGCCCGTCCCGCTCGCGACCAAGGAGATGGACGCGCTCTATGAGCTGCCGTACCGGCGCGTGCCGCATCCGTCGTACGGGAAGGCGAAGATCCCGGCGTACGAGATGATCCGTTTCTCGATCGCCATCCAGCGCGGCTGCTTCGGCGGCTGCACCTTCTGCTCGATCACCGAGCACGAGGGCCGCATCATCCAGAGCCGCTCGGAGGACTCGGTGATCCGCGAGATCGAGACCGTGCGTGACACCGTGCCCGGCTTCACCGGCGTCATCTCCGACCTCGGCGGACCGACCGCGAACATGTACCGCCTCGCGTGCAAGAGCCGCGAGATCGAGTCCGCGTGCCGCCGGCCCTCGTGCGTCTACCCCGGCATCTGCCCCAACCTCGACACCGACCACGCGCCGCTCGTGAAGCTCTACCGCCGCGCCCGCGAGTTGCCGGGCGTCAAGAAAGTGCTGATCGCCTCAGGGGTGCGCTACGACCTTGCGGTGAAATCGCCCGAGTACGTGAAGGAGCTCGTCCAGCATCACGTCGGCGGCTACCTCAAGATCGCGCCGGAGGCGATCGCCGAGGGACCGCTCTCCATGATGATGAAGCCCGGCGTCGGCGCCTACGACAAATTCAAGGCGCTCTTCGACAAGTTTTCGAAGGAGGCAGGCAAGGAGCAGTACCTCATCCCCTACTTCATCGCCGCGCACCCTGGCACGACCGACGCGGACATGCTTGAGCTCGCGCTGTGGCTGAAGAAGAACGGCTTCCGCGCTGATCAGGTCCAGGCGTTCCTGCCCGGCCCAATGGCGACCGCCACCGCGATGTACCACAGCGAGCGCAATCCGCTGCGTAAAATCACGCGCGACGGCGAGCGCGTGAAAGTACCGAAGGGCTTACGCGTGCGTCGATTGCACAAGGCGTTCCTGCGCTATCACGATGCGAACAACTGGCCGGTGCTGCGCGAGGCGCTGAAGCGCATGGGGCGCGCGGATCTCATCGGTCCGGGCAAGCACAGGCTCGTGCCGGCGTGGCAGCCGGCGGGAACCGGAGAGCAGCACGAAGGACGGCGGCGGCCGGCGAGTGGAGAGAAACGGACCACGCCGTTTCGGACGCAGCATACGGGGTTGCCGGATCGGGCGAAGGGGAGGGCCGGTAGCAAACGGGGGGCGCGATAAACCGCGACCGGTCGTCTTCCCCTATGCCCCAACCGTGACCAGTGACAGCGGGTGCGTCGGCGAAATCGCGCTGATCGACGCGAGGAAGGGCAAGCCGTTTCCCGCCGCCCTTCACGGGTCGGTGCTGCTGAGCAGCGCGGGCGCGGGATGGCGCGGCATCGTCGTCGAGTGGCATCGCCTCGAGCCGCAGGAATTGCCGGAGCATTACGTCGCGGGACATGGGCTCGCGGTGTGCACTGGCGAGCGGCCGATCTCTTTTGGATGGAGAGACGGCAAGCGCTGGCGCGAGGGCGCGCTGAACCCCGGTGAATTCCATCTCTTGACCCACGGCCAGCTCAACACTCCGCGCTGGCGCCAGACATTCGACGAGATCACGCTGGTTCTCGACCCGCGCTTCGTCGCCGGTCTCGTGGAGGACGGACTGCGCGCCGATCGCATCGAATTCGCGACGCAGCGCTCGACTCGCGATGCGGTCGTCGCCCGCTACGCCGAGGGGTTTCGCTCCGAGCTGGCCGCCGATTTACCAAACGGCTCGCTCTATGCGGATACGCTGACGATCGGATTCGCGCTGCACCTGCTCTCCCGCTATGCGGTCGCCAAGCCGAAGATTCCGTCGCCGCGAGGCAAGCTGAGCTCGCTTCGGCTTCGCGCCGTTGTGGATTTTGTCCAGTCACACCTGGACGAGGATCTGTCCTTGATCGCCCTCGCCGAGCAGGCGCACGTGAGCCCGTTTCATTTTTCCCGTCAATTCCGGGCGACGGTGGGCGTGTCTCCCCACCAGTTCGTCTTGCGGCAACGCGTCCAGAAATCGCTTAGTCTCATCAAGGCCGGAAGACTTCCTCTGGCGCAAATCGCCGTCGAAGCCGGCTTTCACGACCAGCCGCATCTCACGCGCGCGTTTCGCAGAGTGCTCGGCGCGACGCCCGCGAGATATTCCGCGCAGCGCTAGCCTCGATTGAGCAAGTTTCTACAATAGCCCGCGCTGGCGGTGGGCTAACGTCGCTCCGTCAACGGAGAAACGACGCCATGAGCAAGCAGCCCGCGAAGACCCTGTTCATCACCGGCAGCTCCTCGGGGCTCGGACGGGCGACGGCCAGGGTCTTTTCCTCGAAGGGATGGAACGTCATCGCCACCATGCGCGCTCCGGAGAAGGAAGCGGAGCTCGGCAAGCTGCCGGGCGTCGTCCTGCTTGGCCTGGACATCACCGACAAGCGCCAGATCGAGGCCGCGGCCGCGCGGGCGGTGGAGATGGGCGAAGTCGACGTGGTGTTCAACAACGCGGGCTACGGATTGGCCGGGCCCCTGGAAGGTACGACGGACGAGCAGATCCTGCGTATCGTCGACACCAACCTGCTCGGAACCATCCGGACCACGAAGGCGTTCATCCCCCATTTCAGGAAGAAGCGCTCCGGATTGTTCATCAACACCACGTCGATCGGCGGACTGGTGGCGGTGCCGTTCAATTCCCTGTACCACGCCACCAAGTGGGCGCTCGAGGGCTGGGGCGAGAGCATGGCCTTCGAATTGAACCAGCTCGGCATCGGCATGAAAACGGTGTCGCCGGGCGGAATGAAGACCGACTTCTTTACGCGCTCGTTCGACGTCGGCAGGCACGCGGACTACGACGCGCTGGTGAGCAAGGTCATGGGCGTCATCACCGACCCGAAGCGCATGGAAACGTATTCGACGCCCGGGCAGATCGCCGAGGTGGTGTACGAGGCCGCCACCGACGGCAAGGACCAGCTGCGCTACGTTGCCGGGGCCGACGCGAAAGCGACCTACGCGGCGCGCCTCCAGCTGGGAGACGAAGCCTTCCGCAAGGCGATCGGCCAGCAGTTCTTCGGCTCGGCATGAACGCTTGCAGACGCGCCCCGCTCCGGTCGACCCGCTAGCGCCGGCCTTTCTTCACGAACGCGATGGACTCCTGGAACAACTCGAGGTCCTTCGCGTAATCCGCGGGATCGACGCGGTTCACCTGCACCCACTCGCGCGTCGCGGGCAGGCCGCGCGGCTGGAACGCAGTGACGTGGGCGCGCGAGAACTGCAGCTCGGTCGCGACCTGCGCGGGAAAGCGCAAGCCCACCCCGCCGTCACTGATGCACGCGAACATCTTGTCGGCAACGAAGTAGGCATCGAGGCCGTGGACCTTGCGCGCCTCAACGCCGGGAAGCGCGAGGAGCAGGGCGTCAAGGTGGGATTTGAGCGTCGGGCCGTCGGTCGTCACGAAGAGAATTATAAGGTGCGCGGGAAAAACGGCGGTCTTATGGCGCCGCACCCGGCGCTCTGCCCGCTTGACACGTCCCGTACAATACCTGGATGCAGCACGGCAACAACCGCGACGCGATCGTCATCCGCGGCGCGCGGCAGAACAATCTCAAGAATCTCTCGGTCGAGCTGCCCCTGAACGAGCTGCTGGTGGTGACCGGCGTCTCGGGCTCGGGCAAGTCTTCGCTCGTCTTCGACACGCTCTACGCCGAGGGACAGCGGCGCTACGTCGAGACGTTCAGCCCCTACGCGCGCCAGTTCCTCGATCGCATGGACAAGCCGCAGGTCGACGCGATCGAGGGGATCCCGCCGGCGATCGCCATCGACCAGACCAACCCGGTGCGCACCTCGCGCTCGACGGTCGGCACGATGACCGAGCTGAACGACCACCTGAAGCTGCTGTTCGCGCGCGGCGCGCAGCTCTTCTGCCGGGGCTGCGGCAAGCCGGTGCGCCGCGACACGCCGGGCTCTGTATACGAAGAGGCCGTGGCGCGGGCGAAGGCCATGGGCGATCCGCGCGTCGTGCTCACTTTTCCCGTGACCGTTCCGAAGAACTTCAAGGAAGAGGAAGTCCAGGCGCTGCTCAAGGCCCAGGGTTACGACCGCATCCACTCGCGCTCGGGCGCGCAGCTCGAGGTGGTGCAGGACCGGATCAAGCTGTCTTCCGCCGAGAAGGATCGCGTCATGGAGGGCATCGAGGCGGCGATGAAGATCGGCCAGGGCAAAGTGAACGTCCATCCCCTGGACGAGAAAGGCGAATCGGGAACGCCCTGGCGCTTCTCCTCGGATCTTCACTGCGCCGATTGCGACATCCACTACTCGGAGCCGACGCCGGCGCGTTTTTCATTCAACTCGCCGCTGGGCGCCTGCGACACCTGCCGCGGCTTCGGGCGCGTCATCGGCATCGATTACGGCCTCATCGTCCCCGACGAGAAGAAAACGCTGCGCGAAGGCGCGGTCCGTCCCTGGCAGTCGCCCGCCTGGAGCGAGTGCCAGGACGACCTCGAGAAGTACGCGAAGAAGCGCGGCGTGCCGCTCGATGTGCCGTTCCGCGAGATGTCGGAGAAGCACCGCGCCTGGGTGCTCGAGGGCGAGCCAGAATGGGTGAGCTGGAGAAAATCCTGGCCCGGCGTGTGGTATGGCGTCGCGCGCTTCTTCCGCTGGCTCGAGACCAAGGCGTACAAGATGCACGTGCGCGTGCTCTTGTCGCGCTACCGCGCCTACACGCCCTGCGCGGCCTGCGGCGGCGCGCGCCTGAAGCCCGAGGCGCTGCTGTGGCGCATCGAGGGCCTGAACGTCCACGACATGATGCTCATGCCGGTCGATCGCCTGCGCGCGTTCTTCGACGCGCTCAGGCTTCCCGCGCCCCTCGACGAGGCGGCCGAGCTGCTCCTTACCGAGATCCGCGCGCGGCTGCGCTACGTCTGCGAGGTAGGCCTCGGGTATCTGACGCTCGACCGCCAGTCGCGCACGCTGTCGGGCGGCGAGGTACAGCGCATCAACCTGACCACGGCGCTCGGCACCTCGCTCGTCAATGCGCTCTTCGTCCTTGACGAGCCTTCGATCGGGCTGCACCCGCGCGACATGGGCCGCGTGATCGGCGTGATGCACCGCCTGCGAGACGCGGGCAATTCGCTGGTCGTCGTCGAACACGACCCGCAGATCATGCAGGAGGCCGACCGCATCATGGACATGGGTCCGGGCCCGGGCGAGCGCGGCGGAGAGATCGTGTTCTTCGGCCCGCCCGACGAGCTCAAGCGTTCGAAGACGCTCACCGCCGAATACCTCTCCGGAAGAAAGCGCGCCGATGGCGGCGCGCGCCCGGCCGCCGGGAAGGCGCTGCGGCTCGAAGTGCTCGGCGCGGCCGAGCACAACCTCAAGGACATCGACGTCGCGATCCCGCTGGGACGCCTCGTCTGCATCACGGGCGTCTCGGGCTC
>Ga0137409_10001802_pt2 | contig 13381 bp, 9 predicted proteins | sample CZODoug1_16funga_FD_122059 | JGI IMG/M metagenome (GOLD analysis project Ga0137409, IMG submission 122059) | Vadose zone soil fungal communities from Angelo Coast Range Reserve, California, USA - CZODoug1_16fungal (Hybrid Assembly) | ecosystem: Environmental > Terrestrial > Soil > Vadose zone...
TTGCGATGGCTTTGTTGCTATAAGGTGGGATGTATTGGGAGGATCTCGCGTCATGCCGCGTTTGCCGGAAAGAGCTTGTCACGTGCTAGTTTGGAGCCTCGCGTTCCTCTTGCTGCCGGCAAGCGGACAGGCTCAATCGGTCGAGAGCTTCTATCGCGGCAAGACGTTGAGCATGGTCATCGGCTATCCGACCGGTGGCAGCAACGACATCTATGCCCGCTCGGTCGCGCGCCACATCGGCAAGCATATTCCCGGCAATCCGACGGTAGTGCCGCGCAATATGCCGGGTGGCGGCAGCCTGGTTGCGGCCAACCATGTGTTCAACGTGGCGCCCAAGGACGGCACCACGCTCGCTTTGATCGCGGCGACCATTCCACTCGAGGAGCGACTTGGCGCGCCCAATGTCATGTTCAAGTCGGCCGGGTTCAACTGGATCGGCCGCGTGGCGGCTGGCGTGAACATGACGTTCGTCATGAACAGCGTGCCGGTGAAGACCATTGCGGATACCTTCACGCGCGAGGTGGTGCTGGGCGCGAGCGGCCGCAGCTCCACGGTCGCGATCTATCCCGCCGTGCTGAGCAACGTGATCGGCACCAGGTTCAAGCTGGTCATGGGCTATCAGAGCTCGAACACTGCGATGCTGGCGATGGAGCGCGGCGAGGTCGAGGGCCATTCGACCAGTCTCGAGGTCGTGCGCGCGGTTCATCCGGAGTGGCTCAGCGAGAAGAAAGTCACGCCGCTCGTGCAATACGCGCTCAAGCGCCATCCGGAGCTGCCGGACATTCCGATGTCATGGGAGCTTGGCCGCAACGACGAGGAGAAGCAGATCCTGCGGATCGTGGCCAACGCGACCGAGGTCGGCAAGATGATCCTCTCGACCCCCGATACGCCCGCCGAGCGCATCACGGCCCTGCGCCGCGCCTTCGACGCGACCACGCAGGACCCGGCCTTCGTGGTCGAGCTGAAGGCACAGCGTGTCGAGCTCGCGCCCATGACCGGCGAGGAGCTGCAGAAGCTCGTCGCCGAGGTCGGCGCCGTCGCGCCGGAGATCATCGAGAAGGTCAAGGCGATCTATCCGCTGAACTGAAGGATGCATGATTTGGAGTGTAGGGTGGGCAAAGGCGTTGGCACGGTCTTGCCACTCGAAAGGCCCTTCGTGCGCCGTGCCCACCATGGATCGCGTAACGCGCGTCGATTTTGTTGGTGGGCACGGCGCACGATAGACTGTACCGCAAGGAGATGCAGTGCTCGCGCCTTTGCCCACCCTACAAGCCGTGCTGCGTCTGAGGGAGCTTGTGATGCGATATCTTCTGTGCTTGCTTGCCTTCACATGCATTCCGACGCTTGCTGTCGCCCAATCTCTCGAAAACTTCTACCGCGGCAAGACCGTCAATGTGATCATCGGCTATCCGCCGGCCGGCGCCAATGACTTCTATGCGCGCGCGGTCGCCCGCCATATCGGCAAGCACATCCCGGGCAATCCAACGGTCATTCCGCGCAACATGCCGGGCGGCGGCAGCCTCGTGGCCGCCAACCACATTTTCAACGTCGCGCCCAAGGACGGCACCACGCTCGGCCTGATCGTGCCGACCGCGCCGATCGAGGAGAAGCTCGGCGCCGCCAACGTCCGCTTCAAGGCGGCGCAGTTCAACTGGATCGGCCGGCTGGCGGCGACACCCAACGTGACCTTCATGAACGCGTCGTCGCCCGTGAAAACCATCAAGGATGCGATGGAGCGCGAGGCCGTGCTGGGCGCGACCGGCCGCAGCTCCACGGTGGCGGTCTATCCGACCATGCTCAATCATCTCGTCGGCACGAAATTCAAGCTCGTCATGGGCTATGCCGGATCGGCGGAAGCGATGCTCGCCATGGAGCGCGGTGAGGTGGAAGGCCATTCGACCACCTGGGAAGGCGTGAAGTCGCGCGCGGCCCGGCAGCTGCGCGACAAGACCATCAACATCCTGGTGCAATACGGACTCCAGCGGCACCCTGAGCTGCCTGACATTCCGACCGCGGTCGAATTGGGCCGCACCAACGAGGACGTGCTGGCGTTGCGCTTCTTCGCCAATGCCAGCGACGTCGGGCGCTTTATCCTGTCCACGCCCGACACGCCGGCGGACCGCATCCAGGCCTTGCGGCGTGCTTTCGACGCCATGGTCAAGGACCCCGAGTTCATCGCCGACCTCGACGCGCAGAAGCTCGACCTCGGCCCGCTCAGCGGCGAGGAGCTGCAAAAGCTGATCGAGGAGGTTGCCAACGTGCCGCCCGCGATCCTCGACAAGGTGCGGGGGCTCTACCCGTTGAACTAAGTGGCTGGCGCTGGCGATCCATGCTGTATTGGCGCCTGCAACAAGGTGGGGAATGATGGACGATATCGCGGCTGCGGCAAAAGAAAGCGCTCTCGGCAGCGAGCCGCGGCTCGACCTGCAGTCGCACATTGCCGACCTCGAAACCCGAGGCCTGCTCACGCGCATCGATCATCCGGTCAACAAGGACACCGAGCTGCATCCGCTGGTGCGGCTGCAGTTCATCGGCGGCATCCCGGAGGCGGAGCGGCGCGCCTTCCTGTTCACCAACGTGGTCGACGCCACCGGGCGGCGCTACGACATGCCGGTCGTGGTCGGCGCGATCGCGGCCTCGGCCGAGGTCTATTCGCTCGGCATGCGGCGGCCGGTCGAGGAGATCGGGAGCGCCTGGATCGAGGCGATTGCGCATCCGATCCCGCCGGTGCGGACCAACGCGCCGCGCTGCCAGGAGATCGTCATCAAGGGCGACGACCTGCGCAAGCTGAACGGCGGGCTCAAGCTCCTGCCGGTGCCGGTGTCGACGCCAGGCTTTGACTCGGCGCCTTATCTCACCGCGACCTTCTGCGTCACCAAGGACCCTGATTCGGGGATTCAGAACGGCGGCACTTATCGGGCGGCGCTGAAGGCGACCGACCGCGCCGTGGTGCGCATGGTGGCGCGCGCGGGTGGGGCGGGCGGCTATCAGCACTGGGTCAAGCACAACAAGCGCAAGACGGCGATGCCGATCGCGATCGTGGTCGGCGCGGCGCCGGTCGTGATGTTCACCGGCGCGCAGAAGCTCGAGGAGGATTGCGATGAGCTCGGCGTCGCGGGCGGGCTCGCCGGCCGCGCCATCCCGGTGACCAAGTGCGTCACCATCGACCTTGACGTGCCGGCCGACGCCGAGATCGTGATCGAAGGTCTGATCGATCCCGAGAAGCTTGAGCCGGAAGCGCCGTTCGGCGAAAGCAACGGCTATGTGGCGCTTGAAGCGTTCAACATGCCCATGCAGATCACTGCGATCACGCATCGGCGCAATCCGGTGTTCGCCTCGATCATCAGCCAAGTGACGCCGTCGGAGTCGAGCCTGGTCAAGAAGGTTGCCTATGAGCCGATGTATCTCGCGCATCTGCGCGACACGCTGTCGATCAAGGGCGTCAAGCGCGTCGGCATGCACGAGCCGCTCACCAATCTGCGGCCGGTGATCTTCGTGCAATATGCGGCCGGCACGCCGCGCACCGAAGTCTGGCGTGGGCTGCATGGGGCCGGGAGCCTCAACGCCATTGCGGGCAAGATCCTCATTGCGGTCAGCGAGGACATCGACCCCGACAACCTCGACGCCGTGATGTGGTCGATCGGCTATCGCTGCAATCCGATCGAGGATGTGCACGTCTCGCCCTATCACGGCGGCGTGCAGGGCGCGCAATACGGCGATCGCGGGCTCGGCTCCAAGCTCCTGATCGACGCCACCATGAAAGGCCCGATGGCGCCACTCGCGCTGCCCAAGAAGGAGTTCATGGAACGCGCGCAGGCGCTGTGGGCGGAGCTTGGCCTGCCGCCGATCAGCGTCAAGCAGCCGTGGCACGGCTATTCGCTCGGTGACTGGACCGAGCGCTGGGACACCTGGGCGGAGCGCGCGGTCAGCGGCCAATGGGAAGAGACCGGGCGCGAGACGCTCGCGCGTCAGCGCGCAGGCCTCAAGCCGGAGACGCCCGCGCGCCGGGTGAAGGAATAGCAATGTCTCGCGACTTCGCTCTCGATCCGCTCATCCCCGCGCAAGCGGGGATCCAGAGGCTGCTTGCTCCGACATCTCAGTTTGTTGCACTGGGTCCCCGCTTTCGCGGGGACGAACGGAGAGGGTGTTCACTCGCCTTCAAGAATAAGCAATGAAGCCGCCGCCCTTCGCCTATCATGATCCGACCACGATCGAGGAAGCTGCCGACCTCATCGGCCGGCTCGACAACGCCATGCCGCTCGCGGGCGGGCAATCCTTGATGCCGATGCTCAATTTTCGAGTCATCGCTCCCGATCATCTGATCGATCTCAATCGCGTAACTGGGCTCTCGTACATCGATATCAAGGACGGCGCCGGCCGCTTCGGCGCGATGACGCGCCAGCGTGACATCGAGTTCTCCGCCGACGTGGCGAAGACCTTTCCGGTGATTCACCAAGCGCTCAGGCATGTCGGCCATCGCCAGACCCGCAATCGCGGCACTATCGGCGGCTCGATCTGCCACCTCGATCCCTCCGCCGAGCTCGTCAACATGGTGGCGCTGCATGACGGCGTGCTGGAAGCTGCAAGCCGCGGTGGCCGCCGCGAGGTCAGGATCGCGGACTGGGTGCGCGGCATCATGACCAACGCGCTCGAGCCGGGCGAGCTTCTCACCGGCATCACGCTCAAGGCGTGGCCGGCCGGGCATGGTTATGCGTTCGAGGAGTTTGCGCGCCGGCATGGCGACTTCGCGATCACGGCGGTGAGCTGCCTGCTTACGCTCGACCGCGATGGCGCGATCAACCGGGCAGCGCTTTGCGTGTCGGGGATGAACCCCGCGCCGGTGCGGCTTGTCGAAGCCGAGCGTCTGCTCGTGGGTGCGGCGCCCGGGCATGAGAGCTTCCGCGCCGCCGCGATTGCGGCGCAGGCGCTCGACGCCATGAGCGACGCCTACGTGACCGCCGCCTATCGCAAGCATCTCGCCCGCGTGTTGACCTATCGGGCTTTGCAACGCGCGGTCGCGCGCGCGGGAGGGCAGGGCTGATGGGCTGGTTCGGCGCGAGCATCAAACGCAAGGAGGACCCGGCGTTTCTCACCGGCCGCGGCCGCTACGTCGACGACATCGCGCTCCCTGGCATGCTGCATGCCGTCGTGCTGCGCAGCCCGCATGGGCACGCCGCGATCCGCAGCATCGACAAGCGCGCGGCGCTCAACCTTCCGGGCGTGCACGCGGTGTTCATCCACACCGACCTGCCGGAATCGATGCAGCGCCAGACCGTGCCGCTGCTGGTGCCGAGCCCCACCATCAAGCAGGCGCTGATGCCTTACTGCCTGGCCAAGGACGAGGTCTGCTTTGTCGGCGAGCCGATCGCGATCGTGGTGGCCGACAGCCGCTACATTGCCGAGGACGCGGCTGCGCTGGTCGAGATCGATTTCGAGCCGCTGCCGGCGGTCTCGGACTGTGCGCAGGGGCTCAAACCGGGCGCGCCGCCTGTGCATCGCGGCTCGCCGAACAATCTCGGAGCCTTCATCCCGATCAATGTCGGCAATGCGGATGCGGCCTTCGCGCAGGCCGCGCATGTGTTCCGCGAGCAGATCTTCCAGCATCGTGGCGGGCCATTTTTCATGGAATGCCGCGGCATGATCGCGGTGCCGGACGTGGTCAGCGACACGCTCACGATCTACGTATCCTCGCAAGGGCCGCACCGGCACAAGCGCGTGCTGCTCGACCTGATGGAATGGGCGGATCATCAGCTCCGTATCGTCACGCCCGACGTGGGCGGCGGCTTCGGGCCGAAGGGCAGCTTCTACGCCGAGTATGGCGCGCTCGCCGCCGCGGCGCTCGCCATGCGCCGCCCGATCAAGTGGATCGAGGACCGGCACGAGAACTTTCTCTCCACGCAACAGGAGCGCGACCAGTACTGGGACGTCGAGATCGCGGTCGACGCCGAGGCGCGCATCCTGGCCTTGCGCGGCACGCTCACGCACGACGCCGGCGCCTATCTGCCCTGGGGCGTGGTGCTCCCTTGGATCGCCGCGACCTCGGTGCCGGGACCCTATGTGATCCGCAACTTTCATCTCGACGTGTCGGTGGCGTTCACCAACAAAGTGCCGACTTCGCCGGTGCGTGGTGCCGGCCGGCCGGAGGCGGCGGTCGTAATGGAGCGGCTGATGGACCGCGTCGCGCGCGAGCTCAAGCTCGATCGCGCCGAGGTGCGGCGGCGCAACTTCATCACGCCGGAGCAGATGCCCTACAAGGTCGGGATCATCTTCCGCGATGGCCGTCCAGTCACCTACGACAGCGGCGACTATCCGGTCTGTCAGCGCGACGCGCTTGCGGCAGTCGACTACGAGGGCTTCCACGCCAGGCAGGCCAAGGCGCGCGAAGAGGGACGCTATATCGGGCTCGGCATCGGCAACGCGGTCGAGGCCACCGGGCTCGGGCCCTACGAGAGCGCGACCGTGCGGGTGTCAACCAGCGGCAAGCTCACCGTCTACACCGGCGCGACGCCGCAGGGCCAGTCGCACAAGACCACGCTGGCACAGATTTCCGCTGATCACTTCGGCTGCACGCCCGACGACATCACCATCGTGACCGGCGATACCGCTGCGACCGGACTCGGCGTCGGATCGTTTGCGGCGCGCACGGCGGTCAATGCTGGCTCCTCGGTGCATCTTGCCTCCGCCCAGGTGGCGCAGAAGATCAAGCAGTTCGCCGCTCAGATGATGGAGGTCGCCGAGCAGGACGTGGTCCTGGAGAATGGCTACGCCAAGGTCGCGGGCTCCGACGTGAAGCGCAGCTTCCGGGAGGTCGCGGCGGTCGCGGTCGGCATGCCGGGCTTCTCCATGGCGGGCGGGCCGTCGCCCGGGCTCGAGGCGACCAGCCACTTCACGCCCGATCAGTCGACCTATTCGAACGGCACCCACATTGCCGAGGTCGAGGTCGACATCGAGACCGGGCAGGTGACGGTGACGCGCTATCTGGTCATGCACGACTGCGGCACCGTCATCAATCCGATGGTGGTCGAGGGCCAGATCGTGGGCGGCGTCATTCATGGCGTCGGCAATGCCTTCTTTGAGCGTTTGATCTACGACGACCAGGCGCAGCCGGTGTCGACGCATTTCGGCGAGTATCTCCTGCCGCTCGCGACTGACTCTCCGTCCGTCGAGGTGCTGCACATGGAGACGCCGAGCCCGCTCAATCCGCTTGGCCTCAAGGGGGCGGGCGAGGGCGGCACTATTGCGGCGATCGCGGCGCTGCTTTCGGCGGTGGAGAATGCGCTCGAGCCGTTCGGCGTGCACATCGCCGAAGCGCCGATCACGCCGCAGCGGATCGTCGAGCTCCTCGGCGAGCACGCGCTCGGCCGCACGCGCTGATTGATCCAGGTCGATCCTATCCGCTTCGGCCTGTCTGCCACACGAGATTGGCCTTCACAGTGGGCCACTCGCTCGCGATGATGCTGTAGACATAGGTGTCGCGCAGCGTGCCGTTCGACGCGACCTGATGGTTGCGCAACACGCCATCGAGCTTTGCTCCGAGGCGTTCGATCGCCTTGCGGCTCTGGTGATTGAAGGCGTGGGTCCGGAACTCGACTGCGATGCAGTCGAGTGTCTCGAATGCGTGGGTGAGCAGCATGAGCTTGCACTGGGTATTCAACGGCGTGCGCTGGACGCTCTTACGGTACCACGTTGAGCCGATCTCCACGCGGTGGTGGATAGCGTCGACGTTCATGTAAGTCGTCATGCCGACGGCGTGTCCAGTTGTATTGTCGATCACGGCGAACGGCAGCATCGAGCCCGCCGCCTGCGAGGCCAGGCGTCGTTCGATTTCCGCCTGCATGGTCTCGGGCGAGGGGACCGATGTGTACCACAACGTCCACAGCGCGCCGTCTTTGACGGCCTCGACCAGGTCATCGCAATGGCGCTGGTCCAGCGGCTCGAGATTGACGCGCTCGCTGCGCAGCGTCACGGGCGCAAGCCACGGCATGATTGTTCTTTCCCGATCAATTTGACGAACGCGCGGGCCCTCTCGGCCCTCATGGTGAGGAGCCGCAATCTTGGGTCTACACTGATTCCGCAGCCTCGTGCGCGGCGTCTCGAACCATGGGGCCGCCGCATCCTTCGAGACGGGCGCTACGCGATGCTTGCGTCTCGGAAAAGCGCATCTGCTTGCGCCCTCCTCAGGATGAGGCGGATAAACAGCCGTCGTCGATCCTCCCGATTCATTTCCAGCCAGGCACGCTCTAATGCAGCTCGATTGGCTGGTAGCGGCCTTGCGCGTCGAGCTGGGTGCCCCACACCTTGTGAATGCCCTGGTGCTCGGTGCGGCCGAAATTCACCAGCGTGCCAAGCCCGAGATCGAGATCGCGCAAGCTCTCCAGCCCCTCGACCAGGCGCTCGGTGTCGAGCATCGGTCCGGTCCGTTTCAGCCCTTCGATCATGACATTGGCGGTGATGTAACCCTCAAGCGATACATAGTCGGGCGCCTCGCCCGGAAAATAGTTCGAGAGCGCAGTCTTGTATTCCAATACGACGTTTGAATAGCTGTCGACCGCCGGCACGACCTGCGTCACGATCACGCCGTTCGCATATTTGGGGCCCAGCAGCATGAGCTCCTCGGCGAGCGCGGTACTGCCGACGAACGAGACATTGGTGTAGATCAGCGGCGGGTTGATATCGCGTGTCTTCTCGATGAATTTGGCGGCGGCGCGATAGGTGGCCACCATCACCACGGCCCGCGGCGGAGTGCGCAGCTTGCGCAGCTGCGCGACCGCTTCGTCCACGTCGATGGTGTTGCGCTTGTAGTTGAGACGCAGAACCTCGGTATCGCGGCCCGACCGCAGCGCGCGCACTGCCTTGGCAACGCCATCAAAGCCGGCATCGCCGAAGGAGTCCTGCTGGGCGAACACCACGATCTGTTCCGGCCGCAGCCGGCGCACATTGACGAGATAGCGCACGACAGCGTCGGTTTCCTCGGCGTAGCTCGCCCTGAAATTGAACACATAGCGATCCGGCGGATCGCGCCGCAGCAGGTTCGCACCAGTGAAGGCGCCGAAGAACATCATGCGCTGCTTGAGGGCGAAGGGCAGGGCAACCGCGGCGGTGGGCGTCCCGACATTGCCGATGATGCCGAACACCTGATCCTTTTCGTAAAGCTGCTTCATGGTCTCGGTGGTGCGTGTCGGCTCGTAGCCGTCGTCGACCGCGACCAGCTTGACCTGTCGCCCATGAACGCCGCCGGCGTCATTGATGACGTTGAACGCGCTCTCAACGCCAAGCTTCATCTGGCGGCCAAGCTCCTTGGCCGACCCTGAAAACGGCGCCGACATGCCGAACCGGATCTCCGTTTCAGTTACGCCCCGGCTCACCGCCGCCAATCTCGACTGCAGCGGACTGGTCGCTGCCAGCGCAGGCGACGTTGCGGTCACGCTCGGCCGAGCAGGCTGCGGACCCGCGGGTGCTGGCGCAGCAACGGTGGGCAGCGAGCGCGCCTGGCCGGGCGGTATGAGCGCCTGCGATGGCGTCACTGTCTTTTCCAGATCGGCAAGCGCGCGTTCGGCTGCCACGCAGGTGAGACGCCTGCTGGTGATGGCGCGCTGGCCTTCAGTGTTGCTCTGGTTGTAGGCCTGCCATATCGCGGAGGACTCCTCGGTGGTGACCGCAGACACTGTGATCAGATCGGACAGCGTGTCGCTCATCGACTTGACGCGCAGCGGCGAAATTTCGCGGCAGGCCGCCGCAGAGCCGAGCACGCGCCCGACCGCGGCCGCGATCTGGCGCACGGCGTCAACTCTGTCGCTTGCGGGAGCCGAGTATCCCACAACGGGAGCCGCAATTGCGACCGCACCGAGCAAGAAATAGTGAAAACGCATACGCCCTCCAATAGGCAGATGCTCCGTTTTGCAATACCGGAGTTAGGTTTGGATCGCGTCTTAGAATTAAGAGAAAATTATGTCCGTTGCTGCGAATCTGATGACGTCGATTGGTTGATTCAAAGCAAGCTGTCACAGCACGGTTGTTTTGCAATGCGAATGCGAAGCAACAAGATCGTCATCTCATTCCAGCATGCTTCGTGGTCGAGGACCGCAATGGAATGTTGAGAGAGTCTCGCCGTACAATCTTCGGCATGAATCGAGCCGCGCGCTCATGCGATGGAAATGATCCTTTTCTCTTTCACGTGATGAGCGCGTTGCCGCTGACGTCAGCGACGATGCGCTGCTGACCGGTCATCTGCCCCTTGCTCCAACAAGATGGCGCTAGGCAACAATGTACCGCTCGATCAAAGATGTCGCCTCAGCAGAAGCTGTGTTCTGGCCGAGCGAGCCCAAAGCGCGTGTCCGCGCTTAATCTTACTGCGTCACAAAGATTCGGGCGGTTGTTATTGTGCCCTCTCCCCTCCGTGGGAGAGGGCACAGCGACAGCCACCTCGTGCTTGGTGACGCAGTAGTATTAAGGCTCGGCCGGGACACGCGAGGCTTCTGGGCGCCTTACGGCCCAAGCTCGGCAGCGCGCCTGCGCCACTTTTCGACTTCGGCCGGATTGGGCCGCACCCCATGCACGCCATGGCGGGCAAGCACTTGCGCGTCGAATGTATCCGCGAGCTTGCTGGCAGCCGGCGCAAAGCCAAGGTCGGCCGCACGGGCATAGTACAGCCGCGCGGTCGCGATGTTTCCATCGGCGAATTGGCGGTCGCCCTGCCCAACGAGCCGTTGCGCCTGTGCGTGCGCGGCCGGCTCAGCAGCAGCCTTGGATGGCACGGAGGGCGCGGGTGAGGGCGGGGAGGGAAGGGCGGTCGCGTTTGTCAGTTCGGCACGCGCTGACAATGGTGCAGACTCGATCGCAACCGCTACGGTAGTCGTCGCCGGCGGCTCGTGGCCGGAGGCGGCTGGCGCGCGGCTTGCCGTCATCTCCTCGCTGGGAGGCTGGTGCTCGCTGCTGACATTGGCAACTTCGCTCAGCACGGAGGGCTCGGGGCTAGCCGCAACCGCATCGCTCTGAGCCGGGGGTACGTTGTTCGCTGCGATCGCCGCACTACTCGCCTCGACCTCGTTGCCGTACCGACTTGCCTGGCTGCCGAACAGCGCGTCGGCGAGCTCCGCGCTCGTGATCGTCGGGATATGGGTTTTTGGAGGCCCGACGTCGGCTTCCATCGTATGGGCGGCGTGCTGCGGCCCACTCGAGCTCCGCTGCCAGATCGACACGCCGGCTACGAAGCACGCGGTCAGGATGACGGTTGCGGCGACGGTCTTGAGCGTTTCGTGGACGATGAGACGGCGGCGGGCCGCGCTTCGATGGACTTCTTGCTCGGCCGCCGCGGCTGCGGCACGAATGAGCGCGAGCTCGCGGTCATAGATCTCGCGCCATTCGGCGTTGGCCAGGATCGAATAGGCTTCGCGGACAGCGGCGAACTGCTGTTCGGCGAGCTTGTCTCCGGCATTGCGGTCCGGATGCAGCGCCTTGGCGAGCTGACGGAACGCCACCTTGATCTCCAGCGGACTGGCCTGACTGGAAATCCCCAGCGCTCGATAGAGGTCGATGCCATTGGCGGCTTGCAGCGACGCATAGGTGCTCACGATGCCGAGACGTGCGACGGAGCCCGTCGAGCCGTCTTCCGACCGAGGCTCACGCTCCCGCAGAGGCGGGAGCGCGTATCGTCCAAGCAAGCGGGCCAAATCACTCGATCCCTGGAGCAATGCTTTGATCAGCCGACCTTGAGATAAGAGTAGCCCTTGGACTGAAGGGCGGATGCGGTTGCGATGCCGGATGGAACCAGCCTGATGTAGCTGTCGGTGCGAGCCTTCGCGAGGTCGATCTTGAGGGTCGCGAACGTGACCTTGCAGAGATAGACCTCCAGCCCATGCTGGGTGAGCGACGTCGTGCGCGCGAGCAGCTCGGGATCGATCGTTTCCTGCGCCCACGGCGTATCGGCAAGGTCCTTGAGGAAGAATTTGATGCCGGCCGAGTGCGCCACGATGACCAGCTTGAGCGCGCGCTGGTCGTAGTTGTAGGCGGCAAAATGATTGTTGATGTTGCGCAGCTGCTGGGAGAAGCGCGCGTGATCGCCGAAATCGCAATGGTAGAGGCAGCCGAATTGCGACTTCAGCTGCAGGTCGCGCAGGCGCAGCTCGGGCGGCAACGCGTTGGCCAAGTCGGCAACGCCGACTGTGGCTCCGGCCGTCACCAGCGCCCCCACGACACTTCGTCGATCAACGCTTTTCATCACTCGTCCCCTGTTGACGCGGGTGCTCAATGGCGAGCTCCCCAACATGTTGCAACGCAAGCTTGAGTTTTCAGAAGCAGGTTCTTCGATGGACGTTATTTCTCTTGCAGGCGACGCCGCCTGAGAGTCCTACCTGTGGCGCGAGAGCAGATCGCGCAGCAGCTGCTGCTGCGCGGATTTGTCGCCGGGCAGCATGCGCTCGAGCTGCTCGCTCAACTCGGCAGCCTTGTCAGCACCCGGGCGCGGATTGACCAGCTTCGCGAGCTTGTCCTGCATCGGTGCGTAGCGTTTCCAGCCCGGAATGGTGGCAGCCAGGTTCAGGTCCTTCCACTTTGGATGGTAGCCCGGCTCGCTCTGCAACTTGGGAAAGCGCTCGAACAGATAATCAATGAAGCGCGCAACGCGCTTGGCGCGCTCGTTCTCGCCTGGCCAGTTGAACACCGCGAGGACCGACGGGACCGCGATGGTCTGGATCTTGGAGCCTTCCGGGATGAGGGCAGGGTAGTCGCTCGTCTCGAGCTGGGCGGGAACGTAGTATTCCTCGAGACTCGGCGTGAGCGGCACCGGCAGAAACTTGAAGCCCTCCGGCCACTTGGGCTTCACGAAGGCGTCGAGCGGCTTGGAGGAGACAAAAACGACGGCGGCGTATTTGTCGTCCTTGAGCATCTCGGCCAACGCGGCCGGATGCGGCACGAATTGGGGTTCGACCTTGATGCCGAGGCGTTCGAACATGATCGGGCCGGTAAAGGCCGCCGCTGTGCCCTTGGTATTGAAATTGACCCGCTTGCCGGCGAGGTCCTGGAGCTTGTTGATCTCCGGCCGCACGAACACGTGCACCTCGGATGGAAACAGCGGCATGATGTAGTTCACGCGCTGTTCCAGGCTGCCGATCTTGGCGTTGGTTCGGAAATGCTCCAGCACGTCGCCGTAGACAATCGCGGCATCGATGCCGCGCAGATACAAGAGATCGTAGATGTTGTCGAAGATGCCGCGCGTAACTATCGGTAGCACGCGCATGTTGTCGCCGTCGTCGAGAACACGGGCAAGCTCGGTCGCAAAACGTATCGGCGCACCTTCCAGCTGACCGGCGGCAAGGCCGATGGTCCAGGAATTGAGCTTATACTTCAGCGTATCGTCGCGAAGCGGCTGACCTTGCTGATCGCG
>Ga0137409_10005361_pt1 | contig 13379 bp, 11 predicted proteins | sample CZODoug1_16funga_FD_122059 | JGI IMG/M metagenome (GOLD analysis project Ga0137409, IMG submission 122059) | Vadose zone soil fungal communities from Angelo Coast Range Reserve, California, USA - CZODoug1_16fungal (Hybrid Assembly) | ecosystem: Environmental > Terrestrial > Soil > Vadose zone...
GATTCCGTGCTGGAGATCTCGCGGACCAGCGACAGTGAGATCCACGAAATCGACGGCCACGAGGTTCTTCGATTGCGCGACCAGGTTCTCAGCGTCGTGCGGCTGGATCAATTGATTGCGAATGCGTCGCCTGCCGCTCCGCGAAAGACGCGGCACTTCGTGGTAACCATTGGAGCGGGCAGCCGGCGGTTCGGCCTGATCGTCGATGGCTTGATCGGGGAAGAGGAACTGGTCATCAAGGCGTTCGAGGATCGTCTGGTCGCGTCCGATCTGGTGAGCGGCGCATCCATCCTGGGCGACGGAACGGTTGTTCTGATTCTGAACGTCCCGTCGGTGGTTTCTCACCTGACTCGAAAACGCGTTTTAGAGGTATCGGCATGAGGAAACCGGTTCGCGTACTGGTAGTGGACGATTCCGCGCTCATGCGGAAATTGATTCCGCAATTGCTGCAGGGTGATCCGTCCATTGAAGTCGTGGGAACCGCGATGGACGGCCTGTTGGGACTAAAAAAGATTGGCGAGCTGCATCCTGATGTCGTGACGCTCGATCTGGAGATGCCGAGGATGGACGGCCTCGAAATGCTCCGCGAGATCGTCGGACGATACCACATCCCTGTTATCGTCGTGAGCAGCCACAACGAAATGGGCGCGTATTCGGCCTTGAAAGCACTCGCTCTCGGAGCTTTTGATTTCGTTGCCAAGCCAAGTGACGCGCAGACGGGCGGCCTGGAGCAAATTGCCAGGGAACTCTCGGTAAAAATCAAGGTAGCGGCGATCTCGGGGCCGCCCAAACTGACCTGCAGCCCTCCGCCGTCGGCGTACCCGTTGGCGAAATTGAAACAGACCGACGCCAAGCCGGCCCGTTCTATCGCCATCGGCGTTTCGACAGGCGGGCCGAATGCCCTGCAATACATTTGCTCGCAACTTCCGGCTGACTTTCCTGGCTGTTTACTGATTGTACAACACATGCCCGAAGGATTCACCGCGATGTTCGCGCGCCGCCTGGACGATTGCTCGTCCATCAACGTTGTGGAGGCGCGCTCGGGCGACCTTCTCGCACCGGGACGCGCTTTCATTTGCCCCGGGAACCGCCATCTAAAAGTCCGGCGGCTTCCACAGGGAGACATCGCTGTGCTCGTGGACCAGGCTCCGGTGAACGGCCACCGGCCGTCGGTTGACGTTTTGTTTCATTCGGTCGCTAAAGAATTCGGATCCGAAAGCGCCGCAGTCCTCATGACGGGAATGGGCGACGACGGCGCCGATGGCATGCGTGCCGTGCAAGCAGCGGGCGGCGTCACCGTGGCGCAAAGCATGGACACCTGCGTCGTGGATAGCATGCCTCGCGCGGCAATCGAGGCCGGGACTGCCAGCCGGGTCGTACCGCTCGATGCGCTTCCCAGCATTTTGCAAACTTTGAGTTCTAACGACCGCTCTCGGACCCGTGCCGACACGTCGAATCTCGAAACGCCCCGCGGAGCACGACGATGAACCGGAATGGGGGAGGAGAAAATCACCATGGAGTTTAAGCCTCTGACCTGTGAAGACAAGCCCAAGGTCCGCTTTCTTGTGGTGGACGACTCTGTCTTCGCCCGCAAGAACCTGTGCAAGATGGTGCAAGCCTTCGGGGGGGAAATCGCCGGCGAAGCGGGAGACGGTATCGCGGCGATCGCGGAGTATGCCAGCACTCATCCGGACATCGTGTTGATGGACATCACGATGCCGAAGATGGAAGGCATCGAGGCCGTGGAACATATTGTGCGCGACCACCCGGAGGCACGGATCGTCATGGTCTCCTCGGTGGGATACCAAGACAATATTCTGTCCGCTTTACAAAAGGGAGCGCGGCATTTCGTCCAGAAGCCCGTGAAGCCGGAAGCGCTTTACGAGATCATCCGCTACGTGCTGAACGACGAGGTTGCGCCGGCGCCAACCACGGCAGGAGGAGAAATCCAATCATGAAAATGGAGCTTATGCAGCCGTTCATCAACTCCCTGGACGCGGTGATCGCGGAAACTATGGGATGCTCCGCTCAAATTGCCGATGTCACGATGGAGGACGGAAATTATAAACGGACAGGCATCGCCGCTCTGGTCGGAATTAGCGGCGAGATCGAAGGCCGCGTCATTCTCGACATGGAGATGGCCGCGGCGGAACAGGCGACTGCCGATCTTGCGGGCGCGGCGGGCACGCTTACGGAAGAAACTGCGCGCGAGACGGTTTGCGAACTGACCAACATGGTGATCGGGAATGCCGTAACCCTACTGAATAACTTTGGCTTCAAATTCAGAGTGCACCCGCCCGAAATTTACGTGTTGGACGGCGGGCTGCAAGGGGCGGCGGACACGGAAGCGGTCGTGCTGCGGTTTGAGACGCCGAAAGGGGCTATTTACCTGAATATTGCCGTCCACTATAAGCAACGCCGCTCCGGTGAACGACCCGGGGTGAAAGTCCTTTGTCCCTGAGCGGGGCTTCCGAGCGCCGGCCAGTTCTCTTTTCCCGCGCGCCTATTTCGTATCGGCGAAAGCCGCTCCCCGCCCGGTTCCCTCTTTTGCGCCGGCAGCCGGTTTTCGCCGGATGCTATTTGCGACAACTTCCGCGAGGTCAAGGATCTCGATATCGTCGCGTTTCGCGTGGTTTGCGGCGTCTCGAAGCATGATGGGACAATACGGGCAGGCAACAACCACCGTCGACACTTTTGTTTCGGCTAGCTGAGCGAATCGAAGTTGGTTCACTCGCCCTTTGTTCTGCCCTCGGGAGTCGTCCGCGATGAAAAGTTGCGCGCCGCCTGCTCCGCAGCATTGCGTATTCTTCCCGTGATGCGCCGTTTCCACGATCGCAAATCCAGTGGAGCGCAGAATCTCCCGAGGTTCCTCGGTGATTCCCCGGCCTCGGGCCAGGTAACAAGGATCATGGTAGGTTGCCGCCGTAGCGGAAGGTACGACCGAAAGCTTCGGCAGCAATTCCGCGATCAGTTCCGAATGGTGCAGGACCCGCACGCCTAATTTCGGATACGCCGCCATCTGCCGGTAATCCTTGTCGAGCATGGTCGTGCAATGCGGGCAGCACGATACGATGTTCTTTACTTGCGCGATTGCGAACGTTTCCACGAGCTTCTCCGAAAGTTGCAGGAAAAGGTATTCGTTCCCCGCACGCCGCGCGGGCTCACCGCAGCAGGTTTCACGAGCCAGCACTCCCCAGGAAACGCCGGCTGCGTCGAGAATCTGTTTCATGGCCAGGGCTACCGCTTGCCCGTGCGGATCGAAACTCAATCCGCACCCCAGCCAGAACAGCCATTCCTGTTTTCCGTCAAAAATCGGAAATTGATTCGACCCGATCAGTTTTTGCCGTGTATCTTGAGCGATGCCCCAGGGATTGTGCGGCGCCCGTTCCATGGTCGTAAACAACTGGACCACCTTGTCGTTCGTAACGCGGCCCTCGCTTACCAGTCCACGGCGAAGGTCGAGGATTTTTCTTCCCACATGCTCGATGCCGACGGGACACACGTACTCGCACGCGCCACAGGATAAACATTGGAAAAGATCTTCCTCGGAAACAAAAACTTTCTTTTCTGTTTTTTCCTCGATGGTTCCCGCAACGATGTCGCCGCCCGAGAGAGCGCCTCTTTGCAAGTCGAGGATGATTTCCTTCGGGCTGAGAGTTTCCCCCGCAAGGTTCGCGGGGCAAAATTGAGTGCAGCGGCCGCACTCGACGCAAGCATTCACGTCGAGAATGTCCTTGGCGTCAAAATCCTTGAAGTGAATGATTCCCAGATCCTCGCCTTCTTCGCGCAGCGGGCGCATCGCGCTGGTCGTTTCCGACCGCAAGAATATGGTGATGGGAGAGAGCAAAAGATGCAGGTGCTTCGATCTCGGGATGACCACCAGGATCGAAAAGAACGCAACCGTGTGCATCCACCAGTTCACTTTCCAAGCCGCGCCCCCGGCTGGAAATACGCCCCACTCGAGGAGATATGTCGCCATAAGCGCGGTGATGAGAACGGCCACAAGGCCTGAAGTGGCGGAGAGTTCTCCGAGAGCCTTCGGCCGCAAAACGAATCGGCGGAACGAAAGCCCAGCTATGCCCACGATTACGGCGAAAGCCCAGACGGCGGCGAACGCTCCATACCAGCCGCGCGTAGGCGTGGCATTTTCAAGTCCAAGCAGGCCGAGGAGAAGGTGTTCCGCGCTCACCCAGCCGAAGACGAGAAATCCCCAGACGACAGCGGCGTGCAGGATACCTACGAAGGGCCGGTCGCGCACGACGCGATATTGCAAGATGACTTCAACAAACACGCGCCACAGCCGCTGGGGGATGCGGTCGAGTTGGACATCCCAATTTCTAGTGAAAATGGAGGAGAGCCGCTGATTGACAGTCGCCAGAAATAGCCAGACGCTTCCAAGGCATAGCGTGCAAAATATCGCTCTCGAGAGACCGCCGAAAGGAATGACGATTCCGAATGCAATCGCGATCATTGCGATCATCCAGAAGCCTTCCTTGGTTCCTCTCGAGCGGAAGTTCATTCTTACCCGGCGCTCCCGGCGTTCCTCATTTTTCTAGCAGCATCTCGCGCGTGTAAGCATACATGAACCCCGATTATAGGGTGAAAGAGGCGATTCCTCCTCGGTCAATCGCGATTGCGTGGTGGGCCAGTTTCCGATAAGCAGTTGACTGGGCTCCGCCCAGACAGGGGCGGAAGGAACTTACTATGAGCGATAATAGAAGTGCGTGAGGATGCGGCAAGCTACGGCCCGAAGAAGTCAATGGTGCTTTGTGAAGCCCGTCGATAAGCATGGGTCCGAGGTAGTGGACAGGTCAGTGATGACGTCTGTTGGCAACAACAGCGATCTCGATTAGAAGACTGCAAGGTTTCGCGCCTCGGGCCGCGTCCTCCGCACAAGGAGAAAACGATGGCGAAGAAACGAGAGAAGCGAGAGTGCAGAGCCGTTGTACTGGAGCCGGATGCTGCCGGTATTGACATCGGGGCAGAAGAAATCTACGTGGCTGTTCCTCCTGATCGTGACGAAGAATCCGTACGCATGTTCAGCAGCTTCACCTGCGATCTGCATGCTCTGGCGGATTGGCTTGTGCAGTGTCGGATTCGCACGGTGGCGATGGAGTCCACTGGGGTGTACTGGATTCCGCTGTTTCAGATCCTGGAAGCAAGAGGTTTGGAAGTCTATCTGGTCAACGCGCGCTACTTGAAGAGTGTTCCTGGCCGCAAGAGCGATGTCTCCGATTGTCAGTGGATTCAGTATCTGCACTCGGTTGGATTGCTGAGGGCCAGCTTCCGCCCATCCATGGACATCTGTGCAGTACGTTCTCTTTGGAGACATCGGGGAAGCCTGCTGCAGATGGCCTCCGAGCACATCCTGCATATGCAAAAGTCGCTCAGCCAGATGAACCTGCAGATCCATCACGTACTGAGCGACATTACCGGAGCCAGCGGGCAAGCGATTTTGGATGCGATCCTCGCCGGCGAGCGTAATCCGGTACAACTGGCACAACTCTGCAACTGTCGTGTGAAGAGTCCCCGCGAAAAAGTAGCGAAGGCTCTGGAAGGTGACTACCGACCCGAGCATGTGTTCACGCTGAAGCAATCACTGGATGGCTACCGTTATTACCAGAGGCTGATCGCCGAACTGGATCGTGAAATCCAGCACCTCATGCAGACTCTTCCCAGCGCGGTAGAGACCGTACAAGAAATGCCACGGCGTACCAAGCACTCTGCTTTTCAGCGTCAAGGCAATGACCCCGGCTTCGACCTTCGAGGCCAACTCTATCGCATCGCTGGCGTCGATCTTACCGATATTCCCGGAGTCAGCGCGGTCACGGCGCAGGTCATCCTTACGGAGGTCGGCCCGAATCTCCGTCGGTTCCGCAACGCCTCTGCTTTCGCATCGTGGCTTGGACTCTGCCCGGAGAATCGCGTCAGCGGGGGCAAGGTTTTGTCGTGTAAAACACGCAAAGTAAAAAGCCGTGCTGCTCTTGCTCTTCGGCTAGGCGCGAACTCTCTGTGCCGTGCCAAGGGCTATTTTGGAGAGTTCTTCCGACGCATGCGCGCCAAGCTCGGAACCGCGCAAGCGATCACCGCGACGGCACACAAGATCGCTCGTGTCCTGTACCACGTCTTGCTTACCAAAGAACCCTATGCCGAGACCGTTTTCCACCAGTCCGATGAACATGCCCGACGACGAGCAGAGATGAGACTCCGCAAACACGCCGCCTTACTTGGCTTCCAAATCGTACCCACTCCAGCACGATCAACAACTTAGCCTATGAGTTCCTTAGAAGACTTCATGCGCCGTTGGCGCTCCACCTTGCATGAAAATGGGGTCTGCATCAAGTCGCTCTGTAAATTGTTTATTTTCAGTCGGCGTGGGGCCATTTTCATAGCAGAGGACTTATCAAGACTTGGCTATACTACGTGAGTCGAAATGGCTATCCCCCCTCACATCGGGATTCAATTATGCTGGCCCGCTCAGAATCGGAAAATCGGCCCGGCAGTCACCGCAAACTGATTCATCAACCCACCGTTCAACACGACGATGCAACCTGCCGCACAGACTACATTCTGAACTTCAGCCTCCATCAACATCGGCAGGTACTCCGCTTGAAACCGAAATCCCCACCGCCGTTTGAGGAATACTTTGACGCCGCCTCCGATGCCGAATTCAAACCTTGCGCCGGTCTCGGCCGGTGTCGACATGCTAGCTACACCTAAACTTCCGGTGAGGAATGGTCTTACCCGATCATGAGTCTCCTCGATTGGCCACTCGTGAGTGAAATCGGCCAGGAAATGATTTATGGCAACAGAGGGACGGGAGACGCTTATATTCGCAGCGTTTGCTTTTAAATTGAGGTATGTCTTCTGTCTCATCCACCTGAACTCGACCAGATTACAGCTCGCACAGTCATCTCCATCAAATCGGAATCCTCCAGCCACGCCAAAAATGACAGCATTGTCCAGTTTGGCGTGGTAATTGGGTTGCACATCTTGCTGCAACTTGATGCTACCGCCGTACATGCCGCCAATCAGCGGAGTAACTTCAAACGACGTTTGTCCATAAGCTGAAACGACACTGAAGAACAATGCGACCAGTAGCCACTCTCCCTTCCTCAACCGAAGGCCATTTGCGCCGAGCGCCTTCCCCTTCATGACTACTAACCTCCGTCGCACAATGAAGTGCACCTATGATAGGTAACGGTTCACGAAAGGGCGCGCCCAACAATGTGCCGAGAAGACTTTGCGTCAAGAACGCGTCGCCACTGACGGATCGCTAAACTAGCTTCCAGCTAGGCCCTTGTTCACCAGTACCTTGACCTCGACGCGGCGGTTTTCTGCCCGCCCTTGTGCGGTTTCGTTTGGTGCAGTCGGGTCGAAAGTGCCCATTGCTCCTGGAGCCACAATGTGCCTCACGGGTATGTTGCAATTCTGGATCAGGTACGCGATTACGGCGTCGGCCCGCGCCATGCTCAACTGCTGGTTCATTGCAGCATTGCCCGATGCATCCGCGTAGCCTTGCACCTGGACAATATAACCTGTGAGGTTCACTGCATCATGCGCCAAACTCTTAAGAGCGGCCCGGCCTTGCTCCGAAATTACGGAGCTACCAATTGCGAAATTGACTTTAATGTCGCCCTTGGTGGCATAATCCGTAAGGTCGTTGAACCGCTTCGTGGTGTCCGCGATTTCCTGCTGATTGCTTTCGATTTGTTTTTGGTTGACCGCAATCTGCTGTTTATTGGCTGCGGTCTGCGCCTGATTGGCCGAAACGCCCAGAGCGTTTGTTTGAATTTTCTCCCTATTCGCCTGAATGTCTTGCGCGTTAGCGTTCACAGCTCGTTGTGTCGGAACCAAGCCAGCTTGAATGGTTTCGGCGGTTTCCAGGTCGTCCTGGGAATAGTTAATGGTATTGGCCACTACCTTGTTCTGCGCTTCTCCAACGCCGTTTACCTCGACCTTGAGTCCAGGAATTAGAACCGCTGCCGACATCTGCGTGCGGCGGAGGCCAAGACCCTTTGGTTTTTGCACCTTGGTGTCATCCGTGAGAACAACAACGACATTTGGGCCGCCGAAGGTTTTCAAGACCATTGAATCTCCAGTTCGTTCCGTGATTAATCCTTTGATCTTGACCTTGTCAGCGTTGCTTTGGCCGTAAGCTAGTGTTGCAGTCATGCAACATAACAATACAAGGCATGCTATCTTTTCAATCCATTTCCTCTTCATCTCATTCTCCTTTTCGCTTCGTGCAAACAATTCTCTGACGGTTCCTTTGTCCGTCGTAAAATTTCCTTCAGTCCGCGATGTCTCTATTCGTCGCCGCTTGGTGGTTGACACAACCACAAAACTGACAATGAATCTTGCCTTCTAGCCGCTGAAAAGCTAACTGTCAGAATTAACAGTTGGGAGAGCACAGAGGAAGCGACAAACCTTCTCGAATTGCAGGTTCGTCCCTAGCGCCAACGAACTTGGACAAACTGGGCAGGCAAATGGTGAAAAATCGAGAGGCGAAACGGAACAATACACATAAGGTTGCGGATAACGTGCCTGCTACAGAGGCGGCGCGGCTATTCGGAGTCTCGTAACAAACTGTTAAGCGTACGTGCTCGGCGGCCCGGTAAGAAGAAAAATATTGCCCAAGTCCTGTGAAACGGACTTGGCCAGAGTGGTTTCCGAACCACCTTATGTTTTGCTTGGATTGGAACGTTATTTCACATATATTGCGCACAATACGACGATGATGGCTGATGCAAAGAGGGAGCGACAGAGACTAACCTAGGGACTGGGGGCGGGAGATGTCTGGTCGAGCTGCACTGTTTCGCAACCTCAAAAATGGCAGCGCCATAAGGTTTCTCCTTTTTCTTCCAGCCTACTTGGTAGCCTACAAGTATGGATCGCTGTTTAGCCAAACTTCTGCGTCACCTTTGTGGTCCCCCGACTCTGTTCTACTGTGCTGGCTTCTGGCAAGTCCCAGTACGGAATGGTGGATCTACTTAGTTGCGCCATTGCCGATTCGCCTGACCATAACGCCCCCGTCGACTATTCCTCTTTGGTTCTTGCTTATTACCTTCGCAAATGACTCGTTGAAAGGATTGTTCTCAGGATACGTGTTGCGGCGTGTTTTGGGTCGTCCGATTCGCCTCGATACAATGCGCGCGTTTGCCATATTTGTTGCCACGGCAGCTACAGCTGCTCCGATCCTCTCCGCGTTGGGCGGAGCTGCTGCGCGTCATGGGCTTGGCTATAGTTTCTGGCCGTCATGGTACCAATGGTTCCTGGGGAATTCGTTGGCAAGCCTTCTGATCACGCCCACGCTCCTCTATTGGTTCGTAGGTGGTCAATCGGCGAAGCGCCGACCAAAGGAACTCGCTCTATTGGTATCGGGGCTTGCAGTGGTCTCATATTACGCGTTTGTAATCCCTCACACGCTGTATTTTCCCTTGCTTCTTTACGTCCCCCTTCCCTTTCTCATTTGGGCGGTTGTGCGGACCGGACCAGTTGGAACCTCTACTGCACTTTCGGTGTTGTCAATTGTCTCAACCCTGAGTTCTGCTCTGGGCAAGGGGGTTTTCTCAGTCGGCTCACGGGCTCAGAATGTATTATCGCTGCAGCTCTTTCTCCTACTCGTATCAGTTCCCTTACTTTTCCTGGCTGTCCTCGTGGAGGAGCGGCAGGCCATTCAAGAGGAGCTTCGACGGAGCCAGAAGAAGGTGGGCGAACACTTCGAGGAAATCCGCAACCTGGTTGGTCGGCTAGTCGGCGCGCAGGAGGGCGAAAGGCGTAGGATCGCCCGCGAACTTCACGACGATATCAGTCAACGGTTTGCATTGTTGTCCATCGAAATTCAACGGACAAAGGAAGTTCCCCCCACTTCGGTTGGAAATCTTCGAAGTCGAATGGATGAACTGGAGAAACAAGCCTCCGAGATCTCGACTAGTGTCGAATCCTTGTCGCATGAGTTGCACTCCTCAAGGCTGGAATATCTTGGCATAGTCTCGGCTATAAGAGGCTTCTGCAAGGAGTTTGGGGACAAGCACAAAGTGACGGTTGACTTTGATGACGAGGGCATTCCACCTACTGTGCCGCAGGACATTTCACTCTGCTTGTTTCGAGTTATGCAGGAAGGATTACACAATGCTGCCAAGCATAGCGGGGTGCGGGTTTTCGAAGTGAAGCTGCACGGATCGCCTGCGGAGATTCATCTCATCGTTCGGGACTCAGGGGTGGGCTTTGACCCCGAATTGGCAAGAGACACTCAAGGACTGGGACTTATCAGCATGCAGGAGCGGGTTAGACTGGTGAAGGGCACGATTTCGATCACATCGAGGCCGCAGTCTGGCACTGAGATAAACGTTCGCGTTCCTCTGTCAGCTGGCGAGTCAGGGGAACAGGCTGAGGCAGCAGGAGCCTAGAAAAGCGGTATGGTTCGATGCTCGAGACGAGCGTTTAACTATTTCCCTGGGAGTATACAGCTGAGTGTTCCGCACAGATGCTCTGGAAAACGTCTTGGTCTTTCTCGCCGTGAAAGCTGCTCAACGCATATCCGCAAAAAGAGTCAACTTGATAGGTTGACGATATCTGGTCCCAGAGTTGTTCGAGCCGAATCGCGGCGTCCACTTTACCTTGCGCCCATAAAAGAGGTGCACATTCTCCACAAGCTGCAACCCGAGAGTGCTCTCGCTTTCCTGGTTTGGCGGCCGCCCTAATGAAAGCACCCACAACCTCGAAAAAACGATCCGAGTCGGGCATGTCATTGATCATGAATGCGGAGAGAGTCTCGGCAACATCCAACGAAATGTATGTCCCGTGTCGAATGGCTGCATCGATATCAAAACCCCGTGCTTTCAATCTGTGGATAAGACTATCTCGATGTGATTCGGTGGCAAGAACAACAGCCACATCGCCGGCCTTTAGAGCGGCAGCAATAAAACGAGCAAAGCTGTCTAGAAAAACCGCGTCATCAGAATAGAATAGAACCTCATGGCAGTGAGGGGCCTTCTGTCCTGGGGTATCGGTCAACTTGTACACTCTTAATGTGCTGCTGACAAATTGTTCACCTCGCAGAACCGCGTCGATAGCAGGCAGAAGGTCACTCTGGGCGCTTGCCTTATAGACATAACCGTGACCGCCCGCGCTCAAAGCTACCTGTACTACGTCTAGAGAATTGTTCATACTCAGGAAAATTATCTTGGAGTTGGGAGAGTGTTGTCGTATCCGCCGGGCAGCTTCGATTCCATTTAGTTTGGGGAGGCCAATGTCCAACAAAATCAAATCCGGTTTCAGTTCTTGGGCCTTCAGAACGGCTTCCAATCCATCCGACACTTCGCAGATGACTTGCCATTCTGGCCGCATTTGAAACAGCAAGCGGACTAGGTTTCGCCAATCCCTGTGATCTTCTACTACGAGAACGCGAATTGGTGGCAACGAGCTTCCTTCCCCTGACGTTGATGGGTGACACGATACCACCATACGATTTGAGTGACTAGGAATAGTATGGATTCATCTGATTACCAGCCATTTTCAGTCGATTTCATACAAGGGAACATGTTTTGATGCGACGTGGACGCATTGCACCCCTTTACGGTCGGACAACTCCAGGTCTATCGGACTTATCGAGGATGCATCTCCGGTGCGTAGCGCCTGATTTTCTCGCTGTCGCTGTGCCAAGTCCTGATAAACGGGATTATCGGAATGTGGCTACCACTTCGCAAAGATAACCACGCAGCGATTCCTGTTATTCCAGTCTGCCTACGTCAGAACGGCTACCATCTGTGCGGGCCGGATAACTACGCTAGGCCCTTCTTCATGTCAGGATTTCCACATTCTGACAGGATTCCATCAAGACTGGCGTCTACACTGTCAGAACTGACAGTTCCATGAAAAGTTGGCGCCAAGTCCTGAGAAACGGGCTTATCGTCAACTGGCAATCGGGGTTTCCCACATGACGATAAGACGACTTCACAGGACCTATCGCTGCATGGCAGGAACCTTGGTGCTACAAATCCATCAATGTAGCCTGCTGTAGTCACTTCCCAAGCTTATTCGAGTAGGAGGATCGGCATGGAAAACATAAATCGACGTCTGATTTGGCATGGCATGTTCCTGTTCCTAATTGGCCTGCTTACGGGATTCGCCGAGACGCGTTTCGCCAATGTGCGCATGGGACTCGCCGCGCACCTGGAAGGTGTGATGAATGGTACCTTTCTGCTGGCGTTAGGTGCCGTGTGGACCGAGGTGAGACTGCCGCCACCCGCAAAGTCGATCGCGTACTGGACAGCGCTGTACGGTACTTATGTGAATTGGCTCGTAACCACACTAGCTGCAACCTTCGGGACTGCGGCCCTTTCTCCAATCACAGCAGCAGGCCATATTGGGCAACCTTGGCAGGAGACTCTTGTCACGGTCGCCTTCATGACTGTCGGCATTGTGATCGTTGCCTCGTCGGTACTCGTCCTCTGGGGCCTTCGGGCTAGTGCGTCCCCCAATTTGTCGAAATGACCTGGGTTTTCTCTCCTCACGATGCGTTAGACAGGCCATTGAGTAAGCTGTCATATAGTGTTGCATCGACTCTCGGTCCTTAATCCATTTTGTTGGACGCGAGTCCGGTCCACTTCCCTGGTGATCTTCACGCAATTATTGGAAACGTGCCTTTGGTTTCCACAGCGGCTTGAATTATTTGGCGGGCACTTTCTCGTTATTCTCGAAATCGAGGAAGCTGACGTTGTCCATGCAGACCTGTTCCATAATGTCCCACTTCGGCTTCAACTCAAAATACATCGTCGAGGCGATCGGCTTCGTGTAGGCCTTTGGATCTTCAATGTTGAAGTCGATTTGCAGAGTGTCCTGGGCCGCGCGTCGAATGCGCTCAATTACGTGCAGCTGATCGCTGTGCGGATGCCCGACTCGGTCGAGCCAGGTCTTGTCATTGAACCCGATGGTGTCGATGACCAAGGTGTCGCCTTCCCAACGTCCGATGGAGTTGCCCATCCACGTAGGGTCGAGATCCTTGGGGTGTTCGCGTCCGTCGGTGTAGATGTGACGGACCATGTGATCGTACTCAAACAGCATGAGCACCTGGCCCGGAAGCTGGATTATTTGTAGGGGAAAGGGGTGCAGGTAGACGCGGGGCACGCCGGGAGGAAAACATTTGTAAACAAACACGCCACAGCCGCATCAATATCCTTACTCTCATCTTTGTTGCATTCTGTGCTCATATGACATCCATTTTACCACACCTAATCTTGGATTTTACATCTGCCATGTCTGCTGGGCTCCTTTTCTCTTACCTTGCAATATACTCATATCTTAAATCTCAGCTTTTCAGTTTCTTGTAGCCTTTCTGGTCTTTGTCAGATTGTGCATTGTTTGATTGGTGTCTC
>Ga0137409_10005362_pt1 | contig 13379 bp, 13 predicted proteins | sample CZODoug1_16funga_FD_122059 | JGI IMG/M metagenome (GOLD analysis project Ga0137409, IMG submission 122059) | Vadose zone soil fungal communities from Angelo Coast Range Reserve, California, USA - CZODoug1_16fungal (Hybrid Assembly) | ecosystem: Environmental > Terrestrial > Soil > Vadose zone...
GTTCGCCGAGCATCCGCCGACCCCGGACCATCTGCCCGGCATCGAGGCTGCAACTGGCTCGCTCGGCCACGGCTTGCCGATGGGCCTTGGGATGGCGCTCGCCGGCCGTATCAACGGCCGCAAATACAACACCGTCGTGCTTTCGAGCGACGGCGAATGCAACGAGGGCGTGATGTGGGAAGCGGCCATGCTGGCGCCCTCGCAGTCGGTCGAGCGGCTCTGCGTGGTCGTCGATTTCAACCGCTGGCAGGCGACCGGCCGCAGCGAGGAGATCATGGCGATCGAGCCCCTGGCGGACAAATGGCGCGCCTTCGGCTGGAGCACGCACGAGACCGACGGCCACGACCTCACGCGCCTGACCGAGCTGCTCGCCGCCGTGCCCGACGGCAGCGGCAAGCCCGTTGCGATCGTCGCGCACACGGTCAAGGGCAAGGGCGTGTCCTTCATGGAGGACGACAACAACTGGCACTACCGCATCCCGAAGGCGGAAGAGGTCGCCGCGGCGAAGCGCGAGCTCGGAGTGGCGGCGTGAGGAACGCCTTCGCCGACGAGATCACGCGGCTCGGCAAGGAAGATGCGCGCGTCGTGCTGCTGTCCGGCGACATCGGCAACAAGCTCTTCGACAAGTTCAAGGAGCACGCCGAGAGCCGTTTCCTGAATTGCGGCGTCGCCGAGGCGAACATGATGGGTGTCGCCGCCGGAATGGCCCTCAACGGGCTGCGTCCGGTCGTCTATACGATCACGCCCTTTACGACGACACGCTGCTTCGAGCAGATCCGCGTGGACGCCTGCTACCACGGCGCCCCGGTGCTGATCGTCGGCACGGGCTCGGGGTTGTCGTATGCCGAGCTCGGCCCCACGCACCATTCGCTCGAGGACATGGCGATCCTGCGCACGCTGCCTGGCATGACGGTGCTCGCCCCCTGCGACGAAGTGGAGCTGCGCCAGCTGCTGCGGGCCGCGCTTCACCTGAAGGGACCGGCCTACATGCGCATTGGCAAGAAGGGCGAGCCCGTGCTGCACCGCCAGCCGACCGAGCTGCGCATTGGCAAGGCGGTCACGCTGCGCGAGGGCGCGGACACCTGCCTGATCGGCACCGGGACCATCCTGTCCGAGGTGCTCAAGGTGGCCGACTTGCTCGCGGCGCGGAGCGTGCGCGCCCGCGTTGAGAGCTTCCATACCGTGAAGCCGCTCGACGAGGAGCGGTTGGGCGAGGTGTTCGGCGCATTCCCCCTCGTGGCCGTGGTCGAGGAGCACGGCCTGCTCGGCGGCCTCGGCGGCAGTATCGCCGAATGGCGGGCGCGTCAAGCCGGCACCACGGCGCGGATGCTCGCCTTCGGTTGTGAGGACAGTTTCATGCACGAGATCGGATCGCAGGACTACGCGCGCCGCCGGTACGGTATCGACGCCGGCACGATTGCGGAGCGCGTCCGCGCCGCGCTGCGCTCGGCGTAGCCGCCGCTGCCGGCATGCGGGTCGGCCTGGATTTCGACAACACGATCGTCCGCTACGACGCCCTGTTCCACCGAGTGGCGCTCGAAGGCGGCTGGATTCCGGAGGGACTCCCCGCGACGAAGCTGCAGGTGCGCGATCACCTGCGCGCGCACGGACGTGAGCAGACGTGGATCGAAATGCAGGGGTATGTCTACGGCGCCCGCATGGCCGAGGCCGAAATGTTTCCCGGCGTGGACCGCTTCCTGCGCTGGGCGCGCGCGAGCGGGCTCGCCGTCAGCGTCGTCAGTCACAAGACCCAATACCCGTTCGCGGGGCCGCGCTACGATCTGCACGAGGCCTCGCGCGCCTGGGTGGCCGCTCGCCTGCGCGATGTGGAAGGACCGCTGGTCGCCGACGCGGACGTGCACCTCGAGCTGACCAAGGACGCTAAATTTGCGCGCATCGCGACGCTGGGCTGCTGGATGTTCGTCGATGACCTGCCGGAAATCCTGCTTGCGCCGGCCTTCCCGAAGTCGGCCGAGCCCCTCCTCTTCGACCCTGACGGCCACCACGCGGGAGAGCGCTTGGCGAGGCTCTGGCACTGGGACGATTTGCGCGCGCGGGTGGAGGCGCGATGGAACCGCAAGAGCTGAGCGCTGCCGCCGAGGCGCTCCTCGCGGCGGCGGGCTGCGCAGTGAAGCCGGACGATATCCGGGCCCTGTCCGGTGGCGGCAACAACCGCGTCTATCGGGTAGCCGCCGGCGGCCAGGCGTTCGCGCTGAAGGCGTATTTCACGGAAGCGTCCGACTTGCGCGACCGCCTCGGCATCGAGTTCGGTTTCCTCAGGTTCGCCTGGCGGATCGGACTGCGCAGCGTGCCGCGCCCGCTCGCCGCCGACGCGGCCCGCAGGGCCGCGCTCTACGAGTATGTCGACGGCCGCCGGACGGCCGAGGCCGACATGGACGCCGAGCACGTGCTTGAGTGCGCGGGGCTGTTCGCCGCGTTGAACACCCCGGCGGCCAGGAGTGCGGCAGGCGAGCTGCCCGATGCGTCCGACGCCTGCTTCAGCGTTGTGCAGCACATGCGCTCGGTTGATCGGCGCCTTGAGCGCCTTGCCTCCATCAGCGCCGGCGGGGCGGCAGATCGCGAGGCGGCGCAGCTCGTGGCGCTCATCGCGGCACGCTGGCAGGGCGAGCGCGCGGCGCTGCTGCGGGCGATGCCCGACGCGAAGTATTCGATCGACGAGCGCTGCGTGTCGCCGTCGGACTTCGGCTTCCACAATGCGCTCGTGCGTGCCGACGGGCGGTTGTGCTTCCTCGATTTCGAGTACGCGGGCTGGGACGATCCTGCGAAGATGGCGGGCGACTTCTTCTGGCACGCGGGCATGCGTCCGCCGCGGCGGCATTTCGAGGCCTTCGTGCAGGCGGCGTTCGCCGGGTTGATCGATCCGCAGGCCAGTGCTACGCGCACACGGATGCTGTTCCCCGTGTTTCGCGCGCGCTGGGCGTGCATCGCGCTCAACGAGTTTCTGCCGGACGCCATGCGCCGGCGCCAGTTCGCCGGCGGCGCGGCCGAGGACTTGGAAGCGCGCAAGCGGGTACAGTTGCAGAAGGCGCAGGCGGTCTACGCTGACGCCGATTCCTGAGGAGCTTGGCTTGGCCTACGTCGATTTCATGTCAGTGCTGCACAAGTCCACGAACCGCGACTATCTCGCGCGCGTGAACGACCCAGAGTACCCCAAGCCCAGGGCGGCGGAGCTGGCGAAGAAGTGGGACTTCGACTACTGGGACGGCGACCGTCGCATCAACTACGGCGGTTATCGCTATATGCCCGGGCGATGGGAGAAGGTGGCGCGAACCATGGTGGCGCACTACGGCATCAAGCCGGGCGACCGCATCCTGGACGTTGGATGCGGCAAAGGGTTCCTGCTCTATGACTTTACCCTAGTGGCCCCCGGCGTCGAGGTGACCGGGATCGACGTCTCCGAGTACGCGATCCGCAACGCGAAGGAGGAGGTACGCGATCGGCTACGCATCGGCAGCGCGACATCGCTGCCTTGGCCGGACAAGAGCTTCGACCTCGTGATCTCGATCCAGACCTTGCACAACCTGCATTGCTACGATCTGGACAAGGCGCTGCGCGAAATGGAGCGCGTCGGTCGCAAACACAGGTACCTCTGCGTGGAGTCCTACCGGAACGAAACGGAGAAGGTGAACCTGCTCTACTGGCAGGTGACGTGCGAGGCGTTCAATACGCCCGAAGAGTGGCAGTGGTGGTTCCGGCAGACCGGGTATACCGGCGATCATTCCTTCATCTTCTTCGAGTGAGGACGCGATGACCGCGATCACACGACCGACGGCGGGCAGGGCGGCGATCCTGGTCAAGCTGGGGGCGCCCCTCGAGATCGCGCAGGTGAAGCTGCCGGCGCAGCTCGAGGCCGGGCAGGTCCTCGTGCGCATCGCGTGCAGCGGCATCTGCGGCTCGCAGCTCGGCGAGATCGACGGCGCCAAGGGCGAAGACCGGTTCCTGCCGCACCTGCTCGGGCACGAGGGCGCGGGCACGGTCCTGGAGGTCGGGCCCGGCGTGCGGCACGTGAAGGTCCGCGACACGGTGGTGCTGCATTGGCGCAAGGGCCGTGGCATCGAGTCGGCAACGCCGAGTTACGACTGGGGCGGCCGCAAGGCCAATGCCGGCTGGGTCACGACCTTCAACGAGTACGCGGTGGTATCCGAGAACCGCCTGACGGCCATCCCGGCGGACACTGACCCGGAGGTCGCCGCCCTGTTCGGCTGCGCCGTGACCACCGGCTTCGGCGTCGTGCAAAACAACGCCAGGGTGCGCATCGGCGAGTCGGTGGTCGTGTTCGGTGCGGGCGGCGTTGGTCTCAATATCGTGCAGGCCTGCGCGCTGGTGACGGCGCGCCCGATCATCGCGGTCGACCTCTACGACGGCCGGCTCGAGCTCGCGAAGAAGATGGGCGCAACTCACCTCGTCAACGCGAAGCGGGAGGACGCGCGGGAGCGCATCCGCGCCATCGCCGGGCCGGCGGGCGTGAACGTGTTCGTGGACAACACCGGCCTGCCCGAGATCATCCGCATGGGCTACGAGCTCACCGGGCCGCAAGGCCGCGTTACGCTGGTCGGCGTGCCGCGCAAGGGCAACGACATCTCGATCCATTCTCTGCCGCTGCACTTCGGCAAGGTGCTGTCGGGCTCGCATGGCGGCGAGGCCGCGCCTGCGGAGGACATCCCGCGCTATCTCGGCCTCTACTGTTCTGGCGAGATCCGGCTGAAGGAGCTGGTGACGCAGCGCTTCCCCCTCGAGCGCATCAACGAGGCGATTGCCGGCATGCGCGACGGCAGCATCAGCGGCCGCTGCATGATCACGATGGGGGGCTAGCCGGCGGCACGCCGCAGGCGCGCCACCGCCGCGAAGTGCTCGCGCAGGGGCACGAAGCGCGGCTGCACTTCGCGCGACAAGCGCGGGATCGACATGCTGGTGTCGAGTGGGCGGCCAGCCATCGCCGCCAAGTCGTGGAGCGCGATCGGCTTGACCAGGGACCGGTCCGCACCCATCGCGACCGCGAGGGAGAGCGCGATGTCGAGGCGAGACCAGCGCTCCGGATTGCAGGCGTTGCACGTGCCGCGCAGCTTTTTCGCCTGGATGGCATGCACGGCGGCGACCAGGTCGGCGACGTAGGTCGGACAGAAGACCTGGTCGCGCGCCGCGCGGATCTCCCGGCGCGCCGCGAGTTGCTGCGCCATTTCGTCGAGCAATGTCCCGTCGCCCTTTCCCAGGCCGTAGATCTTGCTCAGGCGGAGGATCAGGTAGTCGGACCCCAGAGAAGGAAGTTCGCGCTCGACTTCGGCCTTGTGCTGTCCGTACACGGTGGCCGGTGCCGTCGCGTGGTCGTCGGCATAGGGACCGCGATGGCCGTCGAACACGTAGTCCGATGACAGGAAGATGAGCGACAGGCCCGCGCGCCCCGCTTGCCGCGCGAGTTCGAGAGTCCCGCGCACGTTGACCTCGTAGGCGGCGCCCGGGTTTTGCTCGCAGTAGGTGATGTTGGGCTTGGCGGCCGCGATCAGCACCGCCTGGTGTGCGGATTCCTCCAGCCGAAGCGCGCTCAACACGGGTTGCCGAATATCGAAGCGCGTGAGCGACGGATCCTTTGAGGATAAGCCGGTTCCGACGCAGTCGGGAAATCGCGCCCGATAGCTGGCGAGCAGATGCCGGCCGACGAATCCGCTCGCGCCGATGACCGCCGTCTTGATCAAGCGCGTTGCGTCTCCGTGCGCCAGATCTCCTCGATAAGGCGCAGTTCCTGTAGCGCATCCTCGCCGGACGTCAGCGAGGCCTTGCCGTCCAGCGCGTCGTCGACGAAGGCCTGTGCCTGCCGCCGGAACGCCCAGCTCCAGGGCAGCTGCGGAATGATGACCTCCTGTGCCTGGCCCGCGCGATAGAGCTCGACCGTCGCTGCCACATTGCGCAACAGCGCCGGCGGGGTCCGTAGTGTTAGCCGCCCGTCAGCGAAGTACACCTCGGTGACTTCGTCCCAGCCGCGATTCGACGCGCGCCCGGTCTCGAGCGTCGCGCTGAAATTGCCGAAGTCGAGGACCGCGAGCTGGCCGGCCTGACGCGCGACGCTCGCATAGGCCACCTTCGGCGTCACACCGAAGAGATAGCGCAACAGATTGGTATTGTGCGAATAGGTGTTTACAAAGGCGGCGAAGGGCCGCTGCGCCTCTGCAGGCAGCCACGCCGGCGCGGTGGGCCAGCCCTGGTCCGAATACTCGACCTTCTCCTCGGTCACCACGTGTCCGCCGGCATTCGCGTAGGACTCGCCCATGTAGCAGTGCGCCCGCGCGTAAAGCACAGGGCCGAGGCTGCCGGAGGTCAGAGCCTCGTCGAGCAGGCGCTTTGCCGCCTGCACGCCCTCGTCGTAGCGCTTCATGTATCCGACGGCATAGTGCAGGCCGCGTGCGCGAGCGGCGTCAACCAGCTTCTGGCCCTGCTCGGCGGTGCCGGCCATTGGCTTTTCGGACAGCACATGCTTCCCAGCGGCAAGGCATTCTGAGACGACCGCCGCCGTATGTGCCCGTGGCGTGACCACGACCACCGCGTCGACCGAGCCATCGGCGAGCAGTTCCCGGTGCGAGGCAAAGGTGCGCTCGATGCTGTAGCGCGCGGCCACGCGTCTGCGCAGCTCCGGACGCATCTCCGCCAGCGCCACCACGCGGCAGCGCCGCGCTTCGACGAAGTTCATCAGGTGAGCGATCTGGCCGATGAACCCGGCGCCGACCATCCCGATGCGCAGCTGGCGCTCGGCCATGTCTAGAGGCGCGACGTATCGGAGTCCGCGCCGATCACCTGGACTTCAGGGCAGCAGACGACGAAGCGCCCGCCCTCCTCGAGGTACTTGCGGTTGGCCGCGACGATTTTCTTTGCGTGGATCCACGCCAGGATGATCACGTAGTCCGGCTTACGTTTGTACAGCTCGCTCGTGGGCACCACCGGGATGTGGTCACCCGGGGAATACTTGCCGACTTTCTGAGGATGATCGTCGAAGATGCAGTCGATCTCCTTGCCGAGCCCGAGCTGGGCAATAAGCGTGGGGCCGCTGCGCGCCGCGCCGTAGCCGGCGACCTTCGCGCCGCGCTTGCGCCACTGCTCTACAAGTCCGGCGGTCTGGCGTTTCAAGGCCTGCAACTTCGCCCCGAACCGCTCCACGGTCTCCGGCCTGTCGAGCTTCCTCTCCGCCTCGAGCGCCACCAGCTCGGCGACGGCCGGCGTTGGCTTGCGCGGACCGCCCTTGGGTTGCGCGGTGCCGATGATCGAGCCCTTCTGGATCGTGACGCGCTCGACGTCGATCAACTCCATGTCATGGCGCGCCAGAAAAGCCGTCATCGGCTTCAGCGAGTGATGCGACATATGCTCGTGGAAAATCGTGCCGAGCAACGTATGGTCGATGATGTCCATCAGGTACTGCACTTCGAACAGGAACACGCCGTCTGGCGCCAGTAGGGTGCGGATGCTGTCCGCCATGCTGCCCATGTCGTCCGCGTGCGCGAACACGTTGAAGGCCGTGACGACCGCTGCAGAGCCGTGCTCGGCACCGATGCGGAGGGCAATGTCGACCGACATGAGCTCGGCGATGGTCGGCACGCCCGATGCGGTCGCCTTGCGCGCGATGTCCGCGGCTGGGTCGATGCCGACCACACGGTAGCCGCGACGTAGGAAGGGGCGCAACAGGCTGCCATCGTTGCTTCCCACGTCGACGACCAGGGCGCCGCGCGCCGGGCGATAGCGCGCGATGACCTTCTCGGCGACCTGCTCGAAATGGTCGACAATGCCCTTGGTCTGTCCCGAGTGGTACGTGTAGTCGACCCAGAGCGTCTCGGAGTCGATGACGTCGAGGATTTGCACATGCCCGCAGTCCAAGCACATGTACAGGTCGATGGGAAATACTTCGTCTCCGGCGCCGCTCGGCGAGTTGCTGTATTTTTCCGCCAGCGGAATCGGCGCCAGCTTGACCACGAGCTGAACGTTCCTGCTGTGGCAGAGGCGGCAGTTGTCGCGATGCTTGACTTGGGCCTTCATCGGGCAGGTCCTAGGGCTTGCAAGCCGCAGTGTACAAGACGGTGGCCGCGCGACGTCGTCCGTCGCGCAGATAGGCGATAATCACGCCCCATGGCAAGCAAGCGCGACTCTGCAGTCGGGCAGTTTCGCCGCGACGGCTATGCGGTAGTGCACGACGTCGTCGATACGTCAGCCCTCGCGGAGACGCAGCAGTTCCTCGAATCGCGCATCGCGCGCGAAATCGATCTCGCATGCAAGGAGATCGGCTGCCCGGATCCTGCAGACTTCATCGCACACATCGGTAGGCAGGCGGAATCCTCCGGCGTGGGCCTCAGCAAGGGCACACGGGACGCGCTCTCCGGACATTTTTCCCTCGAGACCCGGCTGTCGCAGGAGTTGTGGCGCATTCCGCGCGACGTAGGCCTGCGCAAGTTCTTAGAGGAACTGTTCGGATCGCGGCAGCTCTTCATGCACATGCCGCCGACCGCGCGCTTCGTGCTGCCCGGTAATGTCTATGCGGGTGTACCGGCGCACCAAGACGTGAGCTACAACCACCACATGACCGACTTCGTGACGGTGTGGGTGCCGATGGTGGACATCGACAGGGAGTGCGGCGGGGTCACGGTGTTCAGGGGTAGCAATGCAACGAAGGAACTGCTCGCCGGCGCCGAGACGGACAAATTCTGGCTGAAATCGCTTCCCACCGGCGCCTATGAGGCGGAGCACTGCACCATGCGGCTCGGCGACGTGCTTGTGCTGAGCAAATGGATCCTGCATGAGTCCATGCCCAATCGCTCCAGGCGAACGCGCATCAGTACCGACTGCCGCTTCTTTCCGGCGACCGAGCGCTCGAAGAAGCACGTTCTCGACATGCAGCGCTGGGAGGTCATTGAGCCGGGAGTGCCGGCTTGAGCGAGAAGTTCGACGGATTCAAGCGGACCGGCCCGGACAGCACTCTGGAGGTGGGCCTCGAATCGCATTTCGCCAAGTTCCAGTTCACCCCGCTGGATGCGCTCAAGCATTTCCCGGTGTACGTCCGCCGGCAATGGCTGAAACGCTTTCTCGCGCACATCGAGTTCTTCAAGCTCACCCTGGAAGTTCCAGGCGACATCGCCGAGCTGGGCGTGTTTCGCGGCATGGGCCTGATGACGTGGGCGAACCTCCTGGAGTCCTACAGCATCGGCGACCGGACGAAGATCGTATTCGGCTTCGACAACTGGAAAGGCTTCACAGTGTTCTCGAGCGAGGACGGCGCTCCGAGCGAGCATGCCAACAAGGTATTGGGCGGGTTCGATCCGGGCAGATTCCGCGAGGAGCTCGAGGGGGCGCTCGCGATCTTCGACGCCGACCGCTTCGTCCCCTGGAAGGCGCGCGTCAAGCTGGTCGACGGTCAGATCGAGACATCGGTCCCGGAGTTCGTGGAGCGGAATCCCGGCGTCCGTTTTTCCCTGGTGCATTTCGACTGCGATCTCTATGCGCCGACCAAGGCGGCGCTCGAGGCGATCTGGCCGCGTGTGTCCCGCGGAGGCGTGGTGCTGTTTGACGAGTACGGGATCCACGACTGGCCCGGCGAAACGCAGGCGGTCGACGAGTTCCTCGCGACGCGGCCGAACCTCAAGCTAAAAACTCTCGCCTGGACCAACACGCCAGCCGCGTATCTCATCAAGTAGATGCGCGAATCCAGTCCTGGAGCGCGACACAAGGGCGCGGAATCCTGCGGGCCTACGCAGGCCACCGACTTGAGCTGCATCTTCTGCGGCGCCGCCGGTCTTTGGGAGTTCCCGCAGTTCGCCGAGATGCCGCGCGTCACTTCGGATTGCCGGCCTTTTCCGGGGGGCGGGCGTCTGTTCCTGTGCCGCCACTGCTCGCTTGTGCAGAAGGTGCCGGACCAGCGCTGGATGGACGAGATCGCGAGCATCTACGCATCCTACGAAATGTATCGGCAGGCGGACGGTGCGGAGCAGTCCGTTCTGGACCCTGCGACGAACCGCTTCGAGCTCCGCAGCAACCTGATCGTCCGCTATCTCGAGTCACGCTTGGGACTGCCAGCCGGGACTTCGGTGCTAGACGTCGGGTGCGGCACCGGAGTGACGTTGGAGGCGCTGGCCCGGGTTCCGAACGCGCAGCGTCTGTTTGGGCTCGAGTTCGACGAGCGCAACCTCGCGCGGCTCTCGCGCATCCGCGGCTTCGATCGGCTGTTCCGCGGTGCGTTAGCTGCGATTCCCCGGAGGTTCGACCTCGTGACCCTGGTGCACGCCCTGGAGCATTTCCCCCGTCCGGCACAGGCGCTGCAGGATGCGGCGGGAAAGCTGGAGGAGGGCGGCGCGCTCTTCGTGCAGGTGGTGGATTCGCCACGCAATCCGTTCGACCTCGTGATTGCAGACCACATGGGGCACTTCAGCGCAAGCACGTTGCGCACCGTGGCGCAGGACCAAGGACTGGAGGTCTCGATCGTGGACGCGAATCTCGTGCGGCGCGAGCTGGCCATGATCGCCCGCAACCGACCCGCTGGCGCCGCGGCACCTGTCGCCGTGGTTGTACCCGACGACTTCGAGTTCGCTGCGCGCAACCTGCGCTGGCTGCAGGCGGTGCTGCGCGAATCCGCGGAAGCAGCCTCGCGCTATCCACACTTCGGCCTCTTTGGATCCTCGATTGCCGCTACTTGGCTAGCTGATGCGCTGGGCGATCGCGTGGAGTTCTTCGTCGATGAAGACCCAGCAAGAATCGGCCACCATCATCTCGATCGGCCGATCTACGCTCCACGGGACGTCCCCTCGGGCGCGGGCACCTATGTGGGGATGGCACCCTTGTCGGCGTCTGCGGTCATGCGGCGGTTTGCCGGGTCCGCTCTGAACCTGGTTGCGCCCCCTGTACTGGCGACGCTGTGACGACGCAAGCGCAACTGGTTGCGGAAATCCAAGCGGCCGCGCGCGGCAAGCGCCTGGTCTTCGTGTGGGGCAACTTCAACATCGTCCATCCGGGGCACCTGCGCCTGCTACGCTTTGCGGCGGAGTGTGGCGAGTATCTCGCGGTCGGCGTGAGCCCCCAGGACGCGCCGGGAGTCCATGTGCCTGAGGCGCTTCGGCTAGAAGCCGTGCGCGCCATCGGCTTCGTGAACCAGGCATTCGTGCTTCACGGCGCGCTCGAGGAGTTCATCCGCGAGCTCAGGCCGGCGGCGCTGGTGAAGGGCAAGGAGCACGAGACGCGTCATAACCCGGAGCAGGCGGCGGTCGACAGCTATGGCGGCAAGCTGCTGTTCAGCTCGGGCGAGGTGAGCTTCTCGTCCCTAGACCTGATCAAGCGCGAGTTCCAGGAGTTCAACCCACTCTCCATCGTCAAGCCGGGGGACTATCCGAAGCGGCATGGCTTCGGCATGCCGGACCTCAAGCGCACGCTCGCCAAGTTCCGAGGCATGCGCGTCGCGGTGGTCGGCGACATGATCGTCGACGAATACGTCAACTGCGAAGCCCTTGGCATGTCGCAGGAGGATCCGACGATCGTCGTCGCGCCGATCCAGACCTCCCGCTTCGTCGGCGGTGCTGGAATCGTCGCCGCGCACGCAAAGGGCCTGGGCGCCGAGGTGCGGTACTTCTCGGTGGCGGGTCGCGACGAGGTCGCAGGCTTCGCGCGCCAGCGCCTAGCGGACTGGGGCGTCGAGGCGACTATCCTGGAGGATGAGAGCCGGCCGACGACGCTCAAGCAGCGCTTTCGCGCCGACGGCAAGACGCTGCTCCGTGTCAGCCACCTCCGGCAGCACGATATCCGGCACGACTTCGCGGAGCGCTTGGGCGAGGCCGTAAGCGCGGCCATCGCTATGACCGACCTCGTGATCCTGGCGGACTTCAACTACGGCTGCCTGCCCGAGACTTTAGTCGGCCTGGTTTGCACGGCGGGCAAGTCGCGCGGCGTGCCGATGGTCGCGGACAGCCAGAGCTCCTCGCAGATCGGCGATGTCTCTCGTTTCAAAGACATGCTGCTGCTGACGCCCACCGAACGGGAGGCACGCCTGGCGATGCGCGATTTCGGCTCTGGCCTCGTGGTGCTCGCGGAATCGCTGCGCGTCTCCGCGCGCGCTCGCAACGTCGTCATGACGCTCGGCGCGGAGGGTGTCCTCGCGCACACAGGCGAGCCCGGGCAAGGGGGTTTCGCCACGGACCGGCTGCCGGCGCTCAATCAGGCGCCGCGCGACCAGGCGGGCGCGGGCGATTCCTTTCTCACCTGCGCGTCCATGGCACTGGTCGCGGGTGCGGACCTCTGGCAGAGCGCCTACTTGGGATCGATCGCGGCCGCCTGCCAGGTGGGCCGCGTGGGCAACACGCCGCTCTCGCCCCGCGACATCGAGTTCGAGATCGACGCCTGACATGGTACGCCGGGCGCTGCTGCTCGCGGCCGGTCTTGGGACGCGGTTGCGGCCCCTCACTGACGCGCTGCCGAAATGCCTCGCCCCGGTGCGCGGGCGACCCCTTCTCGAGTACTGGCTGCGCGCGCTCAACGCGGCCGGGATCGAACAGGTTCTCGTCAACACGCACCACCTTGCGGCGGTTGTGCGCGACTACGTTGCGGCTTGCCCTTGGGCGGGCAAGGTACGCCTCGTGCACGAGGTGGAACTGCTTGGCACCGGCGGCACCCTGCTGGCGAACGCGGATTTCTGCCGTGGCCAGAGGTTGCTGGTGGCGCACGCGGATAACCTCAGTTGCTTCGACGCCGACGCCTTCCTTAGCGCGCACGATGCGCGTCCTAGGGTGGCAGAACTTACGATGATGACTTTTGCAACGGACACCCCTTCTAGCTGTGGCGTCGTCACTACTGACGCGCGGGGACTGGTCGACGGCTTCTACGAGAAGGTGGACGATCCGCCGGGAAACCGGGCAAATGCAGCGGTCTACATCATGGAGCCGGCGGTGTTCGAACTGGCCGCCAACCTCGGCAATCCGCGGCTCGACATCAGCACCGGTCTCATCCCGCGGCTCTTGCCGCGCATTTGGACTTGGCATAACGGCGTATATCACTGCGACATCGGCACCCTATCGTCCTGGCGCAAGGCGCAGCGGGATTTCCCGGATGTCGCGTTGCCGGACGATGGCCGCGATGCATGGAATCGGGTGCTCGAACATTCGGCGCCGCATGCAGGACCCATGATTCGGCGGCTTCTCGGAGCCGCATGACCTTGCGGCAGATCGTCTTCGCGGCTCTCCGGAGAGTTCGGGCGGCAACCGGCTTCTTCGCGGCCTTCATCATGGCTCTCGTATTGCGGCTCCTCGGCCTGCGTTTGCTCAAGGTCACGCACGTGGAGCGGATCGGACATCTGGTTGGCGAGGTTGATTGCGCGCTAAAAGAAAAGGCGCTGGGCAGGTACCCGCGGAGGA
>Ga0137409_10005363_pt1 | contig 13378 bp, 22 predicted proteins | sample CZODoug1_16funga_FD_122059 | JGI IMG/M metagenome (GOLD analysis project Ga0137409, IMG submission 122059) | Vadose zone soil fungal communities from Angelo Coast Range Reserve, California, USA - CZODoug1_16fungal (Hybrid Assembly) | ecosystem: Environmental > Terrestrial > Soil > Vadose zone...
ACGAGCACGACGAAAAGCCAAGCGATAACGGGCGGCTCATTTCTGCGCATTGATTGCTCTCAGGGTGTACGGCAAGGTCGAGAGGGTCTTTATGCCATTGGCTGTGTGATGGGTCGCTCGACGGTATCGCAGAGTGTTTTGTGTATTGTCAAATGCCGCCCTCGAACCTGGTTGTTCCGGTGCACGACGCTTTTGCCGCGCTTGTCGCTTGTGGCCCTCTCGGTTACAGGCTCCATGAAGCAGCCTTTCAGAGCTTTGTTATGATTCTCTACGTATGCATCATAGGTCTTAGCCTGCTCTCCTTCGTCATTCTTCTTCTCTCGTGCCTTCATCCAGAGTGGTGGGTCGGGCACTTTTCATGTGAACACTGAGGGGATCGGCTCGCTGCTTTTTCGATCGCAGATCCTGCGCAATTGGGGCGACAATACGGGCACCCACTTGTCGAGGCGGGAACAGCAGCAGGATGCAGCAACGGACGCATAGCGTCCGGATGGCGACTCGGAGTCGCCGTCGCCCGGCGAGGGTATTAAGCCAGGCCCGGCGCATCGAAGAAGAATGATTGGAGAGCGTAAGCACGATACTCTAAGCTTGCGACTGGCGAAAGTATCGGTTGGTCTATTCACGATACGAAACGTTCTACTGTACGACATGCATATGAACCATGGAGGGCTTCCACGTGAAACTCGAACAATACGGTCACGTCACAGAGATTTACCTCTCTTGCGGCCGTCGGGTTTGCGGACGTGGTCAAGAATATCGGTACACATTGCCAGGAATAGGGGACCGGGGTCATGGCCGAATCCGCGGAGCTTCATACGGTATTCGTGCCGGGTCGCGAGAGCTGGCGTGCTAAGAGAGAAGTTCCCTCGAAGAACTTCCGCCGTTTAATTCTTGGATGATTTGAAGGTCTAAGAACAGGAACCGGACTGGGTGATACGCGACGGACGCGCGTACCGCGGCAGCGCGTACATCGAATGCGGATGCCGCGTGACGGCTTGCCGAAGTAGTCGGAAAGATTTTGGGCAACGGGTGAGCCCAACAGGAGGTACGGCCACACCGGGGTTCGCACCGAGCCCAGAGATAGCCATCGGCGGTCTCGGAATTGTAGTTCCGGGAGTTCCGCACACATTAAGCACAACGGGGCCACATCCGATGGTTGGCCTCCGCTAAACATGTCGGGAAACTGGGAGATCACGGTATGAGAACCTCACGATTTCTGTGGACCAAGGCAGGTGGCGCTTTGCCATGGCTTGCCTTAGCGCTCTTGATCACAATCGCTGCATGGATAAACTCGATCATCAATCTTGGCTGCCTCTCACCTGATCCCGACTGCCTTTCATATGACGTGGCACGTTTGTTCCCGGAAAACGTGGTAGCGGCGATGACTGCCGACCTCCAGTCCGTAACGCAGCATCTCTTGGCGCGCATAAATTGGGGGCTGGCCAGTATCGGTTTTCCAATCGCAGCAGCGGCCGCTCTCGTAGTGGCTTTGAATGTCCTGTGGGCATGCTTCGGTGAACTCTCCGGTCGGGAGCGAATCTTTGGTGGACTGTTGATTGTCGGCGGTGTGGTGCTTGTCATAGGAACTGTGCTGCTCGGCACGGATGTGTTCGGCCCCGATGTGCTGAGCGAACCGAAAGTGACGAACGAACTGCGGGCAGCGACTTTGCACAGGACCCTCATGACTGATGCGGTGTCGGTGGACAAATGGTTCGACAGACTGGCGTACGCTACATTTTTTCTGCTCACCTCTGCCGCCGCCGCCACATTGCTTTTGCCCGCGACGGCTGCGTCACAGGTTCAGCTCCTTCGTCGGCGTATAGAGCACGTGCAGTCGCTGCTCTATGTGGGCGCAACCGCGTTGGCGCTCAGAGTGTTGGAAATGTTCTTCCTTTACAGGTGGCCCGGGGCGTGGCTAAGCGGATCGTCGGCGAATTCTGTAGATCGAATTGCGCTAGCGGTGAGCACAGCCTACGGTTTCTTCTATACGGGGGTTTTGGCGAGCTTATTTCTGCCGACCGCTTTAGTATTGAGAACACACGCGACCGCGCTGGCCGATGAATCGACGATCGATGCCGCGGGGGACCATGATGAGTGGCTATCGAAAGCAGGCCTGCGAATCTCGCCATTTCAAACTTTTGGTCGCGTACTTGCTATCTTGGGGCCTCTAATCGCCGGTGGCCCGGTCGCCAAGGTGATCGACATGTTTGGTAGGTAGGCGCTACGGACGCTGATACCTGTGCATAATTCGATGCTCAGAGCGCCGCGAGACTGTTTACCCAAGGGACGGGGCAACGGTAATTGGTCTTGGCCGTATCGACGATTGCTCGTCTTGCGGCTACGCGGCCAAGAGCGTACGGTTAATGATTGTGGTTTATGACAAAAAAGATCCCCCTCACCGCGGTACCCGTTGAGTCCGAGTGCAACTATCCGTCGCCCTTCGACCGGCCGTGCCTCGACCAGTCCACGCAGCGGCTCGCGCGCCATGCGGGTCTGACTCAGTTCGGCGTGAATCTGACCGTCATCGAACCCGGCGCCTGGTCAAGCCAGCGTCACTGGCACAGCCATGAGGACGAACTGGTGTGGGTGCTCGAGGGCGAGCTGACGCTGGTCACCGACGGTGGCGACGAAGTGCTGCGGGCCGGAGATTGCGCCGCGTTCCGACACGGCGACCCTGATGGCCACCACCTCGTCAATAAATCCAGCCTCCCTGCTAAGGTACTCGAGATCGGCAACAGCGATCCTGCGGATCGCTGCGTCTATTCGGACATTGATATGATCGCCGAGCCGGGCGTGACGCGCTACCGCCACCGCGATGGCACCCCGTACCCGCTAAAGAAATAGCCGCGATCATCCGACCGACGCGGGCTGGTCGCGGAGGAGAATTCTTGCGCCCGCCGCCGCAACGAGAAGCTCGACGAAGCTTAACCCTTCTCCAACTAGCTTTTCATCCAGTAGAGTGATGCAACCGCCAGAGCGCGCTACACTCACATTCCATGTTAGATACGCGCGCCAGTGGAAGGTACGTTGATGAATAACTTGGATTCGAACCGCTTTGCCATTTTAATCTCGAGTGTCAGCATTTTGCTTCTAGCTGGGACGCTCGGGGGTTGCGGTTCTGTAGAAGTCGCTCTCGGAATGAGGACTCGCCTCGACAAGCTACCGGTTACAGCGTTATCAGCACGACTTTTGCCAGCGCCGAGCATGGTCCCGGGGACATCAGCCAAATTCGTCATCACCGTTACGACCGCGGACGGCAAGCAGTTGACTACCGAAGGAGTTGGTCACGGTACGGTGCTCTTCGACAGCTTCACGTTCGTCACCGATGTCGTGACTGTGAAAGGGAATGGAGTAGTGTCCTTGCCGGCGGATCCACGCCTCAGCGACGCAGAAATGCCGCATGTGAGGATTACCGTCATTGGTCATCCGGATGTCAGCGCTAGGTTCGATATTCCGGTCAGATACGACGCAGCATTTGTGGCTCAGTTTTCTGGTCAGCCTGGATTCCCCGGCTTCGACGGCCAGAACGGACTTGACGGCAGCAGCGGATCGGATGGATCGCTCGATCCCAATAAACTGTCGGCTGGCGGCAATGGCTCAGATGGAAGTAATGGTACTGATGGAGATGACGGGAAACCTGGGCAACCCGGAGATGCCGTTCGACTTTGGGTCACCCTGATGCCGGAGCGCTCGCTGCTGCAGGTAAAGGCCAGTGGGAGGAGCGGCGATCAGTTTTTCATCGTTGATTCCAGTGCGGGTTCATTGACGATCAAAGCGGATGGGGGCGCCGGCGGCCGTGGAGGTTCCGGAGGCAAGGGCGGTCGAGGAGGGTCCGGGGGAAGCGGTTGGCCGCCGGGCATGTCTGGTTTGGCCGGTCGTGACGGGTCCGATGGACGATCCGGTAGCGATGGTGCTGCTGGGACCTTCATCGTATCAGTCGATCCGCGCGCTCAGCCGTACCTCGACCGGTTGCACTTCTCTAATACCAGTGGCGGCCGATCCGGCTCGCCACCGGATATACGAATCGAATCAGTGCCGCCGATTTGGTGATATGACGTATGGACGGCGCGTGGCGGCTAGTCGACAGTGCTTTCCCTAATTTGCAGTCCTACTGCCCCGTCTTGAACTTCTGCCAGAGTCGGGTGATGGCGCGGGCTTGCTCTGGTGTGCTTTCCATTTGGACAAACAGACGGTCTCGTTGGGCGGGGGTCGGATAGCTCGCGGTGTCATTGGCGATGGATGGGTCGAGCAGGGGCGTAGCAGCCCAATTGGCATTGGCGTACCCCACAAAGTTGGTGATCTCCGCAATGACCTCGGGCTTCATCAAATAGTTGAGAAATCGATAAGCGTTGTCCGCATGGGGTGCATCCCGAGGGATGGCCAGCATATTGAAGTACACGACAGAGCCCTCTTCCGGCAATGCGTAGGCCACTTGAACGCCATTTTTGGCCTCGTTAGCGCGGCGTCGTGCTTGAACGAAGTCGCCGTTATAGCCGACCGCCACACAGATGTCGCCGTTCGCGATGGCTTCAATGTATCCGGTGGAGTCGACGTTGCGGATGTAGGGTCGGATTGCCATCAAGACACGTTCCACGTCCGCAAGGTCCTGCTGACTACGTGAGTTGGCATCTTTGCCTAAGTAGCGGAGCACTAGCAGCACGACCTCGGCCGGTGAGTCGAGTATGTGTATGCCGCATTTCGCCAACTTCGATGCGGTGGCGGGATCAAAGACCACGCGCCAGGAAGTCAACGGGACGTTTGGTAACGCGCGTGCCACCTTCTCCTTGTTATACCCGATGCCAACGGTGCCCCACATGTAGACAATTCCGTGGGCATTCGCAGGGTCAACCGAGGCTACCCGTGCCATGATGGCCGGATCCAAATTGGCGAGATTGGGTAGCTTGTTCTTATCGAGTGCGAGATAGGCGCCGCTACGTGTTTGACGCTGGAAGAAATAGGGAGCGGCAGGCACGACGACGTCAAATCCGCTGTTCCCCGTCAGCATCCGCGTTTCGAGAATTTCCTCGGAGTCGTAGTATGAGATGCTCACTTTGATGCCCGTTTGCTTTTCAAAGTTGGGTATGGTGTCGGGCGCCATGAAGTCGGACCACCAGAAGAGGTTGAGAACCCCTGGGTCTTGGGTTTTCTTACTCGATGGCGCGTTAGCTGCCCCCGGGTCGGCCTTATGGCACCCGCTCACCAGGAAGGCCGCGATGGCGAGTAGCCGGATGAGTGGTCTGGCTTGACGCATGATCGATCCTTGATGCGTTCTTGTGGAGACGGAACTGGAGTGACTGTATATCGGCGAATCAGCGATTGCACGCACTTGTTGAGAAGGCAGGGACGCCGCAAGGAATGCTACTCCTCGGCGTTGCCGACAAAATAACCCTCGGGGTAGCCGGGCCTGAACTGCCGCATACTAGGTTAGTATGACTGGGTGCCTATCACGCAGCAGCCGGTACCGGAGGACTCCCTTCTCAAAACCTACCGGGGTGGCTCCCGCCCGGAGCCCTGGGTGGGCCAGGGGGATTGCTTCGCGATGGCGGTCGCGCAGCCGGTCTCTTTAGGCGACTTCGTCTTTGCGTTCTATACGTCGCCCGTGTTCCGGATCGAGCGGGCCATTTTGCGCATTCTCGCGGGTGCACCGTCGACGGATGCGGAGGCACGCGGAGTTGCTGACGGATCAGGGTCGTCGTTCGCCATTTGGCGGGTGGGGCAACGGACCACGACGCAGCTACTGATGTGCGACCGCTTCGAGAAGACTCGGTCTTGGTTTCAGGTGGCGCCGATGGAGGGCGGTGGGACGCTGCTCCGGTTCGGGTCGGCGGTGGCGTCGAGCCGAAATCGCGAGACTGGAGCGCTGTCGGTGGGCCGGGGCTTCCGTTGGCTCATGGGCTTTCATGTGCTGTATTCACGGGTGCTGTTGGGAGCCGCGCGGAGGAGAGTAACCAAAAAATGAACGTGCAACCTCGACGGCTCCTGCCGGGCACGGCTCATTCAGGCCACTGCGGCTGGCATTATGAACTCGACATCGTTGTTCTTCGGCGTATGGACTCGTTTGCTCATCGGCGTCGCGACCATGTGGGTGTCGGGGTACTGCGTGAGTAGCTCGAACGCATCTTCGGGGATTCGGCGTTGGGGAAATAAAAACGATCCGCAGTCGAGTACGCTGGTGCGGTTGCCTGGAAACCTGCATCTGATGAAGCACGGGCATAACGATCAATGCCTCGCGGCACTCATCAGTGTCGCCACTGAACGGAGCTTCCAACCACGACTCCGTTCCCAATGATAGGCGCTCAGCCTCTCGTTATGCACGGTGTCCACGGCCTTTGCCACCGCGTGGTTAATGCATGCATTCCATTCGCTCCAGAACACTCGGTTCACGAACTGAGGTCCTTCCGTTGACTTGCAAACAACGACTGCGGCGGCGTAAATTCGCTCATACAAATTGGCAACACCCTCCGGACTATTCAGATTTAGGTCGTGATACCGCACGGTTACTGACCGGGTATCGTCGACGCGTGCAGCGGCCACGCTTGACTGCGCAATTAACAATGCCGGTATTACAAGCAGCGAAAGCACACGCAAGTTGGATTTATGAAACGGCAACATGGCACTTCTCCTTCGGTTGTCTATCCAGAATCCGTGTTGCCGCAGTGTGCCAGCAGTAGATTTGCGTAGGTCTCGAATAGCTATACCCTCGTTAAGTTTTGCTTAACGTCCCGCCGGGATTCGCGTTCGCACCCTTTCAGCCAGGTGGAATGTCGCGCTCGGCAAGGTTTTTTGTCGTCCTGCTCGCTCTTGCTGCGTGCAGTCGTCCTACCGATCATTCGAATAAACCTGCCGGCGAGGCGAAATCGGCGGCCTCGACCCGGCAGGATAATGAGAAGATTCTTGATGTCTACAATTGGCTCGACTATATCGCGCCGGATACTGTCGCCCGTTTCGAGAAGGAAACCGGGATCAAAGTTCACTACGACACGTACGACAACAATGAGGTGCTCGAGACAAAGTTACTGACCGGTCATACAAACTATGATGTTGTACTCCCAACAGGGGCTTTCTTCGAGCGAATGCGTCTGGCTGGTGTATATCGAAAGCTCGATAAAACGGCGTTGCCCAATTTGGCCAATGCTTCTTCCCATAACTCTAGGTTATCCGAGACCAGGACACAAATCGTTTGTGAAAATCCGTGAAAGACGATGGAATCGCTCATATGCAATGAACGGGAGTTCCGATGAACGCCTTCGGTGCCTCTGTTGTATGGGTGCTCTCTGCAATGAATGCTCGACGCGCGACGCAGGGAGGGCGCCGCAAATGCGAATTGAAGAGCCCCTGTGACATCGACGCGCCATGCACGGAGATGGACGGCGGGTGGATCGAACGACGCGGAGTGTCCGGTCGATACAAGACGTGCCGCGCCTGCTTTCGAGATTAGCGGAGGTGACCGGGCCGGCGGCCGGTGAGTCACTGCCGCCGCCGCTATGTGTTGCCGACCGATGTCCGTTCGTAAAACGCGCCGGGGCGAGCGGGCCACCGCGACGTCCTTGTGGTGTCGAACCCACTCGCCCCAACTACGTCGATTCGGGCAGCCACACTACTGCCGTCACTTCCCACGCTCTTGGCGGGCGACGATAAGATTGCACCATCATCTTTGCGCGACGGTTGCCTCGATGTGGAGATTTTGTGACTGATAGCGGCTGTCTAGCGATGAGTTGGGACTCTACTCGTTGACCAGAACCTGCGGGGCCTGTGGTCATGAACGAACGGCGGAAAGCATACCTTAGGCCGGCTATGCGGCGGGGATGCGCGCCGATGTAGAAAAACTCATGCGGTGTTCGAAGTGCGGGAAGAAGCAGTGTAGTTTAAGGGCCTGCCCACCGCGGGCCGCCGGGGTTACAGCCCGCCGCCGAAATAGGCGGGTGGGTGGCAGACAAACGTGAGATCAATACCGATGGCATACTAAGTCGGGACAAAGGGGGCACAGCATCGTGGCGGAACGAATCTTGTTGGTCGATTACGAAAACATTCAGGCCGTGGACTTGCAGCAGCTTGCGGATGACGTGACGGTGCGATTTATTCTAGGCGGCAAACAGGGGAAGCTCCCGAGTGAGCTTGCCGTGCAGGCGCACGCAATGGGAGAGCGATTTGCCTATGTGCGCATTTTAAGCGTCGAGCGTAATGCCTGCGATTTCGTGATCGCTTTCTATCTCGGCGAGTATTTGACGGCCAATCCGACGGCTGAGTGCAGCATTCTTTCCAAGGACAAGAAGGGATTTGATCCGCTGGTGCGGCATTTGAAGGAGGAGCGCGGCTTTCAGGTGCGTCGCGTCAGCGCGCAGAAGGATGCGTTTCCGGATGATCATGTACCCTCGCCTAGCGAGCCCTTTGAGCGGTTGACCAGACTCCTCAAAAAAGAAAAGGCGTTTCCGCACAAGCGCAAAGGGTTGGAGGGGAAAGTGAAATCTTGGTTTCCCCAATTGTCGACAGAGGATCGGGGATTGCTCGTGCAGCGTTTGTTCGACGACGGATTCGTAACTGAATCGGGAAAGTCGCTGATGTTCGCTTCCACTCGATTTCGGGGAGTCTAGAAGTAGCGGCTGGAACAAATCAGCCTCGTGGTTTCAGAGGCTTGCGCGAGTTGCGGTCGAGGCCGTGGAGTGGGCACAGAACTTCGCCCAGCAGAATCGCGAGGTGATGATGCGAAACGTCGTGCGGGCGGTCCGCGAGGAGATCCCGAAGCCGTTCGAGACGCACGTGAAGGCGATCAATTGCCACCATAACTACGTGTCGCGGGAGCATCACTTTGGCGAGAACATCCTCGTGACTCGCAAGGGTGCCGTGCGTGCGCACAAGGGGTGAATTCGGTATCTGCAGACCGTTCTGGCGCCCTTGTTGACGGCCGCAGAGCCCAGCCGGATTCGCATCTCTGGCGGCACTCACAATAAGGCGTCACCGCCCGTCGATTTCCTGCAACGAGCGAAGAACATGTTGCGGAAGCTCTTAGCCGCCTTATAGTGAACGGTATGATCGCTCCGCTGTGGCGGAGCACGCACGGCGGCATGGGTGTATCGGACACCAAACGGCTACTCGCGCCCCTTCCCGGCAAAGGCGGCCGTCACACCGAGGCCAATGAACACGCCGCCGGTGACGTAACGTTCCCAGCGCAAGTAGTGGCCATTGCGCTTGACCCATCGCCCAGCCGTGCCGGCGACCAACGCATAGAGACCATCACTCGTCAGGCCCATCAATGTGAACAGCAGACCGAGGAAGGCGATCTGAAACGCCACCGCGCCGCGCGAGGGATCGACGAATTGTGGCAAGAACGCCAAGAAAAACAGCGCCGTTTTCGGATTCAGCAGATTGACGACGAAACCGTCGCGATAGAGCCGCCCCAGGCTACGGCGCGGCAGCTCTATCTGCGCGGCCGGCGTATCAGTCCGCGTGAGAATCCGCCGAGCCCCGATATAGATGAGATAGCCGGCGCCCGCATATTTGACGACTGCGAAGGCAAGCGCTGACGAGGCCAGCAGCGCTGACAGCCCCAGCGACGCCGCCAGCACGTGTACAAGCGTTCCCGTTGTTATACCGCAAACCGAGGCCAACCCGGCGATGCGGCCTTGCTCGACGCTGCGGGCGACGATGTAAAGAACGGCTGGACCCGGTGTCAGCAGTAGCAGGATCGCCGCCACGGAAAAAACTCCGATCGACGTCGCGTTTGGAATGACGATGTCCATGGAACGAAGCTCCGTGTCTGTGAATGTCGCCTACCTTAGCCGATGCAGGACTAACCTGCCAACCGGATCGAAGAGTGGCTGCCGAGCGATGTCGCAGGACCGAAGTTCGTAATGCCCGCCGGGGACACTCTAGCGAGAACTATTCACCGACGCCGCTCGGTGCCGCCTTTTCTATTTTAGAGGTATGCTTAGTGGGCGTGATCGGAAAGGCTGAAGTTTGCCCCATTTGTACTGGGATCAGCGGCGGATAGTCATAGGCCGCGCCCGTACCTGTGTCGACTCCCGCCCCAATAATCCCACCAAACAGAATATTGCCGAATGACATGGCCTTGGTCGACGATTTTACTGCAACGATGCCGGGGTCCACTCCCTCCTTTTTGCAGGTCACGCTTAGATCTTGATAACTCCGATGCACTGACACGGTTCCGGGCGAGGTCAGGTACCACGTCCCCTTATTGTTGACGAGTGTACAAGCCGCTTGATTCAATTCCACTCCGTCGACGAGGGTTTTGACGGACAGTACCTGCGTTTGGCCGTTTACGATCGATGCACAGCCTGCAAACAATAGCGTTGGCAACACCACGATCAAGTAGATCTTCACTTTGACTCTCCCTGTCTAATTTTTCGTTCCCGCGCCGCGACTTGAGAATTTACCTGCAGCTCCACAGCCAGTGGTAACCATCCATCGTACCCCACCGACGTCTTGGGGCATACGCAGTCTAGTCTCTACGGTTTCTGAATAAGGGGCGATTGACCTTATTCCGGTCCGACATCGGGCAAGTACTTGGTTACCAGGATTAGCCTTCGCCTCGGAGTGGATGCGTGTAAAACGAGATAAACTGTTCCAATAAATAGCACCAAGGGAGACTTCCATGACCCCCAATCCATCAGATCAAAGCGTATCTGCATCGCATTTCGGGTTGCGGCAACGCCATGCCCGGGTGCATCGGGTCCTCGGTCGCTGTTATGTCATCGGTGTCGTCGTGGCGGCCACCATCAGTCTCTCGATCACGATGTCGATGATGACTGTGGTGGGCTATTGAGTCGCGATGCCGTAACACGCGGGCCATGGCGTTCGCTCCTCGGGCGTCGCTTTGTATTGCCGCAGCCGGTGGCCGCGGCGCTCGGGCGAGTATTTGGCGAGCCAGTCGGCGGAATTATCGTCATCGAGCGCTCGCGATATGCGCGCGCTCATTGGGGCATGTGCGCGACGACTCGGCCGAATCGGGTCTTGCTCGCGATCTACGGTGAGGAATTCGTGAGCAATCCGGATTTGCTGCTGCACGAGTACTTTCATGTCATTCGACAGTGGGGACCCGGTCGTCTGACTCGCTGGCGCTATCTGAAGGAGTCGATGCGGTGCGGGTACTGGGACAACCCCTATGAGCGCGAGGCGCGGCAATTTACGGCCGGGGCGGTGGAGCAGTACCGGCGATATTTAGGAGAAGGCTAGTGGAAAAATGATCCGCTAAATCGGGCGCCTCGCCTGAGAAGCGCCGCCCGAGGCACCGTCAGGTGACGGTGCGCCCGTGCTGCCGCGCCTCGTCAGCGTAGGCCGAAAGAGGTTTGTCTGCGTCAAAGTGTTCATCACGTTCGATGGGTAACCCCAACGGGCCGCGTAACGCGCGCAGTTCGGTCATGCTGACGTAGCCAAGTTCGGGGCAACCCAAGCCGAGGTCACAAAGTCCGAAGGCGATGTCATCGAGTCCAAGCTCGGTGAGAAGCCAGGTGCATTGAGCGTCGGGCGTGAAGAGCTTGACTACGGGTTTGAAGTCGATGTCCGGTTGGCCGTTGTCCATGCGGACGATCTGCGCTTGGCAGTTGGCGAGAAGCTGTTCGTGTTGGGTTTTGGTGAAGAATGTCATTGCGAGGTTCCTCGTGTTGGCGGACCCGGAGCGGTCCGGTCACGACCACCCGGACTGCGTAGGGTCCGCGCAAGGAAGCACGCCGTCATCACTTGAAACTGACCGAATTGCATCGAAATCGATGAATGCAGCGGCCGTGGCAGCCGCCTGTGGCTGGCGCGGTGCTCGTAACGACCGTATCGCGAATTTAGATTGCCTCAGCGAGGCGGGGTCATTCAGATTTTCGGTCGCCCAACCATATCCAGGTGATCACCGATAGGCCGACTAAGATGAGGAGGGCCGTAAGCAAAGTCAGCAAATGAGTAAGCGGAGACAGCGCAACCGGCGTTGAGAGGAAGCTAGTGAGCGCGAGGCCCGCAATGATGCCGCCCCACGTCCAAAGCAGGATGAGCTTGCCCGGGTGCCAATGGGATATACGCATCAAGGCTTCAGGTGGCTTTGCAGGATTTCAGATCTGCAGAGACGGGACCAGCAGAAACCTTGAAACTCCAGGCGCAGCCGAAAGTATTCAGGGTCTGCTGGGTTGCAGTGAGCAACTGCACCCAGAGAGTGGTGGGCGGCCCTTTGGCAGCGTCCGCATTTGCGGGAGCGACGTTAGCTGAGGAATCCACCTTGCCGTTGACGACGAGCTCGTCGGTTAAATTAGCAAGGAGTCGGGATATATCCGGAGGACTCATGTCTCCGAGCTTATAGATCGCGTGATCCTTGGAGAGACTCGCGGCGAGATGACTTTCATCCGGGTAAATCGAGGTAATAACAAGATGCGGTCCTTCACTCGGCCGAAGTTTCCAGGATTTGCAGAAACGCACGCTGCGTTCGACGTCAACGATCTGCGCAAGCACGGCATCCGAACGCTCGTATCCGTTCGAATTCCAGAACCAAATCGCGGCATTTTCATCGCCAATGGCCCGGCCGAAGGCCTGAAACTGTCGATAGAGATCATATAAGCCACTGTTTCTTCCAGCATCGAGCCACTGGGGATTGCAGACAAGAAACAGCGAATACGTATTGAAGTTTCTTGGAATACTCTGCTTACCGGTGACCAGCGCAACCGCCGCCTGCGCCATGAGCAGACGCCACTCAATCAGTCCGCATGCGATAAAAATCGCGCACAGCAAAACGCGCCTGGTTCGCATGGCCACTACCTTCTGTGACAGCCAGTCTTTGACTATCGACGGTACACCAAATTTATTTTGAGGTGAAGACACGAGGTAGCATTTTGAGAACTTCTGGAACTGTCACAATGTGGGCGCTCCGTCACCCATCCAAGTGGCTAGCGTTCGAGTGCGCTGATGTGCTCGCGGGGCATCGTAGCGTTAACCGGGAGCGGATGAAGTTGAAGAAACGCAGCTGTGGCGTCGCGGGCACGTGCCGCGACTTCGCGTGAGTTCGGCCGCTCGGCGACTCCGAGCAGCAGGCTGACCATCAAATTACCCCACAGCATCCCGCCGAACTGCTCGGCAAGTTCGGCAGGGCGGCCATTGAGAAGTCCGGACGCCTGAGCCTGGGCCATGATTTGACGCAAGGCGGCACGACTCGTCTCGCGCCCTATGGAGTCAAGCGCTTGCGCCACCTCGGGCGCGTGGACCGCCTCCGCGATCGCCAGTCGGAATACCGCGATGACCGTTGGATCGGTTATCTCGCGGACGAGCTGCGTCCCGAAGGAAGCCAGTACGCGCGCGAGGGTCTCGCGGTCGTGCGGCACGGGCAAGTCGGCGGGTACCTGCAGTCGCGTGGCGCGCGCGCTGATGCATGCGATTAGCATTTCCTGCTTGT
>Ga0137409_10005365_pt1 | contig 13374 bp, 8 predicted proteins | sample CZODoug1_16funga_FD_122059 | JGI IMG/M metagenome (GOLD analysis project Ga0137409, IMG submission 122059) | Vadose zone soil fungal communities from Angelo Coast Range Reserve, California, USA - CZODoug1_16fungal (Hybrid Assembly) | ecosystem: Environmental > Terrestrial > Soil > Vadose zone...
CGTGGCGAGCCAGACCGATACGTTCGGCAACACCGGCACCGCGACGCTGAGCTTCACGCTCGACACCACCGCGCCTGTGGTTGCGATCACCAGCCCGGGCGGCCCGACCAACCAGGCCACCCAGACCATTACCGGCACCGTCGACGTCGCCGATGCCGGCGCCACCGTCACCATCCTCGATGGCACGACCGCGGTCGGCAGCGCCATCGTGCAGGGCAACGGCAGCTGGAGCAGCAGCGTCACCCTGAACAGTGGCAGCAACTCGCTGACCGCCAAGGTCAGCGATCTGGCCGGCAACACCGCCACCAGCAGCGCCGTGATCTATACGCTGAGCACCACCGGTCCGACGGTGACCGAGAGCCTGACGATCGATACCGGCTCGTCGGCCACGGATCACATCACCTCCAATGATGCGCTGAGCGGCACCGGCCTGGCCAACACCGTGGTGCATTTTACACTCGACGGCAGCCCGGTCGCCACCACCGTGACCGCCAATGCCCAGGGCGCGTGGTCGTTCACGCCGAGCGGGCTGGCCGATGGTCCGCACACCATCGTGGCGAGCCAGACCGATACGTTCGGCAACACCGGCACCGCGACGCTGAGCTTCACGCTCGACACCACCGCGCCTGCCGAGGCGCTGGCGATCACGGCGATTGCCGCCAACAATGGAAGCGCGACTACGCTGACGGTGTTCGGCACGAACGGGGCGCTGTCGGCTGGAGAAAACATCCAGGTCAGCAGCGACGGCGGCACGACCTGGACGAACGTTGTTCAGAACACCCCAACAAGCTGGAGCCTGGTCGACGGTACCAGTCATCCGTCAACCTTCACCTATCAGGCGCGGATCGTCGACACCGCCGGCAACATCGGAACCAGGACCAGCCATGCCCTCAACGGTGAGAGCTCCAGCGGCATTGTCTTTGAAAACCTCAATCCAGCGAACGGAAGCGATATAACAGTCAACGTAACAGGGCCCATCTTGGGCACTTATGACGGTATCAAGGCCCTTACCTTTGGCACCGGAAATGTGAGCGTTACGAGCGCGGGCGGGAATACTATTGCCGGTACAAGCAGGTACGGGATCGAAGCGTTCTCTAACTCTACAGGAAGAATTTCCGTAACAACCGCTGTGAACGACGTCGTCACGTCCGGCAGCGCCGGGATCAACGCCTACAATCAGGCGACGTCCATTCCACAAGTTGGCGGAGTGACGACGAGTTTGATCTCGGTGACAGCTAACGGCACTATCAACTCGGGCACAACGCTTACCGGTGCGAGCAGCCGACCCGCCGGAATTCTCGCGGGATATAAGGGCGGAACGACCAATACGCCGAATGCCGCGGTGCTTGGTAACGTGACCGTTGACAACTTTGCCAACATCATCGCTGCCGGCGGCGACGGCATCCGCGCGTACAATTACGGCAGCGGTGATGTGACGGTCAACGATCATTCCAACACGACGATCGTGGCCAAGGATGTGTTTGGCATCATTGCCACGACCTACGGCATCGGCAAGGTTTCAGTCACGACGGCCGCAGGAGACGTGATCGACTCGGGCGCCTCCGGCGTCGCAGCGGTCAATCAGGCAACTGCGATTCCCGTTGGCGCCGCGTCAAGCGTGAGCGTGACGGCCAACGGCACGATCCATTCGGGCACTCATCTGAATCCCAGCGGATCTCAGCCGCAGGGGATTTCTGCGGGTTACTTCCCCGGCGGCCTCGGAACCTCAAACACCAACGTCAACGGGACCGTCCTTATCGATAATTTCGCCAACGTCACAGCCGACGCCGGCTGGGGCATCGACGCTTACAACTATGGCAATGGCAATGTCACGCTGATCGACGAGGCGAACACAAGCGTATCCGGCGCCCAATACGGCATCGCGGCGTACTCTAACAGCTCCGGCGCCGGAAGCTCCGGAGACGTGATCATCAATGTCGGTACCAACGCGACGATTACCGCTGGCGCTCTCTACGGTCAGTCCGGTATCGCCGCCAGCGTGAACCATGGCGGAAATATTTCCATCACGACATCGAACGGCGACGCCATCAACTCCGGCGGCACCGGAATTCAGGCAAATATCGCCGCGGCGAACGCTCTCGCCTCAAGTCAGATCTCGATCACTGCGGCCGGGACGATCAACTCAGGCTTCAACATGTCCCCAGGCGGCGGCCAACCCGGCGGAATGTGGGTCGGTTATTCCCCCGGCAGCGGGAACATCGTCACCCCGAACGTGCACGGCAACGTCGTTCTCGACAGCTTGGCCACGATCAACGCAGCTTCAGGCGTAGGCATCGGGCTCTATAACTGGGGCGTTGGCAATGTTACGGCCACGATCGAGGCATCGTCGACGGTTTCTGGTGTAACCGCGGGCATGAACGTTTTCGCCAACGGCGGCGGCAATGTCACCATCACCAACAGCGGAACAGTGACGACCCCAAGCGGTTACGGAATTCTTGCGGGAACTGGCAATGGACTTGCGACTGCTGGCACCGGCATCATCTCGATTACCAGTTCCAACGCAATTCGCTCGCTTGGTGCATTAAACAACGCCGTCGTCCAGGTCAGCAACTGGAGTACGCAGAACGCTACCTTCGCGAATTCGGCAAACGCGACGGTTACGTCAAATCTGTTCTCGAAAAGCAACTTGAACCTGGCATTGGACTTCTATAACGGCACCATGAGCACCAACACCGGCGGCATCATCGTTAATAATTCGGGACAAATATCCGGCAACGCCTGGCTTGGCACATCGTCATTCAATGTTGCCGGAGCAACGTTCAACAATGCTGTCGGCGGCGTGTGGAATGTCAATGGATTGAACTTTTTTGGTGCCAACACCAATGCGATCAACAATTCAGGGACGATTAACGCTACGGGCTCAACTATCTTCTCTTCCTCAGCTGTAAGCTCACTCGCATTCAACAATTCTGGCCTGGTGGTTGTTGGACCGAGCAGCGCCGCCATTATCTTCGGCAACGTGTCGGGCAACAACGGAACCTTCACAATAGGCGATCGTTCTGATCTTGAGTTCGGCGGCGCGGTTGCGACGGGACAGACGATTTCCTTCACGGATGGCAATGGTTTGCTGACGCTCGATAACCCGTCGGCGTTCCACGGGACTATCTCGGGACTTGCGATCGGGGATACCATCGATCTTTTGGGCGGCATCATCGTCGCCAACGCCAGCATCAGCGGATCGACGCTGACGATTACCGAGGCAAACAGCCAAACTCTCAGCTATCAGGTCGCTGGAGTCCAGTCCGGCACAGCGTTCAACGTGCTGTCCGCCGACAAAATCGTTCTGGTTCCGACCACGGCGACCACAATTACAGGGCGCTCAACGCCGTACTCTGCCAGTCCGTCGTCTACGAGCTTCAATATCTTTGCGAATGACACGATTTCCGGAACGGGCATCGGCATCAATATCGTGTCAACGGATAGCAGTGCGTCGGACTACAACACGGTCCAGATCAACCAGACCTCTTCGATTTCTGTGACAGGCGCGGGCGTCAACCTGACGACGACCGGGGCCAATATTGCTCTTATAAACGCGGGCAGCATTTCTTCATCCGGCGGAGCCGGCGTTTTCACGAATTCCGGAACCGGTTCAAACGACATCATCGACTACGGCAATGTGTCAGGCAGCACCGTCGGAATCAGCGCTCGTATTGGCGGCGCTGGCCCGCTCAACATCGTTGTCGGCAGCGGCGCAACCATCACCGGCACAACATCGACCGGCATTTCGGCGATTTCGACCTTGGCCGCGATCGATGTAACCACGACATCCGGAGTGACTATCAATTCCGGAGCAACCGGTATATTTGCGCAAAACCAGGGCACGTCGGTGCCGGCCGGAACCAGCTCGATTTCGATCTCGACTTCCTCGGGCACGATCAATGCGGGCACCTACGGCATTTCGGCGAGCTACCTGACGGGGACAAGCGCGCCGGCGAGCATACCCAATCCGCCAAACACCACTGTCCATGGCGATATCAGCATCGACAACAACGCCACGATTATCGCCCAGATGGCGGTCGGCATTAACGCCTACAACTATGGCGTAGGTAACATCTCGGTATCGAGCAACTCGCAAATTACCGCGACGGCCGCGGGCGCAACCACTCCGGGCGTCACCGCAACTCAGTATGGGATTTCCGCTTTCAATTACGGGTCAGGCAACACGACGGTCACAACGGGATACAGCTCGTCCATTAATTCCGGCGGCACCGGAATCAACATCGGAAATCAGGCGACGGCAGTCGCCGCCGCGGCAGCGAGCACCGTTACTGTGGTCGCGTTGGGAGCAATCCATTCGGGTGCCAACACCAACAATTCCGGAAGTGCTCCCTCAGGAATCCAAGCAGGGTTCAATCCCAATAATGCGGGAGTATTTGACGCGAACGTCTCCGGTGACGTGCTCGTCAATAATAGTGCAAATATCATAGCTGACGCCGGCGATGGCATTAATGCCTACGATTATGGCGTGGGTAACATTGCGGTAAATATCGGGTCCGGTGTGTCGATCCAGGCACTGACTTCCGCGGCCTCCGCGTCAGGGAATTCTCCATATGGAATCGGCGCCTTCAATTATGGCCCTGGCGACATTGCCGTCACGACATCTAACGGGGATGTCATCACGTCCGGTAGTTCCGGAATCAACGCGGTCAACCAGGCGACGGCGATCACCGCAGCGGCGGGTGCGCTGGTTACAATCTATGCTGCAGGATCCGTTCACTCGGGCTCTATTCTAACCAACAGCGGCTCGCAGCCTTCGGGATTATCCGCAGGCTTTCTGGGAGGCACAAGCGCTGCAACGAACCTTAATGTGAACGGCGCCGTCATCGTCAACAACGATGCCAATATCATTGCGGACGCGGGTCTCGGAATTAACGCCTATAACTACGGAAACGGAGACATAACCGTCAATGATGCATCCGGGACCACTGTTTCCGGGGCGCAGCATGGAGTTGAAGCCCATGCCGAAGCAATTGGCGGTACAGGAAATATTGCCATCAACGTCTATTCGGGAGCCACGATCAACGCAACGTCGGGCTACGGTGTCTTTGCGTTCAGCAACGATATCGGGAATATCTCGATCATTACCTCGGCCGGCGACGTAATCAACGCGGGAAGCGCCGGAATCAACGCCGTCAATGAAGCTGCAACAATCCCTGCATCGGCAAACAGTTCAATCGTCGTCACAGCCGCTGGAACAATTAATTCCGGTACCGCTCCGACAGGTACCGGAAATCCCCCAGCCGGAATCCTGGCGGGCTATCTCGGCGGGACCATTGTTCCCACGACTTTCCCTCTTACCACGATCAACGGAGACGTTGTCGTCAACAATTCTGCGAATATCATCGCTGCAGCAGGTGACGGCATTCGCGCCTATACATACGGCATCGGGGACGTCACCGTAATTGATCTTGCTGGAACGATTACTGCGCTCGGTGGGCCTAGCCCAACCAATGGCTTTGGGATCGGCATCTCGGCGAACAATCAGGGATCTGGCGACATACATGTTTCCACGCTGGCGGGCACCCTGATCAATTCCGGAGGCTCAGGTATCGCGGCGGTGAACAGGGCTCCTTCCAGCGGTTCGTTCGTCGTGCCTTCGACGAGCGAAGTTTCGGTGCTGGCCTTTGGTACAATTAACTCCGGCACGATCCTGACCGGCGCAGGTGATCCGCCAGCCGGCATTCTGGCAAGTTATAACCCGAACAATTCCGATACGCCGGACAGCAACGTGCATGGCAACGTTTCGGTTGACGACTATGCTTCAATCTTTGCACCATCTGGTACCGACGGCATCCGTGGCACCAACTACGGCACCGGGACAATCACCATTATCGCTGAAGCCGGTGCGATCATTTCCGCCGGGCGTTATGGCATCGGAGCATTGGGCTACGATGGTGGCAACGTCAGTGTGACGAATCATGCGACGGTGAGTGGTACGACCGCGGCTATCGACGCGGTGACGACGTCAACCGGAACGGCAGTCATCGATAATTACGGACACATGGTCGGCAACGTCATTTCGTACAACGCGACCTTCACCAACGAACTTCTGGCTGACTGGTCTGTCAACGGAACAAGTACCTTTACGGGTGCCAGTACGCTGATCAACTTGGGGACCATTGACAGCAATGGCTCCTCCATGATTTCCGGCCTTTCGAATATCGCGAATACTGGCACGTTCGAGGTGCAATCGGGCAGCCTCAAGCTCGCCGAGACGATGACCGGTGCCGGCGCTGTAAATATCTACGGCGCGACGATGGAGTTTGGTGCTGCGTCCGATGCGCACGTTCAGTTCGCCAGTTCGACCAGTGGCACGCTTGTCCTCGACGACCCGTCGCACTTCACAGGCACCGTCACTGGCTTCGCCTCTGGCGATACGATCGACCTTGTGGGAATTGCTCCAGCAAATGTCAGCGTTTCCAACTCACTTCATGTCAGCTACGGTACCGGCTCCTTCGACCTGATCGGCAACTATGACCCGGCGGGTTTTTCGATTGTCTCCGATAACAACGGTGGGACCTCGATCACTTGGAACCATCAGGCGCCGGTCATCGCAACCGACCAAATTAGCACTGTGCAGAACGCCGATGGAACCATGACGGTCCTTGGCGTACACCTTTCTGATTCCGACCCAGCTGCATCTACCGAAACCTTCAAACTCGGTGCTACAACGGGAGCAGCTGCATCCGGAAGCAGTATATCACCTTCAACGAGCTCGGGAATTCTCACCGACATCAATGGTGTTTTCGCAGCTGGCGTGACCTATCATCCCGGGAACACGCCGCCGTCGACCGACAAGGTAACGCTTACCGTCTGGGATAGCTTTGGCGCCGCAGATACGGTGAATTTTGTTTTCAACGAGGTGGGAACGGGAACGAATATTACGCTGCAGGGCACATCAGGCAAGGACGTGATTTTCGCCACCAGTGGTCAGGACATTCTCACCGGGGGCGGCGGACAGGACCAGTTTGTATTCGCGCCAACTTTGTCAGATCCATCTCTGCAGCATACGATCACCGACTTCGTTGTAGGGCTCGACAAAATCGACGTTCGGCAATTTGGCAACATTTCAGCGTCGACCATGCCGACCGAAACGCAGCAAGGAAGCGATACATTGATTACGCTCGACAGCCACGACACCCTGCTACTGAAGGGTGTGGTCGCCACAGCATTGCACACCAGCGATTTCATCCTGCATGCTTAGCTCGACGGGTATCGCGGCTCTCGACTGAAATAGCAATCTGCCAATGATGCCTTCGATTGCCATAGGATTGCGGGTGAAGATGAGCGCACTCGGTGCGGCGCGTTGCCGTCGCATTGCCGATAAGGAAGGCATCATCGTCGGCGAAGGGCGCTACAGCAATAGCCTTCGAATCCTATTCGACGGCTCCAAATTGCCGGTGTCGTTGCACCGAGACTACATCGAGCAAATCATGCATGGTTTGGACTGAAAGATTACGCCGCGGACCGATGCGCTTTCTGGCTGGGTGTAGATGGCAAACAGCATCGAGAGCTACGGTGGCTTGAACGGGCTGCGCTTTGCGGGGTAAAGCGCGACGAGCCGCGCACAACCGAATTCGAGCAAAACCTCGCAGGCGCGGCGAGGGCTACCTTCCTCGCGTGGGAAGGATAGGCCGTTGGAGAAGGTTCGATACCAGTTCCTCTCCCTCCGCTATCGACCTGGGCAGTCTGCACGCGCGGGGTCTTGCGGCGTTGGGAAGTGGCCACGCTGGGCATTCGGAAGTGGCGGTTCAACTTTGGGAAGCGGCTAGAAATGAATTGCGAAAATATCGACCGCAACATCGCTCCGTTTTACATGGCTGTAATGCTTGAGATTGAGCGCCGCTGACTGCAGCTCAATATATCCATGCAGGAAGTCTGCGATCGATCCGGCCTCGCGGATTATTATTTTAGTAAAGCGCTCCATGCGAGCACCCCGAGCGGCAGGCAAGCAAACTGGCGCACGTTGCAGGATATCGTTGATGCGCTCTTCCCAGAGGGTTACGACGTCGTGATCAAGCCCAAGACTGGAATTTCCCGAGCAGCTGCGATGCAAGATCAAATTCGCAGCCGCGGCAGCCAATCCCAAATTGCCGCGCGAACTGATGTCCGAGCTCGGCAAGAAAGGTGCAAAGGCGCGACTCGAAAACTACCGGGACATGACGCCAGAGCAGCGCGCGGCGGTGGCAGAGAAGGCCAGGAAGACACGACGCGAAACCATCTCGCGGCGCGCCCAGGCCAGCAAGCCGCACACGAACAAGCGGGCAGAACGCTTGGCGGCCAAAGAGGAACGCCGCAAGACGCGCCAAGAAAATCGGAGACTGCTCAAGCCCTCAAGCGCGCTTGAGCCGTGCGTTGGGATGCACGCGGCATCAGCCTCATGCTGCATTGTGGACGGCATCTGCCGTTCGGCCGAATAGGATCGAACGGTCATGGTCGCCAACATTCTCATCAAACCCACGCTCCAGTTCTCGAACATCTCGGCCACGACGGCGGCGTTCACGCTGGCCGGCGGCCTTTACGGCATCACTATCACCGCCCACCGCGACGTTCGGCGGCGGCAACGCTGCAGCGCCGTTCGGCAGACGCCACGACCTACATTCCCGTGCGCACCGCATTGACCGCTGCAGGTTACACCACCGTCAGCCTTGCTCCCGGCACCTATAAACTGGCGATCACGACCGCGACCGCGGTCTACGCTTTCATCTCGGAGGTCTGAGCCATGACCGGTTTCGAACCTCGGGTATACCGGAACCTGAAGGACGGCGTCGGCTCGCCGGGCGATCCCGCCAACACCGACTCGACGTCATCATGGACAATGGTTGCGCCTGCTCAAGTTCCAACAGGGCGCCCAATTCGGGCACTTTGGCGCATCACCTTCGCTTCTTTGCTTTCGCGCCCTCAGAAATCCCAACGCAGGTAGTCGTGCCGTCAGTCTCTCTGGCGGCTAGGCTGCAGGGTACGGCTTTAACTGTTTTTGTAGAGACGCCATCGGGACCAACTATGTTCAAGCCGGGACCCGTATTCACCTCCGGCAATGGGCCACCGAAAGGCAGTGCCGATGGCGTGGCGGATGTGGCTGGCGCACCGGTACCGGACGCAGCTGGCGTATAGATGCCGGGCGAAACTGGCGTATAGGTGTCGGTGAAACCCTTAGGTGTTTCAGTCTGTGCAAAGGCAGTCGGCGCTAAAAAGGAGATTGCAGCCACCAGCGTTATCACTCGCATAGAAACCTCCCTGCAAATTCCGCTCTAAAATGGAAGCATAGGACCTTAGACCCGCTCCCGCCACCAATCCATTATTGCAGGGTAGTTGGCCCCCGCCGGGGGAGAGTGATTGTCGAAGCGGCGGGACCAGGACATCTAAAGGCTTCGAACAAACCCGGGCGTGTCGCTCTGGTTTGCAGGATAGTATCGCTCCGGCCGCTTGCTGCACCGATCGCATTTCATCCTGGCGCCGAGCTGGTCCAGCGCCATGGCGCTGAGCATCGGGAGCCGTTCTCGGAGCATCCTGAACGGCACCCACACGGTACCCTTGCAGCACTCGCATCCGATCCAGGGATAACCCTCGGCTTCAGGCTGGGAGATAGTTCGGTTGTCTGCCATTCGCGCATCAAAGCGCGGCCTAAGCGGGAACGCACTAGTTTCAGGCCCCATAGTATCCCGGGGGAGCGAGTGGCCTAAGACTATTTGACCACCCGCAAGCCATAACCCTTGGATAAACGGGTTACCGCTGCCACAACATCTCCGCGGTCGAGGATCGACAGCACCATTTGCATGGTTATCTCAGCATCGCGAGAGTCGGGTTCGATATAATCCGCCGCGATCAGTTGCAGCTCGGTAACGGCTCGCAAGACGATTTCTTGGTCTGTCATCCCATCCCAATTCCGGCGTGCAGGAGATAGTTCCCGCGTTTGCCTCTCGGGAGCGGTGGTCAATTTCTATCTGAACGCAAGAAAAGTGGCAGCTCGCGGGATTCGGCTTTGGCTGCAACGTCGATATCGGGCTCAGGAATTTTGTATGACTTACGTTCCAGGCGCGCCCATCGCATCGCATGGCTATAGTCAGGGCAGCGGAGAACCATTTCCGTGCCGTGAACGACAACCACGACATCGCAAATCGGAGAATCCCGATAGCTCCGGATCTTGACTTCCGGCGGAGCGTTTTTGCCGGTCATCGCAGCATCTTTCCTTTGCTCCGAAAGGGTCTCTCACTGCCGCAAGCAAACATCTAAAATCCGAAGCAGCCAGATGGTTCCGGCCGGGTTTGTTCGTCCAGGGGATTCCCCCATCAAAGCGCGGTCCGAACGGGTAGGCAAACCGTCCCGGGGAGCGGCAAAAAGAAACGGCCCCAGCGCTGGGGGAACGCTGAGGCCAGGTCGGAAGGCGTGTGTCCGGGTTATAGGACACGATTCCATAATTCCCGGCCCCGCAAACCGTTCCCGCTTTGAGCCGGTGTGTTCAAAATTGGACAGCCCTGCTGAACAAAATGCCAACGCTCACAGCGACGACAAAGTAACGACCCCAAGGGGGCGCTGAGGCCGTCTTTGTCGGGGCTGATGTGCCGGGACGGCCGGCGCGATTCCCAGAGCGGCTAATCCTAAAATTGGTTCCGGTCGCCTAATTTAAAAACGCGATTTGTGTCCCAACTTTAATGCAGCCAGCGCCGTCCGCAGACGTTGTCCTGCGGAGGCTGATCATGAAATATAAAGGAGTGGAATACACCGTCGTGCAGATGGTGGACGGTACCGGCTGGCGATGGGAAGTCGCGTTTGGCGCCGGCAAAAACAAATCCGGCGTAACCCCGGTAAGTCGAGCGGCGGCTATCAAAGCGGCTGAATACCAGATCGATCGCGTTGTAAGGGACAAGTAAGGCGCTTCATGTCCCCTTCGCCTTCAGCCACAAAGAAAGCCGAGCAGAAGTGCAGAAGTAGCGGCTCCCGCCCGGCTCTAACTCCGGGTCACCCAGGAGGCAAATCCGTAACGACGAGGAGCTACGTCTGCGGACGGCGCTCGCTCCATTAAAATTGGGACACAAATCAAATTAGGCCACTCAAAGGCGCGGTTAATACCGCTGTTAGGCGCCACTGTTTGGAACGGATTTCACGAATCGGCGTTTCGGAATCGTGCCGGGCCGCCCCGGCACATATCAGCTCCAGGCCGCCAATTTTTACGACGACACAGTGTGAATCAGTCCACGTGTGGAGTGCGACTGAGCCGGATGACGAAGCGGTCACCGCTCCAAAGCTCAATGTCGTGCCCATCGACAAGACGTTTGGCTTTGCCGATTGCCTCGACATCATCAGCGCAAACCAGCGCCTCGAAACCTACAAAGTGACCGTCAATCCCCACACTATATGCCCGGTACTCAGCCATCCCCCGCCTCTTAACCGCCAGGTATTTGGAAGACACCCGCGCGGCGGGACGCATCCGGATCATAAACTGGCACCGCTGTCTGTTCGGTCGCGGACTCAAAAATCGAGCTGGAAACCAAAAAAATGGCCTTCACTTTTTTGCTTTTCAACCACAGGCAGAGTCCGGAACCGGACAGACAAATATTTTGATTTGGTCCTATTTTTTTCGCCGTTATGGGCAGCTGGAAAAAACCCGACCCAGAGCTATTACCAGTGCAGCGTCCGCTTTGTCCCAAATGCCAAAAGCGGATGACAACGACTGCTGTTTCGGATGGCCCGGAGGGCTTCGAACACCGCAAGTTCGAGTGTTTGAAGTGCAGCGTTACCGAAGTCAGAACGCTTGCCTCCGACCCGCTTAAATCTGATGCACTGCGTTGGCTCTCAGGCGAACTAGGCCGGACCGATTAAGGTCGCCCCCGAGAACTTGCCCCGTTCGAAACCAGCCCCTCGGACGGGGTTTTCTTTGGCCTGTTGCGAAACTGTCAATATCCGCGACCGGCGTCGCCCCCGTCCCGAAGCCATCCGCCGCCTGGTCGAGCTGGGGGCTAAAGGCGAAGAAATCATAAGGACATGATCTTTGCACCATCGATTTGGACGCTTGAGATCGACGGCAAACCCACCTTGGCTTTTGAAGCCATGAAGTATCGCGAAGCGGACGAGATCTGCCATCAGGAATGGCTGCGCCTTGACCTGGGCCAGCGAAAAATCAATTACGTCCCATTGTGCGGTGCCGACTCACACCTAAGAATACGGCTGGCCCGGCCGGCTGAAATGGACCTGTATCGGCAAGCGGCAGAAACTAACAAGTTGTCAGATGACAGGCTCGCCTATTTGATCGAGTTGGATCCCGTCGTGTCCTTCCGATAAACAACCGACCCCAGGGCATTTCCACCGCAGCGGCTACCTGATTTGCTGAATTTTAAATGAAGGAATTCCCCACTAATGGCACCCCGCTTGCTGACAATCCTGACCGGCCGCAACCTGCCGAAAATCGGGCATCAGGTAGCAAACTCACCTTGCAATCTATCGGTGTTCACTGCCTGTCCAGCTACCATGTCAGCTATCTGACATAGGGAAAATGGCATCCTTGTCGGTGACAGGTCGATTGAGCTTTGGAACGGGCCACGCTTCGTTATTCGTCTCGAGCCGGACGATCGCAAAATGGAACTGAACATCGTCGTTGCTAGCGCAAAGCAGGAACCGATATGCAGCTTCAATCCATCCTGACTTGCCCGAAATGCAGCCATCAGGCCGTCGAGACGATGCCGACCGATGCCTGCCAGTTCTTCTATGACTGCAAAGGGTGCGGCGAACGGCTCAAGGCCCTCGCGGGCGATTGCTGCGTGTTTTGCTCTTACGGATCGGTGCCGTGCCCGCCGATACAGACCAACATGCGTTGCTGCGTGCCGGCCGTTCACTAAACCCCGACACCACCGGCAAAGCGATGGCTGACGCTGCGGGAGTGACTGCCAAGCCCTCACGGGCGGGATTTCTCGCAGGTGCAACATTGCTCTCGACCGCAGGTTGCGGTTGGATGTTAGGACATGACAAGCGACAAAGACGCTGCCGCAAATGCCTTGGCGGCTATCAGGGGGGACGATTGAACGAACGGCCTTCCGCCTTGCGGCACTGCCCGAGGACGGGGCGCGCCCAGCAGCTTGCGATCGTCCGCAACGCACACGAGGAAACTCTCAGAGAACATGGCCATGACCCCGCCGTCGATCCTGGGAAAACCTACGTCGATTTGATCATGAAGGGCATTGAATTGCTGCTGGCGGAACGTACGCATCCGACGAGCGCCGTCTTGTCTGACGCGTGGTATTTCGCGAAGCGTGTGACCTTAAGTCTAGCTTTAAGGTCATCCGGCGATGCGGGTCGAGGTTTTGGGCGGGTTGGAGCGGCGGCGGCGCTGGTCGCAGGATGACAAGGCGCGGATCGTCG
>Ga0137409_10005366_pt1 | contig 13373 bp, 17 predicted proteins | sample CZODoug1_16funga_FD_122059 | JGI IMG/M metagenome (GOLD analysis project Ga0137409, IMG submission 122059) | Vadose zone soil fungal communities from Angelo Coast Range Reserve, California, USA - CZODoug1_16fungal (Hybrid Assembly) | ecosystem: Environmental > Terrestrial > Soil > Vadose zone...
CCGCACGCCGGCCCGGCGCGCCGCCTGGAGCACGTGCAGCGTCCCGTTCACGTTGTTGTCGTTGGCGCCGAGCGGGTCGTCCACCGAGCGCGGCACCGAGCGCATGGCCGCCTGGTGGAAGATCACCGACGCCCCCCGCGCCACGCCCTCCACCGCCGCGAGGTCGCGCACGTCGCCGCGTACGACCTCGAGCCGCTCGCCGGCCTTCGCCGCGAACGGCAGATTGGCCATGGAGCCAGAGGAAAAGTCGTCGAAGACGCGGACGCGGGCGCCGGGATGCTCGGCGAGCAGACGCTCGGCGACGTGGCTGCCGATGAAGCCCGCGCCGCCGGTCACGACGTAAACGTCCGTCACGAGCCGAATTGTATCATCGCGCCTCCGTCGCGAGCGTCGCCGCGCGCCGGCGGGCTCGCAATAGCATTCACGTTGCCACGCGCCGGCCGAACAATTACACTATGCGTCGCTGTTCCGTCGCCCGTCACGCGTTGTTGATTCCGAGGAGAGTCGCCATGTCGTCTCCGGCCTTCTGCGCCACCGACTTCAAGGTCTTCGACGAGCAGGGCTTCCGCGCCCGCATGGGCGCCATCCGCGAGCGCATCCGTCCCAAGCTCGAGGCGGTGGGCCACAGCCTGACGCCGGCGGTGAGCCGCGCCACCGGCGGCGACGCGTACGCGCACGTCGCCAAGCACGCGCGCCGCACCGTCAACCCGCCGGAGGATACCTGGGTGGCCTTCGGTCCCGATGCGCGCGGCTACAAGAAGCACTGCCACTTTAAGGTGGCCGTCTCGCGCCGCGCCGTCCGCTTCCTCTTCGAGGTGGGGCCCGAGCACGCCGACAAGAAGCGCTGGGCGGCCGCCTGGAAGCGGAACGCGCCGAGACTCGCCCCCGTCCTCCGCCGCGTGAAGGGGCTCGCCTGGTTCAAGAACGAGCACGACGACGAGGCGGCCGCGCCGCTCGCCGACCTCAGTCCCGAGCGCCTCGCCGAGCTGGCCGACGAGCTGACGCGCACGCGCGATGGCCAGCTCGTGCTCGGCCGCGTCGTGCCGGCGGAGCAGGCCTCCCGCTGGACGGAGGCGCAGTACCGCGACACCGCCCTCGAGACCTTCCGCGCGCTCGCTCCCCTCTATCGCTTGAAGTGAGCGGGACGGCGCCACGCGCCGTCGTGTTCGACATGGACGGCGTGCTCGTCGACTCCGGCGCGCACCACCGCGAGGCGTGGGTGGCCATGTGCCGTGACTGCGGTCTGACGCCGCCGCCGGAGTTCTGGCGTCTCACCATCGGCCGGCCCGCCGAGGAGGCGGTGGCCCTGCTCGTCGACGGCATCGATCGCGGAGAGGCGCGCCGCCTCGCCGACCTCAAGCGCGAGCACTACACGCGGCTCGCCCGCCGCGGCGCCGTCGCCGTGGCCGGCGCGGGCGCGTTCGTCGAGGCGCTCGCGCGCGCGGGGGTGCCGCGCGCCGTCGCCACCTCCGCCACGCGCCGCGACCTCGAGCGCGTGCTCGACGCGCTCGGCCTGCGCCGCCACATCGACTTCGCCATCACCGCCGACGACGTGCGCCGGGGCAAGCCGCATCCCGAGGTCTATCTGAAGGCGGCCGAGGGCCTCGGCGTCGAGCCGCGCGCGTGTCTCGTCTTCGAGGACGCGATCGTCGGCGTGCAGGCGGCGCGCGCGGCCGGCATGCGCGTCATCGGCCTCACCACCGCCCACACCGCCGACGAGCTGGTGGGGGCGGGCGCGGAGCGCGCGGTGCCACACTTCGAGGCGGTCCGATGGCCCGTGTGAGCAGATCAATGGGCGTCTATCATGGCTGGAGCAGATGGACGATCTCGCTGGAACCGCCGTCCGCGTGACGCCCGAGCGCGACCAAGCCGACGAATGGGCCGTGGTGCTCGCCGCCGGCAACATTCCGCACCGGCTCCGCCCGCGGCTCGATGGCTGGGCGCTCATCGTCTCCACCCGTGACGCGGAGGCCGCCCGTGAGGCCCTCGACGCCTATGAGCGGGAGAACATCGCCGACACGGTGGACGTGGACGCCGACGCCGTGGCACCCGTTCGTGGCGCGGCCGTGGTCGGCGTCGCCATCGGCCTCCTGCTGATCGGGTTCTTTGCCGTCACCGGGACGCGTGCCAGCCGCAGCATCTGGTTCGAACGCGGTGGCGCCGACGCCGAGCGCATTGTCGCCGGAGAGTGGTGGCGAACCGTGACCGCGCTGACGCTTCACGCCGACGCGCCCCACGTGATCGGTAACGCGGGGGCAAGCGCCGTGCTCGTCGGAGCGGTGAGTCATCAGCTCGGCCCGGGTGTGGGCCTCTGCCTGCTCCTCCTCGCCGGCGCCGGCGGCAACGCCCTCACCGCCGCCGCCCACGGAACCCATCACGACTCGGTCGGCGCCTCGACGGCGATGTTCGGCGCGATCGGCATCCTGGGTGCCACGCGCGTCGTGTCCCGTGGACGGCGCCGAGCCGGACGGAAGCCGTGGATGGTCGTCGCGGCGAGTCTCGCCCTGCTCGCTCTCCTCGGCACGAGCCCGGGCTCCGACCTCCTCGCCCATCTGTTCGGGCTCCTGCTCGGCGGCGCCCTGGGCCTGGCTGCTGCGCCCGCGATGCTGCGACCGTTCCGCCCGCTCATGCAGTGGGCGCTCGCCGTCGCCGCCCTGGCGGTGGTGGTCGGCGCGTGGCTACGCGCTCTCGCCTGAGACCTGACGGGCAACGCGTGCGTTGCGCGGGTTTTCGATAGACGTCCGACGCGACGCGGGCGCCGGGCGCACGCGGTGCGATACTTCGAGGCGGTGCGATGGCCCGTGTAAGCCCGACCTTCGTCAGGACGAGCACGCCGGAGTTCTGGGAGGACGTCTACGCGCGCGGCGGCGACGGCTGGGAGCTCGGCCGCCCCGCGCCGCCGCTCGTGGACGTGCTCGACACGACGCCGCCGCCGCGCGGACGCGTGGCGGTGCCGGGCTGCGGCCGCGGTCACGACGCGCGCCTGCTCGCCGCACGCGGCTACGCGGTCACGGGCTTCGACTTCGCGCCCGCCGCGCTCTCCCAGGCGCGCGCGCTGGCGGCCCGCGAGGGCGTGGCCGCCACCTTCGAGGGCCGCGACGTCTTCACGCTCGGGCGCGAGCTGCCCAACGCCTTCGACGGCGTCTGGGAGTACACGTGCTTCTGCGCGATCGATCCCGCGCGGCGCGCGGAGTACGTGCGCTCGCTGGCGGGCACGCTGCGCGCCGGCGGCTGGCTCCTCGCCTGCTTCTTCCCGCTGCGCGCGCTGACGCCGGGCCCGCCCTTCGTCGTGTCGCCGGCGGAGGTGCGCCGGCTCCTCGCCCCCGCCTTCACGATCGAACGCGCGTTCGACCCGCTCCGCTCGGCGCGCGGACGGCAGGGGCGCGAGTGGGTGGTCCTCGCTTGCCGGACCGGCGCGTGATACCCTCCGGACCACTTTTTTCCGAGGAGGACCGTCGATGAAGTCAGCCCGGATGATTCTGGCCGCCGCGCTCGTGCTGGCGGTGGCCGTGGCGAGCACATGGGCCCCGCGCGCCGACGCGCAAGGGCAGACGATCAAGATCGGTGTCCTGTACGACCACTCCGGTCCCTTCTCCGCCGCCGGCTCCCTCAACTGCTGGCGCGGCGCGAAGATGATCATCGATTACGTCAACGAGAAGGGCGGCGTGCTCGGCAAGTACAAGATCGTCCAGGTCGACGGCGACGGCCAGTCGAAGGCCGAGGTCGCGATCAACGAGGCCGAGCGGCTGCTCAACGTCGAGAAGGTGGACGTCCTCGCCGGCATCTACTCCTCCGCCCACGCCGTCCCGCTCGCGGAGAAGGTCGACAAGCAGAAGAAGTTCCTCTGGATCACCACCGCCATCGCCGACGCGGTGCTCAAGGACCGGCACCTTCAATACACGTTCCGGCCGCAGGCCAACGGCGGCTCCTTCGGCGAGAACTCCGTGGCCTACGTCGCGCACTACGCGCAGGACAAGCTGAAGAAGCCCGCCAAGGACGTGCGCGCCGCCATCATCTACGAGGACGGGCCCTACGGCGCCGGCGTGGCCGCCGCCAACGAGGCGGAGGCGAAGAAGCAGGGCATGCAGGTCGTGCTCAAGGAAGGCTACTCGATCCAGGCGCCCGATCTCTCCTCGCTGGTGACCAAGCTGCGCTCGCAGCGGCCGGACGTGCTGTTCCACACCGGCTACAACCCGGACATCGCGCTCTTCCTGCGCCAGGCCAAGGAGCAGGGCCTGCGCGTGAAGGTGTACGTCGGGCACGGCGCCGGCCACAGCCAGCTCGCCAAGCTGAAGGAGACCTTCGGCAACGAGGTGGAGGGCTTCCACACCGTCGATCCGCCCGCCTCGCAGCTCATCGATCCGAAGAAGCTGAAGCCCGGCCTCGGCGACCTCACGCAGGAGATGCTGCGGCGCTACAAGGCCTTCGAGCCCACCATCCCGCCCGGGCAGGTCGCGCCGCACGTGTCGATGGGCTTCAACAACATGTGGGTCTTGCTCAACGACGTGCTGCCGCGCGCTATCGGCAAACACGGCGGCTTCGGTCCCGAGGCGCTCGCGAAGGCGGCGCGCGAGACCGACATCCCCGAGGGCGGCACCATGCAGGGCTACGGCGTGAAGTTCCACCCCGTCGAGCACGCGATGGCCGGACAGAACATGCGCGCCATCGCCGCCGTCTACCAGGTCGTCGACGGCGAGCTCAAGCACGTTTATCCTCCGGTGATCGCGAGCCTGGGGAGCCCGCCGGTGGTGCTGCCGGCGTCGTCACCCTGGGCCGCGCGCTGAGCCGAGGACCCGTCGCGGCCCGGGGGCGTCGGCTCCCGGGCCGCGTGTCCCACCCACCGTGCTGATCGTCTCCGGCCTGACGAAGCGCTTCGGCGGCTTCACCGCGCTCAACGGCATCTCCTTCGAGGTGCGCGAGGGCGAGATCCTCGGCCTCATCGGACCGAACGGCTCGGGCAAGACGACGGCGTTCAACTGCATCGCGGGCGCGCTGGCGTCAACGGCCGGCTCCGTCCGCTTTCGCGGCGAGGAGATCGCTGGCCGCACGCCGGACGCGATCTGCCATCGCGGGCTGGCGCGCACCTTCCAGATCCCGCGGCCGTTCCGCAAGCTCTCGATCCTCGAGAACGTGGCGGTCGCCGCGCACTTCGGCGCGACGACGCCGCTCGGCGAGAACGCCGCGCGCCGCCGCGCGCGCGAGATCCTGGCGCTGGTCGGGCTGCCGGCGACCGATGACGCCACCACGACGACGCTGGGAGCGGGCGGCCTGAAGAAGCTCGAGCTGGCGCGCGCGCTGGCGACGGCGCCGAAGCTTCTGCTCGCCGATGAGAGCCTGGGCGGTCTCGACTCCTCGGAGATGGCCGGCGCCGTCGAGCTGCTGCGCCGCATCCGCGGCGAGCTGGGCGTCACCATCGTCTGGGTCGAGCACATCATGGCCACGCTCATGCGTGTGGTGGACCGGGTCGTGGTGCTCGACCACGGCGACAAGATCGCGGAGGGCAAGCCGCGCGAGGTGGCCGAGGACCCGCGCGTGGTCGAGGCGTACCTCGGCGAGAAGGTCGTGCTCGCCTGATGCTCGCGCTGCGCCACGTGACGGCGGGCTACGGCGCGTTCACGGCCCTGTGGGACGTCAGCCTCGACGTCGCCGCCGGCGAGGCCGTCGCCGTCGTCGGCCCCAACGGCGCCGGCAAGACCACGCTGCTGCGCGTGATCTCCGGCATGATCGCGCCGCGCGCGGGCGCGCTCTCCTTCGAGGGCACCCCCCTCACCGGCCGTCCCGCCTACGAGGTGGTGGCGCGAGGCATCGCCCACGTCCCCGAGGGCCGGCGGATCTTCCCGACGCTCACCGTCGCCGACAATCTGAAGATGGGCGCGTATCTGAAGCCGGCGCGCCGCGCGTACGCCGAGAGCCTCGAGCGCGTCTTCACGCTGTTCCCCGTGCTGTCGGAGCGGCGCCGCCAGCGCGCGGGCAGCCTGTCGGGCGGTGAGCAGCAGATGCTGGCCGTGGGCCGCGCGCTCATGTCGCGGCCCAAGCTCGTGCTGCTGGACGAGCCGTCGATGGGGCTGGCGCCCGTGATGGTGCTGCGGCTCTTCGACCTGATCCGCCGCGTGCGCGAGGAGGGCTACACGATCCTCGTGGTCGAGCAGAACGTCCGTCAGGTGCTCAAGCTGGTCGACCGCGCGTACCTGCTCGAGGCGGGCCACATGAAGATGGAGGGGCGCGCCGAGGCGCTGGCCGAGCAGGACTTCGTGCGCAAGGCGTACGTCGGCCTGTGATCGATCCCATCTTCCTGGCCGAGGCCGCCGTGAACGGCCTGCTCCTGGGCGGCGTGCTGGCGCTGCTCGCGCTGGGTCTGAACCTGATCTTCGGCGTCATCGACATCGTGTGGATCGCCTACGTGGACCTCGTGATGATCTGCATGTACGCGGTGTACTTCGCCGTGCAGGTCTACGGCTGGCCCATGTGGATCGGCGGCCTCGCCAGCGTGGCGCTCGGCGCGCTGCTCGGCGTGGCCGTGCACGTGCTGATCATCTCGCCGATCCTCGGCAGCGCCCCCGTCAACCAGCTGCTCGCGACGGGCGGGCTCCTCTTCTTCCTCCAGTCGTTCGCGACCTTCCTGTGGACGACCGATCACCGCTCGGTGCGGCTGACGCTGCCGACGATCGAGTTCGGCGGCATGTTCCTGTCGTTCGCGCGCCTCATCGCCTTCGCCGTCGCGCTGCTGGTGACGCTGGGCCTCTACCTCTTCCTGCGGCACACCTACGTGGGCACGGCCATCCGCGCCGTCTCGCAGGACCGCGACGCGATGGCGCTGATGGGCGCCAACCCGCGCACCATCTATATCGTCACCTCGGCCGTGGGCGGCGCGCTGGCCGGGGTGGCGGCGGCGCTGCTGATCATCCAGTACTCCGTGCACCCGTTCTTCGGCGCCGCCTTCGGGCCGCTCACGTTCATGATCTGCGTGCTGGGCGGGCTGGGAAACATGGTCGGCGCCTTCGTCGCGTCGTTCATCATGAGCGAGGTCATCTCGATCGGCGGCGTGATGTGGTCGACCGAGATGGGGTACGTGATCGCCTTCGTGTTCTTCATCGTCATGATCTTCGCCCGGCCCGGCGGCATCCTGGGCAAGCGCGCGTGAGCGCGGGCCGTCTGATCGGGGGCGTGCTGCTGGCCGTCATGGTGGCGGTGCCGTTCGTGCCGATGCACGGCATGCGCCAGTACGTGCTGCACGTGCTGATCCAGATCTTCATCTGGTCGTTCATCGGCGGGGCGTGGTCGCTGATGGGCCGCTTCGGCCTCGTCTCCCTCGGTCACGGCGCCTTCCTCGGGCTCGGCGCCTACACGACGACGCTGCTCTGGAACTTCTTCGGGCTGACGCCGTGGCTCGGCACCCTCGTCGCGGTGGCCCTCACCGCCGTCTTCGCCGTCGTGGTCGCCTACCCGTGCTCGCGCTTCTCGGTCATCGGCCACTACTTCGGCCTCGTCACCCTCGCCGTCGGCGAGGTCATCCGCCTGCTCATCATCGCGGAGCGCGACTGGACGGGCGGCTCGCTGGGGCTGACGGTGCGCCCGGCGGGGGTCGACAGCCTCGTGGCCGTGCAGTTCGCCGACAAGCGCGTCTTCTATTACGCGGGGCTCGTGCTGTGGGCGCTCGGGCTCTGGGTCTGGCACCGGCTGGACCGCTCGATGGCGCGCTCGGCGATGGAGGCGATCGGCGAGGACGAGACGGCGGCGGCCTCGGTCGGCATCCACGTCACGCGCTTCAAGATCGGCATCACCGTGCTCTCGGCCGTGCTCACCGCCGTCGGCGGCATCGCGTACGCGCAGTACATCGCCTACGTGAACCCCGACACGCTGGCCGGCATCGGCGTGTCGCTGCGCATCGTATTCGCGGTCGTGCTCGGCGGGATGTACGCGCTCCTCGGCCCCACCGTCGGCACCGCGCTCACCATCGCGCTGGCCGAGGTGCTGCGCGTGGTGTTCGGCGTCTCGTACGTGGGCATGGCCGAGACGATCTACGGACTGCTCCTCATCGTCTTCATCATCTTCCTGCCCTCGGGCATCTACGGCAGCCTCCGCGACCTGCTGCGCCGGCCGCGCGGCGCGACGCCGGCGGCGCCCGCGACGGCGTAGGATCAGAGCCATGGCGGACTTCACCATCTATCCCGACAAGGAGCCCAGCAAGACCGCCCGCGCGCTGGCCGAGCAGGTCGACCGCGACGGCGGCCACGTGCTGGCCATCTACCAGGAGCCCGTGGGCGAGCACTGGCAGGTCTTCTGCCTGCTGCCGCGCGCCAAGGTGGAGGCGAGCCCGTACCAGCGCGACGTGTCCCCCACCCACGTCAAGCGGCTCACGGAGGCGGTCAAGCGCGTCGACCGCTTCGTGGACCCGATCGTCGTCGTCTCGCCGCGCGCGGGCGTGTACTGGACGCCGAACGGCAACCACCGGCGCGTCGCCCTCGACAAGCTCAAGGCGGACTTCGTGCCGGCCATCCTGGTGGCGGAGCCCAACGTGGCCTTCCAGGTGCTGGCCCTCAACACGGAGAAGGCGCACAACCTCAAGGAGAAGTCGCTGGAGGTCATCCGGATGTACCGCGGCGCCGAGGCCGAGCAGCCGTCCTCCACCGAGGAGGACTGGGCCTTCCAGTTCGAGTCCGCGCACCTGATCACGCTCGGCCTGCTCTACGAGCAGAACAAGCGCTTCGCGGGCGGCGCCTTCGCGCCGATCCTTCGACGCGTTGACAAGTTCCTCAAGACGTCGCTGCGCCGGGGTCTCGAGGAGCGCGAGGAGCGCGCGGCGCTGGTGCGCGCCGCCGACGAGACGCTGGCCGCGGTGGTCGCCAAGGTGAAGAAGCGCGGCATCAACCACCCGTACGTGAAGAACTACCTGCTCGCGCGCACCACACCGCTCACCAAGGCGCGCAAGACGCTGCCCTCGTTCGAGCAGACGTTCAAGAAGCTCAAGGAGAACCTCGACGACTTCGACGTCTCGAAGGTCCGCTACGACGAGATCCAGCGCTCGAGCATCATGCTGGCCCCGGCGGCGGCGGAGTAGCGCGTGGAGCGCGTCGTCCTCGTCACCGGCGGCACGGGGGCTCTGGGCACGGCCATCACCCGGCGCTTTCTCGGCGAGGGCGCGGTCGTCTGCGTGCCCTGGATCGTCGAGCACGAGCGCGAGCGGCTGGAGGCCTCGGTCCAGGCCGCCGCGCGTCCACGACTGATGCTCGAGCGCTGCGACGTGGCCGACGACGCGGCCATGGCGCGCCTGGCCGAGTCGCTGACGGCGCGCCATCGCCGGATCGACGTCCTCGTCAGCGCCGTCGGCGGGTTCGCGATGGGCGATCTCGTCCACACCGACCGCACGCTCTGGGACTCGATGCTGACGCTGAATCTCACGACCGCCTACGTCGCGGCCCGCGCCGTCGTGCCCGCCATGCTGTCCGCCGGCGGCGGGCGCATCGTCGCCGTCGCCTCGCGCGCGGTCGTGCCGCCCGCGGGCGGCTTCATCGCCTATACGGTGGCGAAGGCCGCCGTGATCGCCTTCGTGCAGGCGCTGGCCGTCGAGACGCGCGGCCGCGGCGTCACCGTCAACGCCGTGCTGCCGAGCACCATGGACACACCGGCCAACCGCGCGGCCATGCCCGCCGTCGATCCGAAGACCTGGGTGCCGGTGGACGCCGTCGCCGACGCCATCGCCTATCTCGCCGCCGAGTCGTCCGCTCACATTTCCGGCGCCCTTTTGAACATCTAATGGGGGGCCCCGACATGGCCCGTTCACTGACCTGGGGGCCCCGACATGGCCCCCAGACCCCCACCGCTCGGGACGTCCCGGGAAACCCGGGACGCCCCTCGATCCCCGGGTCAGGCTAAGCGTCGCTATGTACCCGCACCAGACGGAGCGCCTCGAAGCGGCGCTCGAGGCGTTCGGCGTCGATGCGCTCGTCGTGACCTCGAGCGCGGACGTCGCCTACCTCACGGGCTTCTGGAGCCTGTCGCGCGCGGTGTTCGACGTCGAGGTCTTCGCGGTGTACGGCAAGACCGGCACCGCCCTCGTCATCCCGACCATCGACGCCCCCGCGCTCGCCGCGGGCGACGCCGCCGCCGATCACGTCGTCTGCCACGGCCGCTTCTACGTGAACCTCGCCGAGCGTGCCGACGAGGCGGCGCGCCGCGCCGCCCGCCTGGCCGCCGGGCCGTCCGACACCGCGGCCGACGCGCTGGCGCAGGTGCTCGCCGCCCTCGGCCTGCGCGGGGCGCGCGTGGGGCTCGACGACGCGGCGCTGTCGCGGGCGGCCGCCGGCGCGATCGCCGCGCGGCTCGCCGGAGTGCGCATCACACCGGCCGTGGGCATCGTCGCCCGCGCGCGGGCCGTGAAGGGCCCCTACGAGATCGACTGTCTGGCGCAGGCGCTGCGCATCGCGGAGGAGTCGATCCACGCGGTGCTCGGCGAGCTGAAGGCCGGCACGACGGAGCGCGAGGCGGTCGAGATCCACGAGCATGCCGTCGCGGCGCGGAACGCGACGCCGTACGCGACGACCATCACGTTCGGCGAGAACACCGCGCTGCCGGCGGCGTATCCGACCGAGCGCGCGCTACGCGCCGGCGACCTCGTGCGCTTCGACCTCGGCTGCATCTTCAAGGGCTATCGCGGCGACGTCGCGCGCATGGCCGTGCTGGGCGAGCCCGACGCGCGCGGGCAGCGTGCGTACGACGCCGTCGAGGCCGGCGTCCAGGCGGGCCTCGACGCGATCCGCCCGGGCGTGCACGGCGGCGCCGTCTTCGACGCGGCGGTGGCCGGGGTGCGCGCCGCCGGCCTGCCGGAGTTCCGCCGGCACCACGCCGGCCACGGCATCGGGCTCGATCCTGCCGAGGCGCCCTGGCTCCGGCCGGGCGGCGACCCGCTGGAGGCCGGCATGGTGCTGCGCGTGGAGACGCCGTACTACGAGCTCGGCGGCTTCGGCGTCAACGTCAAGGAGACGGTGCTCGTCACGCGCGGCGGAGGCACGGTCGTCAATCGCTCCCACCGCGGCCTGGTCACCCTGGATTAGCCGCGCTCAGGCCGCCTCGGTCTTCGGCATGTTCTTCTCGAGCCAGCGCTCCGCCTGCAGCATGCCGTACGCCTTCGCCTCCTCCTCGGTCGCGAACGTCTCGCTCGGCACCGGCAGATCGATGGTGCGCGTGTGCTCGGGCGTCGTCTGACTGATGCCGGCCACGACGGCCCAGCGGCCGTCGCCCAGGCGCTCGGTCACGACGGAGATCTCAGAGTCCGCCCACGCGGTGGGGACCTTCTCGCGGTGGATCATGGGGCGCCACCTCCAGCCCCGCGAGGGGTGCAACGCCACGGCCAGCGAGCCGATCGTGTAAGACCGCCCCTTTCTTTTCAGCAAGTTAGAAATCCGTGTATCCGGCTGTAAACAGAATGCGACACGGCCCTCGTCTTACCGGGAGCAGCAGTCATCCCCCTACGAGGAGATGAACATGAAGCTGACGATGGCGATCGCGATGACGGGCATGGCGGCGGCGCTCCTGACAGCGCCGGCGCTCGCACAGGACGTCAGGCCGAACGACGTGAAACAGGATCGCAAGGACATCCGCCAGGACCGGCGCGACCTTCGCGGCGACCGCCGCGACATCCGTCAGGATCGTCGGGACATCCGCCAGGACACCAAGGACATCCGTGACGACCGACGCGACCTGAGCGCCGATCGTCGCGAGCTCGCGGCCGACCGCAAGGCCGGCGACAAGGATGCGGTGAAGGGTGACCTGAAGGACATCCGCGCGGATCGCAAGGATCTGAACGCCGACGTGAAGGACCGGCGCGCGGACGCGAAGGAGCTGCGCAAGGACCGGCGCGACCGGCGGCAGGATCGCCGTGACCTCCGGCAAGACCGCAAGGATCTGAAGGCCGGTCAGGCCGCGAAGTAACGACGGCACGCGCCCGGGGCCGCGCCGGCCGACCCCGGGCGCCTAAATCTTTCCGCCGGCGATTCGGGAGTGGGATGGTGGACGGCAGAGGGCCGGGTGACCGACGAGCAGGAGGCGGCTTCCGATGAGACGCTGTGCCGGCGGATCGCGGCGCGGGACGATGCGGCCTTCGACCTGTTGGTCGCGCGGTATCAGGGCCGAGCGTATCGTCTGGCGTGGTCGCTCCTGCGCAACGCCGAGGACGCGCGCGACGTCTCGCAGGACGCCTTCATCCGCGTCTGGGAGGCCGCCGATCGCTTCCGGGGCGACGCCCGCTTCTCGACGTGGTTCTATCGGATCCTGGTCAACCGCTGTCTGGACCACAAGCGCCGCGGCCGCTGGTGGACGCGGCTCGTGGCGCGCGACGACGACCCCGACGCGGACGTGTCGGTGGTCGAGCGCCAGCCGGCGCCCGGCCCCGATGCCGGCGATCAAGTGAGCGCGGCGCAGACGATGGCACGACTGTGGGATGCGGTGCAGCGACTCTCGCCGCAGCAGCGCGCGGCGGTGATCCTGCATGCGCAGGAGCAGCTCTCCGTCGCGGAGATCGCCGACGTGCTCCGCGTGGCCGAGCCGACCGTGCGCGTCCACCTGCATCGCGCGGTGGCGGCGCTGCGCAAGGACCTGGTCCCGTGAGCGACGAGCGCCGCGACGACCTCACGGCCGACGAGCGTGCGCTGCTCGCGCGCGCGGCGGCGGCCGCGCCGCGGGCGCCCGAGCCGCGCTGGGGTGATTATCGTGCGGAGCTGCGGGCACGACTCGACGCGCGGCGCTCGGTCGGTGCGCGGCTTTCCGCCTGGTGGGCGCGGCCGGCACCGATCGCGCTCTCGCTCGGCCTCCTCACGGCGCTGCTGCTGTTCACGCTGCAGCCGGTCGAGCGGCGGCCGGAATTCGCGTCGCTCGACGACGCGATGCTGGGGGCGCGGCTCGACCTGCTCGAGCACTATCGCGTGGTCGAGCGGCTCGATCTCTTCGAGGAGCTGGACGTGATCCGCCAGCTCGACCATCTGCCCTCGCGGGAGGGCTGATGCGCCGCGTGGCCGTCGTCCTCACCGTGCTGGCCGCGCTCACGACGCCGGCGCATGCCGCCGAGCGCGTCGACGCGCAGATGCTGCTCGACCTCGAGCTGCTGCGTGAGGGCGATCCCGCGCGGCATCGCGACCAGGGCCTCGCCGAGCGCATGCGCATGCTGGAGGTGCTGCGCGTGCTCGAGTCGCCCGCGGCGGCGACGCCGGCCCGCGAGTCGTCGCCGCCGGGCGTGCGACCGCCGGCGACGCCGGCGCCGTCGGTGCAGGAGGGAGCGAGGTGAGCCCCACGATCCGCTGGGTCGCCCTCGTCCTCACCGCCGCCGCGCTGCTCGCGGGCGGCGCGCTGGAGCTCGCCTTCGGCCAGACGCCGCCGATCGA
>Ga0137409_10005367_pt1 | contig 13372 bp, 14 predicted proteins | sample CZODoug1_16funga_FD_122059 | JGI IMG/M metagenome (GOLD analysis project Ga0137409, IMG submission 122059) | Vadose zone soil fungal communities from Angelo Coast Range Reserve, California, USA - CZODoug1_16fungal (Hybrid Assembly) | ecosystem: Environmental > Terrestrial > Soil > Vadose zone...
TCGAAGGTTTTGATGCGAACCCGGTGCACGGGACGCTCGTACTGCGAGCCATCGAAGTCGTGCGCGGGAGATCCCATGTCGAATTCGCCCGCGGGCACCTTGACCATCTCCGGACAAAACGCGCATTTCGCCGCCGCAACTTCGGCCACGTTGAAAGGATTGGTGGCCGAGCAGATTGGAGCAAACGCTGCCAGCCACAGCGCACCAGGAAGTGCACGTACCTTCATTTCCACACCGCTACCGTTCAGCGCAACGTGCTGGTTGCCCTGTTGTCAGGCGCGCGAGCCAAAGGCGATTTGAATCCGGCATCCACCGTGTGGCAATAGCGCACTGCCCTGCCTAGACCGCGCCGGCGGCCATGGTTCCAGGCCACCCGGAGCGCGCTGAGCTTTCAAATCGAGCGCTCCCTTCTTGACCGGAAGCCCGCGCGCGACCGACGTTGTCGTCTGAGAATCCCGCCGCCGCCGACTGACCACCACTGCCATGCACTTCAATGCGGCGCCCCCCTTGCTGGCTCCCGTTTTTCGGCATGCGCAAGGTCAGGACGCCGTTTTCATACCTGGCCCGAACCTGCGCGGGATCCGGCGCAAACGGCAGTTGCACTGTGCGCCGCACGAAACCGTGGGTTCGCTCCATGAGGTGGTAGTTGTGCTGCTGCTGAACGCCATCGCTGCGACGTTCCGCGCTGACGGTGAGCGTGTTGCCGTCGATACGCACGTCCAGGTCGGACGGCGCGACACCGGGAATGTCGGCGACCACGCAAAGTTCGTTCTCGCTCTCGCAGACGTCGAGGCGCAATGGGGACATCGCGCGCACGCCCGGCGCAATGCCGCGAAAGCTGCGGACGACGTCATCGAACACCCGGTTCATTTCCTGTTGCAGATCGGCGAACCGCCCGCTGCCGAGCAATCCGCGAGCACTGAAGGACGAGTTGCGTTCGTGCGACGCCATGAAAACCTCCTTGGAAGGAGTTGACGCCGCTGGACGAGCAGTTCCCGTGCCCGCTGACTCTCGCAGATAAGCCAGGCAAACCTTCGGCAAGGCGCGCCCATTGCTGACTAAAATGCTGGGTTCCTCTAGCGCGGACACTAACGGGTAGGCAAGCGGGCGCAGAAAGTCCCCGCTTGCCGATGTGGAGACGGACGCGATGGCGAACTCGAACGATCCCGCGGTGTGGATGTGGGCCCAGGCCTGCGAACTGATCGACCAGGCGGAGAGGCTGCATCGCCAGTTCTTTCGTCCGACTGCGTCGGCGCACTCCTTTGCCGTTTGGGAGCCGCCGATCGATGTGTTCGAGGATGAGCGCGAGATCGTCATCGTGGTCGCGATGCCGGGCGTCGCCGCCGATCGAGTGCAGGTGACCCATGAGCCGGGCTACGTCATCGTGCGCGGCGCACGCCAAGTGCCGCTGCGGGGCTCCGGCCATTTCGCGCGCCAGCTCGAGATCCCCTATGGCGACTTCGAGCGGCGCATCCCGCTGCCGCAGCGCCGATACGAAGCGGCCGCGCCTGAGTTGGTCGCGGGCTGCCTGGTTCTGACCCTGCGCAAACTTGGCGCGGAGGCTCGATGAACGCAAGGAAGCGCGACGAAACACCGGACCAGGAACACAGCGATCCGGGCCTTGAGCCCGAAGCGCCGGATCAAGACCCGGCGATCGCCGAGCTGACGCCGGCAAAGGACGGGTTCTTCGTCACCTTCACGCTGGAGGAGGGTGATCGCTATCGTTTCGGTAAGATCGATCTCCAGAGCAAGATCAGGGAGCTCAACGCCAGCGAGATTAGGCCGCTGGTCACCGTCAAAGAGGGTGACTGGTACAACGCCGACGAGGTCGAAAAGACGATTACCGCATTGACCGACGCCCTCGGCAATCGGGGCTATGCGTTCGTCGAGGTCCAGCCGCGGGTCAACCGCAATCGCGAGACGCACACGATCGACGTTACCTTCGAGGTGCAAGAGGGACCGCGGGTCTTCGTCGAGCGCGCGATCCCGGTCCTGAGAGTGTTCGACAGGGCGGGCTCGATCCTCGACCGGTCCGCGCACCGTATCCTGCTCGTCGGCGAGGATCGCCACCACAGGCTGGCGATCCCGCACGCCGCGCCGAGCGTCTTCAACCGGCACCCGCTCGCCGAGCTGCTGGCCGCGGGCGACACCCCCGGCCAGGCCAGCACGACCCTCAGGGAGCTCGGGTTCACCCACGTGATCGTCGACCCGGCGGGTGTGTTGAGCTCGGCGGGGCGCTATCCCTCCCTGGCGCTGTTCCGGGAGCGGCCGGATCGTCTCGAGGACTACCTGCGCTCGCTCGGGGAGCCGCTCGACTCCGAGGGCGGGACAGGCCTGTTCAATCTGGCCGTGCCCGAGCCCGGGCCGCCCGGGGATCGTCGTTGACCGCCACGGTCCCCGCGACCGCGCGGAACACCGGGAGCGACGCGAGGCCAGAGGTGCCGCCGCGCTGGCTGATCCGGGCCGCGGCGGCGCTCGGGATTCTGACCCTCGCGGTGTACGCGAGGGCGCTCGGCGCCGGGTTCTTCTCCGATGACTACGAGTGGCTCGGCCGCATGACGCCCGCTCTGGAGCGGCCCCTGTATGTCTTCCGCGTCTTCTACCGCGACTTCAATCCGGTCCTGCACCTGAGCTTCGTCCTCGATTACCTGCTCGGGGGAGGAACGGCCCCGGTCTTCCACGCGACGTCTCTCCTCCTGCACGCGGCGACCACGACGCTGGTCGTCCTTCTCTGCGCGCGTCTGGCCGGAAATGCCTGGGCCGCCCTCGGCGCGGGGCTTCTCTGGGGCACGGGCGTCCGCATCTCCGAAGTCGTCATCTGGCCGGCGGCCCGCGGCCACGCGCTGGCCGCGCTGTTCGTCCTCGCGGGACTCCTCGTCCTGACCGGGTCGTCCCGCAGAAGGGTCCTGTGGGCCGCGCCCCTGTTCGCGGCCGGATTGCTGACGAAAGAGGTGGCCTTCTTCCCGATGCTCCTGGCCCCCCTGTTCGCGCGCGACCGCTCCACGCGCCGGCACGCGGCGGCGGCCGTCGGCGTCCTGGCCGCGCTCTTCATCGTCTTCAACCTGCTCTTCAAGTCCGACTACCACACGTCGGGAGAGGGGGTGCGGGCGACCCTCCTCAAGCTGCCCTTCGTCGTGCTGCGCCCGATCGGCCTCGGGGATCTGTACGACTTCGGCGCTACCGGCTTCGTCCTGTTCGCGGCGGTCGGGGCGGGCGTGTTCCTGCTCGGCTGGAATTCCCGGCCCGCCCGGCTCGGGCTTCTCTGGATCGCGCTGTGCACGGCGCCGATCCTGCCGCTCGAGAAGGTGTCGTCGCGCTACCTGTACCTCCTGTCGATCGGCTACCCGCTTCTGGCCTGCGGCCTGCTCGCCCACCCCCGGTTCCCGACGCTGTCCGGCCCCATGAGGAGAGCGGCGGTCGCTCTGGGCGGGGTGGCCGTGGTTCTCCTGGCGGTGACCAACGCGCTCCTCGTGCAGCGCGAGATCGCCGACTACGGCATCCTGGCGCAGCCGTACGACGCCTGCTTCAGGACGCTGCGCGGTCCCGCGCTGGCGCTCTCGCCCGGCGAGACCCTGGTCGTCGCCGAGACGCAGCCGCGCGCGGTGATCCCCTTCCTGGCGGGTCTGATGGAGGAGAGAGGGAACATCCGGAAACTGATACCCGAGCGCGCCGACGGCGTGGGGGGGCTGATCGGCCTCGCCGACCTCGTCAACGCGGCGCGGCCCGCGCGCACGGGAGCGCTGGCGGTGGTCGCAGACCCGGCGCCGCAGGGACCGCGGCGGATCTATCTCTGGGACGGTCGCACCGCCGTCCCGGCCGGGGCGCTCCCGGACTCCGCCGCCGGGCGGGTCCTCGCGGCGAGGCTCGTCCCGTCGCCGGTTTTCTTCCAGCAGGACGGCAGCGCGCCCCTCCCGCAAACCGACCCGCGCTAACGCCTCACGTCGCGCAGGATCTCGCGGGCGGCGTTCTTGCCGGGCGCCCCCATGACGCCGCCGCCGGGGTGCGCGCCGGAGCCGCACAGGTAGAGACCGCGGATCGGCGTGCGGTAATTGGCCCAGCGCGGCGCCGGGCGCAGGAAGAAGAGCTGGTCGGGGGTCATCTCGCCATGGAAGATGTTCCCCTCCGTGAGGCCGAAGATCTTTTCCAGGTCCCACGGGCTCAGGACCTCGCGCGCGATGATCGCCTTCTTGATGTTCGGGGCGTATTGCGCGAGGTTGTCGATGATCATGTCTCCCACCGTCTCGCGCACCTGGTCCCAGGTCCCTTCCTTCAGCTTGTAGGGGCCGTACTGCACGAACAGCGACATGACGTGATGCCCCTTCGGGCAGAGGGTGTCGTCGAGGGTCGAGGCGACGTTGCCGTCGATCAGAGGGTGGGCCGACGGACGACCGTACTTGAGATCGTCGTAGGCGCGCTCGAGGTACTCGATCGACGGAGCGATCTCGAACATGGCCGGCTGGTGCGGCGCCTTCGGGTCCTGTCCGGGGAGGCACGTCCAGTCCGGCAGCTCGGACAGGGCGCAGTTGACCTTGATCGACGATCCCTGGATCCGGAACTTGCGGATCGACTCGGTGAAATCATCCGGCAGCGTCCCCTTGTCGCACATCTTCAGGAAGGTCCGGTGCGGGTCGAGGTTGCTGGCCACCAGGCGGGCGCGGACTTCGTCGCCGTTCGCGAGGTGCACGCCGCGGCAGACGCCCCCCTCGACGATGAACCGGCCCACCTCGGCGCTGGTCTTCACCTCGACGCCCAGGTCCTGGACCGATCGCAGGAGCGCGTTGGCGATGCCGCTCATGCCCCCCTTGACATAGCCCCAGGCGCCGGGCTGCCCTTCGATGCTGCTGCCGATGGAGTGGTGCAGCATGACGGCCGCCGAGCCGGGGGACATCGGTCCGACGCAGGTGCCGATGAGACCGTTGAGGGCCATCGCCGCCTTGACCTCGTCCGATTCGAAGCGCCGCGACAGGTAGTCGTCGCAGGAGGCGGTCATCAGCTCCATGAAGTGCTTCAGCTTCCTGTCGCCGAGCTTCAACAGCCGCCGCCCGAGCTTCCCGAACTCGAGGAGCTCGCGCAGGCCGCGCGGCGGGAACATCGGCGGGGTGGTGCGCAGGATCTCGTCCACGAACGGCTGCAGCTCGGCGAGGTCGGCGTTGAAGCGGCCGTACGCCTCGGCATCCTTCTTCGAGAACTTGGCGATCTCCCTCTTCGTCTTCTCCTCGTCCGCCGACCAGAGCATGTAGCGGCCGTCGGGGTAGGGATAGAACGAGTGGGGCTCGGGCACGAGGGTCTGGAAGCCGTACTCCTTCATCTTGAAATCGCGGATGACCTCGGGAAGAAGAAGACTGCAGACGTATGAAGTCCGAGTGACGCGGTACCCCGGGATGAGCTCTTCGGTGACGCAGGCGCCGCCGACGATCGGGCGGCGTTCGAGCACCAGGACCTTGAGCCGCTCCTTCGCCAGGTACCCGGCAGCGATCAGGCCATTGTGGCCGCCTCCCACGACGATGGCGTCGTAGCGCGCCTGTGTCATGCGTCACCCCCTTCGAAGCGCTCCACGCTCGGAGCGGGTTTCATGCTGAAGGAACAATCTAGCACAGGGATCGGGACACAGGTCCCTGACGCGGACGACCTTTGCTGTTACGGCTTCAATTTCCGCGGATCCGCGTCATTCTCAAGCCGTTACGACAATGCGGCGGGGCGCGCCTCGTCGAATCTCCTTGCGCCGGCAGGCCGATGGCGAGGATAATTTATGCCACGTCACCATCATGGAGCGGGTGCGGAGGAGGTCTTCATGGTCCCCGAGGTCAGGATCCTGAGCGACGAGGAAGTGCGGCTGATGCACACGCGGGCGCTCGACATCCTCGAGAAGGTCGGCATCAAGTACGAGAGCACGCGCGCCCTCGACCTCCTCGCCGAGCACGGCCAGAAGGTCGACCACGACAAAGGGCTGGCGTGGCTCAAGCCGGACCTCGTCCAGAAGTGCATCGAATCGACGCCGCGCGTCATCACGCTCGCCGGGCGCGATCCGAAGCACGATCTGCGGACGGACGGGAAGCACCTGTACGTGACCACCAACGGCCAGGCGACGTTCACGCAGGACTACAAGACAGGCGTTCGACGCCAGGGACTGGTGCAGGACCTGCGCGACTCGACCAAGGCGGCGCACTACATCGACGTGGTCGATTACGTCTGGCCGATGGTCGTGCCGTTCGACGTGCCGGGGCCGAGCCGCGTGCTGCACGAGATGTACCACTCGTTTGCCATGACCTCGAAGCACATCCAGCACGAGATCCAGCTTCCCGAGCACGTGCCGTTCGCCCTGGAGATGCTGGAGATCCTCGCGGGCAGCAAGAACGAGCTGAAGCGCCGGCCCCCGTTCTCGATCGTCGCCTGCACCGTGTCCCCCCTGCAGCACGAGCCGAAGATGGCCGACCTGTGCATCGACATGGCGCGCGCCGGCATCCCGATCGTCATCTGGCCGATGCCGCTCACGGGCGCCACCGCCCCCGTGACCGTGCCCGGCACCTGCCTGATGAGCCTGATCGAGTTCCTCTCGGGCGTCGTGCTGTTCCAGCTCGCCGCCCCCGGCTGCCCGCTGATCTATCCTCTCGGCCCCGAGGTCCTGGACATGCGCTCGGGAATGGCGGTGTGCGGCAGCCCGGAGATCCCCCTGTTCAATCTGATCCTCGGACAGATGGCGAAGTTCTACAATGTCCCGGCGCTCGGGGTCGGTCTGAACTCGGACGCCAAGATCCCGGGCGTGCAGGCGTCGTACGAGTCGATGCACACCGGCATGGCGGCGGCCCTCTCGGGCGCGGACCTGCTCGTGGGGATCGGCATCCTGGACGACAACAACACGATGTCGCTCACCGAGATGGTCATCGAGGCCGAGGTCGCCCGCATGGTGAAGCGGATCCGCGACGGGGTCGTGGTGAACGACGAGACGCTCATGGCGAATCTGATCGAGAAGGCCGGGCCGGGGCAGCACTTCCTCGGGTTCAAGGAGACGCTGCACGGCCTGAAGACGGGCGCGGTGTTCTTCCCGAAGTTCTCCTACCGCAGCACGTACGACAAGTTCTTCGAGGAGGGGCACGACGAGATCGAGACCGCGCGCGCGGAGGTCGACCGGCTCCTGGCCCTCCCCGATCCCGACCCGCTTCCGCCCGAGGTCGACCGCGAGCTGAAGCGGATCCTCGCGGCCGCCGACAAGGCATGCGCCGAATCGGCCGCCTGAGCCGCGCCTCTTGACGCCGGCCTCGGAACCCCCCGGGGAGCCCCCGGGCGCCGCTCGGCCTCCAGGGCCCTTCCCCTCGATCCACGCCCGGCGCGGCCTGCGCCTCATCCCCCTGATCGGCGTCATCTACTGCCTGTCGGCCGCCGGCCCCGCCGGAATCGAAGCGATGGTGCCGGCCTCCGGCCCCGGCCTGGCGCTCATCCTGCTACTCCTGCTGCCGATCTTCTACGGACTGCCGCTCGGCCTGGCGAGCGGCGAGATGAACAGCCGCTATCCCGTCGAGGGAGGCTACTACCGCTGGATCAAGGAGGTGTTCGGCGACTTCTGGGGATTCCAGGCCGGCTGGTGGTCGTGGCTCGGAGCCTTCTTCGACGGCGCCCTCTACGCCGTGTGGGTGGCGGAGTACTGCGACCCGTTCCTGCCCGAGGCGTGGGTGCGGCCCGCGCACTGGGTCGTCCCGATCGTCGTGATCGCGATCTGCACCTGGATCAACGTGCGCGGCATCGAGGTCGTCGGGTGGTCCACGATGCTGTTCAACATTTTCCTCCTGAGCCCATTCGTCATCCTGTGCATCCTCGGAGTGTCCCACTGGCAGCACAACCCGATGGTGCCCATGCGGCCGCCGGGCAAGGGGTGGCTGCCGGCGCTGGGGGTCGGCGCGCTGATGGGGATGTGGAACTACTCCGGCTACGAGTCGCTGTCGACCGCCGCGGAGGAGATCGAGAACCCGCGTCGCAACTACCTGCGCGCTATCCTGGTCGCCATCTTGATCACCGTGCCGACCTATATCATCCCGCTGGCGATCGGTCTCGCCGCCACACCCGACTGGACGACCATCAACGAGGGCTCGTTCACCGACATGGGAAGGATCATCGGCGGCCCGCTCCTGGCGCTCTGGATCGCAGCCGCGGCGATCGTCAGCAACTTCGCGCTGTCGAACGTCAACCTGCTGGCCTACTCCCGCGTCCCGTTCGCGATGGCGCAGGACGGATTCCTTCCCGCCGGCCTGACCCGGCTGCACCGCAAGTTCGGCACCCCCTTCGTGTCGCTGATCGCGACGTCGATCTGCTACTGCCTGCTGACCTTCATGAACGTCGAGCAGCTCACCTCGATCGAGATGTGGTTGTTTTCGCCTCTGTACGTGATGATCTACCTGGCGCTCTGGCGTCTGCGCTGCCGCCCGGCGGCGGCCGGCACAGAGGGGGAGGGAAAGGGGTACGTCATCCCCGCCGGGCGGCGAGGCATCTGGCTCGTGATCCTGCCGCCGATCATCCTGATCGTGATGGCGATCGGGGGGAGCGCCGGTGAGTATCTCTGGACCGGCGGGCTGGCGATCGCGAGTGGCTTCGTCCTGTACCCTCTCGCCCTGTGGTGGAAGAGACGGGGTGACGTCAGTCGAACGAGAGAGCGCGGTGCTCCTTCATGATGCAGCGGCTCATCACGACGTGCAGCCCGGCGGCGCGCGCCTTCGCGGCGGAGGCGTTGTCCGCCAGACCCTCCTGCATCCAGATCACCTTCGCCCGCAGGGCGATCGCCTCGTCGACGATGGCCGGGATGAACTCCGGGCGGCGGAAGATGTCCACGATGTCGAGGGGTCCGGGGACCGACTCCAGGTCGGGATAGAACTTGAGCCCCGGGATCGAGGTCGCGTTCGGGTTGACGGCGAAGACCTGGTATCCCTGCGACGCGAGGTACAGGCCCACCCGGTAGCTGTCGCGCGCCGGGTCGTCCGAGTGCCCCACGACGGCGATGCGCCGGGCGGTCTTCAGGATGTCCCGGATCTCGTCGCTCGACGCGTTCTGCAGAGGAACCTCGCAGCGCTCGCTCACTTCACTCTCCCTTCCCGCGCGGCGGCCGGATGATCGATCGATTCGTCGGCGCCCGGAGGCTCGACGTGCGGGGTCACGTCGCGGATGCCGGGGAAGCGGCCCTGGATCGACTCGATGACGCGGTGCGCGATGGCGTGCGATTCGCTGGTCGGCGTGTGCGGCGCGACCGTCAGGTGGAAGTCGAGGTGCACGTGGTCCGGCAGGCCGCGCGTGCGCACGTCGTGACAGTCGATGACCCCTTCGACCTGCATGGCGGCCGCCGCGATCTCCTCGGGGCTGTAGACGCACGCATCCGCGAGGACATCGAGCGACGACGCCACGATGCGGTAGCCGGCGCGCGCGATGAGACCGACCACGACGAAGGCGGCCAGCGGGTCGAAGATCGGCCGGCCGAGAGTCACGCCGGCGAGCCCGGCGAGAACCGCCAGCGAGGCGTAGATGTCGCTGCGGGTGTGCAGGGAGTCCGCCACGAGGATCGGGCTTCGGAGCGCACGGCCCCGCTTCGATTCGTAGATCGTCACGAACGTATTGATCAGGATCGTCAGGATCATGATGGCGAAGGACGCCCGGGTCACCACGGGCGGGTGCGGAGTCATCAGACGCGCGACCGAGCCGGTCAGGATCTCGTAGCAGGCCAGGAACAGCAGGAAGGTGATGCCGAGCGCCGCGATCACCTCGAACTTGCGGTGGCCGTAAGGATGGCCCGGGTCGGGCGGACGCGCCGCGATCGCCGTCCCGACGAGCCCGACGACGTTCGACGACGAGTCCATCAGCGAGTGGATCCCGTCCGCCACCATGCTTATTGCGCCGGTCATCAGTCCGTAGGCGAGCTTGACCGCGGCCACCAGAAGGTTGAGCGCCAGGACCTGCACGAGCACGGCGCGGATGTTGCGGGACCGGGATCCCTGATCCCCGGCGGCGTCGCCGCGGACGACCTGGTGCGCTGCGCTCATCGGGCTATTCTGCCACGTCCCGGGCGGCGGCATATATAAGATGATAGGGCCTCCATGACGCTCCCCCGGCCCGGCCTCCCCGTGGCCGCAGCGCTGCTCTCTCTCGCCGCCGCGCTTCTGCCGGCCGCCCCGGTCCGGGCGGAGGAGCCGCTCCCGCCGCGCTACGAGATTCTCTTCTCAACGACGCTCGACGCCGAGTGCGGCGCCCGGCTGGTCTCGTCCGCCGTGACCGGGACCGCGTCGGCTGAGGAGCGCCTGTTCCGGCCCTTCGGTCCCGGCGCGGGGGGCGCTGTCGCCCGCGGCGCCCGCGCGCTCGTCTGGGACGCGCCGATGGCCTGGTGGTTCGGCGTGGCGCTGCACGAAGCGTCCGGCCACGGCGGGCGCGCCCGTGAGTTCGACGCCTCCCCGGGGGTGCACCTCGGATCCCCGTGGGGCGGCCGCGACTCGTACGCCTCCTTCGACCTCGCCGGCACCAGCAGCGAAGAACGCCTCTACATCTATATAGGGGGCGTCGAGGCCAACACCCTCACCGCCACACTCCTCGAGCGGCGCGCCGTCGAAGGGGTCCGCATGCGCCCGATCGAGCTGCTCTTCCTTCTCTCGAACCGCCTGGTCGCGAGCGACTACGTCCTGCGCACGACACCGAACCCCCGCACCGAGCCGGCGCGCTTCTTCGGCGAGTACCAGGGGGGCGGCGACGTCGCCAACTACCTCGGGTTCCTGCACGAGCTGCACGACACCGGCGGCGGGATCACCCCGACCGCCGTCGACGCCACAATCGAACGCGAGTACCGCCGCCTCCGCCGCCAGGCCTACTGGAACGCCCTCGACCCCGGAGCGTGGTGGGCGCTCGCCTCCGCCCTGCGCCAGGCCGTGCGGGGCGACGACACCGCCGCCCTCTCCCTGCCGCGCGCCGGCCGCTTCCGCTATATGCCCGTGCTGTCCTCGGAGTGGACTCCGTCCGGTGGCGGGACGTCGCTCGAGTGGATGATGGCGCCGGCGGGCCCGGCCGAGGGATCTCCCGCCGCCCCGCGGGCGCGGACATGGTCCTTCGTCGCCCGCCGGGGACGCGGCCCCTCCGGAGCGTTCGCCGCGCTCGGCGCGAGCGCGGAGGACATCGTCCCGGCCGGCCGGTTCCGCCTCGGCGGCGCCGCCGAGGCGTGGCGCGACCCGCGCGGCGGCCTCGGCGGAGGCGCCCGCCTGCGCGCCCGCCTGGTCCGCGGAGCCCTGCGCGGGCTCTACATCGATCTCGGCGTCAAGTCGCAGGGGTACTGGATAGCCCAGCCGGCGACCCCCGGCCCGTACGCCGCCATCGGACTACTCCTCCCCTGATCCCCGCGACCTGATGTATCGTTACGATGCGCGTCGCGCACGAGGAGGGTCACACGATGAGAGGACGGCTCGTCACGCTCGCAGCAGTGCCCCTGATCCTGCTGGTCACCGTCACGCCGCTGGTCGCCAAGAAGAAGCCCCAGAACGAGGAATCCTCGTGGAACATCAGAATCACGCCCGACTCCAAGGCCGCGGGGGAGGGGGAGAAGGTGATCAACGATACGCTCATCCTGCAGCAGGGATTCCTGCGCTCGAAGGTCAGCACCGATGAACACGCCTTCGGGACCGGCCCGTACACCCTCAAAGGGAAGGAGATCACGGCCCAGATCAAGAGCAACTACGAAGGGAAGATCGACTGGTCGTGTCTCTGGACGGGCGACACGATCGCCGGACGCATGGTCTGGACCCGCCGCGACGGCACCGTTCTGACCTACACGTTTTCGGGCGCGCGCGCTCCCGTCGAGAAGGCGAAGAAGAGGTGAGGCAGGAGGGTGAGGCCACCCGAGGGGAAGTCATCCACTGGGCGCCCGTGTACCAGGCCGTTTTCGGGCCGCTCCTCCGGAGGACGCACCGCGCAGTCGTCGAGCTGGCCGCTCTGCGGGCGGGGGAGCGGGTGCTCGACGTCGGGTGCGGGCCCGGAAGCCTGGCGATCGCATTGAAAGCGTCCGTCGGACCGACGGGACCCGTGCACGGCATCGACGCCTCGCCGGAGATGATCGAAGTGGCGCGTCGCGCCGCATCCAAGGCGGGAGTGGACGTCAATTTCCAGGTGGGCCTGGCGGAAGCGATACCATTTCCGGACGGGACGTTCGACCTGGTCGTGAGCCAGCTCGCGATTCACCACCTGCCGGACGACCTGAAGCCATCCGCCTTCGTAGAGATGCACCGGGTGCTGAAGTCAGGCGGGAGGTGCCTGATCGTCGATTTCGAGCCTCCGAAGTCCGTCCCCGGGCGCCTCGTTGCGCGGCTGGTCATCGGACCCATGATGATGCATACGAACGTGAAGAACTATCAGGCTCTTCTGGAAAACGCCGGATTCAACACGGTCGAAACGGGCCGGACCCGGCACAGACTTCTGTCCTTCATTCGAGGACGCGCCGCGAGTCCAAATTCAGCCATGCAATCGCATGGACATCGGAGGTAACATCTTGTCCAGATCCCGTCAGAGTCGCATCGCAAGAGAAATTGTTTCCGCACGCGACGCCTTGAGCGCTTTCGACCGCTCCCTGCGTCGCCTCGCTCCCATGCTCTCCGCCGCCGCTTCCCTGCACGCCGCTTCCGGCAAGAACGGCCGCGCCCGCCCCGTCCTCTCCGCCAAGGCCCGCGCCTCCCTGGTCCTCCAGGGCCGCTACATGGGCTTCATGCGGCAGCTGAAGCCGAAGCAGAAGGAGCAGGTCCGGAAGATCAAGGAGGCGAGTGGCGTGAGGACAGCGATCGTGAGGGCAAGAACCCTGGTCCACGGATAGGGAAAGGAAGCATGACGCTCCAGGAGGCAAGGCGGTACCTGGTGGAAGCCGGCTACCGCATCAAGAAGGAGGAACGACTCGGGAACAATACCGGCATAGTGCTGCGCCTCGATGGAGGGGCCATCGTCAAGGTGTTCGACAACGGCAACTATTCCTGCGATGGGAAGAACTGCGAGGTGGTCGAGGCCCTCCTCGATCGAGGTCTCGCCACGCCGTCCCGCAATACGGACACTCTCTAGGGGACCCGCATGTGTTCCATCTCGTCGAGCAGGATCTCCGTCCTCTCATCGAGGTACGGCGTGCTCATGTTGTTCGTGTAGGAGCGCGGATTCGGGATCATCGCCGCGAGCCGCGCCGCCTCTTCGGGTGCGAGGTCCGCGGCGGCCTCCCCGTAGTAATGCTGCGCGGCGGCCTCTGCGCCGTAGATTCCGTCCCCCCATTCGATCACGTTCAGATAAACCTCCAGGATGCGCCGTTTGCTGAGCACATGCTCGATCATCAGCGTGATCACGGCTTCGTGCGCCTTGCGCAGGTAGGTGCGCGGCCGTGCGAGGAACA
>Ga0137409_10005368_pt1 | contig 13370 bp, 13 predicted proteins | sample CZODoug1_16funga_FD_122059 | JGI IMG/M metagenome (GOLD analysis project Ga0137409, IMG submission 122059) | Vadose zone soil fungal communities from Angelo Coast Range Reserve, California, USA - CZODoug1_16fungal (Hybrid Assembly) | ecosystem: Environmental > Terrestrial > Soil > Vadose zone...
TGTCGTCGAAGAACGTCTGCTGCGCGCGCTCGCGTCCCAGGCCGTCGAAGCCCTCGGTCGCGAACCCCAGCGGGTTGATGAAGCTCTTGTGACAGCCGGCGCACGCCGTGCCCGTCGCCTCGGTGATCGACTCGATCACCTCGCGCGTCGTCTGGCCCGGGGTCGACTTGATGGGCGTGTTGGCGGCGTCGGGCGGCGGCGGCGGGATCGGATCGCACAGCAACGTCGTGCGGATGAAGACGCCCTTCATGGTGGGGCGCGTGTTGACGGTCCCCGTCGACAGGAATGCGGCGCGCGTCAGCAGGCCCAGGCGCGCGGCCGGCAACATCGGCGGATCGCCTTGCCCGCTCCACACGGGCACGCCGTAGATCGCGGCCAGGTCGGCGTCGCGCGCGAACGAGAGCCGGTTCGTCAACAGCTCGGGCACGCCGCCGCCGTGAGCCATGACCCAGCTCGCCGCGTCCAGCACGTCGGCCACCATGTGGCCCTTCAACGCGGGGCCGGGGAGGTTCGCGCCCGCGAACGCCTTGTACACGGGATCGCTCGCGCGGCTCGTCTACAAGGAATATGTAATTTATCGAGTTCCCACGGATTGCTACTATCGCGCTGTTCACCTGTTGGAATATTTCATTCCAGCTGAGTCCAATTTGACGTTATTTGACGACCCGTGCCGCTAGGTGCGGCATGGGGATCGACTGTCACGCGAACTGCAAAGGAGCTCACCGTGTCATACCGCAGCGTAAATCCAGCTACTGGAGAAGTCCTTAAGACCTTCACAGAGCACACCGATCAAGAAATGATGGACGCCTTGGCCACCGCGGACAAGGCTTTTGTGTCTTGGGCCGCTCGCCCAATCGAAGAGCGCGCAAAGACTATTTCACGCGCCGCCCAGCTTCTGCTCGAACGGAAGAGCGAGCTGGCTAAGCTCGCCACCCTTGAAATGGGTAAGCGCATTGCAGAAAGCCGCGGTGAAGTCGAGTTGAGCGCCGCGATCCTCCAATATTTCGCAGAACACGCCGCAGAGTTCCTTGCACCGAAGCCCTTCAAGTCCGCGATGGGAGACGCTCATCGCCATTCATCTCGGATTGATCGTGATCATCTGCGGCCTGGCTTATGCGCGAAAACGTTCGATTCCCGTCCTCAGCCCGCTCAGCCACTGGTATCCGACGCTGATCTTTCTCTTCTTCTTCGAAGAAATCGGCCTGACCGTTCATGCGATCTTTCCGGGCTGGTTCGACGAGTATCTGATCAGGGCCGATTACGCGGTGTTTGGCGTCCATCCGACGGTGTGGCTGGAGGGCTTCAGCAATTACTGGCTGAACGAGTACATGCAACTCGCCTATACGAGCTACTTCCTGCTGACGATCGGGCTCGGCGCGTATTTGTGGGTTCGCGACCGGCGCGACGATTTCGCCGTGTTCATCACCTCGACCTGCGCGGCCTATTATCTCTGCTACGTCATCTTCGTCCTCTTTCCCATCGAAAGCCCGCATCACACGCTGCGGAGCCTACAGCGGGTGGAACTGGCAGGCGGGCCCTTCACAGCGTTCATCAACCTGATCGAAAAACACGGGCGCGTTCACGGCGGCGCGTTCCCGAGCGCCCACGTGGCCGGTTCGGTGGTCGCGCTGATCTCGGCCTGGCGCTTTACGCGGCGCGCCGGATACTGGCTGACGCCGCTCGTTCTGAGCGTCTGCGTGGCGACCGTCTACGGGCGATACCATTACGTAATGGACGTCCTCGCAGGAATATTGATGGCCGTGATCGGCTGCCGGCTTGGACGGGTGAGCGGGAGAGCGGCTCCCTCGCTCCCTCGCTCACGCTTTCGGGAATTCCCATGACCCGCGATATTTGCGGCTCAGATGTCTGTTGGCTTCGGCGTCGTTGACGACCTGTTCTTTGGCGCCGTTCCACTCGATGCTGCGGCCCAGCTTGAGCGAGAGCATTCCGAGCAGCGCGAGGTTCGTCGAGTAATGAATTTGTTCGATGTCGCTGACGGGCTTGCGGCCCGTTTTGATCGCGTCCAGGAAATCGGCCCACAGCTCCTTGATGTTCTGGTCGTCGGGCTTATTCAGTTTTGCGTCTTCGTGAATCACTGGGTCTTTGGCGTTGACCGGGTAAAAAGTCCAGCCGTCAACCCATCCCATGTGAAACGTTCCGTTGGTCCCGTAGAAATAACAGCCGACGGCCTGTACCGGATGAGTCTTTTCGGCGTTGTTTCCCGCAAAGCGGCGGTGCTCCCAATTGACGGTGAATTGGTCGAATTCGTAAACGGCCACCTGATGATCGGGCGCATCGGTCGTTTGAGCCTCTTTAGTGTTCACTAGGGGGCCGAAGATCGGGCGGCCTCCGGTTGAATAAATCCGCTTCGGGTATTTCTCGCCAGTGACCCAAAGAATCTGATCCAGCCAGTGAACGCCCCAATCGCCGAGCTGGCCGTTGGCGTAATCGAGGAAATGGCGGAAGCCTCGCGTGTGAATGCCCCGGTTGAACGGGCGCAGCGGCGCGGGGCCGCACCACGTATCCCAATCCAGCCCCCTGGGCGGCTCTTCGTTGGGCCTCGGCTTTTCGGGGCCGCCGCCGTAATGCACGAACGCCCGCACCATCCCGATCTTTCCCAGCTTGCCCGACTTGATGAATTCGCGCCCCGAAACGTTATGAGGCGAGACGCGGCGGTGAGTGCCGACCTGCACGACGCGATTGGCCGCGCGGGCGGCGTTGACCATCGCGCGGCCCTCTTTGATCGTGTGGCCGATGGGCTTTTCGACGTAGACGTGCGCGCCGGCGTTGACGGCGGCGATCATATTGAGCGCATGCCAGTGATCGGGCGTGCCGACGATCACGATCTCCGGTCTCTCCTTCTGAAGCATTTCGCGGTAGTCTTTATATTTTTTCGGTTGATCGCCGGAGAGTTTTTCGACTTCGGCCGCGGCCGGATTCAACTGGTTTTCGTCAACATCGCACATCGCGACGACGGTCGATTCGCCAGCGGCCATCGCCTCGCGCAGTATGTTCATTCCCCACCAGCCGCTGCCGATTAGCGCGGTTCGGTATCTCTTGTCTTTCGATTGGGCGTGGACGAAAGGCGCCGGGAACAGAGTCGCGGCGGCCGATGCCCTGAGAAAATCACGACGGTCGGTAAGTTTAGTTTTCATAGGCGGCGCCAGTGTAGTTGATGTGTTGTCGGTTGATTCGCAATAGCGATTGAAATGCAAGCGGGCGCATTGTTGGCCGCAATCGGTTTGTAAGTCAAGACAAGGTTCCTGCGTCATACGAATTTGCATGGATGACATGCCATATCGTGTAGGATCGCGCTTACAACAACTCTTTCAATCGAGCGAAGTCTCTGAAAATCAACCTCATCCCATCAAGTGGCGATCGCGCGAGGCGGCATAACGGTTGCTACATTGCATAGACAGTCCCTTGAGTTCTTTCACTCGTCGACAAAGTCACGAATTACCATTTCGGTTCAAAACCGAAACTGCGCGGAGGTGATTATGACAATCTTTCACAAGGCTCCGGGTCAGTTCCCCCGCCGCCGCGTCCAATCAGCGTGGGCAATAACGACAGCAGTCCTGTTGTTAGTCGCGCTCTGTTCACTGGCGCTAGCCGACGACCCCATCTTTCACGTGGCTCGCATCAGCCTGGTCGTGGGCGAAGTCAGTTATCAGCAATCCAAAGATTCAGGCGACTCAGAAAAAGATTGGTTCGACGCGACTCTCAACCTGCCGCTCGAAGAAAACGATCAGCTTTACAGCGGCTCGGACGGTAGAGCCGAAATCCAGCTCAGCGGACACAACGTCGTCCGCCTTGACCACGACACCAACCTGCGTTTCACCCAATTCAGCCCCGGCGCGATTCAGATGGCGCTGCCCATAGGCTCGGCCTATTTCCGAATCGACAGCCTGGACAAACGCAAGTTCGACGTCATTGACGCGAATGACCCCGGAATCAACGACCCGGTCTATTTCGAAATTGATACGCCGACCGTCGCCGTGACTTTCGTCAAAGAGGGCGTCTACCGCATCAATGTGCGCGACGACGGCTCGACCGAGGTCATCGTCCGCCAGGGAGAGGCAGAGGTCTATAACCAGGAGATCGGGACGGTCGTCGTCAAAAAAGGCCGGCGGATCGCCGTCGAGGGCCACGACGATCTTTATCGACTCACCGGAGTCGAGGATAAAGACGATTGGGATCAGTGGAATGACGCTCGCGACAACGGTCTCTTTGCCGGCCTGGATTCGTCTGAGAGCGCGCATTACATACCGGACGCGATCCCGGGCTCTTACGACCTGAACAATTACGGCGAATGGATTGACACGCCGGAATACGGCCGGATGTGGTGTCCGCGCGGAGTCTCCGCCGACTGGGCGCCTTATCGCGACGGTTATTGGCGATGGTTTTCGTCATATGGCTGGACGTGGGTTTCATATGAGCCGTGGGGCTGGACGCCTTATCACTACGGGCGATGGGCTTACGTGCGCGACCGCTGGTGTTGGGCGCCGTTCGTCAATATCGGCCCGGGATTTGACTGGCGATGGCGACCGCATCACGTGGCCTTCTTCGGATGGGGAGGCGATTACAGAAACGGTTATCGCGACGGGTATCACGACGGTTACTGGAACGGATTCCGCGACGGGCGCTACGGATGGCTGGGTTGGTGCCCGCTTTCGCCGCGCGATCGGCATTACGGCCCGAGGGACAATGCGCCTCGCCTTGAAGCGCTCGGGAACTTTCGCTCGCCGGGCGGTGTCAGCGGGATGGACGCGCGCAGGTTCACCGGCGGCCGCGTGGCGGTATCGCGCGCCGTGTTGAACGCTCCCGTTTCTTCGCGAGGAGAGATAACCGCGCATTCTCGTGGCGAGAGGGGTGGCGAGAGGGACTTCGCCGCGGCGGCTTTCGTACGAAATGAAGACCTGAAGCCGCTGCAGCGAATCACGCCGACGCGCTCGGACGCGGTCGCCCACGGCAGGTTCGCGCGCAGGATCGAAGCGCCCATTATATTTCGCCGAACCCCGGGCGGCGCGGCGATGCCCGGCTCACGCCCGAACCGTGAAAGAGGAGATCGAGACGGCCAGAGGACGTCTGCGCCAATCGGACGAGACGCCGATCCGAACCCGTCAACGCCCACGCGCTTTCCAAACGGTCGTGGCGAACGGCCCTCGCGCACGCCCGATTACAGACCGGCTGAGCGTGTCGACGCCCCGCCCCCACATCCCAGAGAGCCAAGGGAGCCAAAAGAGTCAAAAGAGTCAAAAGAGATAGACCATACCCCACATGAACGCGTGATTGAGCGGGCCAAAGAAAGCGGCGGCGCGCCGCCGCATAACGAACGGCCTTCGCGCGACGAAAAGCGATCCGATGACGCCCCGCGACGTCACGATCCGCCAGATCGTCCGAACGTCGAGCGGCGCGAAGAGCCACACAAATCAGAGGATCGTCGAGAGATGCGCCGGCCCGATTCGCCGTCACATGACAACTCACCGCCGCGAGAGAGCCGCCGGCCTGATCCGCCGTCGCACGACAACTCACCGCGGCGAAGCGACGAGCGTCCATCATCGCCGCCGCCTCAAAGCGCCCCGTCGCGTGCGCCGGAACGGCCTTCGTCTCCTCCTCCGTCATCGCCCCCACCCGCCCGCGAAAGCGCTCCTTCACGCCCGGCGGAACGGTCGTCGGAACGCCCGGCGCCCGCGCGCAAGCCCAATATCCAATAGCGGCATGCGTGGCGCCGCTCGGGCGCGATTGCTCCCCCAAAACTAACAGGCCAGCCAATGATGGCTGGCCTGTTAGTTTTGACCGAAAACTTTCACACTTGCCAAATGGTCTTGTGGAGTGATGAAGTAATTGTGAAGAGGGAAGCAAAAAGGGCAAGAAAGACAAAAAGATCCTTTTGCCTTTTTTGTCCTTCTTGCCCTTTTTGCTTCCCTCTTACGCCCTTTGCAGAGGAGCCAATTATTGCCGTTTCATTGAGATCACCGTCTCGCCGGGCAATGACGGTTCGAACAGCGTCAGCCTTTCGTCTTCGACCATCGGGCCGGTGACTTTGAATATCTCCTGCAGCCGCGGATCGGACGCAAGCTTCCGCCACTTCTGGTCGAACTCCGCGATCGAATCGAACTCCCATAACTCCAGGTATTCCTGCGCGTCGCCGACGACGCTGCGCCAGATGCCCCAGAACCTGAATCCATGCTCGCGGATCAGCGGCAATGTCCGCTCGGCGAATGTCCGGTCGTATTCGGCGACGTGATGCGCTCGCAATTTGTAAGAGATTTTCAGCAGTATCATATTCCGCCTTTAGCGCTTTTCATTGTTTCTGGGCGCTTCAGTTGGTTTATTATTGCGAATAGTGATAGTCACGGCCTCGGCGGTATAGAAATCATCCATTTCGCTATGCTCAAGGCCTCTATAATTGATTCGAACAGAAATCCCCTCTCTCAGAAGGTCGGATTTACTACCGCCTGTCACACGAGCTTTTTCAATTCTAAACTCATACATCTTCCCGTTTACTCTTATCCATACAGAATACAAGCCATTCATATCTGATTCGGTTCTGTTTATTACGCCTGTGAGGGCGCCGGATCGAGGCGGTTTATTCGCGTGTTGGGCATTGGCGATCAACGGGATCATTGTTACGGTCAGAATAACTATAAGGAAGCGTTGTTTCATGACTTTTCCTTTCTTTCGGGGCTGATTCGAGGATAGATTTGACGGTGTTACAATCAGACGCGGGGGATACTACTATCGCGCTTTTCCGCGATCAAGAAGATCAATGTTTGTGACAGTCGAAGAGATTCAAGCCAAATCAATTCTCAACCCGACGGGCGGGTTCCTGGCCACCTACACGCATTCGCTCAACGCCTATCAGGGCTGCGCGTTCGGCAAGAACTCGTGCCCGTATTGCTATGTGCGCGCGATGCCCGTTCAGAGATTTTCAGGCAGACCCTGGGGCGAATGGGTGAAGGCGAAGATCAACGCGCCCGAATTGTTGAATCGCGAATTGGAAGCCGCGAAGCGCAAAGGGACGTTCGGAAAATTGCGGATTTTCATGAGCACGGCGACCGATCCTTATCAAGGCGCCGAGGCGCGATTGAAGCTCACCCGAGGGATTCTCGAAGTGTTCGCGGAAAGTGGCGATTTCGGATTTCTGGTGGTGCAGACGCGCTCGCCGCTGATCGAACGCGACGTCGAGGCGCTCGGGCGGCTTGGCTCGCGCGTAGCTGTCAGCTTCACAATCGAAACCAACCGCGAGGAGGTGCGGCGACAGATCACCCCGGCGTCGCCCTCAGTCGAACGCCGCCTGAATGCGCTTGAACGATTGACCCTCGCCGGATTGAAGACGCAGGCCGCGATCAGTCCCGTCCTGCCGTGCGACCCGGAAATCTTCGCCGAACTGATCGCGGCGCGCGCCTCCAGGGCCGTGGTTGACACGTTGATTGACGGCGACGGCGCGGGCGGGAGGCGAAGCGCCGAACTCGGGATGCCGCAATTGCTGCAATCACTCGGGTACGGGGATTGGCTGAGAGGCGACGCGCACATGCCTTTGCTGGAAGCCTTGCGCGAACGGATGGGCGCGGACCGCGTCGGGTTCAGTCAGGAGGGTTTTAATCTGCTGTAAACAGCGCCGGACCGATTTCGCGATTTCCTGACCGTGCGCGTAAGCAAGCGTTTGACCCTATAATCGACAACTTGCTCACTCGCGGCGTTTTTTTTTTGTTTTGGCCCGTGGCGCCGCTGCTGTGATATATATGAGCGCGATGGAAATATCCCCACTCTCATAATCGAGCCCAGTGACGTAAGCTTCCGGGAAGTTTTCGGGCTTGCGTTTTTTGAATCCCCTAGGTGTGGGTTGTTTCCAGTGACGCCTACTCGCTAGCATCAACGGTGATGCGCCGTCAGGCAGTTTTCGGCTTGCGCAATCGGTGATTAGAGAGCAGGAAGTAATAATCCTAGAAGCAGCTTGCCAGTTGTCTCTTGTCAGTTTGCCCGTTCTTGTTTGCTTGCATAAGTGACGATAGCGTTAGCCGGAAACCGTTTCCGCCTGCCATCCTGCTTCGTTAAGTTCGAGGAAAATCTATGTCAGTCAGATTGTATGTCGGTAATCTGCCTTTCAGCATCTCGGAGCCGGAAGTCGAAGAGATGTTCAGGCAGATGGGCGTCGTCGAATCAACCAATCTGGTAACAGACCGTGACACGGGCCGTTCACGCGGATTCGCTTTTGTCGAGATGGATTCGCGCGAAGCCGCGGAGGCGGCGATTGCGGAACTCAACGGCCGCGAGATTGACGGACGAGCTTTGACCGTTAACGAAGCCCGTCCGAGGGAGAACCGCGCGCCGCGCGGAGGCGGAGGCGGAGGCGGACGGGGCTTCGGCGGAGGTGGAGGCGGACGTAGCGGCGGATTCAATCGTGACCGGGGCGGACGCGGTAGTCGTTACTGAATGTGAGCGACAACCAGGCGGATGCAGGCGGATGCGGCGGTTCAAGACTGATTATCAGTTTTGACACCGCCGCATCCGCTTTTGTGTATTACAATCTAAGATCAGTACCGCGAGCGGTAGCGAGCGGCGCCCCAATGTGAAGCCCGCTCGCTACCGCTCGCGGTACTGATCAGTCCGCATTTTTGAACCGATCTAATGGAAAATATTTCTCGACAAATAGCGCAGATGCGCCGCGAATACGTCTCTCAACCATTTAATGAAAGTCAGGTCGCCGGCGATCCGATCACTCAGTTTAATAATTGGTTCGATGAAGCCGTGCGCTCCGAGCAACCCGACGCCGAAGCTATGACGCTATCGACCGCGACGCCCGATGGGCGCGTGGCCGCGCGCGTGGTGCTCTTGAAGGGCTGCGACGAGCGCGGTTTCGTCTTCTTCACAAATTACGAGAGCCACAAGAGCCGCGAGATGATGAGCAATCCACGAGTGGCTCTGACGTTCTACTGGCACGCGCTTCACCGGCAGGTGAGAATCGAAGGCGTGGCGGAGAAAGTGGCCCCCGAAGAATCCGAAGAATATTTTCAGACCCGCCCTCGCGGCAGCCAGATAGGCGCATGGGCCTCGCCACAAAGCGTAGAGATCAGCGATAGAGAAGAGCTTGAACGAAGAGTGAATGAGATCGAGGCGCAATTCAAAGACCGTTCGATCAACTGCCCGCCATTCTGGGGCGGCTTTCGTGTAAAACCTGAAATGGTCGAGTTTTGGCAGGGGCGTGAGAGCCGCTTGCACGACAGAATTCGCTATACCTTGCGCGGCGACGAGTGGCGAATCTCAAGGCTCGCTCCTTGATTGCGGATTGCGGATTGCGGATTGCGGATTGCGGATTGCGGATTGAAGAGGGAGGCGAACGGTGATTTTATTGGGATGTCGTTGCCGTGTGGGCGCCAAGCATAATTGGTCTTCTCTTCTTGCAATCCGCAATCCGCAATCATGCTGGAAGCAATCCCTTGATCTCCCGCACGACGCGTTCGACCTCTTCCTGGTCGGCGAGCGCGATCATAAAGAATTTATACCCCTCGCTGATGCAGACCACGCCGTTGGCAAAAAACCAGATTCCATTCAGCAAAGGATTGACGCCGAGGATCAAGCTGACCGGAAATCCGGTAACGGTCGCGCCTGAAAAAGCCGCTCCGATGAGCGACGCGCCCGCTGCGACGCTGAACGCTCCGAGCAGAGGCGCGCCGACGTATTTGGTCAGGTTGCGTTGGAACTCTATACGACCGCGTTCGGCCTCGTCGAGCTTTCCTTCCGCCAGCATTCTCTCCTGTTCTTTCAGGTAATCGTTGTATTTTTCAGTCAACTTGCGAAGGCCGACCACGGGGAGCGCGCTGTGAAGGAACCAGTTGTTGGGCGCGCCCGCGCCTAGAATCGTCACGCCGAGACTGGGAAGCGCCGACCCCAGTCGCACGCCGGCGATCATCGAAAACATTACCACCGCGGTTTTGCCCGGATTCTCTTTTATCCAGACGCGGGCCTTTTCAACGCCGCCGATCGCGGCTTCGACGACCCGCGCGCCGCTCGCGCTCAAGTTGTAAGCCTGTTCCGCGCGTTGATAGTAGTTTTGAGCGGCGCCGAAGACCTCGCGCGCCGCGTCTTCCGCCCTGGCCGCTTTATCACGCAGGTTCTCAGTAACCTTGTGCTGTTCATCGAACTTATCGAACCGTTCGCGCGCCGCGTCCGCCGCTTCGTTGATCGTGGCGCCTGCTTTTCGCGCCATATCACCGGCCGTGTCGATCCCTTGTTCGACCTTGTTTTTCAGCTCGAAGCGTTCGTCCAGGTCCTGCGCGGCGCGGCGCGCCGCGTCGCGCAATTGATCAAATATGTTGTTACTCATCGAAACCCCTCCACTCCGGTGTCTGTTTTGCATCTGCGATGATAGCTTACGCTATCGTGGTGGTGAAAGTTCGCATCATGGATGAATAGGACCTATAGTCTCTATAGGCACTATAGGGCTTATTATTTTTGTTGACAGACGGTTCTTCACTGAGTAGACTTAGTGTACTTTATACACTAAGATTGTTGTTGATAACCAGTGAGGGAGCGAATGGAAGCGAATCTCGACAATCCCGGTTTTTCAGGTCTGGCGACGGACCTTTATCAATTGACGATGGCGGCGGCCTATCACGCCAGCGGGCGCAACGAGCGCGCCAGCTTCGAGCTGTTCACGCGCAAACTCCCCCCAGGGCGTTCATACCTGATCGTCGGGGGGCTTGAGCAGGCGCTCGATTACCTGCGGGGCTTGAGCTTTTCGACTACTGAGATCGAATATCTGCGAGGACTGCCCGCGTTCGATCATGTCTCGCCGGAATTCTTCGATTACTTGCGCGACTTCCGCTTCACCGGCGACGTGTGGGCGATGCCCGAAGGGACAGCGGCGTTCGCGGGCGAGCCTTTGTTGGGGGTGACCGCGCCGCTGATCGAGGCCCAGATCGTCGAGACCTATCTGCTCTCGACGATCAATTTTCAAACCCTGATCGCAACCAAGGCCGCCCGCATCGTCGAGGCGGCGCAAGGCCGCGGAATAGTCGAATTCGGGGCGCGTCGCGCTCACGGCTTCGGCGCGGCAGTCTATGCGGCGCGAGCGGCTTTCATCGGCGGCTGCGTCGGCACGTCGAACGTCGAGACGGGCAAAATGTTCGGACTCCCGGTCTATGGCACGGCCGCGCATTCATTCACGATGGCCTTCGATCGCGAGAGCGACGCGTTCCGCGCTTACTTCAAGGTCTTCCCAGAAAGCTCCACGCTGTTGCTCGACACATACGACACGATCGACGCGGCGCGGTTGGCGACCGAATTCGGGCCGAAACTGCGAGGCGTGCGATTGGACAGCGGCGATCTGCTTGAATTATCGAAACAAGTAAGGGCGATTTTGGATGAGGCGGGAATGCGGCGGACGAAGATTTTCGCCAGCGGCGACCTCAACGAGTTCAAGATCGCAGACCTGATTGCGGCGGGGGCGCCGATCGACCTTTTCGGCGTCGGCACCGACCTTTCGACTTCGCGCGACGCGCCGGCGCTCGGGGGCGTTTACAAGCTCGTCGAAATCGATTTCGACGGGCGGGTGTCTCCGAAGATGAAATTGAGCCGCGACAAGGCGACTTATCCGTATCGCAAACAGGTCTGGCGCGCGACCGCGGGCGACGGCTCGTTCGCCGGCGATGTAATCGCCAGGGCGGACGAGACTGATTTGCCCGGCGCGCCGTTGCTCTCGCTTGTGATGCGCGACGGCCGGATCGCCGCGCCGCTCCCCGGCCTGCGAGAAACGCAGGAACGCGCTCGGCGACAACTGGCCAACTTGCCCGAGCCGCACAAGAGATTGATCGAGGCGCAACCGTACCCGGTCCGTTATAGTGACAGGCTGGAGCAAAGCAGGACGGCTTTGCAGAGGGAATTTGAAAAACAAAAATGTTTTGTTTAAGGAAAAGAATATCAGCCACGAATGAACACGAAAGATGATTTTCTTCGACGTTGACACCCAACGAGATTTCATGGACTCCACGGGCGCGCTCTACGTGCCCGGCGCCGAGGCGATACGTCCGAACATCGAGCGGCTGCTGCGCGCCGCGGGCGACCGCAAAGTGACGACCATCTCCTCGCGCTGCGCGCATGAGCCCGGCGATCCGGAGTTCGAGATATTCCCGCCGCATTGCATCGACGGGTTGCCCGGCGCCGAACGCGTCTTCGCCGACCTGCCGGCGCTGCCGCGCCGGGAAATTGCGGTTGAGGCCGCGGCCGACCTGCAGGCGCAAATCCAGCCCGCCACTCATTACGTGGTCAAAAAGAAGGTCTTCGATCTTTTCTCCAACCAGTGGCTGGAGGGATTGCGGCGGAGGGGCGATTTCAAGAGCGAATCGTGCGTCGTCTTCGGCGTCGCCACCGATTACTGCGTGCGGGCCTGCGCGCTCGGACTGGCCGAGGCGGGCGCGCGCGTTTTGCTTGTCGAAGACGCGATTCGCGGCGTCGACGGCGATACGATTTCGCGCACAATCGGCGAAATGCGCGCCGCCGGAGTTGAATTCACATCGACTAATGAAGTATTGAAGATGCTCATTTGAGATTCGGGATTCATTTTGGTAAGGAGAGACCCTGGCGAATGAGCAAACTCAGCGATTACCCGCAACCATCAGTCACCGTCGATCTGGTGATCTTCACCATCGCCGAAGACAATCTGAAAGTCCTGCTGATCAAGCGCGGGCAAGAGCCGTTCAAAGGGAGATGGGCGTTGCCCGGCGGCTTCGTTGAGATTGACGAATCGCTGGAGCGCGCCGCCGCCCGCGAATTGCAGGAGGAGGTCGGCGTGACGAATGTCTATCTGGAACAGCTCTACACGTTCGGCGAGCCGAAGCGAGATCCGCGCGGCCGGGTGATCAGCGTCTCTTATTTCGCGCTCGTCGACGCCGAACGCCAGCGGATCGTCGCGGCCTCCGACGCCGCTGAAGCGCAATGGCATTCCGTCTTCGACGCGCCGAAGCTGGCTTTCGATCATGCGAAGATCCTCGATTATGCGGTCTGGAGGCTGAGAAACAAGATCGAATGGACGACCGTCGGGTACGAATTGCTGCCGAAGAAATTCACGCTCTCGGAATTGCAGCGCGTTTACGAGATTATCCTGCAGCGCCCGGTGGACAAGCGTAATTTTCGCAAAAAGATCATGGCGCAGGGTCAGGTCGTCGAGCTCAACGAAACCCGCACGGATGTCGCCCACCGCCCCGCGCGGCTCTATTCATTCCGTAAATAGTGAAGGCTGGCGCAGTCTGTGGCGCCTGATGACATTTTTCATTCCCGATTCTTACACTCAATTCTCCTGCAAAAGAATTGAGTGTGGAGAATTGGAAATGGGAAATGGCTTTCATTCCTGGGTCCTGCTCAAGTTAAAT
>Ga0137409_10005370_pt1 | contig 13365 bp, 5 predicted proteins | sample CZODoug1_16funga_FD_122059 | JGI IMG/M metagenome (GOLD analysis project Ga0137409, IMG submission 122059) | Vadose zone soil fungal communities from Angelo Coast Range Reserve, California, USA - CZODoug1_16fungal (Hybrid Assembly) | ecosystem: Environmental > Terrestrial > Soil > Vadose zone...
CCAGGCCGAACAGCAGGCCGAGGAACACCATGGCGATCGCCTTGGCGACCGAGCCGCTCGCCAGCACCACGGCCGCAACCAGACCCAGCGCATATGCTAATGATGTTTCGCTCAACACCAGGTTCTTTTTTTGCTCAGTCATGGGAGACACCTGCATGAGTTTGGCCATTGGTTCGTTCGCAAATTGAATTGAACAACACTCGCCGCGGCGCGCTGCCGCAACTGATCCTGGCCCGCCATCGCGTTTCGGAAGAACTGGAGCTTGACCGGATAGTTGACGAAGGTCCCCGCCTGCAGTTGCGCGAGGTTGTTGTAACCCGTGATGGGCGCGGCGAACTGTTCGTTGAGCCAGGACTCGAAGCCGATGCTCAAAACGCGATTGGCTTCCGCGACGGTAGGCCCAAAGGTCGCCTGTTCGAGGAAGCGCGCCGCGTCGGCGAATCCGCCGCCGCTGGTGTCGCCGCCGCCGCCGTCGCCGGCGTCAACAACGAAGAGCCATCCGCGAATCTCGCCGCCCGGATTATTGGCGGAGTGGACGTTGGCGTACATCTGTCCGCCCTTCAGCGCATCGACCAGACCTTGAACTGTCAACCCGCCAGCCGGCTGGAGGACCCATAACATATTCGACACCGGGCCGAGAGGCATATCCAGGTCCAGGACTACTCCCGCGTTATTGCCGGGAGGGGCCGCCGCGTGAAGGTGGGCCGCCGTCTCCGGAGCGCTCAGGCCTGTCCAATTCAGATTGACCAACGCCGCTGTTCCGTCGGGGGAGAGAATGACGGTCGCGGTTCCCGTTGATGAAGTCGCCACGGGGGGCACTTCCGTCGCGCCGTTGAGCACGGCCACAAAAGTCCGCTGCGCCACCGGCGCTCCGTCGTTGTCGAATTCGCTGACGTTGACATCGACGCTCGTCAGATTTGTCCCGGAGGCTCGAAAGACCGCCGTCCCATTGGTTATGTCGGCGTCCTCAGCCGCGCTGATCGTGACGTTCTGGAATGTGGCGAAGTTGGCAGGCGTGAAAGTCAACGTGGCGCCGCCGGTCACCGTTAGATCAGTGTCGCCCGACAGCCGCGCGACGTTCACAGTGACGTTGCTTGTGGGCGCCGACGCCAATCTCACACCGAATTGCGCCGAGCCTCCCTCATTGACGTTCAGCGTCGTGACGCTAGTCTGGGCCGCGATCACGTTGGGGTCGTTGTCTACCTCGCTGGCGCTGACATCGGCGCTCGTCAGGCCGGTCCCTGAAGCTCGAAAGACCGCTGTGCCATTCAGTGTGTCGGCGTCTTCAGCGGCGCTGATCGTGACATTCTGAAATGTGCCGAAATTAGTTGGCGTGAAGGTCAACGTTGCGCCGCCGCTCGCTGTAAGATCAGTGTCTCCCGACAGCCGCGCGACATTCACGGTAATGTTGCTTGCCGGGGCCGCCGACAATCTCACTCCGAACTGCGCCGAGCCGCCTTCGTTGACGCTCAGCGTCGTGACGCTGGTCTGGATCGTGGGCCCGCCGCCGCTCCCGCCGCATGACTGGCCGTTGAGGGTAATGCCCGTGGGCGCCGGATGGCTCCCCGACCAGTTGGCGTTGAATCCGAAGGTGACGCTTCCGCCGGTCGGAATGCTCGGGTTATAAGAGACATTCCTGACCGTCACATTCTGGCCCGTCTGTGTATAAACGCCGTTCCATAATTCGTAAATGGTCTGGGTGGCTACTGGGAACGTAAAGGTTACCGTCCAGCCGTTTATCGCAGGGCCGTTATTGACTACCGTCACCTCGCCCTGGAAGCCAACGTTCCAGGCCGTGTTCTCTTTGTATGAGCTATTACAAGTTGAGGTTGATTGTCCCTGGGTCTTCTTCAACTCGCCGACGCTGCCCGCGATCAGCATAATCGCCAGAGCGAACAGCAGCAGCCTGAGGCCGCGCCCGGGTGGAGTGAATACATTATTCCAAACTTCGCGTTTCAGCATGTGCTCTGCCTCCTCGATAGTTGTAGCAGTTTCATTGCGTGGTACAGATGTGAAAGCAATCTCTCCGTCGCTAATGCGGCGGCGGGGGAAGTTGTCGCAGATCGCGCGGCGGAACTAACCGCCGCGCGACCGCATAAACAAGTAGAGGCGCAAAATCTTGCGTCTCTACCAGGTTCTGGTTTCCGTATGCGTCACGCCCCCGCTGGCGTAGGTGATCGTAGCGGTATCACCACTCGTGGGGTGTGTCGTTCCGGAGCCGTTTGTTTGAGCCGCACAGACCCGATTCTGTTCTGGTTGAAGTGTTTGTCCTGGCGCCAGATTGAACTGGTATACGAACGTCGTTGGCGTAGTAGTAATACTCTGGGTCATTTGCCCGCCCATGGTGTTGAACGCACCGTTAACGCTGAGTCCCGGGGTGCGTTGAATGACGATCCTGACCGACAGCGACGTAATGGGCGTGGTATTGCTCATACGGATCTGTTCCTGATTGAAGAAGGGGCCGTTTTCGGCGACCTCCGCCGTGATGGTGGTACCGGTCACGTTGACGGCGAGCGAGGTAATGCTCGTCAATCCTCCGCCACTTCCCGAGATGATCACATGGATCACGCCCGCCGGAACCGTGCTGGGGACTGTGACGGTGGCGACGCTGCTGTTCCCGGTAGTGGACGCCGGATTGAAAGTGATAGTGACTCCGCTGGGCAAAACAACAGTGGGCACCGCTTCAAAAGCGTCCAACGTTACGCTGTCAGTGAACCCGACGCCCCGCGTTATCGTGACAGTGGCTGTCGCGCTCGCGCCCGGATTGATCGTCAGGCTCGACGGATTGACGGACAGCGAGAAGCCCGCTTGCGGCGTCGCCTGCGCGTTGAGGTGGATAAACAAGATCGCCGACGCCAACACTAACAGCCTGAGGGGATGACGTGGTGATCTAAGCTGTTTAAGCGACATCTTCAAATGTTTCAGCATATCTTGCCTCCTGTGTCGTTTTTGGCGCTTAGAGATGTCCGGTCTGCGTGAAGCTCACGCCTCCGGTCGTGTAGGTGACGGTGTAAGTGTCACCGCTTGTGGGATGGACTGTTCCAGAGCCGGTCATTTGCGCGGCGAAGAGGCGATTCGTAGCCGGCCCGAGCGTCTGACCAGTCGCCAGGCTGAACTGGTACGTGATCGTCGTCGCCGTGCTGCTGTTACTCTGGAGGATTTGACTACCGACGGTGTTGTACTGTCCGTTAAAGCTGACGCCGGTAGTGCGCTGGACGGTAATTGTGATCGAGAGCGAGGTGATGAGGCCGGTGTTGCTCAGGCTAACGCCTTCATCGTTGAACCAGGGGCTGTTAGAGTTGACCACCGGCGTAACGGTGACGCCTCCGGTTCCCCCACCGCTGTCGTTTACTGTGAGATTGATCGAGGTTGTCCGGGTCAGGCCGCCGCCCGTCCCCGTGACGGTGACAGTGGCGGCGCCGAGAGTGGCCGTGGTCGAGGCGGATAAGGTCAGCGTGCTACTTGTCCCGGTCGTCGAGGTCGGGTTGAAGCTCGCGGTCACGCCGCTCGGCAATCCACTCGCGCTGAAGGCCACGCTGCCGGTGAATCCGCCAGTTCGCGTGATCGTGATTGCGCTCGTTCCGCTCGCGCCCCGATTGATCGTCAGGCTCGCAGGATTGGCGGAGAGCGAGAAGTCCGGCGTCTGTACCTGGCCCACAGTCAGGTTGAGCGTGATTGTTCGTGTCAGATTGCCGGCAGTCGCTGTGATAGTGACAGTCGCAGGCCCGAGAGTGGCCGTGCTCGAAGCGGTTAAGGTCAGCGTGCTGCTCGAACCGGTTACTGGATTCGGGTTGAAGCTCACGGTCACGCCGCTCGGCAATCCGCTCGCGCTCAAGGTTACGGGACCGGTGAAGCCGCCGACGCGAATGATCGTGAGCGCGCTGGTTCCGCTCGCGCCGCGATTGATCGTCATGCTGGAAGGATTGGACGAGATCGAAAAGTCGGGATTGGAAACCCCGCTCGGCTCGCCGTAAATGATGCCGCGCCCATTTGTGCTGACATAGACTCTGCCAAAGACGCGCGGGTCGCCGGTGATCGCCGCGTCCGTCGAGCCGTACTGATGCTGATCGTCGTTGATCCGCACCCAGCTCACGCCGGCGTCGGTCGAGCGGAATATGCCGCGCACGCCGTTGACCTGGGCGCTGGAGTAGAGCGCCATGTAACTTTGCCCCGGCGCGGCCATGCCGAAGCCGATGGTATTGGCCTCCTCGACACTGGTGACCTGGGTGAAACTGGCGCCGGAGTTGGTCGAGCGCCAGAGTCCTCCCTCGCCTCCCGCAAGCCAGATGTCTCCTTCGCGGCCCGGCACGGCTTTGAACTTGGAGTTCGACGGCAATCCCGTCGCCGCCGCGGTGAAATTAGCTCCTCCGTTCACGCTCACGTAAAACGTTCCGTTGGCGAAGCCGTAAAACTTCATCGGGTTGACGCGGTCCGATCCAACTCTGGCGCCGGAAGCAATCCCCGCGGATTGCGACCACGAGCTGCCATTGTTAGTCGAGAAATTCACGGCGGCCCCGGCCGGGCTCCAAACAACCCGGCTCGCGTTGGCCGCGGCCGCTACGCTGCCGCCTCCGGTGACTCCGCCCGGCTCCGTACTGCCCTGAAACCAGCTCGTTCCGCCGTCGAAGGAGAAGCCTGATCGATTCGTGCCGGCGTTGGCGTTGCCCACGCGGACGATGAAGGTCGGAGAGAGTTCCGCGTAATCGAGACTGGTAGTGCTGACGAAGGTCGGGCTTCCCATCATCGTCGTCGGCGCCGTCAGGCTGTTGTGGCGGAAGCCGCAGATGTCCCCTACTCCGCTCAACAGCGGCGCTCCTGATGGCGGACTGATCAGGTCTAAAACGGCGGTCTCTTCCAGACCGATCGCCTTGACCGAGATGTGTATCTGACCGCCCGTGTCCCACGTTGTCAGATCGTCGCTGCCATAGATGGTCGCGCCCGTCCCGTACATCATCCGGTCGGAATTGAACGGATCGATCTCCAGATCTCCGACCATCCAGCCGAGCTTCGGCGTGATTTCCGGCAGTTGAAGATTAGCGTTGAACGTCAACCACGGAGCGGCTGTGATGTTTTGCAAATAACGGAAGCTGCGATTGGGGTATGAAGTGAAGTCCCAGATTCTGGTCCACGTAGAGCCGCCGTTGAGGCTGCGGAAGAGGATCGTGTCAGGCCACCACGAGTTCAACGCGGCGACCATAATGACATTGGGATTCTGCGCGTCTACGGTCAGGCCGCCGTAGCCGAAGTAATCGTCGGAACTTGAGGAGGGCACGGGGCTGATCAGCGTCCACGCTCCGTTCGACGTGTCATAGCGCCATACATCGCCTTTTTCGCCGTCGTATGGGCCTGCGCCGTCGCTGTAGCTGATGTACAACATCCCAGTTGACGCCAGAACTCCATGGTGAGGCAGGAAACCCGTGGGCTGCCCCGGAACGGCCGACCACGTCGCGCCGCCGTTCGTGCTGCGGTAAACGCTATTGCCCTTATCCGCGACGCCGACGTAGATGGTCTGAGTCGTATTGCCGGGAGTCCCGGTTCTGCGGTCGAAGGTCACCCACACGACGCCGATGATGTCGCCGGTGTAGGAATTGCTGGGGTCTTCGACGTAGGTCCCCGAAACGGGAAAACTGGTGACTCGTGACCAGGTCGCGCCGAAATCCGCGCTCCTCCAGAGGCCGTTGCCGCTGCGGGCCCCGAAATAGAGGATGCTGTTGCGATTGGGATCAATCGCCAGACGCTCGCCCATCGAGCGGCCCGGCATGTTGCCGCCGACTTTGAAGGGCAGATTCGCGCGCTGAAAACTATTGCCCCGGTCGGTGGAGCGAAGGATCGCGCCGTTCTGACTCGTAAATTCATTGGTGTAAGTCCCGGCGGCGATGTAAAGGCGATTGGGGTCTACTGGATCCGTGGCGAGGCTGTCGACGCCCGTCAGGTTCCAATCGTCGAAGCCGACCCAATCGAGCAGCGGAACCCAGCGCCCCCCGCTCTGATCCCAGCGGTACGCGCCCCCGATATCGGTGCGCGCGTAGATCAGGTTCTGTTCGGTAGTGTTGAAGACGATGCCCGGAACGAACCCGCCGCCGCCGCCAATGGCGACGTTGCGCCATGTGTAGGTCTCGGTTGTTTGCGCGAGCGCGGGATCATGGGTCACGCTCGATTTGTAGACGAGCGTAGCCGCGATAGTAATGAGAGACAGAACGAGAAACGCGGCTGCTCGTGACAGAATAGTGCCCAGGGTGGTTGACGTATTCTTCATGTAACCTCCGTAGCTGGCGCCTGTAATGGCGTTTGACTTGTATTGATGGATCGATCTTTTTTTTGGGTAACTGCTCAGCCAGGAACCGCCTGGGCGACGATTGATCTCAGACAGGCCACGCATTACCTGCGTGACGAACCGGCAATCCCCCAGGTCGGCCGGCGCCGGTTGAGTTCCGTTAGGCTGGAGACTCAACCGGCGGCGACTCGACTAATAATGGTTCGTCTTCCCGCGCCCAGAAGGACACGGCCAAGTTCGAACATCGCTGCGGCGGCCGCAAGGCTGAGCAGTTACTCTTCGGCGCCGCGCAGGAGTGGGACAGACTTATGGTGTTTGAGAATTAACTGTGACAACACTTCTTCCGCCGCGGCAGCGGCGGTTGAGCCTAGCCCGGCTTTTCAAAGCCGGGAGAGCGGTTAGATAGTCGTTTCAGTCGCGGCAGCGACGGTTGAGTTTGCCGATCGGTCTCAACCGTCGCTGCCGCGACTGATGGCGGGTGTGCGATTGTCCCCGGCTTTGAAAAGCCGGGCTAAGCTCATGAGGTCGCTCTGCGACCAAGAGGAAGGCTGTCGCATTTATTTCTCAAAGATCATAAGTCTGTCCCACTCCTGCGCGGCATTACTTAAAATGTCCCGGTCTGGGTGAAAGTAACCCCGCCGGTCGTGTAGCTGACGACCCAGGTATCGCCGGCGGTAGGATGGGGCGTCCCATTCCCACTCGCCTGAGCCGCGAAGGTTCGATTCGTACCGGGGCTAAGCGTCTGTCCCGACGCCAGGGTGAACTGATAAGTGATAGTCGCCGCCGTGACAGTGTTGCTCTGCAAAATCTGCCCGCCGACGGTGTTGTATAATCCGTTGAGGCCGACGCCGGCGCCTCGCTGGATGACGATCGTGATCGAGAGCCCGGTAAGAGCGGCGGTGTTGTCCAGCTTGATCGCCTCTTCATTGTAGTAAGGGGTGTTGGAGTTGATCATCGGTGTGATCGTCACTCCGCCATTGCCGCCGCCTCCAGCGTTCACCATGAGACTGATCGTCGTCGTCCGTGTCAGACCTCCGCCAGTCCCGGTCACGGTGATCGTGGCCGCTCCGAGCGTCGCCGTCGTAGACACCGAAAGAGTCAGAGCGCCGCTCCCGGCGGTCACTGGATTCGGGTTGAAGTTGGCGGTCACGCCAGCCGGCAATCCGCTCGCGCTGAGTGTCACGCCGCCGGTGAAGCCGCCGGTCCGCGCGACCGCAATCGTGCTCGTGCCGCTCGCGCCGCGATTGATCGTCAGACTCGTGGGGGAGGCGGACAATGAGAAGTCCGGAGTCTGCACGTCGTTCACGGTGAGGCCGATCGGCGCGCTCCGCGTCAGGCCGCCTCCGGTCCCGGTTACAGTGATCGTCACAGGTCCGAGCGCCGCCGTACTCGACGCCGAAAGGGTCAGAACGCTGCTATTGCCGGTCGCCGGGTTGACGCTGAAGCTCGCGGTCACTCCGGCCGGCAATCCGCTTGCGCCGAGCGAAACGGCGTCGGTGAAGCCGCCCGTTCGCGTGACCGTGATCGTGCTTGTTCCGCTCGCGCCGCGAGCGATTGACAGACTCGTGGGTGAGGCGGACAGCGAAAAGTCGGGCGTCGCCGGTTGGTTCACGGTCAGGCTGATCGGCGTTGATCGCGTCAGCCCCCCGCCGGTTCCGCTGACTGTGACTGTCGCCGCTCCGAGCGTCGCCGTATTGGACGCGGAAAGAGTCAGAACGCTGCTATTGCCGGTCGCCGGATTCGCGCTGAAGCTCGCGGTCACGCCAGCCGGCAATCCGCTTGCGCCGAGTGTCACGCCGCCGGTGAAACCTCCGCTGCGAGTGATCGTGATCGTACTCGTCCCGCTCGCGCCGCGATTGACAGTCAGGCTTGCGGGACTGGCGGAGAGCGCGAAATCCGGAGTGGGCGGTCCCGGCTCATTGCCGAAGACCCTGGTGGCGCCGTCGAAAACGGAGATGTTAGGCGCCTTGATGGGCGGCGCGCCCGGCGTGGTCGCTATTCCCATAAATGAAAAGTCGTTGCTAGGATCCCACGCGCCGGAGCTTGCTATCCGGAATTGAACCTCTTTGCGAGACTCCGATTGCCCGCCGGGAAAGATCTTGGTCCCGGTGAAATCCACCTTGACGAAAAAGATCGAACCCGAGAATTGTTGAGGGGCGGAGACCGTCGCGCCCTGATTAAAGTTGGTGGTGACGGTGATCATCTGGGGCGTCACGCCTGGTTCGAGCGTGAAGAAGTAACGGAACGAGAGCTTGTCGCCAACCCGCGCCGGGAAGGCCGATCGGTTGTTGAGGAACGCTCTGATCTCGGTGAAATTGGTTCCCGAAGCGTTGACCCCGGCTTCACAAAAGATTTCATCCATGTCCGGAGTTTCAGGCGTCGGGAAGTTCGCCAGTGGTTGCCCGCCGAACTCCAGGAAGAGGCGCGCCAGCGCGCCCGTAAAGCCGGCGTTGTAATCGAGCGCAACCTCGTTGTGGACGAAGTCCCCGCGAGTGTCGGTGTAACTGTCGTTGACGTCCGGCCCTCCGACCAGCGCGCCTGTGAGGGTGTGACGGCTGGTTACCGGATCGTTGATGTTGTCGGTCCAGGAGGCGTGCGCGGTGCGGTGATGCACGTTGTGCGGCGAGTTGACGCCGAAGCCCACGAGGTAACTGCTGTTGCGAGGGTTTTGCCCCAGCGCATAATTGATCTGGCGGACCGCGAAGTCGTGGTATCGCTGCTTCTTGGTCGCGTCGCTCAACTGATCGCTATAGATCAGGGCGAGAAAGGCCGTGTTGGCCGCGTAGCGCAGCGATCCGAACCCGCCAGAGTCCGGAAAGGTAAGTCCGCCCGGCGTGCGCGTACCCGCGCCGATGCTTCGGAAATCGAGCCATCGTTCGGCGTCCGCCCGATATATCGGATTATTGGTCAGATTGGACAGCAGCACGTAACAGCCATAGGACTTGTCATCCCAGGATTGCGTAAAGGTAAATGAGTGGGTGGTCGTTTGCGGCTCGGTGTTCAGGTTGGCGTACTCAGCCTGGGCCTTGGCCAGATACGTGGGGTCGTTCGTGGCGCGAAAGAGCCATATCGCGCCCCAGACAATCTCGTCGTGGAATCCGCTGAACGAGTTGTAAAAGCCCTGCACGTCGGTGATGCAATCGCTGTATTTCCCCCGGAAATTATCGGCAAAACTGTATAACTGCCGCGCATGTTGGAGCAGCGTGTCCGCGTAAGCGGGATCAGTCGAGCGAAAGACAATTGACGAAGCGGCCATCGCCGCCGCAGTCTCTCCGGCCAGATCCGAACCCGGACATGTAGCGGTGATCTTAAAAACTGGCCGGGTGATCCGCGCGACCGACTCCAGGCCCTCCGCCGGCCCCCACCAACTGTGATCATTTCCGCCAGTGCCGATCTGACCAACCAATTCATTCGGCGCCGTGTGAGCCTTGATTAAATAGTCGTTTGCCCAGCGAAGATTGTTGAGCAGATGCGTGAGTTGCCCGCTCTGAACATAGGCGTCTCTGTATTCGATCGCGCCCCAGGCCAGCATCGTCGTCGCGCCGGCCATCGGGAACCCGAACTTGGCGTGATCGCCGGCGTCGAAAAACCCGCCGCTCAGGTCTATGCCCAGGCTACTGCCGTCATGCGTCGCCGCATCACCGCGCCAACTGACCCGGTTAAAATCGGGCAGGAATCCCGATTGCTGCTCTTCATAAAAGTAGATGGCTTTCTGCAGCGCTTCCCCGTAATTGAAGCTCGGGCCTTGAGCCTTGGTTGTGTTTGACCTGTCTGGACCGGCAATCAGGAAGGCCGTCAGAAAAACGGGCAAGGCCAGCGCCCATCTATGCCTTTTTGGGAAAGACCTTCTGATTGAATCAATCACTGATTTCATTTTTCCTCCGTAATCTGGCTTGGGTTTGGGCCATTTACAGCGCAAACCGCGGTTGATGGACATACCGCTAATGGACACACTACAACCTGCTGCGTCTTTCGCGCTTTTTGCGTGAGGCTTCCCTTCCACACACCACACTCTGTCGTCTGCATTTAGCTAATAACTACAGAATGCGAACTCATATCTTCTGTCAATGTCGCTGCAGGTAATCGTGTCCTGGAATGATGTGAAGAACGCTTTTAATTAATCACGCCCTGATATGCTTGGGTACTTGTGCCAGGGGATTGAACAAACACAGAAATCGTGACCAGCTTATTCAGACATTTTCAAGCGGTCAATGGGTTTACCGCTAGTAACAGGTTAATAACGCCGTCAACAGCCAATGATGTTAAGCACATCCGTCCACAATCAGCGATCTGAAATCATTTTCTACAATAATGTGAAGTTTGGAGGATCTGCGGATGGAGGCGCCCTTTTTCTAATCTCGCCCCGCCGCCGTAAAATTGTTCGGCATAATTCCGTCTGTTTTGCGTCTTTATGTAGTGAGGTGGATTTTCCGCGAAAGCATCGCGCGAAAGCGTCGGATGATCCGATCGCTTTGAGGCCGAGCCTCACAAGTTCCAAAGCGCTTGCAAAGAGCCGGGCATCATAAGATGTCTGGCAAGGCCATCAATGGCTCGCGCTGCGCCATCGCGTCAAACGCCAAGTCGGAGAATCGCCGACCTCAGCAGCTAATCCGTTGACCACCTGATTCGCGATGGGTTCCCAACCAACCCAGACCGCGCATTTCCATAGCCGCCGCACTCCCGAGCGCCATAGTCAAATCCGGCGAGGCTAAATAGGAACTATGATCATGCGAACGTCTGAGCATAAACAGGGAGAAAAATTACGGAGCGCGCCCGATTTTCGCGAGCGCGTCATGGATGCGGCCAACTTTTTGATCGCCGTCATCGACTCACTGATTCTGGAAAGCGGCGAGCGCAGTCTGGCGGGCGCGGCGGAAGACGGCGCCGAGCGAAAGGAGGCGGAAGCGGAGCTATGCAAGGCGCTGGCCGAAGTCGAGCGACTGAAGAACCGGATTCAGGCGGAGAATCTCTATCTCAAGGAGGAGATCGAGATCGACCATAATATCGGAGAGATTGTCGGCGAGAGCGCCTCGCTCAAGAAAGCTCTCCACCTGATCGAGCGCGTCGCCGCCACTGGCGCCACCGTTCTCATTCTCGGCGAGACGGGGACGGGCAAAGAACTTTGCGCCCGGGCCGTTCACAACCTCAGCGCGCGCAAGGACGGCCCTTTCATCAAGGTCGATTGCGGCGCGATTCCGGCGGGATTGATCGAGAGTGAACTCTTTGGTCACGAGAAGGGCGCGTTCACTGGCGCAATCAAGCGGCGCGTGGGCCGTTTCGAATTGGCCGAGGAGGGCACGATCTTCCTGGATGAGATCGGCGACTTGCCGCTCGACCTGCAGACCAGGCTCCTGCGCGTGCTGCAGGACGGCGCCTTCGAGCGCGTGGGCGGGACGCGCACGATCAAGACGAATGTGCGAGTGGTGGCGGCGACCAACCGCGACCTGGGCCAGCAAATCAGATCGGGCGCCTTCCGCGAAGACCTCTATTACCGGCTCGGCGCCTTCCCCATCCTGATGCCACCGCTGCGCGAGCGCCCGGAAGACATCCCCCCGCTGGCGTTCCACTTCATAAAGGAGTACGGCGCCAGGCTCAACAAAAAGATCGAGAGCGTTCCGCAACAATTTATCGAGACGCTGCAGGCCTACTACTTCCCCGGCAATGTGCGCGAGTTGGAAAACATCATCGAGCGCGCCGTGATCCTCTCAACCGGACCCACTCTACAAATGGACCTGTCGTTTATCTCGCCGTGCCGGACCGCGACGGCGGAGCCGCTGACTCTGGAGGAGATCGAACGATCTCACATCACGCGCGCGCTGACAGCCTGTAATTGGCGGATCGAAGGACCGCAGGGGGCGGCCAACATCCTCGGCCTCCCTCCGAGCACTCTGCGCTCCCGCATGCGGAAACTAAACATCTCCAGACAACGATAGATATCCCACCACGAAATATCACGGCCCCGCGAAATATCGTGGTGGGAGTAGATCGAATGTACTCTGTTCTCAGCTTTTGAGTCTCCGCTAAGTCAAGGAGCCACTGTATTTGCGCGTAGAACGGTAAAAGGCTCGAACACGGCATAACAATCGCTTGTACCAATCACCTCTGCTGTCAATTCGAAGTTCCTCGGCGCCGGGTTACCGGCTGCGCCATATAACGATTCCGAAGGTCGGAGTCGTGCGGTAGTTTGTACTCAATAGGCTGTTCACTCAATTCACGCGGATTACTCGCCCAAGGAGGGGCGGGCGCCTCACAAGCGAGGTCCGCAAACAAAGACAAGAAAAAGAAAGGATGAACAATGCGAATTCACAAGTTGACACCTATCATCGTGTCGTTAGTTATCTTAGGAGCCATCACCCTGACTGTAATCCAGCTTCGTTCGGTCAGAGCGCAACAAGATCGAGCAGCCCGGGCGCCGATCTCCACTAAAGCGCTATTACAACAAACTGAAGGCAATGGCTTCAATCCGACGCCTCCACCTGAAACAACCAGCCAAACAGACCTGGATTTGTACCTCGATGCGGACGAGGTCGAGCGCCGGGCTCGTGAGGAGCAAGGCTCCGGCGCAGCCGCCGCAAGTCCAATCCCTGTTTCGTTCAAGAACGTCCAGCTTCCAATAGTGGGCGGCATTGATCATGCGGTGGCCGGCGTGGCAACCAGGAACTCAGGAGAGGGGGTCATCAGGCTGCGCGGCGTGCCACCCGGCTCGGCGCTGCTGAGCGCCATTCTTGTCTGGGGCGAGATTGCGCCGGCGGCTCTCAACCCATATAACGTGGGGTTTGGGCAGGACTGCGCCGTCGCGGCGGCCGTGCCAGGGACGCCAGCGCCGTTCCCCTTCAATCCCGCTCCCCAACCGTGTTGGAATCCGGCCGGTCAGTTCTTCGCCTACATGGCCAACGTAACAGCTCAGATCACGCCCGGGATAAACGGCGACTATCGAATCAGAGGCCTCCGCACCGCGATACGCGATGGCCGATGCCCGTGGCCTGATTCAGCCTGCGCCGGCTCCGGCAATGCTCTCCCACTTTCTGAAGGAGCCAGCCTGATCGTTCTTTATGCGAATCAGTGCATCCCCCGATCCGCCCAGATATACA